>ERZ1034915.6-NODE-6-length-162313-cov-568.317420_pt1 | contig 162313 bp, 151 predicted proteins | sample MGYA00520592_ERZ1034915 | MGnify/ENA primary metagenome ERZ1034915 (study PRJEB33766, sample SAMN09781787) | gut metagenome | biome: gut microbiome | host: Homo sapiens | place: Madagascar | study: EMG produced TPA metagenomics assembly of the PRJNA485056 data... | reverse complement strand
GTGTCGATGCATTTACATAGACTGCTGCTGCATCAATCTCCTCTTGAAATTTTTGGGCATTAAAGTAATCTTTAGTGACGATACTTTCTGAATGGCGTGTCGAATAATGATTAATATGTTCAATTGCTTCATCTAAATTATCAACGGTTTTCACGGACATAATATAGTCTAAGTACTCCGTACCAAAGTCTTTTTCCTGAACAGCAACTGCTAAGTTTCCATCACAAGCTTGGAGAATTTTCAAAGAGTGTTCGTCCGCTCTAAACTCAACCTCATGTGTTTTTTTCAAAGCTTCCTGCAATTGAGGTAAAAATTCAGCAGCGATTTTTGCATGTACAACCAGACTCTCAGCGGCATTACAAACACTTGGGCGCTGTGTTTTAGCATTGACAACTATTTTTGTAGCCATGTCTAAATCTGCAGTTTCATCAACATAAATGGTACAGTTTCCAACGCCAGTTTCAATAACAGGAACGGTTGCTTTTTCTTTTACACGATTAATCAGTCGAGCAGAGCCACGAGGAATAAGTACATCTAAAAATTTATCAGCCTGCATCATTTTTTCAGCTTCTGCATGGCTAGTATCAGTGAGAAGCTCTACGGTACTGGCATTGATTCCTTGCTTACGTAAGCTTTCTTTAATAATTTCAACCAAGACTGTATTGGAGTGAATGGCGTCTGAACCCCCACGTAAGAGAACACTGTTCCCTGTTTTAAAACAAAGTGAAAAGGCATCAATCGTCACATTTGGACGACTCTCAAAAATCATCCCCACCGTACCGAGCGGCACACGTTTTTGGACAATTTTTAGCCCATCAAGATTGGTGAAGCCCTGTAAAACTTGGCCGATAGGATCAGGTAAGTCAGCCACTTGTCGTAATCCAAGCGCCATGTCCGAAATTCTTTCTGGCGTCAACCTTAAACGATCCAGCATAATATCCGAAATGCCGTGTTCTTTTGCTTTAAGTAAGTCTCTCTCATTCTCAGAAATGATCCGACTTGTATTTTGAATGAGAGCGTCTGCTAGGAAAAGCAGAAAGTTATTTTTTCTTGCTGCAGATAGTTTTGCAGCTTCTTTGCTTGCTGCTTTGACCTTTACTCCTAAATCTTCAATCATCTTGTTTCTTCTTTCTCAATTTTTTGGGTAAAAATAAGTCCCAATTTCCTGTCCAGCAATAATATCCTTTATTTCACGGATCCGTTGACCATTGGTCAGAACCATCTCTTGCTTGTTGTCAAATAAAATTTCTGCAGCGGCGAGCTTAGAGGTCATCCCACCTGTACCAAAACGACTCCCAGCTCCGCCTGCCATTTGTCGTAATTCATCCGTAATCTCATGGATTTCTTTAAATATTTTAGCATCATCATAAATATTGGGGTTTTTATTATAAAGACCATCGATATCAGAAAGCATGATGAGTAAATCAGCGCCTACAAGCTTTGAAACAATTGCTCCCAGTTTGTCATTATCGCCAAATTTTGTTTGGTGATCCATTTCATCGACAGCTATAGCATCATTTTCATTGATAATCGGGATGATCCCCAGAGAGAGCAACGCATTTAAGGCATTTTCTGCATTGTTTGAACTCAGTGGAAAATCTGTAACATCACGTGTTAATAAAAGCTGGGACACTTTTTGTGAATAACGACGAAACATTTGCGTGTAAAGACTCATCAACTCTACTTGACCAATACTTGCTAAGGCTTGTTGCTGTGCAATATCTTTTGGACGTTCATTCATTCCAAGGACATTCAGCCCTGCTCCAATAGCACCTGAAGTTACCAAGATAACTTCATACCCCTTATTATTTATATCGGACAATACAAAAGCCAGTTCATCTATATTTGATAAATTTATCTTCCCATTCGGTAAAATCAACGAGCTTGTGCCAATCTTAATTACGATTCGTTGTGCTTTTAGTATATTTTTTCTTGTCATAATGCTTAATTATACCAATATCTGAGCACAAATACACTTATATACCTCAATTATTACAAAAAATTAGAAAAACCACACGATCAATCCCCTGTGGTTAAAAGAAACAGCTTAATCTTTCTTTTTAAAGATGTAAAAGGCTAAAGCAAGAAAGGCTAGTGTCGCTGATGCTAAGATTATCCCAAACTGGCCTGAACCTCCTGTATAAGGTAAAACAAAATTTTTAGCTAAAAGGATATTAATCGTTACATCACTCGTGCCAGAGAAATGCGCCGTCTGTAGCTCCGCAATGGTACGATAAATCTTCGCATCTCCAGGATACTGATAGCCTTCGATAAAGTATCCATTGGGTGCTGTCGCTTTGGGATCTGTAAGTGGCGCACCTGTTAGCACACCTGTTTGGACAATATCAGCAGGAGCGCTAGGCGGATTAGATATGCTCGAATCATATGTGTAGTGCCAACTTAGCTTATTTGCTAGGGGCGTATAAGTAATTACAAAATTATTGGCTGCGGCCCCTTCTTTAAAGGTATTTGCTTGAGTCGCAGTTGTTAATGGTGTAGTTGTTTTCACTACTGTAGAGCTCGCTACAGCATTAGGATCCGAGGTGTATGTTATTCCATTTGGTGCACGCACGGCCACAGAATAACCACTAAGAGCCTTATCGGTTGGAGGAGCGACAAATGTCTGGTAAGTGTTCCCCGGAGAATTTATACCCGATGTGTCTCGCGCAATTGTGTCACCGAAGCCACCTTTAGATGTTGCTTGGCTCGGAAGATTCCCATAAATTTGTCCGGCATTTCCATTATAACCTGGCGTAATATTTGCCCAACCATAAGTATAGTTTGCGATTTCCGCATTTGCTGTTAGCATAACCATTACGTTATTATCAAATGCGCCTTGATTATTGATTGTGGGAGGTGTACTTAAAGATGATGTTCCAAAATACATTCCACCATTTTGCTGAGTTATCGCTGCGGTGAGTGCCAAACTCATCGATGCATAATAAGGTGTAGGTGTATTAGCTCCTCCCGTTTCCGGATTTGTCTGATCAATCCAAGCCGAAGCCGTGTTATTCAGCACTGCAGAATAATGATACCCAGTTGGAGCTGCTCCTAAGCCACTTATCGTGAGCGGGGCGCCAGTCAAGCCTTTTTGAGTATAAGCATTGGCTGGGAAAGGAGGTACATTCCCAAAGTTCGTAAACGCATAGCCATAATTTATATAAAATGTTTGCTCTTGGGCACTCAAAATGACTTGAAAATCATTTGTTGAAGGCATATAAATATCAGGTGACGTTGTGTTCGAAGTTGTACCAAATACATTATTAACCGTTGCTAAAGCTGCAGCCAGCGTAGTATAGATTGTTCCGTTTGGTGCTTTATAGCCGGAGATATAATAGCCCTTGGGTGCTGCTGATAATGTTGGTGCTGTTAAAGCACCTCCAACTGTGCCTTGCTCTGAGACACGCGCCGGAAGTTGACCAAGTAAAGTACCTGCTCCCCCGTTTTGTCCAGGAACATCCGACGCCCACGCATAACTAAAATTGGCTTGCGCAGGAGATACAAGGTTAAATTCAAGCTGTGCAGAATTTTGATAAGTGGTAATTTCCGATGCAGTTGGGATTTTTTGACCTGTAAGTTTGCTTAAGTCTGCTAAGTTACTATGAAAGGTTCCAGTTACTCCAAATGCCCCACTTGTAGGACTTGCCAGCAGACTAGAAACTCCGGCACTATTGTAGCCATTAATGGCGTAAGCTGAAGGCGAGCTTGCATTTAGCACAAATGGCATTGCACTTGCGTCCGTTCCAAGGATACTGCTTCCAGATGTTTTGTTTGTATTCAACCGAACATGTTTTGCAGAATTAAGCGTAAAACTGTCCGTAGCAGCCAATGTCCCTAAGAAAGCATTTGAAGTATTTCCTGTACTGTAGTCAAAACTGGCCCCCTGCCCAATCGTTGTTTTAAAAGCGCCACCAGTGGCATTATAATCAAAGAATCCAGGTGCAGTTATCGTTGTACTAGAATTAGCACCATAGTTCATCGTAATCGATGACATACCGGTATTACTATAAAAATTATTACTACTTGCGCCAGACATGTTGAGTTTCAGAGTGCCATTATTATTTATCGTAAAAGTAGGTGTATTATCAAGATAAATAAAACCACGTCCCGTTGAACTTCCCGTAAAATCTAAAGTTGCTCCTGCAGCGACATTAATTGAAGCAGCGGATTGGGCCCACAATGGTGCATTTCCTCCAGAGCTATGTTTAATGGTTGTGATTCCATCAAGTACATTGATCCCTGTACCTTCCATGAATTCTTGACCAGAATTATAGTTAAAGTAATTCGTTCCAGAGAAATTAACAGAGCTTCCGATATTATAAAAAGGTTGTCCCCCAGCTCCCCAAGTCGTTATGGTTCCTAAATCTTGGATGACATTTTTATATGTTATACTTACTCCTGAGATATTTGTTGCACTAAAGAGACCGTAATAGTAGTTGTATACTCCCGTTACCGTACCTATTCCAAGGGGACTTGGCACGGTGGTGCTATTAGTAGTGCCCGTTGATACGATACGTTCATTTTGAAAAGTAATCGTATTCCCTACAGAAGGTGTGATAACGGCAGCTCCTGTATTGTATAGAGCATGGCCCCCCATATCAAAAACTAAAGTTAAGTTTAGAGGCAATACTGCAGTGACGCCTAAGGTCAAGTCATTTGCCGCCTTTATATAAAGTGTAGCGCCGGGAAGTGCTGTTGTAGCTAACGTATTAATATCATTACCAGCTGTGATAAGATTCCAAGTTATACCCGAGCCATCCGTTTGTTGAGTAATAGAAGCTTCAGCAGAAAGAGTCCCAAAAGAAGGAATCCCGTTAAAAACAGGTGACAGTGGACTAAGAATAAAGAAGCTGAAAGCATATAAAACCAGTTTAAAATAGTGATGTAATGCTCTACTCTTCCCATTTTTATCCTTTCCACTTCTTTTCTTATAATATTTGCTCATTTCCTTCAAATAAATTCACCTCCTTCCCCTAAATTTACTTCGTTTGGGTGCTTTTTTCTTTACGATTAAGAACAAAAGCAATAATAATCAAAAGAAATGCTCCACCAAGTGCGATAAACCACGAGACTTTTTCGCCCGTATGGGGTAAATCATGTCTGTACTGGATGTGTGTTGGCTTAGGATGATTTTGTATAGGTTTCTTCTCCGTCTTAATAAGGCTAGATTTGGGATAAATACAAATCTCTTCTAGGCTATCTGCTGTTGGGAGATCAAGCAAGACGGGAGCTTGCGGATCAATAAGTCCTGCAGCTCTATTAACTTGCTCGGTTAAGATATATTTGCCGTCCCCTAAGCGTATGCTTGCGATTCCTTCTTTATTTGTCAGAAGTTTTATTGGGTTTCCCACTTTTATGTAACTTGACGGGTCCATCGCTGCTACTGCTAGAGCATCCTTCTCTATAATTTGCTGCACCGTATAGCTTATATCAGCTATAGGCTGAAGTTCCTTACCTGCATTATCAATAATGATATTGTTAATTTTTAATCCGGTATTAAAGCTTTGTTCAGAAGAAAATCCTTGAGACGCCGATGTGAGCCCATATTTTACAATTATTATATTTTGAGAATGTCTTTCGGCCGCTTGAATTGGCGCATTATTCCCTCTCAATAAGACAATTGAAAAAAAGAATATAAGCACCAATAGTCGTCTTTTTTTCATTGGGATCCTCTCTAAAATTTATTCTTTTACCTTCACCTTAATTAAAATACAGTTTTCAGGAAGCCGCTTCGTATTTAACCGCTCTTGTAGCAGTTGCTCCGCTACCTTTTTAAAATTAGAATATGTTGTATTTTGTAAGTGTCTATCTGGTTTATTAAATTCATATGCATCTATGATTTGAGTGATTTTTACTTTTTGTTTTTCAGCTTCCTTACTCTTATTAACGCTCTGCCACTCTTGACCCTCTGATTTTGCAAAATATTGCCGTTTATTAGACTCAAGAGCCTCTGCCGCAATAAGTGTAACCTTGTCTTTTAAACGGTACTTTTTACTTCCCTGAGGAAGTGGCGCAATAATAAGCTCTTGTTTGCCTTGTTGAATCGCATCAAACTGCGCTCTGTCGATGCGCATATTATAGTTTTTAGCACCTAAGATATTCCGTAAAACAAGCCCTAATGCACACAACGCAAACACACTTGCAAGAAGCATCACCCAGAAATTATAGCCGTATTTATTACGTTGGATGTGTTCTTGTGGGGTCATTGTATTTGTAGCAACACGTCTTCCTGTAACAAGTAAGCGTTTATTATTGATGCCTGTCGGCCAGCATGTAACCAGTGTGACCAAATCCTTTCCTGGAATAACATTAATAGCGTCCGTATCTTCAGGATTCACAATTTTTCGCTCAAAAATCTCGTATTTTAATGTTTGGTCTAAGACATGAATGTAGAAAACATCCTTCATTTTCAAGTCTTCCAAATCAGAAAATAAGGTGTTATTAATATGTCCAGAATGCGCTGATAATACAGCGTGTGTATTTTCTCCACCAATTGGCAAACTCGTCTGCGGGATATGACCCACACCAGCTGCTAATGTTTCTTCACTATCGCCACTGTAAACAGGAATATTCGTAATCTTAATTTGAGGAATAGAGAGATAAGCAATAACTTTATCCTTATCAGTAATCAACTGTTTCTTATACTCAGGTACTGCTTTATTCCAGCTTTGGTATTGACTTTTGGTATAAATATACTGATTATAAAGAGCAGCTTCTTCTTTCAGGTGTTTTGCTTGCGCTGGCTCTAGTGTTTCAACATTTCTGGTATATTTTTGGATTGTCGTTTTATTTTGCTGCGCGACCATATAGTTCACAAAGATAGGATAAAACAAGAGGCCCAAAGCAAAAATCAATAGAAGGGTGGAAATGATATTGCGCAGTGAGAATCGACGCTCTCTTTTTTTATCTGGAATTTTATCACGCATGTGCTCCTCCCGCATGGTAAGGTTATTTTACTATTTTGAATCTACCTCAGCATCTTGTTTCTTTTTACGAATGACCATTGCTGCAAAGCCCGCTGCACCTGCTATTAACACCACTGTGACAATTCCTGCTCCACCAGTAAATGGAAGTGGAAATGGTTTATTATTCACAATGTCATTATTATGAGCAGCAGGTGTTGTTGAAGTATTAACCTTCGTTACATTGGCAGCTGTGGTTGCTGTCGGTAATTGGAAACCATCAGGAGCAATCACTTCGACGGCAAAATAGTTGCTTGTGTTTTCTGTGTCTGTGTTGGTATCAACAAGGTTAAGACCGGAGAAGGTTGCCACTCCTGAAGCCCCTGTTGTTTTGACCGCAATTGTTCCATCAGCCTGTGTCACGAAAGAGGCATTGTCAGTTGAAGAGTAGGCTGTTGGTAAACTGGAAAGATCCGAGGAAGAACCATTAAAGCTCGCGGCATGTTTTTTAACCAAGGCCTCAGCCGCTGTCGCATCTTTTGCTCTAACTAACACAAATGTAGCTGGAGACGAAGTAATTGCTGAAGTCCCATCTGTTTTCGTCAGTTGGACACCGCCAATATTTACAGTTGAATTTTTAGGCGTTGAACTGAGGTCAACACCATAAGCATTGATGATTGTTGTTTTAGCGTTATCTTTATATGCCCCCGCAGTAACACTACCTGATACCGTCGTAGGAATGTAGAGGTTCATATTGATTCTACCTGTTGCTGCATCAAGCAAACCTGCTACTTTTTTCATACCGTCACTTGTTAAAGAAACTGAAACCACTTGATTGGTGGTCGTCATTGTATAATCTACTACAGGCGTTAAAGCTGTTGTACCCGCCTTGAGCGTTGGAGTACCGATTGTGAAGCCTGCTGGAATCGTATCTTCCAGCGTAAATTTTACTTTCACATTATCTGCGATATCCGGCGCTGTTACTGTATCAGAAGTATTTGCCTATTGTGATTTATCAAAGCTTGCATTGACGTTCCAACCGACCATATTTCCAGCTGCTGCTGTCGTTGTGTTGCCAGCATCACTCTCATTTGTATCAATCAAAGTTGTCGTATCTGCATTGGGTGATGCAAGTTCATTCGGCGTTTTTCCGTTGTAGTTATCATCAGCGTTTGTAGCAGCGATATCAAATAAATTTTTATATTTCGTCATATCCTGCTTCGGATAGATATTCAGTGGCCCTTTATTGGTTGTATCAGAAGTATTAACCGTCACAATAAAATCCTTCACGGTCTGTACACCGCCAACCAAGGTCATTTGATGAAAAAGCCAATAACCGTCAGTAAGTCCCGTAAAGTCAGTCATACCATTGGTATCTGTTTTCTGAATTTTTCTTGTGGAAGCATCGGCCGTGAAGGCTGAAGATACTACATCCCCTTTACTGTTGACCATTGCTGAAGCAGCACCAGTTGGTGTAATTTTAGTTGCAGAAAACTGAACATTCGACATTGTTAAGTTATTTGTCGCCGTAGATGTTGAAGATTCTCCGGCAGCTTGTTGTGTACCATCGTTATTACCGATAGCGTTTCCCGTAGCGGCAGCACTGGAAGGTCCAGCCTGCTGTGCATAAATGACAACCTCACCATTAGAAACCTGGTTTTTAATAGTAGTCGTTACAGCCTCAACAGCTGATTGAGAAACAATCATGTTTGAAACTGCAGCGAGTAACACCACAGAAGCTAAGGTAAACTTTCTTTTCCTTGTATTAATTTTCATATTCTTCTCCAATCTTTCGTTGTGACAGCGCTTTATATTTTAATTGTACAGAATTGTCAGAATAAAAGCGAATTAATTGCTTAAATGTTTATTAATATTAAAGAAAACAAAAAATAATGCAGTACGCATTATTATTTGTTATTCTATAACTTTATCTTTTCTAGCGCTTTTGGCGGAACACTTCTTTCTTCTACAATATTCCAACGTACAACCTTATCGTAATTTATGTGAGCCATGATGTATACACCTTCGTGTAATGACTCTGCACATAAACTTAGATCTTTGACTTCTCCTTTACTATTAGACGATTTGAAGAGATAGACATATTCACTTTCTGAGCCACGAGTATGTCTGTCTGCGGAACTTGTCTTATTCTCCAAAGTGACCTTCGCGTAATAGTCGGTCGTGTTTAAAATATGTTTTAAAGCAAAATAGCCTCCACAAAAAATAATTGATATAACAGTTAATCCAATAAATCTTTTCATGTTTTCTCCAATAGTCTTATTTACTTATAGTATACTAAAACATAAGTTCATTTTTAAGAGCAATTTGAACATTCATGTTTTTGTGTTTACTATAAGTAATAAAAAGAGTCTTTTTTATGATAAGCACTAGTTTGTCTAAAATATGCTTTGATTTTTTTACGAATGTTTAAGGATTAGTTGTTCTTGTTGAACGCAAAATGACTGCTACTCCCTCTAGCAGTTTTAAAACAGTAGCTGTTCTTTAATTTTGATTGCTCTATACTTGTACCTTTATCACGAAAAAGGAAAAGCACTGATCCTCACTATCAGTGCTTTTCCTTTTAGTAATGCCGCTTATTTTTTTGTTTGAGAGTTTTACGGGCTTTTTTCATCCCACCAACTTCTTTAAACATCATGTCGAGTTTTTTTCTTTCAACTTCTTTAGCATGCAAACCTGTGTAAGCCATTTCTTTTTGTAATTTTTGATAGTTTGCAAAACGTTCGTAGGAAAGTTCCCCTTGTATAAGAGCGGCTTGAACAGCGCATTCCGGTTCAGTGCCGTGCGCACAATCAGAAAACTTACACTGTGACTCTAAGGCTGCAATATCTGAGAAGCTTTCGTTAAAACTAGCTTGATCTAAGCCAACTTCACGTATCCCGGGTGTATCAATAATCATAGCTCCTGAAGGCAATTGAAATAGTCTACGTTGTGTCGTGGTATGTTTTCCCTTACCATCATTACGTAGGTCATTTGTTTTTAACGTTTTTTGTCCTAGTAATGTGTTCACCAATGTTGATTTACCCACACCAGATGAACCAATCAAAACATAGGTTTCACCATTTGTGATGTAGGACTGTAAAGAAACATATCCATTTTCAGTTTGTGAGGATGTCATAATAATATCAACACCGAAACTAATTTCTTGAAGCGCTGCTTGTTTTTGTTCCATATCTTGCGCTACATCTGTTTTAGTTAACACAAAGACAGGAAGAGCACCTGATTCCCATACTAGAGTAAGATAACGCTCTGCGCGTCGCAAATTAAAGTCTTCGTTCAGCGACATACAAATCAGAACTTTATCTATATTAGCCGCCATAAGTTGGCGTTCATGCGCCTCTCCTGCTGCTTTACGAATAAGGGCTGAATGGCGCAGCAAACAGCGTTGAATTTGGGCGCGTCCAGTAGAATCTGTTTCTCGATCTAAAAGCACAAAATCTCCGACTACTGGAAAGTCAAGTGATGCTGATGCTTCAAAACGGTATTTCCCCGATACTTCTGCTTTGACTTCACCTGATTGAGTTGCGACGGTGTATTGGTTACGGTTCTGTTCAATTACTCGTCCGGGATAAAAAGCTGGATATTTTAGAGCTTCTTGTTTAAACTTTTCTGTAAAGCCTAATGTATTTAATGTGTAGTTTGTGTTCAATTTTTGTTCCTCCAAAAAGTTTTAGTGACTTATTGGGAGACAACATGGTTCAGACGTGAGCGAGTGCCTCCCCATGTCTTACAATTTCCTTATTGACGTGCATAATTGCTCCTTTCTTTTACTTCAAGTATAGCATATCTTAATATAAAAAAATACAGCCTTTGCAGCTGCATTTATCTTTAAATAGTAACCGTTATTGAGGCTGCAATAATAATTAAGACCAGACCAATAATTGTTAAGAGCATTTCTTTTTTTGTTTTTCTTTGATTTAAGAACCAGATTCCTGTCAATGTTGCTAAAACAACAGATGTTTGAGAGAGGATAAATCCAGTTGCCAAACCATTCATATCAGGTTGAGCTGAGATAAGATAAGTTAAGGCTGCAAATGCAAAGAAGAAACCAGAAATAATATGCTTGTAGGATACACTTTCGAAGATTGCCATTTTTGTCTTCTCTTTGAAAGAGATGACAATACTATAAATAAGGGCAGTCAATAACATACCAATGGCTTGTGGGAGGAAGGCCTCTTGACCTGATAAGTTACTTGCTTGAGGGGCAGCAGAGTAGGCCCAATAACCAATCGCTCCAAGAGCTAAGAAAATAACTACTTTTCTCAAAAGACCTGTACTTGCGGGTGTTTTTTCTTCAGACCAAACCGTTAAGCTCGCACCAAAAATAATAAGGATAAGAGAGAAAGCTCCCAAAATTTTAGCACTTACTCCAGGCCAGTTTCCCAAAGCAACGACACCCCAAAGTGATGCAGCTAAGAGTTGGAAAGCTGTCGTAATTGGCATTACTTTAGAAGAACCAATCAAACTAAAGCAGTAAAAAGTGACGATTTGTCCTGCAGCCCAACCAATACCAGATAAAATACCGAGGAATAAATCCATCCCTGAAGCTAAATGAATGCCTTGTGACATTGAAAAAACTAGGGCGAAAATGAGAGTACCTAAAGTTGAACCGAGGATTTGGTTGACGGGCTTCCCACCAATTTTGGAAACGATTGTTGGGTAAAGCCCCCAACCAAGTAGCGGGCCAAGACCAATTAATAGTGCTGTTGTGTTCATGTTTTTGTTTTTCTCCTATTTGTCTTTAAAATACGACATTGCTTTCTAGTAAGATGTTTGCGTAGGGTGTCATTTCTCCTGTACGGATAAAGGCATGACAGTTATTTAACTCTGCCTTCATATCGCTATGTGGAATAAATTCTACAGGTGTATCCGGTAAACAATCAGTGATTTGGGCTAAAATTTGGGGATTGTTTTCTTTAATTTCTTCAGCAAGATAAACTTTTTGAACTTCAAGTTCTTCCAAAACATTATTTAAAACGTCCATGAAGCTTGGAATACCCTTATCTACAGCCAAGTCAATTTTTTCTGTTCCTTTTGGAACTGGCATCCCAGCATCACCAATGCTGAGTTTGTCAAAGTGGCCCATTTGGGCAATAACACGTGAAATATCAGAATTTATAACTTTTGTTTTTTTCATTTGAAATACTCCTAATCCAGTTCATTTTTGTAGGGAATAGAGGGTTGTGCGCCGTATCTTTGTACAGTCAGTGATGAGGCTTTACTGCCATAAAGAATAGCATCCTCAATATTACTGAAGTCTGCTTTCAAAACAGTGCTTAAAGCGCCAATGAAAGTATCACCTGCAGCTGTTGTATCGACAGCCGCTACCGTGAAAGCGGGGATGATACCAGACTTGCCATCTTTGATGTCATAATAAGCCCCCTTGCTTCCTAAGGTAATAATCACTGCTTCAATACCAAGATTATGGAAATAATCTGCCGCAGCTTTTAGACTGTGCTCATCTTCCACTTTTATTCCAGTTATGAGTTCCGCTTCTGTTTCATTAGGCACAATGATATCCGTTGTAGCCAAAAGTTCTTGAGGAATATCCGTTCTCGCAGGTGCGGGATTGAGAATAGTCCGCACCTTATTTTCTTTCGCACACTTAAAGGCTGCGACTGTACTGTCAAGCGCGCTTTCAAATTGTGCAATCAAAAAATCACTATTTTCAATAATATGTTTGGAGTTTTCAACGTGTTCGGGGGTAAAGGCATTATTTGCCCCTGAGAAAATCATAATGCTGTTTTCACCAGAATCATCTACGGTAATGAAGGCTTGACCAGTCGATTGACTTTCTAAGAGTTGGACAGCTGATGTGTCAATATCTTCATACTCTAAAAGCTCACGCATCATTTGCCCAGCACCGTCTTTACCAATAGCGCCAATAAAGAAAGTATCAGCACCAGAACGCTTTGCTGCTACCGCTTGGTTGGCACCTTTACCGCCACCGGCAGTAAAATGTTCTTTTGCATGTAAAGTCTCACCTGGTTTCGGCATATTGCTTACTCTCAAAGTTGTATCTAGATTGATACTGCCAATAATTGTGATCTTATTCATTTTAGTTCTCCTTTATTTTTTCTTGTACTGTCACGTTCAACATAAGAAACTTTAAGTTTAATCTGTTTTTGGTCAATCAGCTGATGGTTGGCCAGTTTATAAATTAATTGGGCTGCTTCATGTCCCATTTCATAAGCGGGTTGATGAATCGTTGAAAGCGCCGGATAAACGTATTTGCTCATCAAAATATCATCATAACCAATCAGCTGGATATCTTCAGGAATACGTTTATTTATTCGATGGATCTCCTGCATATATGCAACCGCATGGACGTCCGAAGGCAGAATAATCGTATCAAGAGTTTTCTGTTTGCGGAGAAGTTTTTCTGCTTCTGCTTGAATTTCCGAAAAATCATAACTCCTACTTTGAAAAACTTGATAGTTCACTGCTGCTTGATTCAAGTAGGCAATACTAGAACTAAAGCGTTCATTCGTATTATCGGTGGTCAAAGGTCCTCGAACAACTGCAATCTGCTGTGCTCCTGCTTCTACTGCAGCTTTTGCAGCAAGTAAGCCACCTTGACTGTTGTCCGAAAAGACACCAAATTCACTTTTCTTACCTACACGATCCACAGTGACTGCTGGTAAATCAAATTCAGGAAATTCTTCCTTAAAATCAACTGTTGTAATCACGCCAGCAGCATTGCTTTGAACTAAAAACTGAAGATAAGACTTGATGATTTCACGATCTTCATTAACATTCCCTAAGATCAGTTGATAGCCTTTTTCTCTCAGAAATTCTTCCACACCTTTCGCCAACATCGGAAAGAAAGGGTTAGAGATATCCGGCAATAAAAGACCGACCAAGTTACTTTTTTTACTTTTAAGAGACTGAGCTGAGATATTAGGTGAGTAATTCAAGTCTTGAATCGCTTTTTTAATCTTTACCTCTGCTTCTGAGCTAACATATCCTTTATGTGTGATATATCTTGAAACAGTCGACACGGACACGCCAGCTTTCGAGGCAACCTGTTTAATTGTAGCCAATAGACCTCCTTGTGACATAATGTGGAAACGTTCTCACATATTACTTAACTATTGTAATCGCTTGCTGTGAATATGTCAAGCAAAAACTAAAAATTATTAGATTAATTAAAAATGTAAAAAAAAAGAGCCTCAGCCTTGGCTCTTTCTTCTTTTTAGTCATAAAGATAGAATAAATCACTGGCAATTGTGGGATAGGCCATGATCATATTTTGAAATTTGTCCAAATTAATATTTTGGTTAATACAGAAATTCAAGATATTTACAAGTTCTTCTGCCACGGTCGAGAGAAGTGTTGCTCCAAGAATTTCATTTTTATCATTTACAATAACATTGATTTTTGAAAGGGGATCAGCGATGCGTTTATAGGTATACCAATCCGTCATATCTAAGCTTCGCTCATTTTCTTTATCAAGAATTTGAGTTTGACCAATTTGAGCGAGCTTGCTGGATCCAAAAATAACAGTAGGAATGGCCGGATATTGGATAGCTTCAATTTGACCCTTCTGTGCAAAATAACGTGCAAGGTATCTGGCCTCAAAACCTGAAACAGGTGTTAGTTTAGGCTGTTTTTTATCTAAAACATCTCCGATAGCATATATATTTGGGTGCTGTGTTTGCAAAAATTCATTGACCTCAATACCTTTAGCCGTTGTTTTTACGCCGACAGCGTCCAGATTTAGGTCTTCAATATTAGGAATACGTCCAACTGCTGAGATAACACCATCTGCAGTGACTTTGCGCTTGTCTTCACTAATAATTTCGATTCCCGAATCAGTTTGTTCCAGTCTTTCAGGAGAAAAATTATCAACAAAGGAAATGCCTTCCTTTTGTAATTGCTTAATATAAGAAACAGCAAAATCGTCTGCAAAACCTCGAATTTTTAGTGTCCCGTGAGTGAGAACAGAAACCTCAGCTCCCGCTGCATGAGCGATTTGGGCTAATTCGAGTGAGACATAACCTGAACCTAAGAAAACAAGACGTTTGGGAAGTTCCTCTAGCTCTAAAAAGTCATTGGAAGTCAGCAAATACTCACTGCCTGGAATATCCAAAACTCTTGGCCGTGCACCAGTTGCTAGGATATAGTTATCCGCAACGTATACCTTACCCTCAACAGCGAGATGTCCATCGGTCTGAAAACTTGCCGAGCCATAAACAGTCTCTATGCCTGCATTTTTCAATCCTTGTTCAGTTCCTGAAGGGATGGCATCACTGTATGCTTTTTTCCGAGCCAACATCTCTTGCCAATCAATTCTAAGACTTCCGTGTAGACCAGCAGAAGCTAAATTTTCTGCTCTGTACTTTGCCTCGACAAGCGCCATCATAATCTTGGTGGGATCGCAGCCATAGTTCGGACATGTGCCGCCCCATTTATCCTTTTCCGCAATAAGGACAGATGCTCCTTGCGCTTTGAGTGCATAAGCTAGTGCATTTCCTCCAGGTCCTGCGCCGACAATAATATAGTCATATTTTTCCATATCCGGTCCTCCAACTTTCTCTTAAATCCATCATAATAGGAAAAAAGCCAAAACGCTACTGTTTTGACTCGCTTTTCCTATTTTAAAACGTCTTGTAATTCTTCTTTATGTGCTCTAAAATACTTTGCTGCATAAGGGCAAGTTGCTTGAAGTTTGAGGTCTTCTTTGCGTGCTTTTTCAATCCCTGCTTTTAAAAGCAATTGAGCAAGACCTTGGCCTCGATATTCGATAGCAACACCTGTATGCGTTATCACAATATTGTTGCCCATTGTCATAAATGTCATCTCGCCAATGCGCTCATTATTGTCATTGTACAAGATAATGTTGTTGTCTTCTTCAACAGTTTTCATAGTCTTCCCCTTTGCTATTTACTTGATAAATTTCAGTGCACCAGATGGACAACGATTGATAATCGCTTGGTTATCAATTTTTTCTCCATTGTCAGGGAGAATCCATGGTCGACGTCCTACTTCCCAGACAGCTGGATTACCACGTACACATTCTCCTGCATGTTCACAGATTTGAGCATTATAATAGATATCCATTTCCTTGCCACGATAACGTCGGTAACCTGCTTGCTCCAAGTTTTCTTCAGTTGCAGCTTGATTATTAATTTTTGAATTGTCCATTTTCACCTCTTATTGGAGCTAGAAGCCTCCCAAGTCTGTCGCCTTTCCTGCCTCAGTTAAACCTTCTTCTTCCATATAAACAGCAAAAGGTTGTAATTTTTCAGCATGGAAACGTTCTTTGAAAGCATCAATAGTTTCTTGTGAATATTGTTTAGGATCGAGTTGCAGACGTTCCACTGGAATAGGACTTTCGCCCGTAATTTTAGCATCAATAAGCACAGGTAAACCTGATTCAACTAATTTCATCGCTTGGGCAAAAACATCGTCCAACTCTTCGACTTTGCTTACTGTAAAACCATGTACCCCCATTGCCTCGGCAACTTTTGCAAAATCAATTCCAGTAAATTCTACCCCAAGATAACCTTTATTAGTCGTTTCTTGCTCATCTTTGATAAACCCAAACTGTTGGTTAGAGAAAACGACATTAATAATTGGTAACTTTTCTTGAGCTTGAGTGGCTAAATCTTGCATAACCATTGAAAAAGCACCATCACCTGAGAGCGACCATACTTGACGCTCAGGAAAGTCTAGTTTGGCCGAAATCGCACCCGGAAGCCCAACTCCCATTGTCGCAAACAAGCCAGATGTACGCCAAAGTTGACCTTTTCCCATATGCAAATGACGAACAGAGGTCATCGTAACATCCCCAACATCAGTTGAAAAGAGGGCATCATTTTTCGCGACTTTATTAATGGCATGATAGACCTGATAAAGATTCAACGGATTTTCTTTATCTTCTTCAAGTGCCTGCGTATAATTTTTCCAGTTCACAATGTTTTTTACATTGGCACGCCACCAAGGTGTCTCTTCTTTTTCCTTCATTTGTTGAGAGAGAGCTTTCACAACTTTTTTAGCATCCGCTAAAATGCTAAGTTCTGTCCGTTGACGTTTGCCTAATTTTGCAGGATCAATATCTACTTGAATCACATGTTTCACATGTTCAAACATATTCGTAACGTCGATAAAAGGTTGGTTGGTTCCCAGCATTAACACGGTATCCGCATTTGCAATAGCATCATTAGCTGGTTTTCTTGAAACTCGAGTAGGTGATCCAAGAAAAGCTTCAAAGTCATCGTCCACAATATCAATAGCCAGTGCAGAGACCATTATAGGTGCTTTAATTTTTCTTGAAAGCGCCATAAGCTCACTCCCTGCCCCACGCATCCCGATACCAGAGAAAATAACTGGACGTTCAGCTTTTTGTAAAATTTGCATTGCATGATCAAGAGCTTCTTGCTTGGGTTCCGCAAATTCAGGTTGGATATAAGCTTGACTTGCATCAAACCATGAATCTTTTTCAATTTCTTGCCAGCCTAAATCAACTGGAAGTTGAACTACAGCCACACCTTTTTTGCTGTAAGCTTGACGAATCGCTTCGTCAATAATATGAGGAAGCGATTGTGCAGTCATAACCACACGATGATAGACGGAAACATCCGCATAAATAGGATCTTCATTCATTTCTTGGAAAGTATCCATATTCATTCCAGTAGTGCCAAATTGGCCAATAATTGCTAACAGAGGGACATGATCTTCTTTTGCATCATATAAACCATTCATTAAGTGTGTTCCACCAGGTCCTGCAGAACCAAAGGCTACACCAATATGGCCTGTAAATTTAGCATGCATACTTGCAGCCATCGCACCCACTTCTTCATGACGGACCTGAACAAAACGAATACGCTCTTTTTCTTCTAAGAGGGCATCCATTAAGGAATTGATGGAGCCACCTGGCAGACCATAAATATCTTTTACTCCCCAATTTTCAAGAACTTTAACTGCTGCAACACCAGCTTTTATTGTTTCTACCATTACTATTTCCTCTCGTTTCTAAAAACATAAAACATGAGTGATCGAAAATTAGACGCTAAGGCACTGCTCTCTGGCGAAAGCCTTTTCATTTCCTTATATACTAATTATACTACGAAAGAGGCTAAAAAGACAAAGATACCTGAAGAATAACTTTTTGAGAGAGAGGATTTTCGATACACTTCTGAAATTGTCTGACTCAAATTTAAAGTAAGTCTGTATTTTTGATTGCTTCGATATCTTTAGCACCAGCCAGCTGCATAGTGATTGATAATTCTTTATTAAGATGTTTAAACACTGATTTAACACCTTCTTTACCACCTAAGTTTAAGCCGTAAAGTACAGGACGACCAATGGCAACGAGGTCTGCACCACTAGCTAAAGCTTTGAAGACATGCTCACCACGACGTACACCACTATCAAAAATAATTGGGACACGTTTATTGACCACTTGTGCAATTCTTGGAAGGACCGTAAAGGAAGCTGGTCCTCCATCAAGTTGACGTCCTCCGTGATTAGATACCCAAATACCATCAGCACCTGCTGCAATAGCTTCCATCGCATCCACTGGATCTTGAATACCTTTCACGATAACAGGAAGATTTGTCCAGTTTTTAATTTTTTGAATGTCAGAGAGGACAAGCCCTTGTTTTGCTTCCGCATAAATTTCAAAAATACCTTTTCCAACGCCATCTGATTCAGAAAATGCTGCCAAATTTGGCATTGGCAATGGAAATTGGAAATGATTAATCACATCTTCTTCACGATACCCCCCGAGTGTAGAGTCAGCAGTTAAGATAATCGCTTTTACTCCAGATTTCACCGCTTTTTCAAGCAAAAATTGATTAAATTGGTCATCTTTACTCATATAAAGTTGAAAAAATTGTGGTGCGCCATTCACAGCTGCTGCTGCATCTTCCACAGATGTTGAACCATAAGTTGAAATAGAGAAAAGTGAGCCCACTTCTTCCATAGCTTTAGCTGTATCAACCTCTCCTTCCATATGAGCCAAACCTTGTGCAGCAACCGGGGCTTGTATAATCGGTGTTTTAAGATCGATCCCAAAAATGCTGGTTCTCAAGTCTGCAGAATCAATCCCCCGTAACACACGCGGAGAGATTGTTTTCTTATTAAAGGAAGCCGTGTTTTCCCGCATTGTCCATTCATCCTCTGCGCCGCCACGAATATAACCAAACGCACCTTTATTCCCTTGAGCTTCCATACGATCTTTTACACGTCCCTCAAGTGAAGCAATATTTACGATTTCTACTTTTTGTTCATCATTACTAGTAACATATGTCATGGTTATTTCCTCTTTCTTTTGTAGTATTTTTTCAAGTTAGTGCTTTAAGCTACTGCACTCTTTGTTGTTTGTAATTCAATTTGGCGATATTCTCTCGAAAAGAAACTGCGCAATTGATCTTCATTAAATCCAGCTTGGAGTTGTGGCCCTTTCACTAAAAGTGGTCGGCGAAGAAGTTCTGGATGCTCTGAGATGAATTTTGTCCACTCTTTAACAGTCATTTCTTCTACATTGACGTTTAAATTTTTAAATGCTTGTGAACGTGTTGAAATAAGATCTTCTGTGCCGTTTTCTGTTTTAGCTAACAATTCACCAATCTCCTCTTCTGTCAAAGGATCAGCAAATAAGTTGTGCTCCGTATATTCCAGATTATGGTTTTCTAACCAAACTTTTGCTTTCCGACAGCTGGTACATGAGGGAGTATAGTAAAATTTAATCATCTTTTCTTCTCCATTTTATTTCTATTGAGTGTAGGAAGTGAAATTCACTTGCTCGATTTGTTTACGTTTGTAAACACAACTATATAATAACTCCTTTTGTACAAAATATCAATAATTTAGTAATAAATACAGGTTAAATTTTTGATGTTTAAATGACACGAATATTTCAATTGTATTTCTTGGTTTTTGCTTTCATATTCACAGTTGCTTTTTTTTATCATAGAAGTTATAATAGAAAAGTTATAACTTTCGTACAGATAACATAGATTTATGTTGATATTATACAGAGGCGAAATTATTATTTTAGGATAATAATTTCGCCTCTTTTTGTTTAAATTAGGAGGACATTTAACTGCATGAATAAAAACAAAAAATTTCATCTCTTAGGTGCTGTCATTGCTACCGGGCTCTTGTCTTTTTCAGGGGTATTAATCGAAACAGCAATGAACGTGACCTTCCCTCAATTGATTACTGAGTTTGGACTAAGCACTTCCAAGATACAATGGGTGACCACTATCTACCTATTAGCAATTGCGATTATTATTCCTTTGTCTTCATACTTTAATCAGCGCTTCTCGTCTCGTAAGCTCTTCATATCTGGGAATCTTCTTTTCTTCCTCGGTGTCCTGATTAATTGCTTTTCACCTAACTTTACACTTTTGTTGGCAGGACGCCTTTTACAAGGGGTCGGAACTGGTATTGCTTTGCCTTTAATGTTCCACCTTATCTTAACTAAGGCGCCTCTGGAAAAACGTGGCATGATGATGGGATTGGGAACAGTCACAACATCAATTGCGCCTGCCATTGGGCCGACTTATGGTGGTATCATCTCAAACGCATTGGATTGGCGCTATATTTATATCTTTTTACTTCCCTTAATCGTTGTATCCCTAATTATTGGTCTTTCTTCACTTCCTGAAGAGAAGAAACACACAACAAAAAGACTGGCGCTACAACCAGTCTTGGCACTTTCTGTCATGTTTTTCGTCTTCATTTCAGCCTTGAGTGCCGAACAAATTCTGACCTTTGTCATTCTCTTTATTGTTGGTATTATAAGTGCCCTACTCTTTGTTTATTATAATCGTAAAGAAACACTGATCGAATTAGCTATATTACGTCATCGTAAATTTGTCGCCCTACTCTTTACCCTTCTGGTGTATCAAGGTCTTCTTTTAGGTTTATCCTTTATTTTACCGAACTTTATCCAAGTTTCTGCAGGATATAGTTCTGCTGTAGCTGGACTCTTTATGTTTCCAGGCGCTCTTGTTGGTGCCATCCTCGCTCCGATTTCTGGAAAAATTTTGGATCAGGTTGGTGCGAAGAAGCCAATCACCTTTGGTTTATTGACTGCAAGCTTGGGAATCGTTTTACTTTTTGTTTTCCTCCCAACGCAGTCACTTGTATTGTTATTGATTGCTCACATCGTTATGATGCTTGGATTAGGTGTATCCTACAGCAACTTAATGACCAGCAGTTTAAGTACACTTTCACCTGAAGAACTCTCAGACGGAAATGCATTGGTCAATACATCACAGCAATTTATCGGAGCCATTGCAACAGCCTTGGTAGCCAACATTCTTTCTGTATTTCAACATGCTCAAGGATTTAAAGAAGGTACCCAATTTGGAACTTCAGTCATTCTGGTCATCTTCTTCGTATTAGTCATCCTGGGACTCTTTGCAAGTTATTCTGCATTGAAAAATAAGAAAAATTAAAAGAGCATTCTCATGCTCTTTTTTTATGTAAACCTATTTAAAAGTCCCTCTCATTTGCTATCAAAGATTAGGTCCAGTTTCTTTTTGGTTTTGTTTTACATATTTTTATTTATGTAAAAAACCCTTATTTTATACATTTGCATCCGATAATTTAAAGGTCACTAGAGTTTCTGCAGGATAGGCTGCTAGTTGACTTGCAAAACTATCATCATCGTCTTTTTTTACCTTAGCTTTGAGGTTAATGCTTACCTTATAGTGTTCTTCCGCTAAGATATCATAAAGTGAGCGAAGATCCGCAATGTCTTGGCTACTTGCCTTAGGCAACACTGTGTATTTTGCATATTCGGAATCAAACCATGAACTTTCTTTCTCAAAATCGACGGGTGAATTTTCATTGACCTGAAGTTTGACAGTGATGCTGTAATCATAACCTTGTTGTTCGATCATTTTAGCAATTTTCACCATGTCTTCGTAAGTTCCTGAGGCTTTGAGTTTCAGGGTTGCTTTATAAGTTATACCAGCCAGTTCAAAGCTCTCCGCAATTTTAAATGGATCTTGTTCGCTTCCTTCTTTGTCTACTTGTGGCGGGAAAAAGTTAACTGAAATAGAATAACCTTCAGTCAAAAGTTGCTCGTACTGTTTAATGACTTCTTCTGCTTCCAAGTCATCCATGTATTCATTGAATGTACGTTCTGTTAATTTATTGCTCTCAAGAGCTTCTTCTTTAGGGTAAATTATTTTTACTTGATAAGTCATAAATGTATTATATCAAAAATTCAGAGGGACTTGTTAATCCCTCTGAATTTTTCTGCTTTTAAGTTTTTTAAACTTTTCTTGTCACTTTACCATGCCACGACATCATACCGCCGGTCACGTTTGTTACATCGTAATTCCTTTTTGAAAGTATTTTAGAAGCTTTTTTCGACCTCATCCCTGATTGACAAATCACAAAATACTTTTTATCGGGTGCTAATGCTGCACCAGAAACTTGGCCTAAAGGAATGTTTCTAGCGCCTCTAATATGGCCTTTTTTATATTCGTAAGGTTCTCGCACATCAATAATTTCTTCTTTTATCTGATTATTTCTCAGATGTGTAGCAAGCTCTGTTGTCGTTATACTTTTAATTTTAGTAAATAATCCAAACATCATTTCTCCTTACTGGCCAAGCAACTGTCCCAAGCATTTGTACCACCTAAAACATTAATGACATCAATATCATTGGTAGCAAGCCATTGGGTGACCTGTGCTGAGCGAGCACCGGATTGACAGATAATATAGCTCCCTACATTAACTTCGGAAATACGGCTTTCTATCTCGCTCATGGGTATATTACGTGCTGTTGGTACATGTCCAGCTTCATATTCAAAAGCTTCTCGGACGTCAATAATATCTGCCTCGTCCTTCATTACTTCTACTAATTCTTGCATTGTAATTGTTCGCATTTACTTTTTCCTTTATTTTGTTTATAAGACTATTATATACCCTACAGGGTATATAATCAAGCTTAATGCTTTAAGAAAAAAGACATAGGAAGCTATGTCTTTTTTCTTAACTTTTATTGTGTTGAAAATTTACGGCTGCCCCTATGAGATTTGCTGAATTGCGATAGTGACAAACTTTAATCTCAGGCAAAAAAGGTGGTATTTCTAAAGTCCTGATTATCTTGTTCATCTGTTTGTTCAGTTCTGGGACCAGCCACTCCGCTTGTGAAATTGCTCCACCGATGACAATAAGTTCAGGATCAAAGGCATACTGGAGATTATAAATACCTTTTGCAACATTAAATGTAAAACATTCCATCTCTTCTTGCGCAAGGCTATCCTTTTCCTGTATCGCTCGTCTAAAGACCTCTTGACCTGTCAGATTTGTACTGCACCTTTGATTGTAACGTTTCGCCATGTTTACCGCTGTGCCCAGATCCGAAAAAGTATGTTTTTCATCCATCAACATAAAACCAAATTCACCGCCAAAAAGATGTTTTCCATGATGAATTTTTCCGTTGATAACAACAGCTCCACCTACTCCTGTACCAAGCACTAGAAAAAGTACATTTTGTAGATGCTTTGCTGCGCCAAAAGCAACTTCAGCAAGAGCAGCACAATTGGCATCATTTTCTATAGCCAAAGGCAAGCCAAGTTTTTCTTCTAAGGCGTGATGAATATCAAACCCGTGAATATAAGGTAAGGCGCTGAATCCTTCAATATATCCTGTTGCCTGATTAACTGCTCCAGGAGAACTCATCGCAACACCAGTTATATTTTTACTCTCTTGTCTCATTTCACGCACAATGTCCTTCAGACAGCTGTAATAATCTTCAAGATTATCAGGTGTTTGTTTCGACTTGACTTCTCCTAATTTTCCTTCAGAGAAAAGACTATATTTAATGCTGCTTCCCCCAACATCAATCGTTATCAATGCCATTTTTCATCCTCTTTCAGTTTTTGCAACAGTGTTTCTTCGATATCAATACTAGAACTTTCTGAAACCTTGCGATACCAATGTGCCGATTTTTTTAGTTTCTTGATTTGTTTGTGAACATCCAAGGAAATTAATCCATAGCGGTTTTTATACGAATTACGCCAGCTCCAACAATCTATTGGTGTCCATGTATGATAACCTAAGCAGGCTGAACCTTCGGATATTGCTTGGTGTAAATAGTAAAGGTGCTCTGTCATAAATTGAATACGATAATCATCTTGGATAATCCCCTCTTTATCCTCAAAACGTGCTTCGTTTTCGACACCCATACCATTTTCGGAGATGAACCATGGGATATTATTATAGTCATTTTGTATCGTTTTCGCTATGTTATAAATCGTCTGTGGGTGAATCTCCCAGCCTCTGTCTGCATTCATACGTACGCCTCTTTTGTTAAAGGAAGCATAATATTTTTCAGGCAGCCAATCCTGAGCCAAACTGTCACTCGAAAACTCTGGCTCTTGAACACGACTTGGGTGGTAATAATTTACTCCTAGAAAATCCACTGTATTGTCCTTTATAATTTCAAGCTCTTCGGTCGTACTTTCCCACAATACTCCATCTTGCTCTAATATATTTACGAGTTCTTGTGGGAAATATCCTTTTACTGAGGCATCCAAAAACAGTTGATTTTGCCACAAATCAGCAAAGTGAGCTGCTTTGAGATTCTGTATTTCTTCGTCCTTGGCATAATTAGGTGTTAAATTGAGAATGATACCAATCTTAGCTTGGGCGTTTTTATTTATTTTTCTAAATCTTTCAATAGCTAAACTGGAAGCCAATTGTAGATTATAGGCAACCTGAACAGCTTTTTTACCATCTTTAAGGTCAGGATAATGGAAACCTAAAAGATAGCCACATTCGACAACTACTATGGGTTCATTATGTGTAAACCACTCGGTTACTCGGTCGCCAAATAAGCGGAAACATTGCTCTGCAAACTGAGCAAAGAGTTGGGCCACTTTTTTACTTTCCCAGCCGCCATATTTATGGAGAAGCTCCACAGGTAGATCAAAATGATGTAAGTTCATCATGGGCCGAATGCCAGCTGCTAAAAAAGTATCAATCACGCGGTTATAAAAAGCCACCGCTTGAGGATCCGTCTTTCCCGTCTCAAAATCCTCAATAAGTCTAGACCATTGAATACTAGTTCTAATACTATTGAGTCCAGCTTTCTGCATCAAACGGATATCTTCTTCGAAATCATTATAGAAATTACTGGTCGTATCTGGGCCAATGGAGCCCCAAAATCGTTCACTATAATGATCAAAGTCATAATCGAAAACATTATCGTGTTTTTTCTTGAAACGTCCTTCAGTTTGTGGACCACTTGTCGCTGCGCCCCACCAAAAATCTTTTGGAAATTCTATTTTCATGTTTTACTCCCTCTATTTTCCTTCTTCTGCAATAGAAGGATTTATACTTTTTCAAAAATAGACCCTAGGAAAAGTATAATTCCCTAGAATCTCATCTGTCTTTTTATTCAAATACTCAAAACTCACTGCATGAGTTGTAATTCGTACATTGGATCATATTGAAGACTTACACCATCATTGGCAAAATCATCGCTTGAGCCAAGTAAGACTTTATTCACTTCATAAATCGACTGGGCTTGATTAATCTTATTTAAAACGGCTTGATAATTCTCTGTGCCTTGTCCCACGCGCTTCCAATGATGGCGTGCTATATTTTTGGCCTCCTGGAGACTAAAGCCTTTGGCCTGTAAAATGGCTGTTTTCGTCCAAAGGAAGTTTGAAGGTACAATATGGTTTAAATCAAAATTGTTATATGTTCTTCCGTCACGGTCCAAAGCATAGAGAAACATACCATACAGTTTATTTTCTGCTGTATATTTTGCTACTTTGTAAATGTTACTTTCTTCGTAAGGTTCTTTAGCATCGTACCATCTGTTGCTGTCTTGCTCTTCCGGAAAAGCTAAACCAGGCATAAATTGTTCTTTTGGAATCACACCAGTATAATCTTTTATTGCTCGGGCTGTGCGTGTGTCATCTGACCCATATTGTTGGTAACCAAGGTATGTAAAACTGTCTGCAACATCTTTTAAGGGATTAAGATTGGAACCATTTGTATCATAAACAAACACTGTTCCGTTCTTTGCAAGAGGCCCGATATATTTTGATAATGCACGAATAACACCATTTGAAAGAGCAATATCTGTAGCGCTTGGATAAGTTTCCATGTCAATATCTAAACCATCAAGTCCATACTGGCGTACATGCTCATCTAACAATTTATTAGCATAAGTATCAAATTCTTCTGCGGTCGGAAAGTTTTCTGCATAAGGAATTTTTAAAAGCTCCGAATAATCAATTGCCTTAGTTAACTTTACACCTCGGGCATGTAAGTTAGGGACATAGGATTGTTTGAGCTTTTTAAAGAAGGGGGCGGCAGCATCTTCTTGGCCTTGAGGGACATAGCTAAAAACATTGACAATATCAATTCCATAAGGAATATCATCCATGCTTAACCAATTTTCGTCTGTAAGGCTAGTATTGACACCTTTCATTTCCTTATCACGCCATGCTCGGTAGTAAACCATGGTCTTCGCTTGCTGGCTTTCTTCTTGTGCCTGAGCAGAAATTGGGCCAAAAATAAGTATACCAAGTCCAACGGTAAGCAACCCCAAAATATAGCGTTTAATTTTTTTCATCTTGCCTCCTCCTTAAGAAAACATTTTTAAAAATTTTATTTGTTTTGACTCAACTTTAAGTATCGAAAAACCAATTGACAATAGGTCATGTTTGACCAAGAGAACCATTCGCGGGTGTAATTATTTGGATTGTCCACATCAATGCCCTCATGGCACTGACCAGTTCCACCATCTGTGGCGACGATTGTCTCTATCTGCTTTTTCATTTTGTCTATATTTTCTGTCGTCAATCCTTCCATAGCTAAGGCTATTGGCCACACATAACGTGGCGGAGTGTGCGGGCTACCGATACCCTGCAAATATTGTCCCACATAATAATAGGGATTTTCTTCACTCAAGCATTTTTCTCTTGTTTTTGTATAAAGTGGATCTTCAGCTCTACAATAGCCGAGGAAAGGCAAGGAAAGTAGACTTGGTACATTTGCATCATCCATAAAGAGTTGTTGACCTAAACCATCAACCTCATAGGCATAATACGGATTTTTTTCAGGCGAAACTAAACCATATGTTTGAATACCTTCTGTTATTTCCTCTTGAAGTCTCTTTATTTTGCTTTCTAACCTCGGAGAGAGGTGCTCCGGAAGAAGCTCCAGAAGTTGGTCCAAAACCACTAAAATAAAGCAATTTCCTGGAATAAAATAACCGTACTTACACGCATCATCACTTGGCCTAAATGCACTCCAGACCATACCTGTATAACCAATTGGTTCTCCTCGTCCTTCATGGGAGAGGGTGTCGGATGGCGGGCAATTTGTTCTTTTAAAAATATAGTCTGAGCTTTCATGATGCTGCTCCTTAATAAAGGTATCGAGAACCCGTTCAACGGTTTCCCAATAATCCTCCTTAAGGTGCGCGCTATAGCCTGTATGCTTGTAGAGTTGATAAGCCAGGAATAATGGGGCACACAAGGAGTCAATCTCAAATTTTCTTTCCCAGACTAAAGGCGATATGGGAACATTGGAGACATCTTGACTATAATGACTGTCCGTTGGTTCTTTATTAAAAGCATTTGCATAAGGATCATGATTAATATAGCGCATTTGCTGCTTCAATACCCCGTGAACCAGAGATGTTATTTCCGGAATAGAATCTGCCATTTCCAAATATGGAAGTATTTGAAAGGTAGAATCTCTCAGCCACATTGCTGGTATATCTCCAGTGGCAACAAATATCTCCCCGTTTTCACGCACTGAAACGGTGTTTGAAATAGTATCCACTATGGCATGTTGAAAAAGTGATGTTGCTCGGTCATCCCACAGTCGAATGGTTTCTGCATGTTTCTTAATCTTGGAGATTAACTCTTCTTGTTTTATCAACTCCTTTGTCCTCCTACTGTTTGTTGAAAAAGATACCATAAGTTCTTATTTCTCCCGGTCTAAATTCTGCCATTTTGAGCTCTTTTGTAGAATTTTCAAGACTGCCAATAATTTTACCTTCCAAGTTTAAGAGTTTAATTGCTGCTGGCTCTTGAAGTTTAATGACTCCCGGTATGCCTTGAGCCGTATCACAGGGATTATATAGCCGTAATTGTATACCTGTTTGATCGATACTGCTTTCCATGCTGCTGAAGGCAACTTCAATATTCTCTAAAACTATCACCTGTTGCTCTTTGAATTCTAGTTTTTTCTTGTTTATAGGGAAATATTCTATTGGTGTGCTGAAGCGATTGATTGTCTGTGTTTGGTAATATATATTTTCTTGTGTGGTGAGTAAGTACTGATTTTGGAGAGCTGCAGCATCAAAATTAGTGTCTATCACAATACTTCCTTCAAAGAAAACATCTCCTAAAAGCTGGCTATCAGGTGTTTCAACCTCTCTGGTTTGCAAACCAGAAGCATCTCCTGGACGTCTTTTCGTATCTGGTCTTCCTAGGTAACCCACGCCTCTAAATATCGTAATGGCAAGCTCTTGTTGCGCCTTAGCAAGAACTTGGAAATCTTTTGTTCCTTTGCTTAGGAAACTCCAACTTGTCTTCGCATCATGAAGATTGGCGAAGTGAATCAAGGGGCGCATACTTGTAGGTTCTTCTTTATATCCTCTTGCACGCCAATCTTGCAAATGCTTTTCTTCAATTGGTCGATCGATAATACCAAAAGGTGTGTCGCTGGTTGAAAACGCAGATTGAACATCTGTTTTAAGTACTAAGCGCAAGCGATGATCGAGAACTTTATTATTGACATGTAGGCGAAGCTGAATCCGATTATCCTGTTTATTAAGCTCTAAAGTTAATGCATATGTAACCTGTCCATCACGTTTTTGTTCTTTACGTGATTCTAGATTGTAAGGAAGCTCCCATTCCCCTTCTACAATTATTCGACTTAGTAATTCTCCTTGTTCCACATGAGAAGTTTGACTGTTTTTAAAGTTCAGATTTAAAATCCAATCCGCAAAGGCTGGTGAATAATCGTAGGTATCTCCTTCATCTCCTCCATCCTCAAAATAGAGAAAATCTAAATATTTTTTACCATTCTTCTTAAGGTAAAGGTTGAAATTCCCCTCGGTAAATTCAATCTGATAAAAATCATTTTCAATCCTTGCTGACTTTTTCAGTGTTTTGGCTTTGTCTTCCTCATCACTGACATGATAATGTACATAGCCCATGGCGGGCAAGGTGCATTCTAAAGCAATGGTACTTACATAGTAACGTTCATCAAGCATCTCCTCAGGGTTTCTACGAAGTAATGCTGCGTTTTCTGTTTTTTGCTCAATAAGTTCAAAAGCTACTTTTTCGCCATTCTTGTCCGTGAGTGAAAAATGTTTATTTTGTGTAGAAAGTTTGACTTTCTTTATCACTTTAAGCTCAAAGGGGAGAGGATTCCACATAAACAAACTATCTTCCTGATCCCTATTGAGTGAAATACTTAATTTTCTGAGCAGATAGTCCATACAAGACTGAGCTTCCTGTAGGCCATTTATGCCACGCATATAGATATCGCGGTTGGTTTTATCACTATTACAGCCGCCAGCACTATCGTGTGCTTGACCACGGCTTACTATCTTCCACAGGCTATCTATTAGACCTTGTTTAACAGCAATGCCATAACGTGACGCTAAAACAGACATTGGTTCTAACTGATAAGTTAAGAGACGTTCAAGTTGATCATAGACTTGCTTTAAGTCATAACGTGACGCATAAATACCACGGTGAATTTTTGAATCTGTTGGCTCAATAAACTCCCCCTTGATATCTAGAAATTCTTGGGCTTCTTTTTCGAGTGCCTTGAAAAATTGCGGATAATTGCTTTCAATAAACACTGTTGAATCTTCAATTTCCTGATTTGCCTTATCAATTCTTGTTTTTAAATTAAAATCAACAGCACGCTGATCTCCTCCTACCGGTAAGAGATGCGCGTTACTCTTTGTATGCGTGGAAATTCTTTCGACAAGGTCTGAAAAATCGTTCTTTTCTACTAAATCCACTCCCGCATAGTAACCATTTTTAATGTTGGCTGTCAGAACTTTTGAACCATCGTTACTTGACCAATAAAAGTAGCGCGTGTTCGCTTCATTCGGCATTCCGCGCCAAAAAAGGGCGTGCTGAATATCAAAGCCTTGATAAATTTTTGGCATGTCTTGACTTTGTCCGAAAGAGTCTGGCAAATAGCCAATTCTCATCGCACTTCCCAGTTCTTCTGCTTCACGGATACCCGTACGCAGATTTCTCACTATTGATTCACCAGAAGTTGTCATTTCATCAATTTGTGTGAACCAAGGTCCTACAAACAGTCTGCCTGCCTGGACAAATTTTTTCAGCTGCTTTTCTTTTTCCGGGAAGAGACTGAGATAATCTTCAACAATTGACATTTGACCATCTAAAGTATAAAAATCCAACTGATTGCTTTCCAAAGCGTCTAGAACTTCATCCATGTGAAAAATAAATTGCACACGTGCTTCTTGTCTTGTAAAATACCATTCAAAATCCCAGTGGGTATGTGCAACAGTATATACTTTTTTCATGGGAACTTTCCTCTATTTCTTCTTTAAATTCTATTCTGCACTGAGCATTGCGGCTTGTTCAGCACGTTCTTGTTTTTGGTTAAGAATTACAAACGGTGCATATAAAACAATGTCTAATACAACCAAAACAAGGGTCAATATCACCGGACTAATATGGAAGGCGCCTAAAACCCATGTACTGATAAAGATAGGTTCATTTCCTGAGTTCAAGACGACCAGAGGAACAACCCAACCAATAGATGTTACAATGTAAGCAATAACAGCATTAATCATTGGGACAAGGACCCAAGGGATAAACATTAACGGATTAAGAACGATAGGAAGCCCAAAGATAACCGGTTCATTTATCCCAAAACATCCTGGAATTAAAGCGAGTTTTGCCACTTCACGTTCTTTTTCGCCTTTCTTCGTAAAGATAAGCATTGCGATAATTAAACCAAAGGTAGCACCTGAACCACCAATCATGGCATATACGTTGGTCATTGTATTAGGTGCAATAGAAATGTCAGCAAAACTTTGTGTTTCCGCAAATTTTGCTACATTTTCTAGGAAAATAGGGAGCCAGAAAGCTGATACGACACCCCAAACGATATTGAAACCGTGAAGACCGAGGAACCATAAGATTTGTTGGAGTAAAATAACGATGAGAATTGCAGGTAATCCTGTACCAACTGTTAACAAAGGCTTAATGAGCACTTCAGAAATCATTTGCAATAATGACACATAGCCCAATGATTGTAGCGCAATCCGTATAGCGCCAAAAATTAAAAGTACACCACTAATCGGGATTAACGAGAAGAAAGAATCAAATACATTTTGTGGCACGTTACCCGGCATTTTGATTGTAAATTTACTTCGCGTAAATCGTGCAAACAAAGCCACAGCAATTAAGCCAACGATGAGGGCAGTAAACATCCCTTCATAGCTGAAAAATGATGTTGAGAAACCTTCCACAATATCTGCTTTAGGATCCAGATAATTAACGTTATTGGGAACCATCACAAAATAGGCTGCAAAGGCAAGCAAAGTTGCAATGATTGGATTAAGCTGGCTGTTTTTTTCATTTCTTTTCAGCTCGAAAGCATATGAATAGGCTGAAGAAAAGACCACAATAAGTGCTACAATGCCTAAGGTCGCATTTCCGATGTAACCAAACAAATTACTGATATTCGTCAATAAAGCGTTATGAATATCTTGGTTTTTAATAAGGGCATCAAGCTGCATTTTGATAAGATTAGAAAAGGATCCTACAACCGTGAACGGTATGGTCCTTACAAAAGCATTTTTAATGGCCTGTAAAATCGTATTCCGCTCCACCCAAGCAGATACTTTTAGTAATGGTTCTTGAAACTTCTGCACATCAATTTTCATAATACGCACTTCCTTTTTCTTTTTTTAGAAGCCACTTCCACCAAAAAGAAACCGCTTCCGTTTTTTATTATATACAATTTTTTAAAATTTGTAAAGATGAATATAAAATTAATATAGACAAATTATATAAAATGTTATATAATGTATATACAAATCATAAAAATCGAGGTATACAAATTGTACAAATACCGTGAAATTTACGCTGACATCAAACGCGACATCCTGACCAACCATTATCGTGCGGGGACGCTTCTCCCTACACAAGAGTTTTTTGCTGAAAAGTATAAGGTCTCGCGTATTACTTTAAAAAAATCCCTCACCTTACTCGAAAATGAAGGATTAATTTTTAGTAAACAAGGCTCCGGAACTTACATTCGTCCAAGAGTGGAAGAAACCACAGAGCTTCTGCCTTTAGATTTACCGATTGGTGTAACTTATTCGCATCGTGATCAAGAGATTAAAAGTAAAATACTCTTTTTTGATGCACGTTTACCATCGACAGAAGAGCAAAAGCATCTTCTGCTGAATAAAACAGATCCAGTTTACGAATTTAAACGTCTTCGTATTTTGAATGGCAAAGCCTACAGTTTTGAACATGTTGTCATGCCAAGCTACATCGCTCCTATCACCGAAGAAATCTTAGAAGGCTCTGTCTATGACTATCTAGGACAGGAAGCAAAGCTACAACTCGTGGATGCTAAACGTGTCATTTACGCTGATCAGGCCGATGAGGAAGTAAGCAAAAACCTGGAAATTGAGTGTCATTCGCCTGTACTGGTTATTGAGCAAACAGCTTATGATCAAAAAGGACACGCTTTTGAATTTTCTAAATCCTACTTTATTAGTAACCAAACGAAATTTGCCCTTGATATTCATCTCAAAAAGAATTAAATCTATAAAAAGCCACAAATTTTTGTGGCTTTTTATCTATTTTTGCAAACACCCTCTTCATTAGGGTGTCCTTATATTATTGAAAAATAAATAAGGACGTGCTATAATGTTCTTGTTATAATATAAGGAGAAACTCAGGTGTTAAAACTAACAAAAAATGAGCAGGATTATCTTAAGGCTATTTATACCTTGGAACGTGCGGGAGATGATTCAGCTGTCAGTATACAACTTATTGCAAAAAAATTATCTGTCGCTGCGCCTAGTGCCACTGAAATGATTAAAAGATTAGCAAAAAAACAACTTGTGGACTATGCCCCCTATCGTGGTGTAAATTTATCAGAGCAAGGTAATGTTCAAGCGCGTTTTATTATTAAAAGTCATCGGGTGTGGGAAAGTTTTTTAGTAGACAAACTTGGCTATTCTACAGAGGAAGTTCATGAAGAAGCTGAAAATTTGGAACATGCCTCTTCGCCGAAACTTGTTGAATACCTTTACGCTTTATTAGATTATCCTGCTGTTGATCCGCATGGTTCAACCATTCCTTCGGAAGTTTTTTGGAAAAAAAATAAAGTAGAAATTCCGCTAAATCAAGCGGAGGAAAGTAAAAGTTACTATATCACAACTTTAAAGGAGGAAGCACAGGACTTCTTTGAAAAGTTAAACATTAATACACCGCATTTTATTCGGATTATTGAGCGGCTTCAGGATGGGGCAATTATTCTGAAAGAGGATAATGGCCAGGTTTCTGTTATTCCTCAATTTTTACAAGAAAAGATCTTACTTATGCAAAGAACTGGAACCGTTGCTTCTGCTTTAGAAAACGAAAATCCTTAAACATTTTCTCTTATATTAACAGTAGTATTAAAAAACAATGTTGAACATGGTTCAACTTAGAGAAGGTAAAAATGAATGATCTTAAAAATCAACCTCATAAGTTGATTTATCATACAAACGGAAAGTCTCTTCAAGAGATTAATGGAACAGTAAAAGTTCCAAAAGACGGTAAATTTTTTAGAACACTTCTTGCGTATTCAGGACCTGGAGCTTTAGTTGCTGTGGGTTACATGGATCCAGGAAACTGGTCTACCTCAATCACAGGTGGACAAAATTTTCAATATTTATTAATCTCTGTCATTTTGATGTCAAGCTTAATTGCCATGCTCCTTCAGTACATGTCAGCAAAACTTGGGATTGTTAGCCAGATGGACCTTGCCCAAGCTATCCGGGCACGGACAAGCAAAACTTTGGGCATCATCCTATGGGTGCTTACAGAGCTTGCGATTATGGCGACAGACATTGCGGAGGTTATTGGTGCAGCAATTGCTCTTTACCTGCTTTTCGATATTCCGCTTATTCTAGCGGTCTTTATCACGGTTTTTGATGTCTTTTTACTCTTACTCCTCACAAAAGTAGGCTTTAGGAAGATTGAAGCACTTGTTGTCTGTCTCATATTAGTGATTTTATTTATTTTCAGCTATCAAGTTGCCTTGTCTAATCCCGACTGGAAAGGAATTGTGGAAGGTTTTATTCCAAATACACGAACCTTTGCTACTTCTCCTTCTATTGCAGGAATGACACCTTTAACTGGTGCTCTTGGTATCATTGGGGCAACTGTAATGCCACACAATCTTTATCTTCATTCTTCAATTTCACAAAGCCGTAAAATTGACCACAGTGACGACAAAGATATCGCACGAGCTGTTCGCTTTTCAACTTGGGATTCCAATATCCAATTAAGTTTAGCTTTTGTTGTAAATTCGCTTTTGCTCATTATGGGTGTTGCGGTATTTAAGACCGGCGTCATTGACGACCCCTCATTTTTCGGTCTTTACGATGCCCTTTCGACACCAGATTTATTAAGCAATGGTGTACTTGCGGATGTTGCTAAAACAGGCGCTTTATCTACCTTATTTGCCGTAGCTTTACTGGCTTCCGGGCAAAATTCGACCATCACGGGGACTTTAACAGGACAAATCATCATGGAAGGGTTTATCCATATGCGCATGCCAATGTGGGCGCGTCGCCTCATCACGCGCTTGCTCTCTGTTGTTCCTGTCTTGATTTGTGTTACGATGACGCGGGGATACAGTCTAAAAGCACAGCATGAAGCCATTAACAACCTCATGAATAATTCGCAAGTCTTTCTTGCTTTTGCGCTGCCTTTCTCCATTATCCCTCTGCTCATGCTTACAAATAGTAAAAATGAAATGGGGAAATTTAAAAACAATTGGATTGTTCAACTCTTTGGTTGGTTCTCTGTCATTGCCTTGACTTATCTTAACCTTATTGGCCTACCAGACCAAATTGAAAGTCTATTCCCTAAGAATCTTGCCTACCTTGCAGATGGAACAGCATTTCTTCTTATTGTTTTAGTTATTGCGTTACTCATTTGGACTATATTTGAACTCTACCGCGGCAACAGAAAACTTTCCCTGCTTAATCAAAAACTATCTGATTCATAAACACAAAAAAAGCTATCATCGATAGCTTTTTTATTTAGCCGTTACTTGGTAAAAAAGGAATGATTGATTCAGCAAAAGCCTCCATATTACGGCTTTGAATCATGATTTTTCCACGGCCTTTAAATTTGTTGACAAGTCCTTCACCAGTTTTAAAGCCGAAAGTTCCAGAAGCGACTTCGATTGAATAATCAAGCGTTTTACTCCATGCAAGGACATGGTGGTTATCCACGATGTATTCTTCTGTGCCGTCTAATTCAATTTCAACAATATCACCATAACCATTAACTAACATGCGGCCACTCCCTTGTGTCTCCATAACATAGAGACCACCTGTTCCACCAAGAAGAGCGCCACTTAGTTTTTGTCGTTCCATTGTATAGTGCACATCGCCATCACTTGCAAGGAAAGCTCCAGTATTCAAACGCCATTGCTCTTGACCAATAGTAAGTTCTTTTACAGCACCAGGAGTCGCTGGAGCCAAAGTGATTTGACCATTAGCGCTGCTTGATTTGACCTTCGTGATAAAGAAACTTTCACCACTCGTTATTGAACGCCCAAGGGCTTTCAAGGCGCCACCAATACCACCTCTTCCATTGCTGTTCATCTTTCCTTCGAGTGTGACTGAAGAATTGTGATAAACCATAGCTCCTGACTCAATCTGAATTTCTTCCTTGTCTTGCAAGGTCACATGTACAAGGGGAAAAGCTGACGTCGAGCTCAATTGATATTCCATAAATTGGGGCCTACTTTCTCATTTTTTCTCATTATAACATAAAATTTAAGAGAGAAAAAAGTCTCTTGCTCAGGTCAAGAAACTTTGTCCTCTATTTATCTGTAATCAATAGTTTGAATTGTTTTCCCTTGGTCATCTGTAAGATTCACAACAAGTTGAGGTTGATTTACTCCAGAGGCTTTCATAGACTCCAACACTTTATCGGCAACTTTTTCTATCTGATCACCATTGGTTGCTAAGATACTGTGAGATAGAAAGCCATTCATTTTAGAGGAACTTAGAGTATATTTTACCGTCTGTCCATCTGTTGTGGCTTGGGCCGAATCAATAAAGCCCTGCGAACGACTCACAATAGTGCTGGCGTTTTGATTCAATGTTGAGACAATTGCTTCTGGACTTGCCGGAGCAATATTTCCTGAAGCATCGGTCAAACTTTCTGAATAAGGAATAACTTTCGACAGAAGATTATCTGTATTATTGTTAATAGCATAACGGCCGAGCAAAACAAGTCCACCGACAAAAAGCGCGACTACAATAATAAGTCCTACAAGAAAACCAATTAATTTTCTCAAAATTCCTTTTTTATTTCTTCTTGAGCTTCTTGAAACCATAATCTCCCCTTATTTGTGAGCAATTTATACATGACCGTCTGCCACCAAGGCATTTAATATTTAAGTCTTATCTTTCATTTTACAGTAGTTTTCTTAAGCGAAAGTTATTATAAAAAAGCCTCACGGCTTTTTTATTGATTTTGCAGTTGTAAAACTTGTGCGTTATTAATTTCTTTAAAGAGTTTGTTGCTTGTTTCTTTCGAGATAGCTTCCGATTTAACTTGGTCCAGTACATACTGATATTCGAGTTGAAAAGCTTCAATAAGCAATTCATTAGGCACGATTGTTTCTTCTTGAATTTCATTACGGATGCGGTAATGTCTATTTTCAAAGACGCGCTTCACTTCTTCAATGTCACTAAAATCAGTAATCTTCTTCTCAAAGCGTTCTTTTTCAAGACGATTTAATTTTTCCATTGTCGCTTCATACAGAACTTCCTCTAAACGCCCCAAATCATTCCTTACGCCCATAAATTCTTGCATTTCACTTTGATCAGCTCCGCGTAATTGTCTTCTTCTCGAAAACATTCTTCTTATTTTTTTACTCATCGCGCGCTTGCTGCTATTCTCCAAGTAAATTCTGAAGTACTCAATCGCTTTTGGTGAAAAGTTTTCTTGAATATCGGAACTATCCAGCAATGTTTCTTGCCAAGTCACAATATTTTCTAAAAGCCGACTACTTCTATTATGATCGGGAATTTGCAAACCTTTTTGTGATTGCAATTGCTTTGTTAAGCTACTGCGAACCTTACCGTCCTCTATCACTTGCATCATATGTAAAATAGCATAGTCAACCATGTCATTCCGGACACTATCAATGTTATCTGAACTTGCAGCTTTCATTGGGGACAAGAGTTTAGGCAAGATAAAGGTCGGTACAATAAGACTGAGCAAAATGACAATCGTTGCCATACTAATAATAATTTCTCTATTTTCAGTGCTCAAAATAGCAGTGTTCAGAGGTAAAGAGAAAGCCATTGCCAATGTCATTGTTCCGTGTGCTCCTGATAGAGCAAAAATAGTAGAATCTTTGCTGCGCTCCTTCTTATCATTTGAGAAGAAATGTTCGATAGAACGGTTCCCTCTTTGATTGGTCCAGAATTTCCGTATAAATAACATCAGTACGTAAACCAAAGCACTAATGAAGAACAGTATTACAGCTTCCACTAAGCCCAATGATTTAAAGATATCCCAAATACCAAAGAGACTTACTCCTAATAAAATAAAGACAAAATTGTTGAGAATACCACTCAATATTTCCCAGATGGTATTATTGGTGAGTTGGACATTGGTTGACGTAAGTTTAAGCATGTCGCCTTCAAAGTTATGGATTAAGCCTGCAGCGACAACTGCAAGTACTCCAGAGGTTCCAAAATGCTCAGCGAGTAAATAAAGAGCAAAGGGCGTTAAAATAGAAATAGGAATAATCGTTGCTTCTGGATTTGTCGCACGAAGGTTAATCGCAATGCGAATACGGACTAAGAAAGCCCCAACAATCAATCCAATAAGGATTCCCCCGATGGAAACAAAAGCAAACTGGCCAAGTCCATTCCAAATACTAAAATGCCCACTTTCTAACACTGAAAGGCCCAAACTCAAGAGAACTAAGCCTGATGCATCATTGAAAAGAGATTCAAACTCGACAGCTTCATTCACGCCTTTCGGCATTTTTTTACCCGCAATAATGGATTTGACAGCAACAGAGTCCGTTGGCGTAACAATAGCAGCAAAACATATTGCCAAGGGGAAAATCCAGCTGCCCATAATATTTGTGGTCAACGCGGCCACAAAGAGTACAGTTACAACGGCTAAAGTAATAGAGAGAAAGAATATCCCTCTGAAATTTTTTCTCACTTCTTTCAAAGATGTTTTACTGCCTTCATTAAACATTAATGGCGCAATAATTAACATCATGAAAAACTCTGGTTCTAATTCAAAGTGTCTAAACTCGGGTAAGAAACTTAGAAGAATCCCTACACCAATCAAAATAAAGGTTTCAGATATTTTTGGGAAAAATTCTTTGATTACATTTGCCGCAATGACCCCAATCAACATTACAGCTATGAAACTAACGGCTGACATAAAACACCTTTTTCTAATTTTTTCTATTTCTTTAGTATACCATATACTCAATCATACAGCCAATACTCCTGTGTGAAAATCAAAAAACTAGGAAGAATTCTTCCTAGCTTTTCTTTATTTTTTCCTTGCAGAAACGATCAGCATCATCGGCCGTCTCAGCTCATCGCGCATTTCCTTAAATACCAACATTTGTTCAGGTGGCTGTGGTTCAATCACATGCTGAAGTTCAAAGCCAAGTTGTAGCAATGTAGTGAGATATGTAGTTAAAGTCCGATGATATTTAGTTACTTCTTCTCCTAAGAAGGACACTTTACGTTTTCCCTCATAGAAATAATTGTCTACAGGAAAGTGCTCTATTTCTCCTTTTGCATCATAAATCCAATCTTGCAGACCCGATGCAGTAAAAAGGGGATGTTCTACCGAAAACACAAATTGACCACCGGTAGTTAAGCACGTATATATGTTAGAAAAAAGCGCATTTAAATCTTCAATGTAATGTAATGCCAATGAGCTCAGAACCACATCAAAGGAAGCCGGTTCAAGATGTAAGTCCTCCATAGCTATACATTGGTAACTTATTTTCTCATCTGAGTTTTTACTTGCCGCGCGTTCTAACATTTTACTCGAAATATCTGTGCCGAGGACATAAGACGCTCCATTGTCGACAGCATATTTGCAGTGCCAACCGTATCCACAACCAAGGTCCAAAACTTTCTTGTTCTGAAAGTCAGGCAAAATCTTTCGTAGCTCTGACCATTCTCCAGCAGCTTCTAGCCCTGATTTTGAACGCTCCATTTGAGCGTATTTGGAAAAAAATTCTTGATTATTATATTTGTTTTCTTTCACTTGTTATTCTCCCATGTAAATTTTATTTTATTAGTTTACATGGGTTAAAACAATTTTTTGAGCAATAATTCCTTTTGTCATTATTTTTACTCCTTTATTTCTATTATAACATGGACAATTTTAAAAATCTATAAGGCTTCATGCATTCGAATAGCTCGCAGTGAGGGGAGGATACTTAAAAAGATAATTATTCCCATAAATATAGCCATGCCAATATTCCCATAAATTGCTGACATTGAAACCAAAACACCTGAGAGTACAGAAGCGACTGGCTGAGTAACTGAAAAGGCGCCCGTATAAGTCCCCACATGATCTCCTTCCATCAGATCGGCTCTCAAAGCTTGAGAGAAGGGCACAAGAATCATTTCGCCCAAAGTAGCAACTACAGCTGCTGTAACTTCCCAGCTTAAATTGTGGCCTAAAAAGGCAATAATAAAGCCTAAACCTTGGAGAAAAATTCCTAAAGTAATACCTGTACTCCGCGACCAGTTTTTAGTCAGTTGATTCATTTTACTCATAAAGAGTACAATAATCAAAGTATTGATCAATAGGAAAAGTGTTAACATCCGTTGCCCATAAACTTCCAAACCTAAAATTCGGGTCGTTGAGAAACTGTCGCTTAGATGCACCGGCAAGTAATAGTCGATTTGATTGAAAATCATCGCAATAAAAACCGAAGCAAACAGATAAGACATAAAGATGCTGTCTTTAGCCACAAAGAAATAAGCTTTTATAATATTTGGTGCTTTCTTTTGATGCTCTTGATGTGGGTCAAAAGATTCGTCAATCCAAAACAAAACAACGACAAAGCTCAGAATTTCTTCAAGAGTAATGACCAGCAAAAGCCAGACCAAATAATCACGGAAAAACCAGCCTGAAAGTCCTGAACCAATCATAATAGCAAAATTGATAATCCAGTATTGAATACTGTAGACTGTTCTCCGGTTTTCACTTGTTGTTAAATCAACAATCATTGCTTGACTGGCTGTATTAAAAAAGCCAAAACCAAAATTCACGATTAAAAATCCGAAAAAGGTTGTCCAAGGGTTAAAATAAAACTCTGAGTTAGAAAAGGTGGATAGTGCTGCTCCAACTGCCGTAACTGCGGTTGAAAAGAGCATGACAGGCCGGCGGCCTTTTAAATCTGTCAAATGTCCCGCATAAAGACCAACCAAAAATACCATAATAGAACTCACGATAAGCAAGAGGCCTGTGACACCCGCACCCATATACTTATTATAGTAAATCGTCATGGAGCCGCCCACTGTACTAAAGCAAAGCGCTCCTAAAAAGTTCATCACCAACCTAATTTTAATAGTTGGATGAAGCCCCCAAAATTCTTTCATATTCTTCTCCTTTAATAAAAATAGCAAACAAAAAAAGACTTTCCTTGAGTGGTTGGGAGCTCTGTTGCTCAAACCTCGTGGGAAAGCCTTTGTCCTTAATGTTCGTTCTGTTTATGAAAACCAAAGCGCTATTTCTCGCTCTGCAGATTCCGGTGAGTCTGATCCATGGACAATATTTTTAATAGCTTTACCTTTTTCAGGCGATTGAGCAAAATCTCCACGAATAGTCCCTGGTTGAGCTTGACTAGGATTAGTTGTCCCCATCATTGTGCGCCAGCAAGAAATAGCTTCTACACCAGATATTACACCAATAACTACTGGTCCAGAAGTCATATAACTACGAATGTTAGGATAAAAATCTTTATCCACTAATGCTTCGTAGTGCTTGTCAATCAAGTCTCCATTTGGAGCAGAACGTCGTTCTAGTTTCTCTAGCTGAAAACCACGCTGCTCGATTCGTTTCAATATTTCACCTACAAGACCACGTTGAACGCCGTCAGGTTTAATAATAAAGAAAGTTTTTTCCATGATTGACTCCTCCTATATATCGTGTTTATATTTTACATCTAAAAGCTATAAGTTGTCAAGAATTATCTGTAAATTTCGACAAAAGACTATTTTTATATACAAAAAGCCCGAAAGAATACGGGCTTTTCTATTTTTTCAATTATTCTTCAATGGGTAAGATATCAAAGTCAATTTTATTGTCGACGAGTTTGACAAGAACTTTAGTTTTTGGTGGAATCTTTCCTGCAATAATCAATTTAGCAAGTGGATTTTCAATAACTTTTGTCAAATAACGTTTTAATGGACGTGCACCATAAGCTGGTTCATAAGCATTTTCTGCAATCCATGCTTTGACTTCTTCACTGAGTTCTAGTTCTACAGACATTTCTTCAAGACGTTGTGTCAATTGCCCCGTCATCTTCACAATAATGTTTTTAATATTATTCAATGACAATGGTTTGAAGAGAATAGTATCATCAATACGGTTGAGGAATTCTGGTTTGAAATGCATCCGCAATTGTTTCATCACTTCCTCAGTTGTTTCTTCAGATATTTCACCTTGATCATCGACATTATCCAGCAAATATTGTGAACCAACATTTGAAGTCATAATCAAAACAGTATTCTTGAAGTCGACTAAAACGCCTTTCGAATCGGTCAAACGACCATCATCCAAAACTTGCAACAAGATATTGAAGACATCTGGGTGGGCTTTTTCAATTTCATCCAACAAAATAATCGTATATGGGTTACGACGCACAGCTTCAGTCAGTTGACCTCCTTCATCATAACCAACATATCCTGGAGGAGCTCCGACAAGACGGGATACACTATGTTTTTCCATGTATTCACTCATGTCAATACGAACCATATGTTCTTCGGAGTCAAACAGATTTTCAGCCAATGCTTTAGCTAACTCTGTCTTACCAACACCTGTAGGACCTAAGAAAAGGAAGGAACCTAAAGGACGGTTGGGGTCTTGGATACCTGCACGAGCACGGATAATAGCATCAGACACAGCTTCGACCGCTTCATCTTGCCCTACTACACGTTGATGAAGTGTTTCTGGCAAATGAAGGAGTTTTTCACGTTCACCTTCTACCAGTTTTGTTACAGGAATACCTGTCATCCGACCAACAACTTCGGCAATTTGTTCCTCAGTGACTGATTCTTGAACAAGGCTGAGATCATCTGATTTTGCTTTACTTTCGAGTTCTTTCAGCGCTTGTTCAATTTCTGGAATTTTACCATAACGTAAGGCTGCAGCTTTTTCAAAGTCACCTTCATTTTGGGCTTCTTCTAATTCATGGCGTGCACGTTCCAATTCATTCCTTTTATCAGAAATATTGCCCACTTCTTTCTTTTCAGCTTCCCATTGGGCTTTAAGTTGATTGTTTTCTTCACGAAGTTCTGCAATTTCTTCACGAATGATATTTAAACGTTTCTTAGAAGCATCATCACGTTCTTTTTTGAGGGCTGCTTCTTCGATTTCCAACTGCATCAAGCGACGGTTTGCTTGGTCGAGTTCTGTTGGCAAGGAATTCATTTCAACACGAATTGTGGCACTAGCCTCATCAACCAAATCAATCGCTTTATCTGGCAAGAAACGATCTGTAATGTAACGATCAGAAAGTGTTGCTGCTGCCACCAATGCGTTATCGTGTATTGTTACACCATGGTGAATTTCAAAACGTTCTTTCAAACCACGCAGAATGGAAATAGTATCTTCAACTGTTGGTTCAGTTACTAGAACTTTTTGGAAACGACGTTCCAAAGCTTTGTCTGTTTCCATATATTTACGGTACTCGTCCAAAGTTGTTGCACCAATTAAATGCAATTCACCACGTGCAAGCATCGGTTTCAAAAGATTACCAGCATCCATTGAACCTTCCGTCTTACCCGCGCCGACGATCGTGTGTAACTCATCAATAAAGAGAATGATTTGTCCGTCAGACTTTTTAACTTCATTGAGTACAGCTTTCAGACGTTCTTCAAACTCCCCACGGTATTTAGCCCCTGCAATAAGTGCCCCCATGTCTAAAGAGAATACCGTTTTATCTTTTAGATTTTCAGGCACATCTTTACGAACGATACGTTGCGCAAGTCCTTCAACAATGGCTGTTTTACCCACACCAGGTTCACCAATCAGAACGGGGTTATTTTTTGTTTTACGTGATAAAACACGAATGATGTCACGAATTTCTTCATCACGGCCGATTACCGGATCTTGTTTTCCTGATTTCACTTGAGCTACAAGGTCAACACCGTATTTTTCAAGTGCTTTATATGTATCTTCAGCATTTTGATTTGTCACTTTATCACCTCCTCGTAGGTTTTCAATTGCTAATTTTGTTTTTTCTTTATTCATTCCCTGGCGCACCAGATATTCTGTTAAAGGATTTTTCTTTAACTCAAAAAGGGCCAAGAGTACAATTTCAGTGGAGAGATATTCATCACCCCGATCTTTGGCAATCTTATCTGCTGCATTGAACAGATTAAAAAGATCTGCACTAATATTTTGACCATAGGTAATATTACTTCCCTCAACAGAAGAAATTTTGTCTATTTCTTTTTCAATAACTTTCGTAAATTCTTCAATGTTAATTTCTGAATCTTTGTAAAAATTAAAGGCAAAACTGTTCGGTTGTACAAATATTCGCCATAAATGTGGGATTTCAATCGCTTGATGATGGCGAGTCTGCGCAATTTGTTGCGCTTCATAAAGCGATTTTTGCATACTTGTTGTCATTTTTTCGATGTCCATAATGCACCTCGATTCATTTCATAGTAATGTAGTATTTTTCTCATTTTTCTTACTACCTCTTAATTATACTCTTTTGGTCAGTAAAGGTCAAACCATTTGCTCATAAATTTTCATATAAAAATAAGAGGAATTTTTCAAGAAAATCCCTCTTATTTTTATCATTTTTGGAAAACACTGATACGTTGTCCGACATAATTTCCTTCCAACGCAATATTAATCATCGCTTTCGCATAGTCTGCATAGCTAATCACACTTTCCCCTTTGTCATTAACCGTAAATTCTTCGCCCGCAACAACATAGTCACCTGTTTTTTCACCCTCTGCTTGGAAATCAGCTGCAGGGCTTACATAAGTCCATTTAACATCATGACGTTTTCTCAATGCAGCTAATGAATCAGACATAGCTGTTGCCAATGGTTTGAAAGCATCTGGGAAGCCTTCTGATTGATAAAGTGCTAAATCATGTTCTGGATTAAGATAAAGACTTCCAGCACCCCCAACAATCAACAAGCGTTTATCTGTACCTTCAACAAGATCAGCAAGATGTTGGATTGAAGTGGTATGTTGCTCCAAGCTATCTTCTGCCCATGTTCCAAAAGCATCGATAAGAACATCAAAATCCTTGATGTCTTCTTTGGTTAAATCAAATAAATCTTTCTGAATAGAAGACGGAGCTACTGTTTTGTTTTCGCTTCGTACAATCGCTGTTACATCCAAACCTCTATCTACTGCTTCTTGTACAATAAGACGACCGGCTTTACCATTTGCTGCTACTACTGCTAATTTCATATTAGACCTCCATGTCTTTTTAGTTGTAATAATTTTTGTTACAACTAATTCTACATAAGCTTTTAATAAATGTCAACGATTTGGTTTCTTAAGGATTTATTGCCACATAATGATCAATATCGGTAATGACTTCTTGTAAACTCATCGCCTTCATTTGGTCTTCCATCGCTTTTTGAATTAAATCAAGCTTACCATCAAGCACCTGATGGATATTTTTGCCGACAGAACAGTCTGGACTAGGATGTTCGTGAAAATGGAACAAGCCTTTTTTATTAATGACCTCAACCGCATTATAAATATCAAATAAACTAATGTCTTCAACTGGTTTGGCGATTGCAGCTCCACCGCTTCCGCGCACAACATGCACCAATTCGTTAGCCTTCAGTTGCTGTAATACTCTTCGAATAATTACGGGATTTACATTAATACTCGTGGCTAAAAAATCACTCGTAATCTTGTGTTCTCCTTCAAAGGTATGGATACAGGCAAAAATATGAAGTGCAATCGTAAAGCGACTTGATATTTGCATTTTTTTCTCCTTCGATTCTCATTTTACCTTAAGTATAAATGTCCTTTTTCAGAATGTCAATTATAATAACTAGCCAAATGAATTACGGGCACTTCTCTCCAAAATAAGTTATAATTAAATTATCAGAAAAGAAAGGGGTATTAAATATGTTTTCTGAAAACTTTTCGAAAAAATTACGTAACAACGTCGGAATTAATGGTCTTATTTCCACACTTATTGGCTTACTCATTTTGTTTTGGCCTGGACGTACAGCACAAGTTGGAACAGTTTTGATAGGTATTTCCTTCATTTTAATTGGGGTTTCTTATCTTGTTTCTATCTTTTCCTTAATGAATGAAAATCCATGGTCACGCTTTGGGCATCTTCTTTTAGGTACGGTCTACTTGGTTGCGGGAATTTTCTCCTTGATTAACTTGGCAGCTGCAACAGCTACTTTGTTTATCATCATTGGTATTTTAGTTGGTTTCACATGGATTACTGAAGGCTTTGTTTCCTTTGGCTTTGTTCCATATTCTCACTCTAAGCCTTGGACAATTCTTTCAGGACTTCTCAGTGTCGTAGCAGGCTTCATGCTCTTGCTCACACCTTTATGGGGTGCAATGGCACTTTGGACACTTCTCGGTGTCGTTGTCCTCATTCTAGGTATCTTCAAACTGATTCGTTACTTTACTTGGTAAGCTTTGTTAAGTGACAAATAAAAAAGAGTTCTTCTTAAAGAACTCTTTTTTAAATTTTCATTTTTTTCGATTTACGGTTCATAATCATTGACAATACACCGGTACCAAACAAGATAACCGCAGAAATATAGTAAGGGAAGAAATGATTGATATCAAACATTACTCCCGCAGCCAATGGGCCTAAAATATTACCAAAACTTGTAAAGGTCGAATTTAAGCCATTGATCGCTCCTTGTTGATCTCCTGCGTGTTTTGATAAGTAAGTGGTTACCGCTGGTCTAAACAAATCAAAGGCGAGAAAAACAACAAATGTCGAAATAGCAACAGTAATGCGATTACCTGTAAAGGCAATAATAGCAATAAAGAGCGCACTTGCAAAGAAGGTCAAATGAATCAAATGCATTTCACCAATCTTTCCAACAATCCAGTCGAAAAGGAAAAGTTGGAAGAAAAGGGCAATAATACCACTTACTGTAATTACTAAAGCAATTTCACTTGTAGTAAAGCCAAAATTGATTGTCGCCATGATGCTATAAATTGATTCAAAGGCTTGCAGGCCAAACGAAGAAATCAAAATAACGACAAAAAGAGATGTGAACATTGGATTTTTGAGAATATCCAAGAAAGATGCTTTTGGAGTATCTGGATTAATATCCATTGTTTTTTCTGGCTCTTTTAGCACAGTCATGCTCAAAATAAATCCGATAAAGGCTAAAAGTGCAGCCACAAAAAAAGGAACCCTTATACCAAAAGTCGCTAAAAATCCTCCGACACCAGGCCCGATGATAAAGCCCCCACTGATTGCTGCTGAAACTTTACCCATGGCTTTGGCACGTTCGCCTAACGTTGTCAAATCTGCCACATATGCTGTAACAGAAGGCATCAATAAAGCAGCTGCAATGCCTCCCAAAGCGCGTGACACGTAAAAAAGAGCTTTTACTTGTGCTAAACCAAATAAAAGTTCAGAAAAGGCGAAAATAATCATACCCAAAGCAATGAGCTTTTTTCGTCCAACCTTATCCGATAAATGCCCAGCAATCGGAGAGGCAATCAATTGGGCAATAGCAAAAATCGAAATCATCATTCCCATTGTTGTTCCTGAAAAATGCATTTGCTCTTTCAGTTGTGGCAAAACAGGAATAACGAGACCTACACCTAAGAACACAAGCAATAAGTTTGAAATTGCTAGGTTAATCATCCATTGTTTGTTTTTCATAACTCTCCCCCAATACCCGATAAAAAGACAGATTCAAAAATTTGAAACCGCCTTTTTATCCTATTCTATTTGTTAAGTCTATTCTATCATATTCTGCACAAAAATAAAAAAGTATAAATTTATTATCAACTTTTTCATATTAAATGTTCATAAATACCGGACAATCAAAAAAATCCTCTACTCATAAGAGGATCTTTATTTATTAGGCAAAGATTTCTGGGAAGAGGAAATGCAGGACATCCATCGTTACCCGACGCCCTTTACCCTTCAGCGGATAGAGATGGAAAAGCATCGCAGGGTTAAAGTTAGCTTCAATAATACTGTACTTTTCACCCAAGCTATCATTGAGATCTTCAATCAATATATCCACTCCTGTAATCTTGACTTGCAGAGCTTCAGCAGCTTTTTCAGCAATGTCCTTATAGACCTCGGGCATTTCGTCCGTGACATCGATAGAGTCTCCACCTGTCGACACATTAGAATTTTCTCGCAGATTTACCTTTATGTCTTTGGCAGGTATACTCTGTTCCGTATAACCTTGGACCTCCAGCATGAGTTTTTCGGTAGCAGTGATCTGGATATTTTCCAAAGGAAAACGATGATCATGGCCACGTAAAGGGTTCTCATTTTTCTGGGCGACCAGTTGCTTGATCGTGGATACTCCATCACCAATAACATGTGCGGCATCACGTCGGAGAACAGCTTTTGTCTCGCCATCCAACACAAAGAAACGGTATTCCGTACCAGAAACAAAACGTTCAACAAGCACTTCTTTATCTTCTTGGAAAGCAATTTCTAAAGCTTTATGAAACTGTTCTTGAGTCGCTGGTTTTTTAAATATAGAGATTCCTAAGCCATAATTCGTTGACTTAGGTTTGACAACAATTGCGGCGGCTTCAAAAAGTGGAAAGGCAGCCTGTGCAGTTGCTAAATCTCTAAATTCTTGCCCCTGTGGCGTTTTTAAATGCGCCCGATCGAGCAGCTTTTTCGTGACGACTTTATTTTCCATGATCGCATAAGCCACCATCGAATCTTTTGAAGTCATGTTTCCTTTTTCGATAATTTCTGTATGAGACTTAAAACTTAAAGCGACCATCTGATCTTGTGCATCTAAAACTTCAACTTTTAAGCCTTTTTGAATGGCATCAAAAAGCAAGTTTTGCGTCGAAAGTTCGAGATGCGTGAAACCTGCCAGTTGAAAAGGGCGTTTATAGGATTGTTGACGGTACTTGCGAGACAAGTCCAAAGCAAAAGCTTTATTTTGACGGTAAGCCAACTCCATCTGTCCAGCAATTGTTGTTTCAGGTTTTTCCAACATTTGAGCAAACTTATCAATCAGCGCCAAATCAGCTTGGGCAAAATCTAAGTTCTGGGCGAAAATGCGCATTTGATCGAAAAAAAGCTTCCCTTCATGATAATAAGCTGTTTTTTCTAAAATATCTTCTAAGGCTACAGCATCATTTATTTCATAACCTAATCTTTGAGCAGCATCTGGTGTCCCTTCTTCCTCTTTATATATCAGATAAAGGGTAAAAAGGTGGATAAATCGAGCTGTATCTTCATCCATCCCTACCCGCACAAAAGGATTCAAGTCAAAGTTGCGGAACTCGACATACTGAATACCCACATCCAGCAACTCTTCCGCCCGCTTTCCACCACGTAAACGTACAGCAGAATAAAACTCCTTCATCTCAGAAAGGGCGCCCGTTTTAACGTAAGTTTGCAAGTCTTCATAATATTGTTCGAGACTTTCATAGCTCACGAAAATCTCAGGCCTGTTCCGATAGCCAAATTTAGAATTTCTAATCGAACGTACAGGTTCTTGTATTTTTTCATTTTGATCCGTAAAAAATCCAGTATTGGCACGTGGCGACGCTCCTAAACAATAAGTAATAAGCCACATATAGCGCAAATATTGTCGTGAGAGCTTCATATAAATTTCAGATTTGAAGGCTTTAAAATCTGTCGTTTCTTGTTGCTGCCACATCGCTTCTAGCAAATCCTCACCGAACTCAAAGTTGTAATGAATGCCCGAAACCATTTGCTTTCTTTTGCCATATTTTTCCGCTAATCCTTCACGATAAAGGACATCTTCTGTTTTTTCTAGATTTGCAAGACGGATCTCTGATTCATTTTCCGGCAAGGCTGGAGGCATGGATTGTGCCCAGAGAAGTTCTTCTTGTTCAAGAGAGCGGATCATCACGTCATGAAGAGCCGCCATAAATTGCAAGGCTTGCTTTGGCTTATCAAAAACTGGAGTAATAGCTTCCATTTGGGTTTCTGAAAAGTCTGTTTGAAGATAAGGGTGGAATCTCCGAGGACCAAGTGCTGCTGGATGGTTTAAGCGGCTTAAGTTTCCCGCTGAATCCACGCGGTGTCCTTCTCTTTCTAAGCCAAACCGCGCTTGAAAAAGATAGGGTTTTACTTGTGAGCTTGAGAGTATTTTAGGATAAGCAATCGTCATTTTTATTCCCAGATTTCTATTTTTTTCTCGAATTGATCTTTTGAAACTTTTACTGCTATTATATCATGTTAATACTTACCCTTCCCTAAAATAAAAATGGAGGCTCTGGTTTAACTTGCTTTTTTCTTCTCTAATTGGATGTTAGCTTCGATTGCAACATTTCCTTGCAAGGCTCTCGAAATCATGCAAGAACTTTCAGCATATTGTGCAAGGCGATAAGTCTTGTCGTAATCTGCCTTTTCATCAATTTTCAAATAAAGGTTATGTACAATTTTTTCATAAGTAAAAACGCCTTTTTCGACATTAACCGTTGCTTCAGATTCGACCTTGAAATCAAGAACTGCAATCTCATTGCGTTCAAGTAAAGCTGCCAGTGTAATCGTATAGCAAGTACTTGCGGCACCCAAGAGCATTTCATCCGGATTCGTCCCCACACCTGGACCATCCATCACAGACGGAATCGAAATCGCCTCATCTAATGCAGTTGTTTCCAGATTACCTACAGCATTGCGTCCACCAGGCCAGTTAATTTGCGATGTAAAGATATGTTTTGCCATTTTTATCTCCTCAATCCTATTTTTTTGTTCTTTTTGATCATACCAAAAATTTGTAAACATAAAAAGCTTCTGAATTTTTAAAATTTGCTAAAATAAAAATATACAGAAAGGAAGGGTTTGCAAAAACCCATTATATATAAATGAATAAAAAATTAGTTTTAGGTCTAGCCTTATTTTCTCTCACTTCTTTTGGGGTTTTGACCGCCTGCAGCAAAAAAGAAAACGTTAAGCCTGAACCAAAGGAAATTATCGTGGCCACAAATGCCAACTCAAAGCCTAATACTTATATGGAAGACGATAAATTAACAGGTTACGATGTTGAACTTGCACGCGCTGTTTTCAAAGAACTTCCTGAGTACAAATTAAAATTCCAAGTGATTGATTTTAATTCCGTACTTTCGGGAATTGATAATGGACGATTTCAAATGGCTGCAAATGCGCTTTCTTGGACACCTGAGCGTGCAGAAAAATACAATTACTCATTACCTCTCTCCAAGTCAGCAACTTCGGTAGCAGTTAAACCAGACTTACAAGTCAAATCCTTGAATGACTTAGCCGGAAAAACAACCGAAGTCTTATCTGGTGTTCAAGTGGCAACAATGCTTGAAAACTGGAACAAGGAAAATCCTGACAAGGCAATGAACTTAAAATATATGGATGCCAGCTATCCATTAACTTCTTATGTTGCTGATGTCGATTCAGGAAAAAGTGACTTTGTGATTTACGATCAAATTTCACTCACACAAATCATTCAACAACATGCTTATGATTTAAAAGTCCAACCAATTGATTTAGGCGAGACAGATAAACATACAGGATTTAGCTATTTCATTTTTGGTAAGGAAAAAGAAGACAAAGATCTACAACAGAAAGTCGATAAAGCCTTGGTAAAACTTCAAGAAAATGGAACGATGAAAAAACTTTCTGAAAAATACCTCGATGGCGATTTTACTCCTAGAGAGGAAGAAATGAAGGATGAGAAAGATTAAAGACGCTACATATTGGGCAGAAAAACTCCGTGCTGGTCATATTAGTCCTGCTGAGTTACTCCAAAGTACTCAAAAAAAACTGGAAGAAATCAATCCACAATACAATGCTATCGTTGCTTATGACTTGAATCAGGCTAAAGCCGATCTTTCAAAAACAGAAGACGGCTATTTCGCCGGCCTTCCCTTTCCCCTAAAAATGCTAGGACAAGATCATGCAGGACTTCCGTCAACTTCAAGTTCAAAACTTTTTGAAGACAGTATAGCCCTTTCAGACGATAACTTTGTTAAAGCTGCTCTTGAGGCTGGCCTAACACCTTTTGGACAAACAAATTCTCCCGAATTTGGTTTTAAAAATATTACGGACTCCGCTCTTTATGGCGACACACGTAATGTTTGGAATACAGCTTATTACTCTGGTGGCTCTTCAGGTGGTGCTGCTTCCGCTGTAGCTTCTGGTATTTTCCCCATGGCCGGTGCATCTGATGGCGGTGGCTCTATACGTATTCCTGCCTCTTTTTCAGGTCTTATTGGTCTGAAAATGACACGAGGTCTTATGCCTCAAGGTCCAGGAAATTATCGAGGCTGGCAGGGCGCTGCAACTACTGGTGCTCTAACTGTTTCCGTGCGTGATACAGCAGGTTTTGTAGCGGAAATGCAGTGTAAACAAGAAGCCGACCCTTATCAAACGGCGTTATTGGACAAAGAAAAACTGCACCATCTCACCGAACCAGATACAGCTTTACACATTGCTTATTCCTTTGAATCACCGGTATCTGGAATAACTCTTGCGGAAACTTCTAAGGCCGCCCTTCAAAAAGCCGTGGATTTTCTAAAAGCTCAAGGTCATCAACTGACCGAAGTTGCTTTTCCTTTCGATGCCCGACCTTTGATTCAAACCTATTATCAAATGAATGCTGCTGAAACATATGCTATGCTGAAGCCTTGGGAGATTGCTAATGACCGCAAGATAATTAACAGTGATGTAGAACCACTGACCTATGCCTTGTTAGAAGCTGGCCGCAATGCAGATGCTGCTTCTTATATTCAAGCTTTAAATCAGTGGGATAGCGCTTGTGCCACATTTGATGAAGAAATTTTTAAAAATTTTGATCTCTTCTTAACGCCAACAACAGCAAAAACAGCACCCAAAATAGATGAAGCACTCATCCATCCTAATATTACGGAAAAATTGAAACACATGGAGTTATACAACTTTTCTGAACAGATTGCCACTATAGAGCAAGCATTTGAAAACTCCTTGGCTTTCACTCCTTACAACTTCATCAGTAATCTCACAGGGCAACCTGCCTTGTCTCTTCCCATTTACTTGGAGGAAGAAACACATCTGCCTCAAGGTATCCAACTCTGGGGGAAGAAAAACTCGGAAATATTGATGCTAAGTCTGGCTTTACAGTTTGAAAATAACGACCAGTTCATCTTACCTGAGTTTTATAGCAAGGGATTGGAAGTCAAATAAAAAAAGAACCAAAATATGGTTCTTTTTTTATTTCCAAGTCATTAAATACTCTTTTTCATTATTATCTTCATCTAAGCCTTCAGACACTATTTTAAAGCCTTCCCTTTGATAGAAACGAAGAGCACCCTCATTTTTCTGGTAAACTTTTAAAGAGAGCGTTTGATTTGAAGCTTTGATATGCCCTAAAAGTGCTTTGCCAATACCTTTAGATTGCATACTGTTGCTCACAAAAATACCTGCAATGTATTGGTCAATCAAACCGACAAAAGCAATAATTTTTTGGTTTTCTTCATAAACATATATCTCTGCATCTTTCATGGCTTCTTCAACAGCTGCAGCTTGATTCAGCCAATATTCACGCTTGATGAAGCGATGATGAGCAATATTAACTCTCAGCCAAAGTTCTACAACTTTCTGCAGATCTTCAGGCTTCATTTTTCTGATCATGCTTTTTCTCCCTTTTCTTCATCTTAACATAATTTATTTTTCTTTCAACAAAATAAAAGTGGCTCAACGCTGTGTTTGGTCACTTTTATTTTGGCAATAGATGGTTTAATTTTTATTGACATAATTTTCAATCTGCTTATCGGGAATTACCCACGGTATCATACTCAAGATTGTTGCCACTAATGAAATCTGAGCCACAGGAAGTAAAACCGTCATCACAATACCCACCATTAAAATGAGGATAGAGAAACCGCCTTTCCACACCCAGTGCATGTCCTTTAGCTTATAATTTCTTGATTTAAAAATTTCATAGCTTAAGATATTGAAAATAATATCAATAAATAAGTTATTTACAGCATAAACAATTTCAGGCGTTTTTGAACCTGAAAATTCAGACAGCCAGTTTGTGGTAAAAGGTATGAAACTCATAAAAAATAAAAGCACGACATTCCACCACAGAATTCTGCCTGAAACACGTTCAGCCAAATGAAAAAGGTGATGATGGTTATTCCAATAGATAGCCAAAAGGTAAAAACTTGCAAGATAGGTTAAGAAAATAAATCCCATATCAAATAAGTCCGTCCAGTTCGGCCCTTTAGGAATGCGCAGATTTAAAACCATTACAGTAATTAAGATGGCAACAATTCCATCTGTAAATGCAGATAAACGTCCACTTGTCATTTTGTTTCTCCATGTATGATTATCGCCAAGCAGGCGTTTTTTTATTATTTGCTCAATTCAAAATAGAGTGCAGCAATATTTCCTTCAAATTCACGGCTTTGACCATCAATTTCTAGTTCTAATACTTTAGCTGAATCTTCTAAAGCAGGGATTTCGCGATTTTGGAGGAGAACAAATTCTTCTACGTTAGCGAATGCTTTACTTTCTTGACGACCGTTAAGGTGTTGGACTTTAATTTTCATGTTTTTCTTCTTTCTCTTTTTTAAAATGAACACCTTGCTTTTGATAATAGCGCAAGAGTTCTTGACGTTTTGCTTCATATCGTGGCGGTAAAGCTAAGTTGCTTCCCAAATCTTGAATTGATTCATCCAGAGTAAAGCCCGGAGTTGGAGTCGCAAACTCAATTCTTACACCGCCTGGCTCTTTAAGATATACCGATCGAAAGTAACCACGATCCGCGTATAACTCTCTCTCATAACCCAAGCTGAGCGCTCTTTTCCAAATCATATCAAGTGCTTTGCTGTTAGGAACTGCAAAAGCGATATGGTCAATAGAGCCTCTCCCCCACACTCGATGGCCTTCTGAAGTTTTTGCGGGCAGAAGCGTAATGCCTTCCTCGCTACCTAGCATCTCTTGGAAAAAGAGCCGTGTCTCCTCAAGCTTTGAGCTGTAGAGACGACTGCCCCCAAGCCCTGTAATTTGGAAAGCTGTGGGTACATCTGACAGCACATTGATGTGAGCATCTTGGTTTTGTTCTTCTACTTCGATAAACTCAAGTAAAATCTTGTCGAAATCAAGCACCTGCAAAGTATTGTCTATGTATTGGTATTCTAGACCAAACTTTTTAAAACGTTTCGTCCAATATTCTGTAGAATCTTTAGGAATTTTGAATTGGATGCCTGACAGATAGTCCGTCCCCTCTTGCCGTTCTACATCAAAGCGTTGATCTGGAAAAAAAGTCACTACAGTTCCAGGCGTCCCCATAAAATCCCCATAATACACATGGCGCATATAGATATTGCCCTGATTAATAGAGTTTTTAACCAAACGCAAGCCTAAAATATTAACATAAAAATCAAAATTCCGCTCAAAGTCAGCTGTAAGTAGAGATATATGATGTAGTTCCATATGCCCGCCTCCTATGTTTACAATTGTAAACCTATCTTTTTGATATGTCAAGAATAAATGTTGAGAAGAATGTATAATAGAAACACTTGAGAGTATTTCCAAAGTGTTCTTAAGAAATCGTAAAGAACCTTCTGAATAAATCCTTTAATAATTCATCCAAAGCCAAGGAAAAGGCACCTTTGGTTGAGGATACCTCTTCAGTTATGATATGGGCCGTTGGCATGCACTTATTTGCTTCTTTAAGTAAATTTTATTTCATATCAACTGTAAATCCAGCTAAGTCAGATCATCAGCCATCATCTCTCTAATCCTTCTTTTAAGAATTCGTCCAAACCTACATGTCTCGTCAACAGAATAATATTTACTTGAATACTCACTCAGTATGAATGAGTCAAAATTACAATTCAATTAATGACCAAGTTCACAATTCGATTATTGATCGACAACCATTATCATAAAAATCTTTTTCCTATTCTCAATGTAAACAGATTGTAAATTAACGTCATTTACCTGTTTTAAATGAATTTTATATGATATAATCTACTAGGTTGAAAAAAGGTTACAGAACAAAACTATAAAATTTAGCTTGTTACTGCCTGTAGCCTATTTTCAAATCTCTGCTTCTTGCTTTCAAAGCAAGAAGTTTTTTAAACAATAAAATAAATTTACGCGTATTGGAGAAAACATGAACAATAAACGATGGTATCTATGCGGTATAACAAGTCTTTTTCTGTTTGCTGTACTTGCCTTGATCATCAAAAGACAAGCTTTAGAAAGTCCTCTTCCTTTTGTAGACCCTAAGCTACAAACCTTTGCCGGACATCTACAAAGCAATGACTTTTTGTTAAAACTTTCTACACTTATTGACCACTCCTTAGTCCCTCTCTCTTTAGTCTCCCTACTTGCTGGACTTATGTTTCTTTTTTTTACGAGAGAAAAAATGGCGCCGGTATGGTTGGGGATTGTCCTCACACTTTGTTCAACGGGAGCGAATGTCTTTAAAGTAATTGTCGGACGCGTTCGACCAGAAACCTATCGAATGCCTGAATTTTTAAGGGAACAAGGGATGAGTTTTCCGAGCGGACACGTCACTTTCATTGCTGCGCTCGTAGGCTGCCTGTTCCTTATCCTACTGCCCAAAATAAATTCTGCTTTTCTCAAAGTATTTCTCGCTTTAAGTGCCCTTGTATTGATTCTTTTAACAATGCTTTCACGTCTCTTGCTGGGTGTACACTATCCTTCGGACACAGTAGGCAGTCTTTTATGGGTAACGGCTGTTATCAGTCTTACTTATCCTTTATTTTTAAAATTCAATCAGCCGTGGCAATGGCGGGACCTTTTTTCAAAAATAAAAAATACCTAACTTAGAAACACAAAAATCCAGAACACTAATCGTTCTGGATTTTTTCATCTTTTCTTCTTAAGATAAAAACAAGTAACTCACCGCCACAGACAAAGCAATCAGGATAACATCATGGACAAATAATCCAATGGTCATATTTCTATGTTTCTTCTCTAACTTTTCAATTCTGGCTTTTAATTTTTCTGTTTCCATCGCCTCTCGCTTCTATTTTGGTAATTGAAAGAAAGGGTCACTTTCCTTTAAATAATGTTTACCCGCCGTCAAGTCGTACTGAACGATCTCTAAATCCTCCTTATATCTCTGCTGCATTTATCTCTTCTTGTTTATTGTGCGCATTTCCTGTGTTGGTCCAGATAAAGTAGTCTGTGAGGAAAATACTGCTCCACTAACAGCCCTAAATTTAAGGAGTGAAGTGAAGTATAACATCTGTTTCTTTGTTTTTATAACAAAATGGAAAAAGAAATTTGAGAACACGTCCATGTATAAGCAAACACATCTCTTTCACTTAAAATCACTAAGAGAATATTTTATCACTATCCAACAACTCTTTTAAAAATTTAAATCCAGAAAAAATTTTTTTGTGAAAAATCCGGCAATTTCTTGCATCTTTAATTTTTTATGGTAAAATTAAGTTATCAGGGTTTGCGAACGATTTCAAAAACAGACCCATGCAAATTTACTATTTAGGAGAAACTAAATGAAAACCACTAAATTGGCTTCAATCGTAACTTTGTCAGCAGCTTCAATCTTCTTGCTTGCAGCATGTGGCAACAACAATGACTCAGCTAAAGGCAATAACGATGCGAAAACTGAACAATCTGACAGCAGTAAATCAGCTGACGCCTTCACAGGAGCAACTGCTGGAGCAAACAGTTTTGAAGATTTACAAAAAGGATTGTCTAAAAACGGTTCATGGTTGGCAGCGATCACAAAAGATATGGATGCTTCAGGTAAAACTTTAACTGTTGAGGGTGTTTACGCCAGCAAAAACCAAATCACACGTAAACTGGCAGCTTACGCGCAGGATGATAACCATGTTGTGACTGACCGTTACACTTTAACTGTTGATAAAGTTGAAGTAAAATCCCCAGGTTTCAAGCTTTCTAACGGTACAATTAAAGGTGATGTGGCAGTATTCGCACCTGGCTTTGGTGCACAAAGTGGTAAAGGTGTTGATGGTAAAGCAACTATCGACGGTAACTTGACTTTTGCTAGCCAAGATCTCATGGATGCTTATAATAAACTTCCTGAAGAGCAAAAACCAAAAGTAACAGGTGAAACTAAAGTTGTAGAAGGTAAAGTACTTGAATTCCCTATGGGTGCAATCACTATTGGTGAACACGGTGAAGTCACTCACGAATTCGAAGGTAACGGCCCTGATACTCAAACTGGTGCAACAACCGGTACAGATGCGGCTGATGTTTTGGCTTCAGGATTGAGCGCTAAAGGTGCTTGGTTAGTATCTGGTAACTCAGACATTGATGCGGCTGATAAAGATATTACTGTAGATGGTATCTTCATGAATGAGAACGGTCAAATTCAACGTACATTGGCATTGATCGCACAAAATGACAAACACCAAGTAACAGATTCATTTACTTTGACTACAAAACGTTTGATCATTAAATCTCCTGGCTTTGACCTCGAAGGTGGTAATATTAAAGGTGATGTATACGTTGCAGAAAATGCATCTATCAAAGCTCGCGATATGAAAGGTACAGATGGCAAAACAATCCCATCTGAAATCAATGGTAATCTTTACTTCGCAACTCAAGAACAATTGGACGCATACAAAGCATTGGATGCTGCTAACCAATTTAAAGTTTCGGGCGAAGTTGCTGTGAAAACTGCTGAATAATTAAAAAATGAAAGATCTCATAGGAGGTCTTTTTTTTAATTAAAATATACTCCATAGCTTCATAAAAAATAAAATCATCCCAATAATCGGGGATGATTTTATTTTTTATATTGAAACTAAAATGCATCATGGTTTAACATAAGCAAAACCAGAGTTCTGTTTTTGAACGAGTTCTACAATACCAGCAGGTACAACTGTGCAGCCTTCTTGTAACTCTTCTTCTTTGTATCCTCTCATGTTTAAAGAATTTTGGCAAACGGCAACTGTGACGTCTCTTTTGAAGACTTCCGCAAGATCCACTGATGAGGTCTTGAGTGCCATTTCTACCGCTTCTCCATTCACTAAAATCTCAATCTTTCCGGGTTCTTTATTCTGAGTGAGCCACTCTTTGAGATTCTTTACATTAGAGAGGAGTGTGTTCCATTTGTGGTTTTCATCAATATGCAGAATAACTTGTAACATCTTTATGTCTCCTATTAGATATATTGGGCAGTAAGTGAAGCTGAACAATTTCGTAATCCAGCGGACGGTCCTGCGTAAATCACTTCACCACCTGCTGATTTACCCTCTGGACCTCTATCAATAATCCAGTCCGCCGGACGAATGATCTCTAAATGATGTTTAATCACGACCAAGGTATTGCCTTGCTCAACAAAATGATTCATAATCTTCATCAGACGGCTAATGTCAGACAGGTGCAGGCAAGGTTTCATTAATATCGAAGACCCTTCAGGACATATCTGGTCTGTAACAGAGGCGAAAATTTGAACACATAAAACCTGCTCCATTTTTCAAGATAGCGTAGCTTTTTGTTGTGTTGCTTTTTACTCTGCTACTCAAGTCCTACTTTATAGCGATAGTCATAATCTGTGGCCCCACGATTATAGGGTGCTGAGACAAGGACAGCTTTGGTGCGTACCTTATGATTTTTAATGGCGGCGATTGTTTCCGGTTTGTCATCATAGAACCAGTCAATGTCCAAGCCGATAATTAACGGCAGTTTCTCTTCAGTAAAATAAATTTTGTCATAGTAAATACCGAATCGATTAAGAGATTCAATCGTCTCTTTAGCATAAGAAACATGACGCGCTGTAATCAGTACTATTTCTGCTCCATTCAAATGTTCTTCCGCTAAATCTTCTACCATCTTACGGTTTGGCGTACTTTCTCTTATAATTTTTCGCTGAATATCTTCATCCATCGTTGCATAGTAGATTAATTCATAGTCAATAGCTTCCATCGTTTCAATATTTAAGTTGGTCCCTAACTTTTGATTGGTACATTCAATGGCTTTCTTCATAGAAAAAATAACGCCATCAAGATCATAACCCATCACTTTACGGCGCGGAAGATAACGCACTTGACCAGTTTCATCACGCAAAAACTGCATGGTAACATTCACCCCCTCAATCTCTTCACCTGGCAGTTGGTGTTGTGGTGCTAACTTGGACTCCTCCACAAGTAAAGTAAGTAACTCTTCTTTGGGCAGGTCATATTTATCAATCATATTCACTCCTTCTTATATTTGAGCCAGTTTCTATTATAAATCTAGTATAACAAAAATATAATTTCTTACGCAGAAATACACGGGAATATTTGGACTATGTCGTCCATATCCAGCATAAATATAGAAAAAAACAGCCAATAATGGCTGTTTTTTATTGCAATCTATCCAAAAACTTGGATTTTTGCATCTAAATTGAACTTAAATGATTATTTAAGTGTGATTGAAGCACCAGCTTCTTCCAATTTAGCTTTGATTTCTTCAGCTTCTGCAGTTGCAACGCCTTCTTTGATCATTGTTGGTGCGCCATCAACGAGTTCTTTAGCTTCTTTCAAGCCAAGACCAGTGATTTCACGAACAGCTTTGATTGTAGCAACTTTTTTGTCGCCTGCTGCTGTCAATTCAACGTCAAATGAATCTTTTTCTGCTGCAGCTTCGCCGCCAGCAGCTGCTACTGCTACAGGAGCAGCTGCAGTTACGTCAAATTTTTCTTCGATTGCTTTAACGAGCTCAGAGAGTTCGAGGATTGTTGCTGTTTCAAGTTCAGCAACGATGTTTTCAATGTTCAATGCCATTTTGATTCTCCTAGTAAATTTTAGTTTGTTGCGTAAATCCGCCGATATAAAATTTGCTTACTGTTCTTCCATATGGAATTAAGCAGCTGATTCTTCTTTTTCTGCAACAGCTTTGACTGCGAGAGCCACGTTGCGGACAGGTGCTTGAAGCACTGAAAGAAGCATAGAAAGAAGACCGTCGCGGCTTGGAAGAGATGCAATAGCTGCAACTTCTTCTTTGCTTGTAACTTTTCCTTCGATAACACCAGCTTTGATTTCAAGTTTGTCTGCTGTTTTAGCAAACTCGCTCAAAATTTTAGCAGGGGCAATAGCATCTTCGTTTGAGATAGCTACTACTGATGGGCCTACGAAGCTGTCGTTCAAACCTTCGAGTCCAGCTTTTTCAGCTGCACGACGCAAGATTGAGTTTTTAACAACTTTGAATTCCACACCGGCTTCACGCAACTCTTTACGAAGTTGAGTGTCTTGTTCTACAGTTAAACCACGTGAGCTTGCAACAACGATAGATGTCGCAGCTTCGAATTTTTCTGCAAATACGTCAACCAACTCAGCTTTCTTAGCAATAGTTGCTTCGTTTACTTTGTAATCGCTCATTTGTTTACCTCCATTTTATTTTGTTCGTAAGAATTTTTAAAAATAAAAATCCCCACGACCAAAAGACATAGAGAGTTCAATCATTGTTTAAAATGTTTGTCCTCGGTTGGATGCTTATGACTTATGTCCCCAACTGTCTTCGGTCAGTCCTTTTCAGAACTTCCATTATTATAACAGATGTTTTTTTAAAATGCAAGAGGCAAGTGAAAGAAAAATCAAAAAAATGACCTCTGACGAAGTCATGATCATTTTATCTTTGGTTTTGGCCTTAGTGATAGGCTCTATTTTCTGTTTAAGCGTTAATAAATTTGATGGCTTTTGATCCACGAAGAGCCCAGTACAGTAAAGCAAAACTTCCTGCAAATATGAAACCTTGTAAAATATTAAAGACAACAACGACACCAATATAAGCTGAAATACCACCAGGGAACATTGTTGCAATATCAAAATGAGCGAACATTGAGTAGAGTGGTATAGCGTACACATAGTTAAGAACCACCTGTACTGCGGTCAAAGCTAACGTCCCCAAAATGGTTGCCATAATATAGTTACGTAAGCTAAATCTATGGCGGAGAAAGAACCAAAGCACCAGCACAAAGACACTGACTGCTATGATGTTCATTGGTAAACCAATATAAGTATTCACTCCATCACTATTTAAAAGTAACCACAAAAGCGAACGAATGATAAGAATGGCAAAGGCACTGCTCAAGCCAAGCATAAATAATCCAATCAAAATGGGCAAGATTGTAAAGTCAATCTTTAAAAAGCTTGCACTTGGCACCAAAGGAAATTGGAACATTGGGTAGGACAGTACAAAAGAAATTGCACTGAGCATAGCGATAAGTGTGAGTCGACGTGTTTTTGAATTTGACACGAAAAAACCTCCAAAATAGAAAATAATATTTCTTCATTTTGAAGGGAGTTTTTGAATATTGGCGAAAACGGACACAACCCAAAAAGAGCTGGTCTTATTTCTTATTCTTCTCCCATCCAGACTTTACTGTCGGTTGTGGAATTCCACCACATCAAGCTTTTCAGCTTCGCGGACTTTAACCGCCGGTCCCGAATTTCACGGTGCCCTGAAGATAAGTTTATTATATCACAAAAAATTATTTTTAGTCAAAAAAAGAGCGCTCACACGCTTTTTATTTTCTTTTTCTTTTTTTACGAAACTCAAATAAATCGTAAAGGAAAGAGCGATGGTCGCTTGCTAAGGCATATTCCTCCAAAAGATTAACTGTTTGACGCAATTTTTTAGCTTCATTAAGGGCAATTCGTCCTGTATGCTCATATTCAAAAATCACCTTACGCTCTAAATAATAGGCTTCCATCAATTCTTCTATATTCGTCAATTCTGTAGCTACACGAAAACCATTCACATAGTTCCAATTTCCTTGTGCAATATGTTCCGCTTGACGGAAACGCTCTGCTTGGAGAAAGTCAACAAGCTGTGCATTATAAATTGATCCTAAATTTTCCAAAAGTTCAAGAACAAGTTCTGTATTGTCTAAGTAAAGGTTACTAATCTCTTGACGCGTTTCTTCCATGTCTTCGACTTTTGGACGGGAAAATTGGAAGTCGAACCGGGAAATACGCGTTTTTAGAACCTTTAAAGCGCGCAAAGTAACCACTTGGGCAAACTGAATACTCGAAACCAAGTCATGTGCCAAATCTTGCTCCAAAGTATGGATATAGCGGTGGTAGGTACGATAGGTGCGCATTGAGATTTTCTCTTTTTCCAACGCATCTTCCAGACCTTCAATTTCTACACGGATAATTAATAATTGCAAAGTGTTAAAATTTTCTGTAATTCCAGCACTTTCCTGCTCTACAATAAGCTTCTGAATCCGATTTTGATAATCGGCAATCACAAGATGGTAGCCATTTTGTGCTTTTTCGGTAACTCTTTCCCGTAATTCTTGCACAACATCACCTAAAATTGCGATGACGGTCAAATTATTGACCGTGCGTTTTTTCTCAACCGCAAAGTAAGGCAAGGCAAGCAAACTCACAAGAAAGCTTAGTCCAGTAACTGAGGCGCAAAAAAAGATTAATAAATTGTTCGTATTATCAGCAAGCTGAGGTAAAAGGAGTATGGTCGCAATGGAAACCGTACCTTTGGTGCCAGAAAAGGTCAACAATAACAGTTCGCTCCAATAGGAGTGAAAGATTTCTCCCTTATCTTTGACGGTTACCAAATAATAAGTCAATAAGATTAAAAACCTTAGGAAAATAGGGCAAAAGTCAAGAGCAGTACGACAAAAACCAGCCAAAAAACAGAATATGTCCGATCAAAAAGGAAAGGAAAAACAAGACTATGCAACTCAATTCCAAGGAAGATAAAGACACTGGAATTCAACATGAACACAATCGTTTCCCATACACTATTTTTGACCCGCGTGACTTGTGCATCAAACACAGTAGTTGGCCTAAAGCCATTAGACTGGAAGATACCAGCAACAACAACGGCGATGATTCCCGAAACATGCAAAACTTCGGCCAAAGCAAATGCCGCAAGCGGCATGACGAACTCCAACATCAGATAGCCACTGACATCACGCGCATCAACATCATCAAGAATTTCTAAGATTTTATTTTTTAAAATCGAAAGCCCAATACCAATCGCAAAGCCCCCAATAATGGAGAGTATTAAATTAAGGGTCGCCTGTGGTAAAGAAAAAGTCCCTGTCACAAGTGCAAGTACAGCAATTTGGAAGGATACGATACCGGATGCATCGTTAAAGAGTCCTTCACCCTGTAAGATATTCATGATTCTTTGAGGGAACACAAAACGGGTCGATAACGTACCCACAGCAATTGCATCTGTTGGGGCTAGCGCAGCTCCTAAAGCCAAACAAGCGGCTAAAGGAATGCCCATGTAGAACAGATGTAATATGCCCCCTAACCCAAGGGCAGTAACAAAAACAAGCGGAAATATGAGCACAAAAATCAAATGTCGGTGTTTAACGATCCGTTTCACTTCTGCTTCTGTACTCTCTCGAAACAAGAGCGGCGCAATGATGAAGCCGAGGAAGAATTCCGGATCAACATGAAGAAATTCTGAAATTCCCCCAAAACCAAAAAGAATCCCTATGAGAACTTGCACTAAAGGCAGGGCTAACTTAGGGAAAATTTTATTGATAACATTTGAAAAAACTAATGCGAGCAAGAAAATGATCACATGAAGGATAGACTGAAGCATATAACTCCTTAAATATCATTTCTAAATCGTCTTTGTTTCTCTTGAATTTTCTTGTCCAACTTTGAACAGTCCTTATTATTCATGCGTAGACGACAGCGTTTAAATTCCAGTTCTGCCAACTGACGTTTGATGCGTTCACGTTTTGCAGCACTGAATTCGTCTTTTTTAACGTATTCTAATTTTTGAAGCATGAGTTCTTTTTTCTCAGCCAATGCTTCCAGATGATGCTCGATATTCTCACGAGAGAGAGCATCCGTTTGATTGGAGAGAGTACTTTCCAAAGCTTCTTTTTTATTTTCAATTTCTGTTAAGTGGGCTTGAATTTTTTTGATTTTATCTTCTTTTGATAAACTCATGAAAGCATTCATCTCTTGAGCTTCCTTATCTTCACTATCACCTTCAAGATAAGTCTTTCGAAGCTGTTTTAAGCGTTCTTCAAAAGTCATTTCAGTCATTTCCGTACTCGTCCTTTTTTCATTAATTATTGTCTGAGATGCGCCACTTTTTTTTAAAATCGTTTTGCTCAAACCTATTCTACTCTTTTTCCTAAATAATGCAACTTTCAAGCACTAATTTAAGCAAAAAAAAATAGAACAAGCTATTTCTCATAATGAGGCTTGTCTATAAAATAACCTTGTCGATTGTCAATTTTTAATTTATCGGCTAAATCAATACCTTCCCTATCCTCCACTTCCGTGATGTCAATATTTTTGTTTTTTTCTCTAATCAAACGGACCCAATCGCCCATATTGAGATCAAACCACTCGGAATCACTTTTCTTTTGAAATTTAGAGAGCGGAATTTTCACACCGTAGATATTGTTCAATAGCCACTTGATCTTGTGAAAGTATTTTTTACTTGGCTCGACTTTTTCAAGGATCACATGAACACCGATGTCTTGGCTTAATTTCAAATTCTTCTTGATTCTTGATTTCATAAGCCAGCCAATCTTGTCTGTCATCTCCACATTAATTTCAATCCGTAATTCCATCGGATAACACTCTCCTTTGACCCAACGAATAAAGTATTCGTAACGTGGATCCGCAAGTTGCTTCAGGCTAATGTTAATCGCTAAAAATTGTGACGGATAGTTTATCTTCACAAAACTTTTATGGAGCAGGTAGATCACTTCACGTAAGGTAAATTTATCAATATCATCTGGGAAAACCCATTCTTGTTTTGCAACATCAAACTTACGGAGTAAGGCTTCTAAACCCGTTTTTTCTCCTTTATTATCAATAATCGTTTGAAAGTAAAATGTGTAATTTTCAACATCTTCCATTGTTTTAGGATAAATTCTATTTTGTCGTTTTGCCCAAACATAGCTCGTGACAATCCCAAGCAAGCAGAGAAGAATAAAAATTATTGTCAACAGAAACATTACATTTAAAAGCATAGTTTATCCTTTCTTCAAACTCTTCCGTGTAGGGCTGACCCAAGCACCAGAATGTTCATTTTTACCAAAACATGCCTTCATGGCTGGTATAAAAGTCGTGACTATCGTCAATGGATTGACCATCCAGAAAAACAACATATAGAGGGGAGCAAAAATAAAGTATTTAAATTTTTGTCCCTTACTGTCTAAGATTAATGCTGCCAAAAGCTGCAAGGTCCCCGCTATAAGCTCAAAGGTAACAAAGATAAAGGACATCGCAAACCCATGCCAAAGCCGCTCATAATTGCCAACAATAAGGAAATAAAGCATGGCCAAGATAAATATAATCGACGTGATGAAAAAGAAAAATGACCAAATGATTGAAAAAGTTGTGTCAATAAACATTGATAGAACATAGCGGTATTTTATAGGATGCAAAATGAACTTCAGCGAATTCGTAAACCATACTTCAGTTCCCCCCTGAGCCCAGCGTTTTCTTTGCTTGTAGAGCTGCGAGAGGGTTTCTGGTACATTCATATGGAAAATAATATCTGGTGCAAAACGAGGTGTCACACCATACATGAGATGATCCCAAGCGATACTAATATCCTCTGTACTCCGGTCCTGTCTAAAGCCACCAACGTCAATCAGAAATTGTTTTTTATACATGGTATTTGCACCACTGTACGAGTACATTGAATCATTAATTGCGGTTTGGCTTCTTTTAATAACACCAACAATACTTGAAAACTCAACTGTTTGCGATTTACCCATGATGGTCGTCCGGTTCTGTACATCCATGTTGGCTGTAACCGCAGCTGTGTTAACATCGATTTCACTCATGAAATAGTTCATATATTTCATAAGTGCATCTTTTTCAGGGATGGTATCCGCATCATTACTTAAAATATATTCCCCCTTAGCGAAATAAGTACCGATGTTAAAACCATGTGCCTTTCCTTGATTTTTCAAGATATTGATGACACGCAACTTATCGTACTTTTCTTGTAAGTTTTGGAGAATAGGCAAAGTTTGGTCGGTGCTGCCATCATTAATCACCAATATTTCATAGTTACTATAATTGAGCATTGTGGCTAAGTACTCAATCGTTTCCTCAATCATAACTTCTTCATTATGGGCAGGAATCATAATCGTAATCATCGGTTGCTCATCCGGCGCTAGTTCCACAAAATTTGTCTCTTTACGTCCTTTTTTCAAGAAACGATAACTTAAAGAGCCAAAAAACCAAAACAAAGCACCAATAACGGGATAAAGACACAAGATGATTAAACACACAGTGATAAACGTTTGTAGACCGCTATTTGATGTAAATATTTGGCTGAAAATATCAGATATCATAAGTATCCACCTCATCCTTCCCTAGTACTTTTGAAAGTTCATCATTTTTTAAATTCTTTTCTGGTAGAACTTCAAAATATTTTACATTATGACGGAATTCTTCTTCGCCAAAGCGGTCTGCCATAAATTTCTTTCCTCTTTTTCTTCGCTCAATACTAGAGACAGAATCAAATGTAGGCCATTTTTCAATGAACGATTCTCTCCGGTTATTTTGAATAATTGTCATGCTCGCCGCATAAGTAAAGGTGATAACGACACAGAAAGCAAGCAGAATCAACAAAAATTTAATCTCCAAGACGCCTTCGGAATATCTCCAAAAGGAAATGCCGTACTTCCCTTTTGAAGTCGTATACAAAAAGGAGGCTATGGTAATAAAAGTCGGGACAATGAAGCACACCCAACCCAAAAGAGCGATGAAGACCTGTTTAATTTTTAAAAACCAATGTCCCTTTTCAAAAAACAAATCGGAATAACTATAATTTTCTTCGGTTTGCTCCTTGTTTAATTTTTCCTTTTGCACTATCTAATACTCCTTTAATGTAAAAACATACCTTAATTTTTCCTACAACTTCAGTATACTTAAAAATAACCTTAAATCAAAATGAAATTGACATAAAAAGACAATTTTTTCTATTTAAAGTAAACTTGATTTTTCCCGTTTTCTTTTGCAATATACAAATGTTTATCTACACGATAGATGGCTTGGTCTCGTGTTACTTTATCCGTAATTTCAACCGCTCCGACAGAAATCGATGTTTTAATAGCGTTAGAACTGGTGTGAAAGACATATTCGGATATTTCCTTGGCTACCTGCTCCATAATATCACGCACGACTTCTCCTTTGCGATTGCGAAAAAGAAGAAAGAATTCATCGCCACCATAGCGGAAAAGTTGCCCGTTTTCTCCTGTCTCTCTCAAATACTTTTTGATGAGCACACAAATTTCCTTTAGCACATAATCACCGGAGCTGTGCCCATAATGATCGTTAATATGCTTAAAATTATCAATATCAAAAAAGACTAATGAAAATTTGGAAATCTGATCACTGGCGAGAATTTCGTCCATTGTTTCTTCAAATTTTCTCCTATTATATACATTGGTCAGTGCATCAATATAAGTATATCGCTTGTACTTTGCATACTCTCCTACAATAGAAGAAATGTCCAATAAAATAAACTTGGCAATCACAAGAAGTATGAATGTTTTCCCGAAAATTTCTACCGCGTGTACCCAGCTAAAAGCAAATTCTGAAAGGAATAAGAGCTGGACAGAAACAGAAAGACTTAAGCCTATCAGCATCATTTTACCGTAACTTTGCATCACAGCCCTTTGATTTTTGGCAATAAAATAGAGCGTCAGCAAAAAAAGACCCAGAGATAAGGTAACCAATAAAATCGACTTCCAGTGAAAACCATAACTGTAAATATAAACCAGATAGAAAATCGTAAACAGTGGGAGCATTGCATATTCTATTTTTTCATAATATGTAACAATACAATAATCGACTGCAATGGCAATAAAGATGAGCGAAATATCGCTCAGTAAGTAACCATAAGCTCCACTTTGAACTATTTCAATAAATAATAATTTTAAAAATAAAATCCATAATGTGAAGTTACTCGAATAGAGCCAAAAGGCAGAGTAAGGATTTTCAGCGTATTTACTGCGATGGATGATATTTTTGGTGAGAAATATTCCCCCTAAGATGGCTGGAATCAAAAATAATTTTGCAAAAAAATAAGGCCCTAGTATTTCTTTGATAAGATCCATCATCTTCACTTCTCCTTTTGATGAAAAAGAAAAGTGACTTTTCTTCTCCTGCTCCTTACAATATATTATATTATAATATAATAAATAACTTTATCTTTTCATATCGTTGCATAAATGAAACAATATTCTTTATCGTAACGTATTTGATAACAGTTTAATTTTTTGTTGCATTTTCTGATAGTATAACTATAACTACCACTAAGAATGACTGGAGATTTTATGGTATATAAAAAATTTGGATATGTTTTTCGGCAGATACGGGAGCAAAAACATATCCCCTTATCGGACTTTTCTTCTATAGGAATTTCAAAAGCCACCCTTTCTCGTTTTGAACGCGCAGAAACCATGATGAATTTTGAAAAAGTCGTACAAGCTTTACAGCTGATGGGGATTGGGCTCGAAGAATACGAATATCTTTTAAACGACTATGCCCCCATTGAATCAGAAGCCCTTTTAAAGGAAATCGAGACAGCCTTTCTTAAACAAGATAAAAAAACGCTGATCAATCTCTATAAAATCGCTCTTGAAGCAGGTTATCCTTATATCTCCTTAGCAGCAAAAGCTTCATATACTGAACTAAGTTCAGAAAATATCGATACAATCACAGATTACCTCTATGATATTAAAGTTTGGGGCCAGACTGAACTTTATGTATTTTACTTTACAATGAATAAATTAAATATACGAGATATTTTATATATTCTTGATTTATTTCTCTTAGAAAAAAACACAAGATATTTAACTCCGTAAAACATCTGGAAATTTTTGCTTGTGCATGTTGTCGTGCTATTGCCTTCTTAACAAGCAAAGGCTATCAAGAATACAGTGCACATATCCTCCATCGCGTTGAATCACTCGAACTCGTACAATCGATGTTTTTACGCAATCTCCTTAACCTCTCCAAAGGTTTCTGGACCTATCGTTTCAAAGACGAAAAGACTGGAAATACGATGATGCTACAAGCCTTAGAGATATTTCATCAAATTGGCAGTCAAGAAATCGCCCGTTATTATCAGCAGCAATATGATTTTCATGTAAAAAAGTGAACGTGTGAGTCAGGACACAACGTTCACTTTTTTTAACCCTTTAAATTTTTGATGGCTTCATCAATAAGAGTAGCTCCACTGACAACTTCAAATTCTTTGCCGATGGTCGCGTCATTTCCCAATGTTTCCAGTATAACTTTAGCCACATCTTCTCGTGGAATTTCTCCTGCTTCTACACGGCCTGCTAGTGCCACCTTGCCCGTACTTTCTTTGTCTGTAAGCATTCCAGGATGAATAATTGTCCAATCCAAATCTGTTCGTGTTTTGAGCCATTCATCCGCATAGTTCTTTGCAATGGTGTAAATCTTAAGTGAAGAATCTTCTTGAATTTGACGCGTAATTTCTTCTCTTCCCACTCGGAAAGTGCTGACCATAACAAAGCGTTTGACATTTGCTTTTTCGGCTGCCGTCATAATTTTAACCGCTCCATCTAAGTCAATCATAATTGTTTTATCCAACCCAGAACCACCTGCTCCAGCACTAAAAACAACAGCATCAACGTCAGACATTGCTGCGGCAAATTCTTCAATAGAATTATTGACAATATCCAAGATAATGGTTTCAATCTCTAATGGCTTAAAAAATTCCTGTTGTTCTTCTTTACGGATAACAGCTTTTTCTTGAAGTTTAGGATAATTTTTTAGATTTTTTGCTAAATGTTTAGCCACTTTTCCGTTGGCACCAACGACAAGTATTTTCATGTTTCTCCTACTTTCTTTTTTCTATCTTTACTCACATTCTACATCATCTTCTGCTCGGATTCAAAAATAATCAACTTTCTACTATAAATAATATAAAAAAACTGTCACTAGACAGTTTTTTATCTTCTATAATGAATCACCGTTCCAAATAGAATTTTTCACAATAACATAATCAACTTTACGAAGTGCATTAAGATCACGTCCACCGGCGTAAGAAATAGAGCTTTGGAGATCTTCTTGCATTTCTTGAAGTGTATCTTTCAATGCACCTTTGTGGGGCAAGAGAATTTTCTTTCCTTCAACGTTTTTGTGTTCACCTTTTTGGTATTCACTCGCTGAGCCAAAATATTCTTTGTAAAGTTTGCCATCTTGTTCGATTGTTTTACCTGGTGACTCTTCGTGAGCTGCAAAGAGTGAGCCCACCATTACCATTGTTGCACCAAAACGAACAGACTTAGCAATATCCCCATGGGTACGGATACCACCATCAGCAATAATTGGTTTACTTGCTGCTTTTGCACACCAGCGCAAAGCTGCAAGTTGCCACCCCCCTGTACCAAATCCTGTTTTTACCTTAGTGATACAAACTTTACCAGGACCAATCCCGACTTTCGTTGCGTCAGCACCTGCATTTTCTAACTCACGGACAGCTTCTGGTGTTCCCACGTTCCCTGCAATAACAAAAACTTGGGGCATCAAACGCTTGATGAGCTGAACCATTTCAATAACAGAATTGGCATGACCATGCGCGATGTCAATCGTAATATAATCTGGGATAGTCGCTGTTTCTGCCAACTCACGTACAAACTGACGTTCATTGTCTTTAACACCTACAGAAATTGATGCAATCAAACCTTGAGCATGCATCTTTTCAATGAAGTCTTTACGTGTACTTTCTTCAAAACGATGCATGATATAGAAATAACCTTGCTTAGCTAACATTTCAGCAATATTTTCATCAATAATTGTTTGCATATTTGCTGGAACAACGGGAAGTTTGAAAGTGTGATCCCCTAACTTAACTGACGTGTCTGCTTCACTACGACTGTTAATGATACACTTATTCGGGATAAGTTGGATATCTTCGTAATCAAAAACTGGAACCATTGTGTTCATAAGAATGCCTCTTTATTCATTTGTTATTACAGAATACCGACCGAGTCTCCGTTATGGACAACCTCGCTAGTTTGGCGATAAAAAATCTCTGCAAACCAAACCTTCCTTATTTATTTTAACCCATATTGATAAAAACAAAAGAAAAAAAACTGATTTTATATCAGTTTTACATCTTATTGTTCGGTTTTTCCGGAAATTTTCTTTTGCAGCCTTTTATTTCCTGACCAGTAAAGGAGGAAAAAGATGAATTCAAAAAGGACTACAAAAAGAATAAAAGTGAACATAAAATAGTTCTCCGTCAAGACATTGATAATCGGATCGGTATCGGGATTAAAAAGCCAGGTATCGTCTCGGAAAAATATTTCATGGAAATAGATGAAAAAGTTATCAAATCCAATCAAGGCAGCAATCAAGCCGATAAACAAAGGAGTCCCCATCACAAAACGCAAGCCATTGTGATAGAGAATAGCTAAGTGTTCCTTCAAAAATAAGAGGAGTGCGGGGCTCAAGATAAAAGTGAGCCCTAAGGCAAGCATAAAGAGCTTCTTCACATCTTTAAAATGCTGTAAAGCATCGGGAGATGAAGGAAAGGCAGGCAGCTGTAACACAGCTTCAAATGGATTAACCAGATAAGCCATCAGAACATTAAAGTTATGCCTTAACGTTTCTGCTGAAAGTCCTGATATCTGGGTCAAATTTTCCAAATGTATATCTATATAAAAGAGCGGGACAGCCAAAAGTAAGGTTAAACTTACTGCTGCAGCAATCCCCCATAAAATAAGACTCGTAAAAATCAGGCGATCGCGCATCTCAAACTTCCCAATGTTCTAAACTTGAAACAACATGTGTTGGTGGTATTGGAAGTCCAGGAACTTCTTCAGCTTTAGTAAAACCTGTTGTGACAAGCAAACTATCAATACCATTATCAATTCCTGTACGAATATCTGTTAAATAGTTATCACCCACCATTAATAGATCTTCTTTAGGAATACCCATTTTTTCCACTGCTTTTTCTGCAATAATCGCCTCAGGTTTTCCAATAAAGGTAGGTTTAACACGTGTGGCTGCTTCAATCATTTTAACCAAAGAGCCCGCCCCTGGCAAAAGGCCACGTTCGCTTGGAAGGTTTAAATCAGGATTTGTGCCGATGAATTTTGCACCTTTATGAATAGCAAGAGTCGCCAAAGCAAGCATTTCGTACGTAAGGTCAGAATCCAAAGCAACGACAACATAAGCTGGATTTTCTCGGTCCTTTTTATAGCCTGCTTCGTAGATTGCTTCTTTTAAGCCATCTTCACCAATAATATAAACGGTCTTCTCCAAGCCCAAATCATCCATATAATCAACGGTAGCTGCACTTGCTGTATAGATGGTTTCTAAAGGTGTATCAATATTAAACTGTGTAGCCAAACGTTTTTGGACCACACGCGGTGTTTTTGTCGTATTATTTGTTAAAAACAGATAAGGGACCTTCGCTTCTTGCAAACGATGAACAAAGTCTTCCCCTGCAGGAATACGATGATTGCCCATATAAATCGTGCCGTCTAAATCAATCAGATACCCTTTATACTTTTTGTAAGCTTTTCTCATTTTTGTTCATTCTCCTCGCTTATTTTTGACCACTCAATTTCAATATTAGCATTATCTACGCCATCTTTCCTAATGATATGGCAAGTGGTATCTCCTTGGAATTCAAAAACAGGATGAATAAATTCATGATTGCCATAAAGGAGTTCGTGATTATAGCGAATATATATTTTTTTCGGTTCATATGTCATACGGAAATCGTAGTCCAACTGATCAACAGCCCAGTCGAAATATTTGGCATTGTTCACATGTCCATTCATATCGAGATCAGAGAAACGAATCGGAAAGGCCAGGTTACATTGTGCGTGCTCGGACAATGTAAGATACTTGTGAGGACGAACAATTTTACTGACTTTTGGTGCCTCATAGGGCGCCACAATTTCATCAATGACACGTTCTACCTTACGTGTATCTTTGTTCATCAAAACCCAAGTCGAGCTTATTTTTACTAAGATTTCGCCAGCTGTATTTTTGAAAATAAAGTCACGATAACAAAAGAATTTATTGTAAGACGTGGCTTCTGTTTCGATTGTAATCTGATCATTAAAATCGGGTAAGCGATGAATCTGAACTTCATGCTCGATAACAGCCCAAAATAGATTGAAGTTATCACAAATCCATGTGTCGCTACGGTCTAACGTATAAGACTGCTCTCCCGAAATTTGAAGTGCTACGGCAAGAATATCTGATATTTTCATCTTGCCTCGTGTGTCGCTCTCATAAAAAGCGACTTTATGTGTTTGACTGTATTTTATTCCCATTCATTTATTTTAGCAAAAACAGACATAAAAAGCTCAAGTAAGAATAAATTTTACAGATAAACTTAGGGAAGCGTTTTTGGTTAGTATTTTATAATATTCTCAAATCTATTTAAAACTCTCTTCAATACAGCTTAAACTATTAAAAAGTATCACTTATTCACATATATCCTAAACTTAACGGTATCAAAAATCGTCTCGAAGCTTACAAAATATAGAAATCCTTGTCAATTTAAATTAAAAACTTCAATTAATAGGATACCAATATTACTTCTAATTTCGTTAGACTTCTTGTTAGAATCGCAATACAGTTTATTCTCTATGATAAAATACAAATCATATACGTAGATGTTAATAAATTTCTTTTCAAAAGACCATAATTGATTATCAAAAAATCTTATACTATGAACACGGGGGGATATGACATCAAACAGATAAATAGTTTAAATCAGTGATTGAAGATAATTGATAATCTTAACGGCTAATTGTTCTGTCCTATCATTAATTTCTTTTTTACCCCATTTTTCTGATGATACTATTTTCTCATTATTCTCTGGAATATGGCTTGTTGAATACTGGTCTTTCTTATCCACAAAATCTTTATTGCTAACACTTGAATTTATTTTACCCAACAATAGTGTCGTGTTTCCTACTTTTCGAGTGAAAAACTCTCTTTCTTCGTCATCCGGAAACTCAGTTATCCAAGCACTATCCTGCCTTGGATTTTGTGGTAAAATATGTTCCAAATGAATACCCGAAAGATTATCTGTAATACTCGTTTCCTTATTAAGATCAATTAAATTATATGTCTCTCTTAGAATGAATTTAAGCCCTTTTTCAGAACTTCTATTAATTTTTTTAGCTATTATAGCTTCTCGTAGTTCATCATCCTTAATTGCTAATGAATCAATTTTTTCTTTAACATCAGATACAGATAGTTCATCTAAAAAGTACTTATTAGAAATATTAGCAACAGACAATTCGATAGTATTCGCACGATTTTCTTTGAAATAGAAATTTCTAATTCCTAAATTTAATAGGGACCTTAATATTGTATTTATTTCTCTCAACTCCTCATTTTTTATTAGCATTGCTAAAATTAAAGGATGATGCTGTGATGTAATGAATAGTTGAACATTATCTACTAATTTTTTATATATTAGTAATTCCTCTTTTGGTTTGTAATCAACATATTGTGCTGGATTTCTAATATATAAATATTTTTCAGAGACTGCAACTAAAAGAGCCATTAATTTAGACATATCTTCCTTATTTTCTTTTCGAAAACTATATCTATAAATCCTTTCAAGTGAATTACTACGAGAACTCTTTCCAGTATGTAACGTAGCAACTGCTAGAAGAAATGCACTTGGATCATAACTAGATAAATTAGTATCAACTTCATTCCAACTATTTTTGACTACATCTTCTCCTAAACTCATAACTAAATCATTTTTTAATACATAATAATTTTCTAACTTCTTACCTGTATTATTTAATGACTCAAACATTGCCATTGCCAACTCATCTGTATATGTCACAATAGTAATGAGCTGTGTTTTTTCTAAAATAAGTGATATTAATTTCCTAATTTCTGTACCATCTAGACTATTTTCTTTTACATATTCATCTAAAAGCTCATTTACTAATTGATAGTTCGATATGAGGTGGCCTTGTGATTCGTCTGAATAGTTTTTACTATTCATCTCTAAAAAATTCTTATCTACTAAAAGTTCGTAAAATAATTGGTTAGTTTCTTCATTTTCAAAAATTAATTTACGTTCCTTAGTGCCTTTCAAAGGATTCTCAGATACTATGTATGACCTTACTAGGTGATCTGAGACATCTTTTTGGCCATGATCTTTCAAGGATCTAGCAAATGCAGAAACAATTAGTAATGAAGTAATTGTGCGTTGCTGCCCATCAAAAATTTTTGTTGAGTCTCCCTCTTTTGACAAAGTAAAAAAATTCAACATATGAATGGTATCTGAATCATCACTCAAGCTCACAAGATCATTAAACAACCTCACCACTTGTGATTTTCCCCATTCATATGGTCTTTGAGAAAATGGTATATTTAATATCCCAATTTCCGAATCAATCTTCAGATAACTATTTAACGTTTGATCGTTTGACTCTATTTTTCTCACACTAATTCCTCCATAATATATTTTCTTAACTACATTATATCAAATAACAAAATTAATGTATTAGCTATATGGAATTTCACAAGAAAAAAATTCAAATATTAATTTGTTATCATTTAACTATAATACTACTAGGCATATACTATAATATATAAAAATCTATAGAGATATATTATGTATGAAAAATAGCTGGAGTGCAAATAAAAAAACCAGTATGTTTTCTGGCTTTTTATATTTTTTCCACGTGAATACCCAAAGTTTCAATCAATTCTTCCTCATAAGGATTTTTAGCATGGTATTCATTGATATATTTAATATGTTTTACGCCTGATGCCAAGACAAGTTTCAGGCAAGCGATGCAAGGGAACAACGTAGTGTAAAGAATTGCGCCTTCAGGTGAAACGCCATGCTTTGCTGCTTGTGCAATTGCATTTTGTTCCGCGTGAACAGTCGCAATGCAATGTCCGTCTTTATCTTCCAAACATCCTACATCTGTACAATGCGGCATAAGAGCTACGGATCCATTATATCCTGTCGAAAGGATTTGCCCATCCGCAGTCACGAGGAGAGCCCCAACTTGAGCGTGCGTACAAGTAGAGCGCTTAGCCACAACTTCGACAATTTCTTTAAAATATTCTTCCTTACTTGGCCGTTGAAAATTTTCGATCATTTTATCCCTTTCTGCAGTTACAATTGTCACACTGACATTCTCGTGTTCGAATATCTTGAAAACTTAGACCTGTAATTTCCGTCAAATCTTCCATATCAGGGTAAGCGCCAAGCGTCATGATTTCACCATCTACCAACATCAAGGGCAAGGGCGCCTCCATTTTTTGCATTGCTTGGTTGACAATAGGATGTTGTGCAAAGACATCCGCATGTTCAACTAAATTATAGCGTACGGTTTGTAACTCGGCCTCTTCCGTTTCTTTACTAAAAGCCTCAAAAACCTGAGCAAGGGTTGCACTCGCTGCTTCTGGTTTTTCTTCATATAGTTCAAGTCTCATGACTTCCCCAAATCTAACAAATATTTTTTAATATTATACCATAAGCAGCCTACAAATTCATTTAAAATTTCAGATAGAAAAAAGGACTATCCTAAAATAATCCTTTCGTTCAGTTTTAATTAAATGCCCTTCACCTTACTGTACAAGCCATAAGCTCCATCAAGATTTTCTACTTTAAAGCCTTCTTGTTTCAAGATACGTTCAGCTGTATAAGAGCGAAGCCCTGACTGACAGCTGACAATGTATGCCTTATTTTTATCTAACTTGTCCAGATTTTGGCGTAAATCGTTTAATGGAATATTTAACGCATCTTTAAAACCGCCACGCGCTACTTCATTTTCTTGGCGCACATCTAAGAGTACTTTACCTTGTGCGAGTTCTGCTTCAAGCTGATGCCATTGAATGTTGTCTGACAAGCCCATGGCGATATTCATAGCCGCATAACCAATCATGTTCACAGGATCCTTAGCTGAGCCAAACGGGGGAGCATAGCTCAACTCAAGTTCTGGTAAATCATAAACCGTCATCCCAGCTTTGATTGCTGTTGCCAGAACATCGATACGCTTATCTACACCTTTTTGCCCAACTGCTGACGCTCCATAGATCTGACCACTTTCTGGATTGAAGATCAGTTTGAGAAGAATAGAGCTTGCACCAGGATAATATCCTGCATGATCATTGGCTGTGATATGTACAGCCTTATAGGTTAAGTTCGAATCTTGCGCTTGCTTTTCTGAAAGTCCAGTAGAGGCAGCTGTCAAACTGAAAGTGCGAACGATAGCTGTTCCGATGCTCCCTTTATTTGTAACAGGTAAGCCTGCTAGGATATCCGCAACTTGACGTCCTTGCCGATTGGCTGGGCTTGCTAAGGAGATAAGCGCATCATTACCAGTAATCTGATTTTTAACAAGAATAGCATCTCCTACAGCATAAATATCAGGCAGTGAGGTTTGATAATGCTCATCGACAAGAATTGCACCTCTCATCCCAAGCTTAATCCCCGCATCAGCAGCAAGTTTTGACTCCACTTGAATCCCCACAGAAAGAATAACCACATCCGTACTGAGACTTTCACCATTTTCCAGTATAACCGTTTTTCCTTGGTCTTGGAACTCCACAACAGACACGCCCGTGAGTACTTTCAAGCCGTTATGTGCCAACTCTTCTTCTATATGAATGGCCATTTCTTGATCTAGAGTGGGTAAAACATGATCGGCTTTTTCGACGACTGTCACCTCTAAACCTAGTTTTCGTAAATTTTCAGCCATCTCTAAACCGATAAAACCCGCACCAATAATCAATGCTTGCTTGCGGTGCTCCATTTCCATATAGTTTGTGATTTTATCTAAATCTGGAATGTTACGTAAGCTGAAGACATTATCCGCTTCCGCTAGACCTTTTATTGGCGGAATAAAAGGACTTGCACCAGGAGACAAAATCAATGCATCGTAATCTTCCGTGTAGCTTGTCCCGTTGGATACTACTGTGATCTCTTTTTTATCCGGCTCAATAGAAACCACTTCAGAATCAGGACGAATATCTAGATTAAAGCGCTCCGCCAAACTTTCTGGTGTTTGTAGGATAAGCTTATTTCTTGATTCGATTTCTCCTGAGAGGTAGTAAGGGAGTCCACAGTTCGCAAAGGAAACATACGGTCCTTTATCAAAAACAATAATTTCCGCATCTTCTTTTAAACGACGTAATCGAGTGGCTGCACTCATTCCTCCGGCAACTCCTCCAACGATAAGATATTTTTTCATCATTTTTCCCTCTTATTTTTCTAATTCTTCATCCCATGCAAGAGTACCACCTGTGACATTCATAACTTCTACTCCTTGCGCTTGGAGAAATTGACAAGCACGCATAGATCGCATACCGCTTTGACAAATAATGTAGCTTTCTCCTTCTATTTCTGAGTATCTTTGGTCTAAAACACTCAGGGGTATGTTTATTGCTGTTGGCACATGTCCTTCAAGATATTCATCTTCTTCTCGCACATCAATCAGTGCGACCTGACCGAGTTTCTCTTTTAATTGCTTCATTTGGATTGAACGCATACTTCTCTCTCCTCAAATTTTTGATATACCTATTATATACCCTTGGGGGTATTTAGTCAAAGAATGAGATTTACCCCAAGCCGTAAAGCTTGTGTTCACTTCTTTCATCTTATAACGCTTCTGCTTTAAAGTCAAACATAATAAAAGACCTGCCGTAGCAAGTCTTTTCATCATTCTTCTTTTTTCTTCTTTTGTCGTGCAAGTATAAGCATGACCACAGATAGAATAAAGAGTGTGCCTCCGAAACTCCAATTTTGATAAGCTAGAAGTAAAAGTGACAAACTGAGTAATGCATATATCCAAGCCATATTTAAACCTCCTCGACGTTAAAGAATAATGCTGAACCAAATGAACTTTGTTTAATTAAGCGTTTTGCAGTTTGAGCATCCGAGGCTAAGTTGCTATTCGGACCTTGAAAATAGAGTTTCAATCCCTTTTTTTCCTTATAAGTAAATCCATTTTCTTCTAGAAGTTGAATTACTTTTTCTTGCATCATAGCTACATTAACAATAATCATCGGGTTCCTTTCTATTTTTTATAATTCAGGTTCTTCCATCTTGTTTGCTGCAATAACGAATGGTGTCCAAATAGCAAAGGTTACAAGTAAGTTGACGATTGCTAAGATAATCGCACGCCAGTCAAATCCTGTAGCAAGGAAGGCATTCATAATTGGTGGTGTAACCCATGGCACCGCACTAACAACTGGATCCACCCAATGAAGCATTGTTGCAACATAGGCGATAATAACTGCTACCAATGGCGCAATTGCAAATGGGATAAAGAAGATGGCGTTCAGTACGATTGGCATACCGAAGAGTACGGGCTCATTGATGTTGAAGATACCTGGTGCTAAACCAAGACGTCCCACTGTCTTATAATCTTTACGTTTAGAGAAGATAAGGATGGCAAGGATTAAGGTAATTGTACCACCAGATCCACCAAACCAGACGAAGGCATCCCATGAACCACGAACCCAAAGACTGACATAGTCACCGTTAATAGCATGTGCTTTATCAATCGCGCCACGCGCTACTAAGTCACGAATACCGTCTGAGTGAACTTGGAAGTAAAGGGCTTGGTTATTAAGACCGAGTGGGAGCCAGATACCGTCAAGAGCAGGTGCCAAGACGTTTGGTCCGTGAAGTCCGAAGAACCAGAAGATTGAAACGAAGAGTGTGACAATAAGAACTGAGAAAATATTTTGTGAGAGAATTTGGAAAGGTTCTGCAATATAATGTGTAATCAAATTAATAACAGAATCATGTGTCAATTTATCAATAACATAATAAATCAAGCTCACAGCGTAGATTGCAGCAATCGTTGGAATAATCGCAAGGAAGGCTTTTGCTACTGCTGGTGGGACTGATTCAGGCATCTTGATGGTAATATCCGCTAACATAAGTTTAGCATAAATAATTACAGCGAGGGCACCCATAATGATAATCGTAAAGTAAGCACCAGCGTCCATATGTGCGGCAGCAAAGAGTGGCTTCCATGCTGCAAGACCTTGACCAGTCAATACACCATTGATTTTATCTGTTGCGGCTACACCGGCATCGCTGACACCCAAAGCATCCAAGAATTTAGGCATTTGGTTTGGCAAACCAGCAAAGAGCGTAGCAACTGCTACAACACCACCGGCAAGGTCATTGACACCATAAGCACGCGCCAAATTATAACCCCAAGAGAAAGCAAAGATAAGACCAATAACTGTCAAAGTCCCTTGGTTAACGAGTGTTGAAATGTTATTCAAATCACCAATGATTGGTGTATTCGCAAGAGTCCAAACATCTTCTGGCGCGAGTTGGGCAAACTTGGTTGGACCCAAAACCATTTGTTGAATGGACTGTGGGAAAGTTGTGACGATGGCTGATACCATCGCTGCAAGGGCACCTGTCAGTGTTGCTGGCAAGATACCAATGAATGAGTCACGCAAGGCAACCAGGTGCTTTTGCGACCCGATCTTTGCTGCTACTGGGACGAGATATTTCTCCATCCACATCGTAATTCCGTTCATAGAATTCCTCCTAAAATTTTAATTTATTTGCGTATAAGGTTATAAATTATAGCTCATCACTTTCAATAAATTTAAACGAACTCCAAGGCTTAATAAAGTCAAGTAAGAACATTTCGTCTTCCGAGATATGTCCAACAACATTGACACGGCCATCATTTTTCATTTCCTTCAGAGCGATTTGTGTTTCTCCCTTATATTGACCATATCCATCATTGTCAATAATCACATCGCCTGGTTTTATTGTATCTGTATCATGTGGCGGGAAATCCAAGTCTTTGTAGATCACACGCGTCATGGTTGAACGTAGCATGTATTCTGAACGGTCGCCACGGTAACTGTGCGTAGCCTCAAAGACACATTTTCGTTCATTTTCCGTCATCGTAGCTCTTGGCACAACTTTTAGTTCTGGCATTTGCGCATGGAAGGCTTCTGCCATTGCCTTAAGCTCTGCTTCACTCGCATAGGCATTTGCAATGGTAATATCGTCAATACCATCTAAAAGCTTGTAATGCTTCACTTGTGTCTTTAAGCTTAAATCTCGATGCACCTCTAAGGTACACAAACCATCTTGTGTTGGCCACGGGCCAAAAGTTGCTTCATGAGAATTAACAAACACCATGGTATTTAAGTTATACTTTTTGAATTTCTCGGTGCATTTCACGTAATGATCAAAGGCAAGTCCTGTATAACGGTGAGGGTAAAAGTTATGACTCCCAAGTAAGTTTTCAATGTTGGGTGAGTAATCCATGATACTGTCCACGTAACTTGTTCCCTGGCTCATATTAATCTCAATCTTAAGATTATAAGGGTTACGGGTCATACGTGCTTCCTCAGCTCCTGTAAATCCAAGGTCTAAACGAATTCCATCAGCACCCATTTCATCAAAGAAACTTAAATCATCATAGCTGATATTAAGCTGTTCAAACAAAGCAGGATTAATGTCTACCATGACTTCCATACCAAGACTATTGGCATAAGCAATCACTTTCGTAAAGCCCTCAAGAACAGCTTCCTTATCTCCCTTAATTTCTAAAAGTGAGGTAAAGACACGTGTGTATCCATATTGGTGAGCTAAATCTAAATAGGCTTTGTCAGCTTCAAAGTTGGAACGTTCCGGATAAATAGAGATACCTAGTTTTCCCATAATACTCCTTTCTTTATCTAGAAATTCTAGAATTTCTCATTATCCATTCATTAATGCGTCAGCGGCTGCTACAACATTTTTTCCGTTCATCATGCCGTAATCTTGCATTTTAATCACATCACAAGGAACACCAACTGCTGCTGCTTTTTTAATGACTTCATTTTTCATGTAAGCCACTTGTGGACCGAGAAGCAATACATCTGGTTTCTCAGAGCCAGACAACATGTTGTCAATTTCAGCTACAGACTTTGCGTAGATCTCATAATTTTTTCCTGCTTCTTGTGCAGCTTGTTGCATTTTTGTCACCAGTAATGATGTTGACATACCCGCTGCACAGGCTAATGCAATAACTTTATCTGCCATTTCAATGTTCTCCTTCTTTTTATCTATACCAATAGTATAGCGGTTTCAGAAAGCGATTTCAAATAAAATTTATCTCAATCATATTCAGCAAAAAAACAAATAATTTTTAATAAAACCCTTATTTTTAGCGCTTTCATTTCCTTCGAACTATTAAAAGCTTTAATTTTGTAGCTGATTTCTGAAACATGTTACAAATTTAGAAACAAAAACGTGCTAATTTTTTAGTTTTAATTAATAAAAACACCAAATCTTATGAAAAATGCTAAGATTTGGTGTTTGAATTGACTTCTTTAAAAATATTCACGAAGAATGGCTTTATTCTCTCGTAGGACACGGGCAGTAAATGCTCCAATGGTCATTTCTTCGGGTTGATCTGTTTCAGGACCAACACAGATATTATTTTGTGGCAAAATATCATCAACAATACGGGCAGAAAATTCAGGCTGGCCGTTCACTTTCAAAAAGGCTGACAGATTAACGATACGCGCTTGCATATAAGGTTGCAACTGTAGCTGTATGCGTGAAGGTTCAGCCAAATCATATTCGAGGAAGACATTTGACGGCGCTGTCCACTTGATGACTTCAAAACTTGCAGCGTGGCTAGAGACAAAACGATAAAGTGCGTCTTGGGATTCTTGAGTCAAAGTAATAAATTCGCGGATTACAAAAGCCGTACCGGCAAATTCATAAATTAAGTAACCGAGAACTCTGCCATTTTCTTCATAAGTCGCAAAGAAGGGCTGTGATTTATGCTTAAAATAGTATTCCCAAACATGCTGTGGGCGGACCAGTGATCCTTGGTTATAGACTTGATCATGGACCTCGGCCATGTCTTCAAAAAGCTCTTCACTTACAGCGCGGCGCTGCACTTGACCCGCTGTTTTTTTACCTTTAGGAAACTCTAGTGCAGGAATTGTATAGGCTTTTTGGTCGAAAGCGTATTGATAACCAAATTGACCGTAAAACTGATAAGAGAAGGGAGCCAGATAGCTTAAGGCCGTACCAGCTTCATAGTTGTCTTCTAAAATATCGGTCATGAGTTTACGAATACTGCCGTTTCCTCTAAACTCTGGATAAGAGGCCACATAACCAATCCCTGACATCTTTAGCTTTGCATCCTTCCAGTAGACCCGAAAAGAAGTATCGATAATCATAGAGGATAACTCATTATCTTCCCAGTAGCTATAAGGTTTTGAAAAACTCAAGAGTTTGTCAAATGCCTCTTCTCGTTCCTTACTTCTGGGCTTATTAAAAGCGTAAGTTGCAAGGTCTAAAAGTTCGTGTTGTTTCTTTTCCATCGCTTCACTTCCCACCACTGTAAGCTTGTTCAATATGATTCAAAATAGCGACCATTTGACGTTTTTTCCAGTAGCCTAAAAGCGTTCCGACAAACATATCATTTAATTTTTGAATCATTCCACTTGAAGTACGGCTTTCCTCAATCGTTATCTCTGTCTGCTTATCATTGACAGGTTGAAAGCTCCAACGTGTATTGAATGTGTTGCGAATAGTTTTCGTGGTAAAAGCATACTTATTGGCTTTCACCACTTCATCAATTGTAATGGTGCCATGTTGGTTTTTGCCAAATGTTTTTGAGTATTCAAAGCCATTAAGAGACTTGAGGTCAGGTCTGCGCCCTGTGTTTTTTTCGATATCGTAAAGTGATGAATCCAGAATCTGATTGTAGACAAACTCGACAGGAGCGTTAATTGTTTTACTGATTTTCATATGAGATTTCTCCTATTGCTTAGAATAAAATTTATTAAACATTAAAATCATTTTAACAATTTATGTAAGCTCTTGCAAGATTTTTATGGGCGGTAAACAATTTCTCCCGAACAAAGTGTATATTTGACTTGACCCACAAGTTCTTGGTTGATAAATGGTGAGTTACTTGCCTTAGAATCAAAGTTTTCTTCCACTTTATAAGTATGATGCGCATCAAAAATGGTAATGTCAGCCGGCCCACCTTCGGCTAAATAACCTGCATCAAAACCGTAGAGTTTAGCTGGATTAACAGTCATTTTTTCCAAGAGTTGAACCAATTCAAGATGCCCAGGAGTAACCAAATGTGTAAGCCCCAGTTGCAAAGAAGTTTCCAAACCAATCATACCACTCGGTGCTTCAGCCAAAGCAACATTTTTTTCTTCGTGGGTATGTGGTGCATGATCGGTTGCAATCACACTGATGGTGTTGTCTTTCAACCCTTCCAAAATTTTAGTAATATCTTTGGTTTGACGCAGTGGAGGATTAAGCTTGGCATTGGTACCAATCTCCAGCACTGCTTGTTCTGTTAATGAGAAATGTTGTGGCGTAACTTCAGCACTAATTTTTGCGCCCATCTTTTGCGCAAAACGAACAACATCTACACTTTCTCCAGCCGACAAATGTTGAATATGTAAACGCGCTTGGGTATCCAAAGCCAACATTGCATCACGTGCAATCATACTGTACTCCGCCACCTTTGTCGCTCCTGTTAGACCACATTGGTGGGCCACTTCGCCTTCATTGATCCCAAGCGTATCTACTAAGTTGGGATCTTCCTCGTGAATAGAGAGCAGGCTATCGGTTTTCTTGGCTTTCTTCAAAGCTTCATGCAAGACCCCAGAATCACTCAGTGGAATACCGTCATCTGAAAAGCCAACTGCACCTGCCGCCCGTAAAGCATCAAAATCCGTCAAATGTTGTCCGTCAAAATCTTTGGTAATAGAAGCAATCGACTTAATATGAATCTTCTCTTCATCTGCAAGTCTCAGTGTCTCTGCAAGCACTTCAGGACTCGATAAAATCGGTTGAGTATTGGCCATCATTACAACTGTCGTAAAACCGCCACGGGCTGCAGATAAAGCCCCCGTGTGTATTGTCTCTTTATGCGTTTGACCTGGTTCACGAAAATGCACATGAATATCGATGAGTCCAGGCGCAACAATCATATTGCTGGCATCAATAATTTCCGCATCTTCTTCTTCCAAATTTTTAGCAATACGAATAATCTTCTTATCTTTAACTAACACATCTGCAACTTGATCAAAACTGGACTTAGGATCGATTACACGGCCGTTTTTTATGAGTATCATCTGTTCCCCTTCTTGCATTTTACATAATATTTATTATGTTATTTATTCCATGTTTCTTGATTATTCTTGAATTTTTTAAGCATTTCAAGTTCATCTTCTGTGACATAACCTGTTTCTTGAGCGATTTGGATGAGTTCAGAATAATTTGTTAATGTGTGCAGTGGTACTTGCGCTTCTTCAAATTTTGTTGCTGCTTTTTCGAGCTGGTAGGTAAAAATAGCAATCACACCGAGAACTTCGATGCCTTCGCGTTGTGCAGCAGCAACTGCTTCTAATACTGAGCCTCCCGTTGAGATAAGATCCTCAACCAATACCATTTTTTGCCCTTTAGAGACACGACCTTCGATTTGATTTCCTGCACCATGATCTTTGGGTTTACTACGGATATAGGCAAAAGGCAATTGAAGATAGTCGGCAATAATTGCGCCATGAGGAATACCTGCTGTTGCTGTACCTGCAATGACTTCGACCTCCGGAAATTCTGCCTTGACCACGTCCGCAAAAGCCTGCTCAATACGTGTACGTACTTCTGGATAAGCCAAGGTCACACGGTTGTCTGTATAAATAGGAGATTGGATCCCACTTGCCCATGTAAATGGCGCGCTTGGCGATAAGCTTACAGCTTTTATTTCGAGTAAATCAGCAGCAATTGTTTGTGATAATGACATGTTTTCCTCTTTCTTATCCTTTAAGTTGTTCTCAATAGCACGCTGTTTTATACAAAAAAACACTTGCAGAAAGCTGCAAGTGCGTAAAAAAATATGCCAATAATATTTAGGATGCACCTAAATACTATACAAATAGACAATTATACGGTTTCCTTGCTAGCCTCTCGTGCTAATTTAAAGGTTTCTTGTTATATAGTCTAACAGATTTACTGCCAGTTTGCAATCATAAACTTTCTAAGTTTTCCATTGCTTCCAGTAAATTCAGCTCTGTTTCTTCTTTTTGTTCAGCGAGTTTGTCAAGCATGGCTTGGAGTTCGCCTAGTTTCACAAAGTCATCCGTTACATCTAACATTGCTTGGGAAACCTCTTCACTTTGCTGTTCCAAATCAGCAAGTTTTTCTTCCGCGGCATTGACTTCACGTTCGAGTTTGCGGCGGATTTTCTGCGCTTCCTTCTGTTGGGCGTAGTCCATCTGACCTGAATTTTCTGGCTTTTCTTCCAAAACAACTTCTTGTTTCGCCTCTTCTTCTTGATGTTTTTTCTCTAAATAGTAATCATAATCACCCAGATAAAGTTTACTTCCTTGAGGTGATATTTCAAGAACTTTGGTCGCAACCCGGTTGATAAAGTAACGGTCATGACTGACAAAAAGTAAGGTACCGTCAAAGTCAATCAAGCTATTCTCCAAAACTTCACGGCTATCAATATCCAAGTGGTTGGTAGGTTCATCCAAGACAAGAAAATTGTCATGTTGCATGGCCAGTTTCGCCAAAAGAAGACGTGCTTTTTCTCCCCCCGATAACATTGAAACTGTCTTTTTCACATCTTCACCGCTGAAAAGGAAAGCCCCTAAAAGATTACGTATTTCTACTTCTGGTAAGAGACGGTGCTCATTCCAAATCTCATCAAGAACACTATTAGAAGGCGTGAGACGCCCTTGTTCTTGGTCATAGTATCCTAAGTCGACATTCGCACCAAGCTTCACCTGGCCCTTGAGAAGGGGAATTTGACCAATAATCGACTTGATCAATGTTGTTTTCCCGATACCGTTGGGTCCTACAATAGCAATGGCATCATGCTTGCGGGTATCGATATTGATGGGTTCAGCGAGGACTTTATCGTATCCCACTGCCGCATCTTCCACTGTAAGAACGATATTGCCCGACTTTTTAGCTGGAGAAAAGGTCATATGTGCAGCAGCTTCACTTCCGGCTGGGGCTTCGATACGTTCCATCTTTTCCAACTTTTTCTGACGTGATTGTGCACGTTTTGTAGTGGAGGCACGAACCATATTTCGAGCAACAAAATCTTCTAGTTTTTCAATTTCTTTTTGTTGCTTGTCATAGTTCTTTTGCTCACTGGCGAGCAGCTCTGCTTTGAGTTCGATATATTTACTGTAATTTCCTGCAAAGCGTGTCAGCTTGCCGCGTGAAATTTCCAAGGTTTCTGTAACAACCTTATCCAGGAAATAACGGTCGTGACTGACAATCAAAAGACTTCCTGAATAGTTTTTCAGGTAAGTTTCTAACCAAGCCAGAGTTTCAATATCCAAATGGTTGGTTGGTTCGTCCAAAATCAACAAATCTGGCTTTTCTAAAAGCATTTTTGCCAGAGCCAATCGTGTTTTTTGTCCACCAGATAAGGAAGAAATATCTCGGTCCCACATCTTCTCATCAAAACGAAATCCGTTAAGTACAGACTTTATCTCTGCTTCATAGGTAAAACCATTCGCTTGACGGAATTCTTCAGACAATGCGTCATAACGGTGCATCAAATTTTCTAAGTCAGTACCCGTAACCTCAGACATCTGTAATTCCATCTGACGCAAGAGTTGCTCTGTTTGGCGCAGCTTTTCAAAGACCGTCAACATTTCTTCAAAAATGGTTAATTCTGAAGAAAGTCCTGTGTCTTGAGCCAAATAATTTAAATGCAAGTCCTTGACTTTAGAAATCGCGCCGGCTGAAGGTTCTTCAACACCTGCAATAATCTTCAATAAAGTCGATTTCCCCGCACCATTCCTTCCAACTAAAGCCATGCGTGAGTGGTCCTGAAGATTAAAGTTTATATTTTCGAATAAAACATCGCCACCAAAAGTGCGTGCTATCCCATTCCCTTGTAGTAAAATCATTCTTCTATTTTAACATAAAAAAGTTTAAGGTAAAGAAAACAGTAAAAATCCCGTTTGCCAATGAAGACGCCAAGATTTTTACTGTTTTTTTATGTTTAACTTCACATCAATAATTTTTTTCCAATTTCCGGACGATATCTAAGGAACGAATCACTGATTCACGCGCATCATCAAAATTTTTGCTGACATAGGCGTAAAAGAGCAAATCGATAAGATACAATTGTGCCAGCATTGAAACTGTAGCTGCATGCCTAAACTCAAAATTCTCTCCTGACAAAGATATAAGAGGATATTCAGCACGTTTAGCAAGGCTTGAGCTTTCGATACCGGTAATCGCAATGGTCTCAATCTTTTCAGCTTGAGCCAAATCAAGCATGGCCAAAACCTCACGCGATTCCCCTCGGTCACTCACGGCGATAAAGAGTTTCTTTTGGTTATTATTGGTTAAATTCACAGCCATCGTATGCGTATTATCTGCACAAATACTGATTTTTCCAATACGGTTCAGTTTTTGAGCCAAGTCTTGAGCCACAAGAAAAGAAGCCCCAATCCCGAAAATAAAGATGAGCTCCGCATCATCAATCAAATCAACCGTTTGGGCAAGCCTCTCATTGTTTAAATGACCATTGACGAGTTCCGTCATATGGTTGATACGCGCTTTTAGTTTTGATTTTATCGAATCAATCTCTTCATTAGGACGTAATTCTTGAAAATCTGTCTCCGATTGGGCGCTCGCCTTCCAGACGGAAAGCTGCTGTTTGAGTTGGGGAACACCTTCAAGTCCGATAGATTTGACAAAACGAATAACTGTAGCAGGGGACACTTGACTGTTTTTAGCAATGTCTTGGGTGCTTAGGTTAATGACAGCCTCAGGAAAAGCGAGAACATACTTGCCAACTTTTGACTCGTTAGGGGAAAGTTCTCTTAATTTCGTTTGGATTTCGAGCAGAATATTCATGACTCAATTATAGCATAAACCAGCTCTAAATATGAGCTTCTTTATAATGATCTCAAAAGAAAAAACAGGAGGCACATGCTCCTATTTTTCTACTTTTTCAAGCTCTTTTTTAATATCTTTCGCAATTTTTTCAGGCTCTGTTGCCGGTGCATAACGTGCAACAACTTCTCCTTGAGCATTGATCAAGAACTTCGTGAAATTCCACTTGATTTTTTTCCCCAGCGGGCTTCCTTTTTCTTCTTTTAACCAAGTGTAGAGTGGACTCTCATCCGCACCATTGACATCAATTTTTTGAAAGCGTGGAAAAGTTGTACCATAGTTCAATGTACAAAACTGATCGATTTCATCAGCTGTGCCTGGCGCTTGTTCTTTAAATTGATTACAAGGAAAATCGAGAATTTCAAATCCTTCTTCTTTGTATGTGTCATAAAGTTTTTGTAGCCCATCATACTGTGGTGTGAAACCACATTTTGTCGCAGTATTCACCACAAGTAGAACTTTTCCTTTATAGTCGGATAAAGAGATATCATCTCCTTGTTTTCCCTTCACTGTAAAATCATAAATAGACATAGTGACACTTCCTTTCTTCATCGGCTTTAAGTGATAATGATTATAACACTTGCCCTATCAGACTGTCAAAGAATCTTACTTTCTCATATAAGGCTTCAGACTCAAAATTTCTTGCTGAGTAAGAGGGCGATAAGCGCCTGGTTGTAAGTGCTCATCTAAGACCAGCGGCCCAAAACTTAACCGTTGTAATTGTTCAACCTTTTTGCCTAAAGCTAAGAACATCTTCTTGACCTGATGGTATTTGCCTTCTTGAATGGTAACTCTAGCATGATGCGCATCTAAAATTTCGAGTTGAGCGGGCTGCGTACGAACACCACCGATAAACTCAATTCCTGCCGCAAAGGCAGCTTTATCACGCTCTTCAAGTGGTTCCCATGTCTCTACGAAATAGGTCTTAGAAACATGCTGCTGTGGCTTAAGCATATCGATGCCAAGTGGTCCATTATCCGTGATGAATAATAATCCCGTCGTTAAAAAGTCAAGCCGTCCCACAGGATAGAGCGCACCATTGTTTTCTTTCAAAAGGGATCGGTATGTGGGCAATTGTTCATCTTTATTGGCAGAAAGTACGCCAGCTGGCTTATTCATCATAAAATAACAATGCCCGAATGCTGTGAGCTGTTGCTGATGGACAAAAATTTCATGCATCTGGGGATCGACATTGCGACTTAAGTTATACTCTACTTCTCCATCAATTATAATCTTTCTGGTCTGTATCAAGCGTTTGCGTTCTTTCTTGTCCTTCCATCCATTGAGGAACAGGTAGTGATCTAGTCTCATATTTGTCTATTTTAACAGAATTTGAGTTTTTCTATCTTATCAAACTCATGTAATAAGATGACCCAGGAAAAGCGAGATACAGGTGAAGTAAATCAGTAAAGCCACTAAATCTTTAATCGTTGTAATAATTGGTGCTGAACCGGCAGCTTGATCTATGTTTAATTTGATTAAGATAAAAGGGACTAAAAAACCCAGCAAGGAAGCAACGGTCATCGTCGCAAAAAGAGCTAAACCAACTGCCAGACCTAACATCGGAAAGCCTAGCCATAAGCTCGCCATTAACCCCGCCATAATTCCCATCAATGCCCCAATGGTCAAACCTACACGTAATTCCTTGAAAAAATGCTCGAGGAAGTTCTCAATCTCAATGTGCCCCAAAACCAAGCCTCGTGTAAAGACCGTGGAAGATTGTGTTCCGATATTTCCACCCATGCCCATAATCAAAGGAATAAAAATTGCCACCATTGCGATGGATTCTAAAGTTTGTTCAAAATTTTCAATGACTAAACCAGAAAGCATACTTAACAACAAGGTAGCTAAAAGAAAGGGCAAACGTACTGCAAGTATCTTGTTTAACTTGCCATTAATAAGCAGTTTACTGCGGTCCTCCTCTGTATCTTTCAAGTCCGATAAACCCGCTTGGTTCAAAATGTCTTCTGTCGCTTCTTCTTCCAGAATTTCCATGGCATCATCAAAGGTCACTATCCCTACTAATCTATTGGCATCGTCCACCACAGCTAAAGCCATCACATCCAGTTCTTTGACTTTTTGTGCCACCTTTTCTTGATCATCAGAAGTTTTAACAGAAATCGGTTGACGTGACATATGTTCATTAATTACTGCTGTGGGTGCCATCATCAAAAGCCGATGTAAGGTTATAAAACCAGTGAGCTCTCGCTTCTCGTCAATAACAAACAAAATATAGATGTTTTCCTTACGCATGGCTTCCTCTGTGACTTTCGTCAAGGCCTCTTCCTGGCTCATGTCGTGGGTCAAGGTGACGAATTCCGTTGTCATAATCCGACCGGCTGTTTCGGGAAGGTAGGCTTGAAGCTGAAGTGTGATCGCTTTATTATTCTTGGTTAACAGGCCAAGTAAACTCTGCACGCGCTTTTCGGGCAATCGGTCAAAAAGACGGATACGATCGTCGGAGGACAAATGATTCAGAAAGGTTTGCACCATCGGTGGTTGGAGTGCTTCTACACTATTTTTTTGATGATGAAGCCCCAGTATTTTAAACAACTCAACCGCTTTTTCCTCTGGAAGAACTTCAAACAACACAAGCTGTTCATCTTGTTTAAGATGCTTAAATATCTCTTTTAACTCATGTTTTTGTAAATCATTAAGAATAACTTGAAGTTTTTCAAACTCCCTCTTTTTGATGTAGAAACGGATTAATTCTTCCATATCATGTACTCATTTCTTTTTAATCTCCTTTCTAAATTCTAATATTTTTGTGAAGTAAAACCTAACAATATAAAAAAGACTGAAGCGTAGCACACTTCAGTCTTGCTTTTTGTAGGCTATTTTCTCCCACGTATCACATACCCACACACAAAGCCAATCAACCCTACAGCTATAATACCGTAGAACATTGGAATATCAATGTTAAAGAAGAGCATATTAACGCGAACAGGTGAGAAATTAAGAACTGCAAAAATTACGATAAGCAAAAGAATCAAGAGAACTAAAATTCTTTTTGCTGTAAAAAAACTTTTTACTTTTTCCATGTGTACACTTCCTTTCCAGGATTACTATACTGCTATTTTAGCATATTATAGCTACACATCTCAAAAGTTCTCTTTACCAAATTTTCACTTTAAAGATTTCTTTAATGCCTGATAGGATAAAAGTGGGTAAAGCTGGCACAAAAAGTACAAGAAGATAAACAGACCAGCTCAACGGTGCAGTACCCATGACAACGTTGAAGAAGGGGATTATCGTTACTAAGAAGGAAGAAACACCTGCAAAGACAACAGCAAGAACTAAACGTGGATTGCCGAATGGATTTCTTCTGAAGAGGGTTTGTGAACTTCTTGCATCAAAAACATGCCACAATTGGCCATAAACAAGTGTTAAGAAAGCCACTGTTTGTGCTTCATTACTTGACATGCCTTGTTTTGCTGCCCAGACAAAGGCTACAAAGACCATCAAGCCCATGATTGTGCCTCGAATCAAGACCCTTGACCATGTGTAGTTGGCAAGGACAGATTCTTTAGGATCACGCGGTTTTTCATTCATGATGTCTGACTCAGCGACATCGTATCCCAGAGCGAAAGAAGGCACGGCGTCACTGACCATATTAACCCAAAGTACCATTAAGGCTGTTAAAGTTGGTGTGGTATAGTCCACATTCCCTATACTTACAGTAAAGAAAAGTAAACCTAAGATGAGGGAAAGGACCTCGGCGACGTTCGTCGTTAATTCATGACGGATAAAGTTCTTAATATTGGCATAAATGGTTCTGCCGTTTTCGACTGTTTTTTCAATCGTGGTAAACTTATCATCAAGCAATATCAAATCAGCGGAATCCTTAGTTACTTCAGTTCCTGCAATTCCCATGGCAATTCCAATATCAGCTGCTCTCAGAGCTGGTGCATCATTAACACCATCTCCTGTCATGCCCACAACTTCTCCGTGTTGTTGCAGTTGTTTCACTATTCTCTGCTTATGTTCCGGAGAAACACGCGCATAAACGTTCGTTGTTTTAACAACAGCGTAGAGTTCCTCATCTGTCATTTCTTCAATTTCGATACCTTTAATGACTTTAGCTTCTTTGGATTTTACAATCCCTAGATTATAGGCAATCGCACGCGCCGTATTTTCGTGGTCACCTGTGATCATAACGACTTCAACACTAGCATCTTGCAATGTTTTAACAGAAGCTTTGACTTCTTCACGCGCAGGGTCGATAATTCCTGCAACCCCCGTCAAGATAATATCTTTTTCTAAATCTTCCAGCTGGCCATGTTCAGCTTCTTCCTTGCTCAGGATACGGTAACCTACTGCCAAGGTACGCAAAGCTTCATTTGCATAGTCATTTACAGTCGTGATGAATTTTTGCTTTTCACTTTCTTCAGTATTTAATTCACCATCAATTAAAAGGGCACGGCTCTTCTCAACTAAAATATCCGGCGCTCCCTTGATATAAAGAAGATAGTTGTCGCCTTTTTTGACAATGACACTCATTGTTTTACGGTCACTGGTGAAAGGCAGCGTCCGGATGAGCTCATGCGATTCTAAAAGTTGAGTTTTGGTGCGGCCAGCTTTTTGACCTAAAACAGTCAAGGCAATTTCAGTTGGATTACCAAAAGGCACGAATTTTCCTTCGACTTCCTTGAGCGCCGACTCGTTACACAAAAGGGCACCTGCAATAAAGGCCGAATATGAAGACTCTTGCTCGCCTTCGGAAAGACTACGAATTTCCCCTTCTGGAGTATAGCCTAGACCAGATACCTCATAATATTGGCCGTTTGTATAGAAATGTGTGACGGTCATTTCATTTTTGGTAAGTGTTCCTGTTTTATCCGAACAGATGTATGAAGTACTTCCCAGTGTTTCTACACTATTAAGCGACTTTATCAGCCCTTTATTCTTCGCCATTTTGGCAGCACCAATCGTTAAGACAATCGAGAGCACAGCTGGTAAGGCGTCCGGTATAGAGGCTACAGCTAAAGCGATAGAGGTCGATAAAACAGATGTAATTGATGCAATGCTTAATTCGCCAGCTTGGATGATCCCTACTACCAGGGTAAAGACGACGATACCGGCTGAAACTTGCATCAATGTTTTTGTTAACTTATGAACTGTATTTTGCAGCGGTGATGTCCGGTTTTCAACGGCTTGAATCAACTTGGCAATTTTACCAAGTTCGGTATGTTCTCCAACAGCCACAACGATTCCTAAACCTTGCCCACCAGAAACGCTTGAACCTGAGAAGCCCATATTATGACGATCACCGAGCTCTGTCGTCTCGTGGATGACTTCTGTATGCTTTCTGATTGCATCGGCTTCTCCAGTTAAATGCGACTCGATAACTTGGAGTTCATTGGTTTCAATCCAACGTAGGTCTGCTTCGACAAAATCTCCTAAAGAAGCTTTAACGATGTCCCCCGCAACAAGCTCTGTTGAGAAGATTTTTTCAAACTGCCCGTTGCGCAACACAGTCACGTAACGGTTATTCATCTCTTTGAGTGCATTTAAGCTTTTACGTGCACTCATTTCTTGATAAAAACCGAGAAAAGCATTGATAAGAATCAAGATCAAGATAGCGATAGCTTCATACATTGCTTCCATCCCATGCTTGCTATCATTTTGAAAATGAAAGGCATGATAAGAACTCATAAAGGAGAGTGCAACAGCACCAAGCAACACAATAACAATAGGTTCCTTAAAACTCTTAAGGAATAATTTAAGATGAGAATCTTCCTCTTCTTCAGGCAGTTTATTTTCGCCATAAAGCTCTCTTTGCTTCAGGACTTGTTCGTCTGTTAAGCCAGTTTTGGGATCCACCAAAAACTCCGCAATAACTTCTTCTTTTGCTTTTTTATAAAATTCCAAAAGCTACCTCCTTGTGTTTTCGACAGTTAGGGTTACGCTTCGTTTTTTCCTAGAGTATCGCAGCCTAAAGAAAAAAGAATGTAAACAAAAAGGGCGCAAGCTATCAAAAAATCTCCTCCTTACCCTCGGAGGAAATCTCTTGAAGCTTGCGCCCAACCTATATTGTCTCTTTAATTGTTATGAATTTAGTAAGCTTTACTAAATCTACTTCTTTATTATAACATATAATTTTAATTTTTTTAAGAGGTTTTTTGATTTTTTATTTTTAAAAAGGGTTAAGGGCAAAACAAAAAGACCTTCACTGTTTGTGATAGCCTTGAATGTTTAATCTTAGTTAAGCACTCCAGGAAACGAATAGCAATTCACTTCCTATTAGTTATAAACAACCCAGCTTCCTGCAGGGAGTTTACTTGCCATTTCGATTTGTTCAGCAAGAGTCATGCCAGCATATTCACCGTGACCTAACAATTGGAACGCACCGTATGCCCCTGAACTTGCATTTGCAACATCTGCACGTCCATTAGACTCATGTTCAATAATATATGCCCATTCGCTTGCAGAATATCCTGCTGCGTTGGCAGTATTAGAAACCATGTAGTTGGCAAGGGCTTCAATATTTACTTGACCAGAAGTTTGACCTAAGTCAAGCCCTGATACAGTTTGTGCTACTTTAGATTTAGCAGGTTGTGTTTCAACTTTTTTGGCAGTTGTAGGAGTTGCTGAAGCTTTTCCTAACAAAATGTTGTTAACTTCTGTTTGTACGTCTTCAAAGTCAAAACCTTTGTTTGTCAACATTGTGACACGCTCTTGACCTGTACCGTAGTTACCGTTAATAACTTCAATTGCAACATCATGTGTAGTTTGTTTTGGTGTGTCCGCGTGGGCCATACCTGTACCGATAAACATGAATGAAGCAAGAACACCAGTTGAAATAGCAACTTTACTGAATTTCATTTAGACCTTTCAATTTCGCCACTAAGAGTATTCCATAGAGTTAATGCTCAATTACGAACCTCCGTATATAATCTATCATCATGGTTACTTCCCATACACATCATAAAGTCTTGAACGCTTGTGTAGGATTACCGTCAGCAGTTTAACGTCATTGCACGCTATGGACGTTTGTTATAAGCAAGCTTCAAATCTCTGCGACTTGCAAAATTACAAATCTTTGAAAGCTCACAGTTTAAAATGTATAAGTTCACTCAAGAAAAAATAAATTTTAAAAGTCAAATTCATTTCCTTCATGAGGGACTCATTATATGACCTTTACCTTAAACATAACTTAAAATAAACAGATTAAAAAAAGAAAGCGAAAACATTTGTAAACAAAATATTCAGAAAATTTATTCTACAAAAAGAAAAAAATGTATAATGAAAATGCCTATTTAATGCACTTCTCATTTCACAAAAAATAAGTCGATCATTTTTTGTATTTAAATACATTAAAATTTTTTGCTAAATAAATTAAGTAATTTTTCCGATATTTTTAGTTTCAGTTAAGACAAGCGAATTTTAAACGTCTTTCTTAATAAAAATTAAGGAGAAATCGCTCCTGTTTTCATTCTTCTATTTTCCTATTTTTTTCTACTATATATTGGAATTAAAATACTCTTATCGCTCATTACCATTGGCGTTTGAGAAAACTTCTTTCGAGCTCTTCTTTTTGTATTGTGAGAGACAGTTAATAGAAATAATTTTTTTCTTGTCCATAGGTTTGAATGATTTTCTTAAAATACCAATAACGGTATATATTTTAATCTTGAACAAATTATTGTGCGCCTTTTTCTCATAATGACACTTGCTCTCTTCATCACAATATTTTTCCTTGTTTTTATGCAGTTGACCTTCTTATTTTCAAAATTTTGTTTTCACTAATAAATAGGAACGCTTTCCCCCCTCACATTACCTTATATAACATTATGTTTACAAATCATTGCTTATATAGAAAAACTCCACATCTGCGGGCAAAGAACCAATGCACAGATATGGAGCGATCAAATAAAGGTGTGTACTGAAATAAAAGATTCAGTATTTACCTTATCTTTATTATACCACTAAAGTAAGCGTTACCAAAATAACTTGCAACTTGATATACACGCACGAGAAGAGCAAAAATCCTCCTCTGGGAAAGGAGGACATCAAGGTTATATCCCTGGGTTGGATATTTATTATGAAAAATCAGAATTATACTAGGGATTGCATATAATTAAGACATTATCAATTTTAGCATGGTCTCCTGAAAATAAAAATAATAATCAAGAGAATTCGGCATACTAAACCTTACAAAAATTAAGTACACCAATTTGCACCATACAAAATAAAAACAGCTCAACCCCAAGGATTTGAACTATTTTTATTTGTTCATCTTAAACTGAAGATAGAGATCATTATATACCCCCGTCCAATATGGGCTCAGGTTAACATAGGCTTCATCTTCTTTGATTAATGCTTCGTCAGGATAGTAGGATTTGTCTTCACGAACTTCTGCAGGCAAGAGCGCTTCAGCTTTCACGTTAGGTGTTGAATAGCCTACGTATTCAGCATTGGCCGCTGCATTTTCTGGTTCTTGCATGAAGTTGATAAAGGCATAGGCCGCTTTAGTATTTTTACTGGTTTTTGGGATAGCCAAGTTATCATACCAAATGTTTGTTCGGGCAGGGACCACATAGTGCAAATGTTCATTGCTTGAAGTCATTTCTGAAGCTTGTCCACTATAAACGACAGACAGCGGAGTTTCGTTATTAATCATGTAACTCATGATTTCGTCACCGAGAATGGCTTTAACATTGGGTGTAAGCTGTAGGAGCTTGTCATAAGCACGATCAATCTCTGACTGGTTGGTCGTATTCACAGAGCTTCCTGTAGCGATTAAGCCCATCCCCATCACATCTCGACTACTGTCTGTGAGGAGGATCGAATTTTTGTAATCTTTAGACCAAAGGTCTTCCCATTTTGTGGGTGGATGGGTGATGTATTTATCATTATATACAATCCCTAAAGTCCCCCAGAAATAAGGTACGGAATAAGTGTTTTTAGGGTCAAAAGCCGCATCCAAGAGCTTCGGATTATCATACTCAAGGTTTTTAATCTTGGTGTGGTCTAAAGGAAGCAAAAGGTTTTCTTTGGCCATTTTTTGCACCATGTATTCGCTGGGCACGACAATATCGTAAGCAGTACCACCTTGTTTAACTTTAGAATACATGGCTTCATTGGAGTCAAATGTCACGTAATTTACCTTATAACCGGTCTCTTTTTCAAACTTCTTGAGGAGCTGTGGATCGATATACTCGCCCCAGTTAAAAATTGTCAAACTATTGGTAGATGTTGAAACACCTGTTGCGGCGGACATTCGCCACGCTGTAACGCCAAGAAGGACAGTAATTGCTAAAATCCCTGTCAAAAAATAGATTAATTTTTTCAAGATAACTGTCCTTTCTTAAGTAATATTTGGTGTTTTTCCGGCAGTATCTGATTCTCTCATGATTATATAATACCCTATAACCAGTAAAATTGAGAAAAGAAATACAATTGCGGATAGTGCATTGATCTCAAGGGAAATGCCTGCACGCGCGCGTGAATAAATCTCAACAGACATTGTCGTAAAGTCATTTCCTGTGACAAAGAAGGTAACTGCAAAGTCATCTAAAGAATAAGTGAAGGCCATAAAGAAGCCAGCAATGACACCAGGCGTCAAATAGGGCAGAATCACTTCTCTCAGTGCTTGAGTCTGCGTTGCCCCCAAATCATAGGCGGCCTCCACTAAAGATTTGTCCATCTCTTGATAAAGTGGCAACACCATCAAGACAACAATCGGAATAGAAAAAGCGATGTGGCTCAACAAAACGGAAGCAAAGCCAAGTTTCATTCCTACTAAGGTAAAGAGAATCAAGAAGCTTGCACCAATAACAACGTCAGGCGATACAATCAAGACATTGTTTAAGCCTAAGAAAGTCGTCTTCCCTTTGGTTTTAAGATTTTCGATAAACATGGCGCCAAAAGTTCCAATGATTGTGGCAATCAGAGCACTCAAGAAAGCCAAGAAAAAGGTTTGTACGACAATCAAAATTAAACGGCTGTCTTGAAAAAGCTCTTTAAAATTGTCTAAGGTAAAGCCTGTAAATTGATTCATATCCCCGCCTTCGTTAAAGGCGTAAAAAATCAAGAAAAAGATTGGGGCATAAAGAATAAAGAGCACAAAGCCCAGATAGATTTTTCCGATACGGTTTTTACTACGCATTAGCTTCCCACCTTTCTTTCTCTTGTCACTAACATAATAATCATCATAGCAAAGACTAAAATGATGGCAATGGTTGAACCCATCCCCCAGTTTTGGGTGGTGAGGAAATGTTCTTCAACTGCAGTACCTAGCGTTATCACTTTATTTCCGCCAATCAAGCGTGTCAGCATGAAAAGTGACAAGCTCGGAATGAAAACTGCTTGGACACCTGAGCGTACACCATTGAGCGATAAAGGCCAAACCACATGAATAAAGGTTTGCCAACGCGTTGCGCCTAAATCATAACTGGCTAAGACGAGGTTTTCATCCAAATCCTCAAGGGCATTAAAAATAGGCAACACCATGAAAGGAATCGAAATATAAGTGGCTACAAAGATAAAGCTAAAGTCTGTAAACAATATCTGCGGACGGCCAAGCCCGATAAATTGTAGGAAACTGTTCACAGAGCCATACTTGCCAAAAATACCAATGAAGGCATAAGCTTTCAACAGCAAATTCACCCAAGTGGGCAAGATAATTAGCATCAAGAGAAGCTGCTTGTGCTTGAGTTTTGTTAATACATAGGACACGGGAAAGCTAATCAAGAGTGTAACGACTGTAATGATTAGGGCATAGAGGATTGAGTTCCAAGTCATCATCAGGTAGGTTGAGCTTGTAAAATACTGACTGTAGTTCGAAAAGGTAAACTGTCCTTGAATGTTAAAGAAAGATTGCCAAAGCAAGAGGATAAGGGGTGCTACAACGAACAGTCCAACCCACAGGAAGTAGGGGACAGAGAATAGTCTTTTGGTCATTCTTCTTCCTCACTTTCTCCGTTTTCTTGCTTATGCAAAATATCGTTTACGGCTTGCGCTAACTCCGTCAAGTCCATTGTGTTTTCCAAGGCTTCCTGAACAGCGTCCATGATGGCGGCCTCTTCTTCCGCAGCTTCTTCTTCGACCGCATTTGCAATACCGATCGTTTGCTCTTCTTCCTCAACATACTCTTCGATACGCGCATCAAATTCTTCTTCGGTTTCGTCAAGACGCATAATGTGTATAGCTTCCGGCTCAAAATTTAAGCCGACCGTTTCTCCAACCAAAGCCTTATGGGTGGAGTGAATCAGCCATTCGTTACCAAAATCATCATAAGCCACAATTTCATAATGCACCCCACGGAAGAGTTGTGTATCGACTTTCACATTGAATTTTCCTTCATCAGGCAGGGTGAACTCAATATCTTCGGGACGAATGACCACCTCAATCGGCTCATTAGGGCGCATCCCACCATCAACAGCTTCAAATTGTTGACCGTTGAACTCGACAAGATAGTCCTCAATCATGCGACCATTGATAATATTTGATTCGCCAATAAACTCTGCCACGAAATGGTTAATTGGCTCGTCATAAATATCGGTGGGTGTACCTGACTGAACGATTTCTCCTTCATTCATAATGAAAATCCAGTCAGACATGGCCAAAGCTTCTTCCTGATCATGGGTTACAAAAATAAAAGTGATACCTAGACTTTGCTGCAACTCACGGAGTTCATATTGCATATCTTTACGAAGCTTCATATCCAAAGCTGATAGGGATTCATCCAGCAGAAGAACTTTGGGACGGTCGATGATGGCGCGTGCAATAGCGACCCGTTGTTTTTGCCCCCCAGAGAGTTTACTGATGGCACGTTTTTCAAAGCCTTCCAGTTGCACAAGCTTAAGCGACTCCGAAACACGTTGTGCGATTTCTGATTTGTGAACTCCCTTGATTTTCAAAGCAAAAGCCACATTGTCAAAGACCGTCATATTCGGGAACAAGGCGTAAGATTGAAAAATCGTATGCACATCACGCTTGTTTGTTGGAACATCATTGATACGCTGACCGTCCAACAAAATATCTCCAGATGTGGCATCTAAAAGTCCAGCAATAATATTTAAAATCGTTGATTTACCTGAACCAGAAGCCCCCAGCAAGGTATAGAACTTCCCTTCTTCGATCTCAAAAGTAATATCTTTGAGCACTGTCGTACCAGTATCTTCATAGGTTTTCGTTACGTTTTTAAATTCAATGATGTTTTTGGTCATAGTTTTTATCCTTCGTCTTGGATTTAGAGTTTTATTGTTGATAGCCAACACCGGAATCTCAAAACCGGTTGAAAGAAATATGCTCCTGTTGTTTGCAGAAAGTCGCCTTGACTCTCAGGGCCTTTAGGCACTTGATAGCAATAGCCAATCAAAAAATCCAAGTGTACACACACTTGGATTCACATTCAATCTTTGATTACATATAAAAAGCAGTCTTACTGCGGAGAGACCGAGTAGTCAACTTTTAGTACTCTTATTGATGCGCGCAAGCGTGTTTCTTGGGTGGAGTACGAAACTCCATAAGCAAAGTAATTTGCTTAATCAATAAGGCAATAAAATTGCCAATCGGCTGTGACTCTGGCTGTCCGTATGGCCTTAGTTTTCGCTTGTTTATCGCAAAAATGAGTCCTATTTTCTGCTTAGCAGAAACTTTTATAATTATAACGTAAATTTTATGTCAATGCAAGAGTGAATTTTCTCTTTCCACGGAGATTATGACGAAAAAATTGCAAACGATATTTTTTCGTTTTTTTATAATCCGGTGATGAGGCAAGGCACCATAGAACTTCCCGGCTAGCACCTAGTGGCTTTAGCCACAAATGCCTAATGGCCAATTAAAAAATCAGAGCCTTCTCTGATTTCATTTTTTTATTTGTATCCTTTTAAAGTCAAGAATTCAATCTGTTTTTTGCTTAATTCTAGCATGTCAGCTACAGTTTCTAAATCAAATTTCCCTGTAGACAAAAGACGCTCTGCTGCGAGATTTACACCAGACTTAATACCCAACTCAAGGACAGGATTAGTCTTGTCATTGGAATCCATGATGTATTTGTTATCTGGAAGATCAAAAAGGACTTTTACAGCACCAAAGAGTTGCTCAAAAGAATCAATTTCGACATCGTGTACTTTTTCACCTTGTGAAATACTGCGTCCACGGTGATTGAACCACATGGTTTTCCAACCGCCATTGTGTCCGCCCATAACATCATTGTCGTAAGAGTCCCCTACATACAAGGTTGTTTCAGGCGTCATGCCAAATTGTTGCGCGGCCAGATTAAAGATTTCTTTTTCTGGTTTTTGGAAGCCGGTTGCTTGTGAAACAATCACATGACTCGGCTCAACATAATCATACAAACCAAGTTTGCGTACTTTTTTCAGCTGATGTTCTGTTGGACCATTCGTAATTACACCTACTGGAATATTACGTTTTTTCAAAAAATCAAGTGTCAAACGCATTTCATCAAGCATGGTGATGTTTTCCAATTCGTATTCATAAATTTCTTGGAAATAATCTCCGGTAGCACGTGAAATTTCAGGATAACCCAGATCTTTAAGTGTCTCATTTGTACGATAAAAACGGAAATATTCAATGTCCCACTCGCCCGCAATTACTTTGGGGAAACCAAGGTCTGAATAGTGACGGTAGCGAATGTAAGCTTTGTTCATATCTGTCATGTCAAAGTCAGGGAAGACTTTCGAAATGGCACGTCTGAAGGGTGCTTGCTGGTCGTAAATTGTATCGTCAACGTCAAAAACTATTGCATTAATCATTTTTCTTTGTTTTTATCTTTCTAATTTCTCACCGATAATACGGACTTCTGCTTCAAGTGTTAATCCAGAGTTTTCCTTCACATGCTCAATGACATAAGCGATCAAATTTTCGTAATCTGTAGCTGTGCCCTGATCAACATTAACCATAAAGCCTGCATGCTTTTTAGATACTTCTACACCACCGATACGGTGCCCTTGCATCCCCGCTTCTTGGATAAGCTGTCCGGCAAAATGTCCAGCAGGACGTTTGAATACTGAACCACAGCTCGGGTATTCCAGTGGTTGCTTACTTTCACGTAAGCCAGTTAAACGGTCCATTTCTGCTTTGATAACTGCAGCATCACCAGCCTCCAGTTTAAACTGAGCTGAGACAACAATCAAATCCTCATCACGAATAACAGAATGGCGGTAGCCAAATTTCATTTCGTCTGCCTCTAATACACGGAGATGACCTTCCTGGTCAATAACCGTACAATTAAGCAAAACATGGGCAATTTCGCCATTATAGGCACCAGCATTCATAAAGACTGCGCCACCAACAGAACCAGGAATACCGCATGCAAACTCGAAGCCCGTCAAGGCATAATCAAGCGCAACATGTGTGGTATCAATCAATTTTGCTCCAGCTTCGGCAGTGATTACATTTTCGTCTACTTTTACGTGATTCATTTTTTCAAGTAAAATCACTAAGCCACGAATGCCACCATCACGAACGATCAAGTTAGACGCATTACCCAACACAGTAATTGGTGTTTCTGCTGCTCGTGCGAAGTCGAGAAGCGCGCTTAACTCTTCACTTGAAGCGGGAAAAGCAAGAAAATCTGCTGGTCCGCCAACTTTGGTGTAGGTATAATTTGACAATGGCTCATCATATTTGACAAGCAAATCAGGAAATTTTTCGAAATCAGATTTTTTTAGCATAGAACTATTTTACCACAAATTCATTCTAGGACGGTAAAAATTTATAAAACATCTGGGTGGTTTTTGTTTAACAACAACTCAGAATTTGCAACAGACTTAGGCGCTTTGACATCCTACAATGACCAAGGAAGTAAAGGACAACAAAAAACCTGTCTTACGACAAGCCTCTTAAATTATCAAGTTGTTGAGCAAATATTTCAGGAATATCAACCTGAAACTCAAGCTGTTCGCCTGTTGCAGGATGTTCAAAACCTAAGGTTTCGGCATGGAGAAATTGCCCCTTGTTTGGCGTTAAAGTTTTACTTGGACCATAGAGAGGATCCCCAACGATTGGGAAGCCAATATAAGCCATGTGTACGCGTATCTGATGCGTACGACCTGTTTCAAGCTCAAGAGCAACAAGAGTATATCCAGGAAAACGTTCCATGACGGTAAAATGCGTTTTTGCTGGTTTACCACCGGAAATTACGGCTTGTTTCTTACGCTCCTTGGGATTACGACCAATCGGTGCTTCAATAGTGCCTTTTTCATTAGGTAATTCGCCATGTACGAGTGCAATATAGCGGCGTTTATTCGTTTTTGCCTTAAGTTGCGCAGCTAAAGACTCATGAGCTGCATCATTTTTTGCAATCATCAGTAAACCGGAAGTATCTTTATCGATACGGTGGACAATACCGGGACGAATCACACCATTAATAGAAGAAAGATCTTTGATGTGGTACATAATGGCATTGACTAAAGTACCTGAAGCATGTCCCGCACTTGGGTGAACAACCATTCCTTGGGGCTTATTAATCACTGCCACATCAGAATCTTCATAAACAATATCTAGAGGAATATCTTCAGCCTGGATATCAAGCACTTCAACTTCTGGCAGTTCGTAGGCGATTGCTTCCCCTACTTTTACTTTATACTTTGCTTTTTTGACTTGCCCATCTACCGTGACTTTTCCCTCACGAATCAGCTCTGTCAATACTGAACGTGAAGCATCACTCAAGTTAGCTAAAGCCTTGTCTAAACGAAGCCCTGCATTTGGCTCGTCAATAATTACTACTGTCATTTATTCTACCTCTTTGTCTAAAATAATCGCGATAAAGAGTACTACAAAACCTATTGAAAGCAGTATATCAGCGATATTAAATATTGGAAAATTGATGAAATCCGTCTGGAACATGTCCACCACAAAAGATTGGCGTACCCGGTCAATAAAGTTCCCTAGCGCTCCTGAAATAATCAAGGTCAGTGCGGCAAAGTACCAGTTTTGATTTATTTTTTTATTAAGAAAATAAAGCGCTCCGATGATCACGATCGGTGTCAAGATAAGGAAAAACCATTGTTTCCCTTCCAACATCGACCAAGCTGCGCCTTCATTTCGAAGATAGGTTAGGCTGAGGATACCAGGAATAAATTCCTTTTCTCCTCCCAATGGAATATTAGAAACAGTCCAAGCTTTCAACAGCTGATCTGCAAGTATACCAAAAAGTATTAAGCCAAGGGAGATTATTTTTTTCATACTCTCTATTATACTATATAGAGCCAATAAAAGATAATAGAAGTTCATAAAGGAAGTATCTAAATTTTTCAGAAGGTCTATTTTACCTTTTTAGGTGTTTTTTAGAATAATACAGGTTTTGTGTATTGAAAATTTTTAAAACACTATATTAATGGTAGCTTACTCTCAAAATATGCCTCGTGTAGCTAAAAAAGGGGTCTCCTCCAGCTGCTAATATTTTTACGTTCCTTTTTATTTATGTCCTAAACAGCCTCTGATAAAATTAGGTTCCATAATATCAGAATGATATAATTAGAATTAAATAAGAAAATAAAGAGGGAAACACTATGAAATCTAATAAATTTTTACGTGACAAAATATTTGAGCTAAAAGATAAAGTAATAAGTCTTATCCCTAAATCAAAAACTTTAAAAATAGTCTTAAGTATAGTGGCTCTTACCCTTTTAATACACCTTGGCCATGCGCTTACCTTCGATCGAATGGTACAATATAAAGAAATTAAATTTGAATCTCACAATTGGCCCAAGGAATTGAACGGCTATCGAATTGCCTTTGTGTCAGATATACATTTAGCAGATGAGGAGCGCCTGTGGAGGATCAGAGATCACTTAAATAAAAAACAAACTGACCTTCTTCTTGGAGGAGATTTCTTTGATTATAATAGAGTGCTCGGTAAAGATTTAAACATATTGGCTGAAGTGCGCACTACAGATGGCATTTTTGGAGTTGAAGGAAATCATGATAAGGCAAATGAATTAGTTCCTGCAATGGAAAAGATCAATATTACTCCTTTGGTAAATAAAGGACTGTATGTTAGAAATAACTTTTTCTTAGCAGGTGTGGAAGACCTATGGAATGGAAACCCAGATATTCAAGAAGCTACAAAAGGTGCTCATTCAGAGAGCTTTATACTTTTACTTTCACATAATCCAGATCTTTCCATGAAGCAAGATACCCAAAATATTGATTTATTTTTAAGTGGTCACACACATGGTGGGCAAATGAATTTATTTGGTTTTTGGTCTTTTGGTTTAGATTCTAGAATTATCTCAGATTATGGCACAAGGTTTAAATCAGGCTGGGCAAAATCCCGTGACAATACCCCTGTCTTTGTGAGTAATGGTATAGGATCTTATTACCCTAGAGTTTTCGCTAGACCTCAAGTTATTGTTTTTAATATGTATCATAAGCCCCAATAATCATTAGTTCTCAAAGACTCTGACTTCTTATTTACATTAATTTGACACATTGTGCTTGAGACGATAACTGTGTAGCAAACAAAGTGAAGTAAGGGTCCACAAAAAAATAACACTAGGAGTCAAGAAAGGTTACTTGACCCATAATGCTATTTCCTCCTGTAATTTTCAACTTGCAAAATATTTTTGAATCATGTCTTCGTATATTTTGATAAAGTCTAAAAAGCTATCTATAAGGACATATTCGTCAACAGCGTGCGCTGTAGCATTTCCGGGTCCACAAACCACAATATCAAGGTTAGGATTAGCCCTTACAAACTGTGAAGCATCTGTTCCACCAGATACACCAACTTGTGGTGCTTTTTGCTGCAGATGTTCTTCCAAAACTTCGGAAGTCACTTTTACTATTTTTGAGTCTGGACTACTTTTGACCGGTGCAACATTTTCAGTGACCTCTAAAGATAATTCTACATCTTGCTCACGATTACATTCATCAATCAGTGCTTGTATATTGGAAATCAATTTTTCATTAGGCAGTGCGGGAATGGTACGGATTTTTACACCCATACTTGCATTGGCCGGAACAGTATTGATCTGTTCGCCACCATTAATCAAAGTCACAACAGGAATAGTTGGACCTAAAAGGTCATCTTCTTCTGTCAGCTTATCAAAATATGCTTTTTGTTTATCATAAAACTTAAGTAACCCTTCAATGGCATTTTGCCCCAGTTCTGGCATTGAGCTGTGTGCAGCTTTACCTTTGGCATGTACCTTATAGTTGACAGAACCCTTGTGTCCAATAAAAATGAGACGCATCTCCCCGTCGAACTTCGGAATATCAAGCGGAAAAGTACCTTTCATTTGTTGTAATGTGGTAAAGTCGCCACCTGTTGGCTCGCACACAACTAGGGCTTCCATATCATCGGCATAGCCAAGTTCTGCAAGCTGCCCTGCTCCAAGTTCACCCTTTTCTTCGCCTACCGTAGCAAGTAAGCGTACTGTACCATTCAGAGGAAGGCCACTTTCTTTAAGATTAATCATGGCCACAACGGCTGCGACAAGGCCAGACTTCATATCTGTAGTGCCACGCCCATACATTTTTCCATCTTCGGTCACAGTCGCACTCAAAGGGTGATGAGTCCACTTGCTCACATCCCCTAAAGAAACAGTATCTTCATGCCCGTCAAAACCAATCACCGGTCCATTGCCGTTGCCAATCTCGGCAACAAGACTGGCGCGGCCTTCGCTGTAAGGGATTATCTTGGATTCAATATCATGCTCTTGAAGCAATTCACGCAAATAGTTCGCCACTTCTTCTTCGTTGCCATTGACTGAGTTGATTTGGACCACATATTGTAATATTTTTATAGCATCTAAAGTCATTTTAACACCTCTTATCGTCTTTTTTAATACTTCTAGCTTAGCACTATAAGAAAAGATATTGGGGTAAAAAACGGCAGATGGGAAGCCACAAAAAAAGACGAAGTTTACTCGTCATTTTTGGTGATTAAGATATGCAGATAGTCCTCAATATCCCCGATTTCCCTTCGCGTAAGGAAAGGATGCACAAGGAATAGCTGCGCTGGTTTTTTCAAATTGCTGTGCTCTCCCATAGCGCTTGTCGAGATAACGATGTCTACATTTTGTTCTGGTTCTGATAAACTTGTGATTATTTTTAAATTATAAAGGTGGCCAAATTGATTAAAAATTTGTCGGATTAATAATTTTTCCAACATCTCGGACAAATCGGTATCAATGAAGAGCGTAATTTCTTTTTCCTGAAACTGGACGGGCATGAAGAAGGATAAGGCCAGTATATACTCACCAATCAAATACTCTTCATTTAAAAAGAGGGTGAGTCCACTTTCTTGATATAGCTCAGCGAGGAGTTTTTTCAAAGATTGACGCATGACTGGGAAAAAGTAAGATGAAATGTTAATTGCATGATGTCCAGACTCTGAGAAAATGATATTTGAGAACAGGTCTGCATGCAAATGACAAGGATAAATATACCGTAAGAACAATCTTCTTTTCTCTTCAGAAAGCTTGCCCGTGTGCATTTCCATTTTTTGAACCAAACGTTCTGTAGCTTCAAAGGCAGGTGTCCCTTCAAGAATACTCCAAAAATCGGGCGTCTTATGTTCAAGACTATTGTAAATTTTGCTCTTGGTCATGGCTTCAATCAGCAAAAAATCCACTTCGTGTTTAGGAAAACCATAATTTTTATAAAATAAAGCATAAATGTCCGTCTTTTCATCAATCCATTCACAAATCGAACGGTATTTCTCCCAACCTTCTTCAAGGTTCACTGAAAAACCTCGTTGATATCTGCTGAAATTTATGGCGAACATATAGGCAATCTGGTAAGCTGTAAACTGATTCATCTGCAGATCGATCTCATGGCTTATCTGCGAAATCAAGTGAATGATTTTTTCTTTATTAACCCCTGAAAAGGGCCACTCATCCCCTCGGTAAAGGCGCCAAAAGAGAATATTCAACATTCCTCTTACTTGTTGTTCATCTCCTTGAAAGAGATACTGTTTTTTTCTGGTTACAACCTTCACACCCAGCTTGGCCATCATTTGGTTGGCACTTGCGATGCGCTTTTTAATCAAAGATTCGCTGACAAAATTCTCCATAGCTAAGCGTTCCAGATTTGCATCTTTGTTTAAAGCAATCGAAAAGAGAATTTTATAAATAATGATGTTTTCGATGAGTTTTTGGCGAAATTTACGATAATCACGTGCATCCTTAATTTCTAAAAGATTGCCACGCCCTTTTAATATTTTGAGATTGAGATTGTCCGAGTCGAAAGACCTTATCTCATGAAGCAAGCTATTGATCAAGCTGGTTGTACGTTTGGTGCTGATACCCAAGGTTTTTGCCATTTCTTCGGCATCAATCCAGTCGCCCTTCTCTTTCATAAGTTCTAAGAGTTTGAGCTCCAGACTCACACTGTCTTCTATCGCTGTTATTTTCATTATAAATATCCCTTACTTTTTTGAATGCCCTATCTCCTTATTATAACTCTAAAATGGTAAACATTACAGTTTTAATCACGCAGATAACGTGGAATGAACTTTCTCATTTCGACTTCGTTATAGCCTACCAACATCTTATTTTTACCAATGATAATGGGGGTAATCAAACATTCTGGATGTTCAGTGACGAAAGAAAGGGCTTCTTTAAATGTTAATTGATTGAGTCCCATTAAAGCTTTCAACGTTTTCTTTGAAGATGTGCGTGATTTTTTGGTGATTTCTGAAAAACCACCTTCAGATAGAGATAAAATTTCCAATAAATCTGTTTCTGATATTTTTTCAATTCGGACATATTTTGCTTCTATCCCATAGTTCTGAAACCAGGAATTTGCTTTCTGACTGGCGGTACAAGGTTTGCGGTAATATACTTTAATCAAGGCTTCACCTACAGTTCTTTCCGTTTCATGTATAGACAACTCTTCTATTTTATAACATTTAAAGCTACAAAATAGTCACTTTACAGGAAATGACAAACCTCTTTTTGTAACAAAAAAAAGAGAACAGAGCCTCTTTCCTTTTAAATATAAATGGTGAACTGTGTTACTTCAGGAATAACGCCAAAACGTGCATGAATTGATGTGGTCCCTATCCCTGTATTGACATAAAGTTGTGTAATTGCATCAAGCTGGTATAAACCACGTGTATACTTCTCTGCAAGAACATTTTTTATCGGGTAGAAGGGAATCCAGACCTGACCACCGTGACTATGTCCTGCTAAAACCAACTGTGTATCTGTACCAATAAAAGCATCCGCAACATCAGGTTCATGTGTCATGGTAATGGCATAATCATAGTTTTGGCGGTAAGCAAGCGTATCGGATACCGAAGGATTTCCTAAAAGAGAGTCATCCAGTCCACCTAAGAAAACTTGACGACCATCGCTCAATGTTAGAGTTTCTCCCTGGTTTCTTAGCACTGTAAATCCACCTGCCGACATGACATCTTCATAGACGCGGACAGCGCCACCACCATAATCATGATTGCCCCAAACGGCATACTTTCCGATATTGGCCTTAAAGGCTTTTAATTTTTCAATCATTGGTGCCCTTTGTTCTGGATACTTGGAGTAATTATCGAACAAATCCCCTGTAAACAAGAGAATATCTGGCTTTTGGGCATTGACCTTCTCAATCACCTTATCTAAACGATTCGTTTCATAATACTCGGAAACCTGCAAATCAGAGATTTGTACAACATTTAGTGGTGTTCGCTCATTTTTCTTCCCCAGCTCAACATGATTGACATGCACAAGGAAGGGCTCAACTTTCCAAGCATAGAAAGGCAGAGCAATGATGAGCAATGTAAATACGCTTAGAACAGATAAGAGGATGTGCTTCGTTTTATTTTGGGGCTTTTTACTTGTTCTTGGAGGTGTTTTTGTTTTTGGCTTTTGCATAGTGTTTTATTATAGCATAAAAGAGTGTTACATTTGTAGACACTCTTTTATATTTTTTTATTTAAATATTGATAATTGGTATACTAGTCCCAAATTAATTCTACTTTAATACTGAGATCATCAGCCAATTTCTCCAACTTTCGCCGCGTATCCTTACGTGACAAGTTGGTATAAAGCCAAATATTCTCTGAAACTTGAACAGAGCTTGGGCGACCACCATAAGTTGAACGTTTTGTTCCTAAAATAAAGGCATGACTTGGACGGTCATCCACAATTAATGACTTTATTTTTCCTGAATATTTGTTGTCCTTCAACAAATTTCTAACAAATTCTACAAATAACTTCCTTGCTGAGTTTGACGTTATTTTTTGTTTATCGTAAGAAACCACAAACTTATCTGTCTTAACTTCTTCTTGCTTTGATTCATAAGAAGCTATTTCTTCCCCAAAGAAGTTTAAACTTGCAATATCTTCATTTATTTCAAAAACTGTTTCATATAACACTTCTGCTTGGAGTTTTTGAATTTTTCCTATATAAGATGTATTCCCATTATTCAAATTTGTCAACTCAAAATCAGATTTCGTTTTAAAATCTTGGATAAGCTTGTGCTCAAGATACTCTGTTTCCGTTTTAGACATCTTTCCATCTTTTCTTGAAAAAAAGACCACAGATTCTACCCAATTTTTAGCTTCATCAGACAGGTGTTGATACAGACGCTGAGTTATAGTTTGACCTGCTGTTTGTCCGACGTATCTTTTATTCTGCCCGATTAACACATAAACAGCAGGAAACTTAGAAAAATCTTGCTCCTTAAGATAAGGAAAGTCTTCGCGGTTCATTGTAACTAAGATAACTGGATCATGTTCGTAGCAAAAAATACTGTCCTTTTGGCTATCCGAAAAAATAAAAACTTGCTTCATGTATAAAACCTATATCCTTTTGTATTTCTCCATCAAATTATTCTCTCACCATTATAACATGCCGAACTTCAAATAAAAAAGAACAGCAAGATCCACTGTTCTTTTTAAGAATGTATTACTCCCAAACAACTTCACGAGTATTATCAACCGCCGTTATCCAAGTCTGACCAGACTTGAGCGGGATTTTATTTCCTTGGTCGTCGGTGAAGCTGATATTTGTTTGTGCATTTGGTTTTGCCCAATTGCCTTCCTGGACTTTGCCGTTTTGGAAAATATAGGCCTTACCTGTACCCGTCGTTTCGATATCCATGTGGTTACCATCTCCAGACAATTTTTGATTGACCATGATGGCAATAACCACATCGGGTGAAATTTGACCTTTTTCTCGGTCTTGATGTGCTTCACCGCCTTGGAAACGTTGATAGGTCTTGCTGGCTGTATCGTAATGATAGCTGACCTCAAAAATACCGGTGGAGACTGGAAGTCTAATGGCTTGAGCAGCTGGCAAATCACTTTCTGTTTTATCCGACTTGAGCGATTGTCTGTCCCAGCTTTGGAAATCAGATGTCTTCTTATCTAGCTTGGCCATATATTTGTCCAAACCGCTCATTTTCGTATACATATTATGTGGTGCCACGCGATCCTCAGAACGCCAGAAAATACCCTCAGGTGCTTTAAATTGATCCAAGTCTGCGACATAATCCCCGGACTTGACCATGTTCAAAGCTAACTCTGAACCACCCACGTGAGCTAAGCCAGCATCAAAACCTGCTGCCCACTCCACAAAGTAAGGACGAATAGAACGAACAGGGCCAATCAAATCAGGCTGTGCTTCTTGATAAAGGGCCACAAAGCGTGTAATGCCTCCTTCGGCGACAGCTTCAAAAACCACTCCCGCATCTTTAAGACCGGATTGTGGACGTGCTTCTGGTGAATTCTCCACCATTACGGCTGTTATCGGCCGTTTTGCCTTCTCGGCAGTCGTTTCAAGCCCCGTTAATTCGGAGCGAACGGGTCCAGTTTCTTTCTCTTGTTTTACATCTTTTTTTGGTGTATTTGGAGCAGAGACCTTCGTTTGCCAAAGGAAGAGCCCAACTGCACCAGCTAATAGGACGATGATGATAGCGATTACTTTTTTCTTCATGGTTTTATTATATCATAAATAAGAAGCTTACTATTTTTCACTAAAAGATGAATAGAAAATCTTGACGTAAGATCAGTTTTTTTCGTTCAGATTATCTTGTTTGAAAATTTTATTTACTCATTTTTTGACGTACGAGTAGTGAAAGATATTCAAGCTTATTTAAAGTCGTTTACCATATTTTTCCTAAAGGCAAGATTAATTTTAGGTTGTATAGGAACATCTGAAGTACGCGTCTTGCAGGTCTTTTCCAAACTATTGTAATCCTCTCTATTCTTATCGAAAGTTTTTGAATTTAAACCACTAAAACTCTACCGATTTTGGCAGAGTTTTCTTTTATAAAAAAATAGAGCTCTCATACAATAAGAGGCCTATTTTTATTCGTTATATTGATTATTAAATAATGCACAAATTTCTGGAGTTGAAGCATTGAAAGCAGTTTTATTCTTAAACATTCCATGAACGATAATTCGACACTGAGCATGCGAATCTGCACATGTCTCCAAAGTAATTTCAGTCTCCCAGGATGATCATCAATCACTTCCACAAGTTCGGACGAAACAATTATTCTCCATGTTCTTAATAAATATGTTAAATAATTTATTCAGAAGTAAAAGTCCAAATGGAAGTTGATAGATTTTTTTACTGTAATTGTTCGGATTTATTTTTTACTGTCCAAAATCAGATTTTCTTCAAGAAGTTTTATCAGCTTCTCTTTTTCCCGACTTCCATCAGTTGGAAAACGTTGAAGTTTAATACCACAAATTTCTAAAATATGATTTTTTAACTTATCTCGTTCAAATTGTGCTGTATTTTCGCTATGAAAAGTTACTCCGTCTACTTCTATTGCTAAAACAGGACTTTTATCCATTTTGTTTTCAATCAAAAAATCAATCTTTGTATTTAGATTTCCAGCATATTTTCTTTCTCTTGCATTTAATCCCAAAGTATCGAAATCCCTGATCATCATTTTGAGCGGATATTGAGGTACAACTCTAAATTTACTAAATCTGTCTTCTTTCAAAATTTCTTCAATAAGCACATACATTAAATTTTCACTATCAAATTTTGATTCTTGAGGCTTTCCTTTTAAATATTTTTTTCTCTCTCTTCTATTTATTTCAAAAAGGTAGTCAAAAATTGAATAAATCTTACTTTCTGAAATATCAAAATTATTATATTTGATATAATTTATCAAATCTGAAATATTATTATTTCGTTTATTCTCACCATTTCCGTTCACAACCAAAATAAACTTATGGATTGCTCGAGAAACGGCAACATTCAAACGGTTAGGACTCGCAGAAAATTTTGTAATCTGATTATCTACCGTTGAAAAAATTATTTTATCTTTCTCACGTCCCTGATATTTATCAACAGTATCCGCAGAATGCCCTTCTTCTTTTAGTGCCCTTTGAAGTTCGTTTGCCTGTTTTCGATAAGGCGTAATCACTCCCCACACTTCTGTTCCATCTGGATTATTTAAGAGAATATTTTCCACTTCATCAAGTTCCCTTTGATTTTTGTGTCCAACAGACCATCTCATATGATTTCCAGGTACTGTCGTAATCACCGATAATGGATTTTCTTCAATACTATCATTTTTTGATAAGACAATTAATTCATCATTATAAAATTTTTTATTACAAAATTCAATAATTTTCGGGTGACACCGATAATGTTCTCTCAACAAAGTTGAAGCTACATCAGGAAAAACTTCTTTAACCGACTGAAGTAAGCTATGATCAGAATATCTATAGGCTTCTGGTAAATTATAGTTACTAAATATTTGATCAGATTCTACTCTATCCTCATTTGTTACTACATTAGGAAGCTGCTTCAAATCTCCAACAATCACAGCATTTTTAGCACAAGACAATGCCAGTCCCCCTGTTGCCAAATCCACCTGAGATGCTTCATCTAAAATAACATAATCATACAAGGGACTATCAGAAAAAATTGTATTTAATGAAAAAGTGGTACTTAAAATAACAGGATATTCATGTAAGACCGCTACAGAATTCTTCCACAAATTTCCATCTTTTTGGGATCCATTATCTGTAAATTTTTTTCTTGTTCTCCCGTTATAGATATCATAAAGGCTTGCCTTAAAATAATCCATAGACAAATCTTGATATACTTTCAATTTATTCTCAAAGGAAAAATCTTCCAAAATACCTTTACTTTGCGTTATTTGAACATCAACTTCTTCTAACAGTTCTTTATAAAAATTTTTTTGGCATAAGAAAATAAATTCTTCTGATCCATGACTATAAATATCCTGATTTTTAATTCCTAATTTGAACCGATTAACAAGTTGTCTCCAAAAATTAAATTGTTTATTTTGTTCAAGCAAATTTTCATATCTAATCCATAATTCCATAAAACTTTGGGAAGATAATTTTTTACGAAGAATAATTTGAGCATCAGGATCAAACTGTTTCCCATAATCTTCTTTGAAATATTTATATTCCAATCGAATTTCTTCATATCTTTGTTCAAGCCTTGCTAATTGGTTTCTTAAACTTAATTTACTTTGTAAATCAGCATATAGCTCATGGATTTTCGTCAATAATGTTTCTTTTTGTTGTTGATTTTTGTTCCAATCTGCCAAATCAGGAATTTCAGCTTGATGATCGAGAAAATACTTTTTCCTACTCACTCCTTCTTCTACAGTTCCGCCAAGAAAAGCAGCAAAAAAACTCAAACCATATTTTTGAAGTTTTTCAAATACATTAGAAGTTGCTGAGTTGTTACTGGAAACTATCGCAACTTTATTATTGTGCATTACTGCATTTGCAATGATATTTAAAATAGTTTGTGTTTTCCCCGTACCAGGAGGTCCCTCTATGATACTAATTTTATTCTGAAAAGCTTTTTCTACTGCTTCCTTTTGGCTAATATTAAATCCAAAAGGAAAAATTGGAACCTCATAAATCGGCTCTGCATTTTGCAGAAGATTTCCTTTCAAATAATCAGCTAAAACACTTTGTTTTCTCACAAAACATTTGCCATAATTCTTACTGAGAAGCTTTGTACCATTATATTCTAAAGGATTAAGCTCCGCTAATTCTCTGAGGTAATCAAAATTTTTCTTCGCTGATGAATTATGTAATGCCGATTTTTCAATCTTTACCCGACCTTTTTCATAAACTCCAAAGTTGCCCTTCCTATAAACAATGCGGATATGTTCCAAAAAAACTTGAGCAAATTGATAGTCTACCTCGCTCTCATCAACCCATATTTTCGTTGTTTCATTCGATAGTTTTTCAAGAACTTTAAAAATCCTAACATTTTTATCTGAATAATTATAAGTTTTTTCTTTATTAGCATATTTAATACTCGTTAAAGTTCCCGACTTTTTCATTGCTTCAACATCAGATTTAACTTCACCTTTTATTATAAATAATGTTTTTCTATAATTTATCGGGACTTCATCATACTGAATTTTCATTCTTTTCCTGTAGCCTCCCCTCAAAACTCAATGTATTGAGATAAAACCACTTCTTCGCTTTCTCATACTATCCACCAATCCCCTTAAATTTCTCGACAAAAGCACTTATCTTTTCAAAAACTTTTTGTTTTTTTGTATGATAAGCTGGATTTAAAGGACTCATTTTGGGCAATGTTTCATTGAGTTCATTCCCATTTTCACTCGCATATTCTCGTCTTAGTGAAGTTTTAATATAGCGTTTTGCATTTTTTTCATTTAATCCTTCTTCTTCAATAAGTTTGAGCATCTCTTTTTGTTGTTCTTTTTGTGCAAAAGTATAAAACTTCTCAAGAATCTCCGGACGATTTTTTATTGCATTGATATTCGTGTTCCTGATGAAATCTACAATCAGACTTTCTTTTGCTCGATTTCCAACGCTTGCACGGATCGTCCGAATAATTTCATCAATCAGTTGATCCTTATCGGAAACCTTCTTATTTGTTTCAAAAATCAATTCTAAAATATAATCTAAATTGATTTCCTGAGACTTCAAGAGTTCTACTTCAAAAGTGACAGTATCCCAATCTACAATTGATTCCTCTTGTTTTTGGTTCCGTCGTTCGTTAGTGTACCATTCTCGAATATCGTTATAGGTCGAGCGATAGTCTTGGATTTCTCGAACATTTGGAATTTCGAGCTGTTCAAGTTCCTGAATCTTTTCATCATCTAAATAAAATTTTGCTTTGAGCTCCTCAACCGCCTGCTCATCTGATAAATCAATTTCTTGTAAAGCCTGCAATCCTGCAAATTCATCATAGTTTTGCAAAATATTATCCAGTTTTAAAAATTCGCCGAAGAGTTTAACAAATTGCTTCTTATCTACTTCCTTAACAATTTTATCTGGTTCTGGGAATTTCTCTTTTAACTCCTGAACAACCTCCAAATAGCCCCGTCTAGCTTCATCCGTTTCATCATCTTTAAAACCATTCATATATTCGTTATAGGGACGTTCAAGGAGCACTTCTGCTGTTTGAGATTTACCAAATAAAGTAATCGCTGCTTTTGTTTTGCTTTCCAAATCACGGAAGGTCACAATATTACCAAAAGATTTTGTCGCATCATAAATTCGATTAGTCCGTGAAAAGGCTTGAATCAAACCATGATATTGCAAATTCTTATCCACAAACAAGGTATTTAATGTCGGTGCATCAAAACCTGTCAAGAACATTCCTACAACAATGAGTAAGTCAACTTCTTTATTTTTTACTCTCTTAGCCAAATCTTTATAATAATTTTGGAAACTCTTGCCCTCAACAGAAAAAGAACCATTAAATTTCTTATTGTAGTCGTTAATTGCACGAGTTAAAAACTCTTTCGCACTATAATCTAAGGCTGTGGGCTCAAAAGTTTCATCTTCAATATCACCAATCGCATTTTGGCTTTCGTTTGCTGCAAAAGAAAAAATGGTCGCAATCGTCAGCTTCTTCTCAGATTTTTCTTGTAATTTTTGGAGTTCTTCATAGTAAAGTTTCGCTGCTTCGACACTTGATACAGCAAACATAGCATTAAACCCTTTTCCTGCTGTTCGGTGCGTTTTCTGCGCAAAATGATTTAAGATATAGTTTGAAATTTCATGGATTCGTGTAGGATGAAGTAAGGCTAGTCGATTTTCAGCCGCTGATAATTTCTGTTCATCTGTTTCAGCTTCCAACCTTGCAAACTGTGGACGAACATCATTATAATCCACCATAAATTTTAGAACTTTTTGGTCGCGGATGGCATCCGTAATCACGTAAGAGTGTAATTCCCGCCCAAAGACAGAAGCTGTTGTTGCACTCCCCAAAGCATTCTCAGGAAAAATTGGTGTCCCTGTAAAGCCAAATTGATAATAGTGTTTAAACTTCTTTTTCAGATTCTTTTGTGCTTCACCAAATTGGCTACGGTGGCATTCATCAAAGATAAAGACCACTTGCTTATCATAAATCTCGTGTGCCTCTGTCGTTTTCATGAGATTATTAAGCTTTTGAATGGTCGTGACAATGATTTTATTGTCTTCTTTTTCAATATTTCGCTTCAAACCAGCTGTGCTATCAGAACCATTCACACTATCTGGTGAAAAACGTTGATATTCTTTCATGGTCTGATAGTCGAGGTCTTTACGATCTACCACAAAGAAGACTTTATCAATAAAGTCAAGCTCCGTCGCAAGACGGGCTGCCTTGAAGGAGGTTAAGGTTTTACCAGAACCTGTGGTATGCCAGATGTACCCCCCTGTTTCAATTCCTGCTTTTAGTTTTGAATCATGAGCAGATTTGATTTTCCAAAGAATACGCTCCGTTGCTGCAATCTGATAGGGGCGCATGATTAAAAGAGTGTTGCTTGAATCAAACACCGAATAGTTCATCAAAACATTGAGCAATGTTCGTTTACTCAAAAAAGTTGCTGTAAAATCTTTCAAATCTTTAATTGGGTCATTGTCTCTACGTGCCCAATTCATGGTAAAATCAAAGGAATTTTTATCCCGCTTGGTGGTATTAGCAAAATAGCGTGTGTCTGTGCCGTTTGAAATCACAAAAATTTGTAGATACTTGAAAAGTGAAGATTCACCGTTAAAACTCTCTTTACTGTAACGATGAATCTGATTAAATGCTTCACGTATCGATACCCCACGCTTTTTCAGCTCAATCTGTACCAAAGGTAAACCATTCACTAAAATCGTCACATCATAACGATTAGCATGACTACCTTTTTGCTTCATTTGATTGATGACTTGCACTTTATTGCGCGCAATATTTTTCTTATCCAATAGATAGATATTTTGAATATGCCCATCATCAAAAATAAAGTCATAGACATGGTCATCATGAATTTTACGTGTGCATTCAACAATGCCATCACTTTGTTTATTGATATACTCTGATAAAAGGCGTTCCCACTCCTTATCTGAAAAATGAACAGCATTCAAGTCTTCTAGTTGCACACGCAAATTTCCTAATAATGCTTCTGGTGTCACTAAATAATTAGCGTAATCATAGCCTTGCTGCTGTAAATCCGAAATCATTTCACGCTCAAGGTCTGACTCAGATTGGAAGTTCCCTTTTTGTTCTAGTTTTGTCCATTTGTCAAGGACGATGAAATTGTTGGATTCGATGATAGGGGAAGTTTCGTTTACTTCTTGCATAGTTTACTCCAAACTCACTACTTTTTAATCTTATTAAGTGTTTTATTTATATCTTTCAGTTGGTTAGCCACATCTTTCAAGTATCCACTAGAATCTTTTCCTTTTTTATACGGATAAAGTTCAACGAATCTCTCACGACCTGTTGACTTGTAAGGAGATTGCTGACTTAATTTCCCCTTGTTATTCCTATTCCACCTAATACCACTCGAATCAGTAAAATACAGTTCCAGCCAATATTCTTTATCAAAACCCTCGCTAGTAACATACGTTCCAGGAGGAACAATTTCAACAAAATGTCTGAACATAAGTCCAAGTTCATGGTGAGAGATAATCTCTACTTCGTAAATAGGGCTTTGTGAGGTGTTACTAATGATCGGATACTTATTGTTAGTATAATCCCAGTTATCTGACCAAATGGCTATATTATAGGCTTGTGTCGTCTGTCTTTGCAATTCGAGTTGATTAGCCATTAAACGACTTTGTCTTTGAGATATCCTAGTTTGAAAAATGACTGCAACTGCTGATACAGCCGCAGCGCAGGCAGTGATAATTGTTAAAGTAGATTCCATCTTATTCTTTCTTAAAACTTAATAATTGTTCTCGCCAATATTCATATTGCTTTTGTCGCAGTTTAATCTCACGTGGCAAACCTTCTGACAAATCTGACGTGAGTTTGTCAAACTTATCGAGGATTTCGACGATGCGTTTTTGTTCTGTCAAATTTGGCAGGGGAATTTTATATTTTAAAATCGCCTCTTTATTTCCTCGAGGCATTTTCGCTCCCTTGGAATTTTTCATATCATAATTGAAAAATCTATCATCAGACAAAACTTGATACAAATAATTTGGGTTGACATCATCGGATGTAGTTCTAATAACAAGTACATCACCATTGCTGCCACCTGTCAAATTTGACAACCAAATTTTCTTGAGATATGGTCGAATATTTCCAATCAATATATCATTTGACTGAAATTTCGTCAAATTTCCTTCCGAAGGAACATGCTTTGACAGTGTTTTTCCTTGCCGATTTTGTAAAAGATTATCCACGCCAACATAATTTTCCTCTGTCAGCTCAGCAGCACTAATACGCAATTTGGAATACTCCGCAATCTCCCCCAAAGTCTTCCACTCAACACCGATCGATTTATCCAAATCACTCTGACTTGGGAAAGTCAAGAGCTGGTCGCGATAGTAAGAATATTGCTTTTGGCGTAACGTCAGCTCTGCCGTCAGCTCTGCCGTCAGCTCTGTAACATAATCTGTCATTTTGTCAAGGATTTCGACCACTTTTTGCTGGATTTCGAGAGGTGGGATAGGGATTTCTAAATTTTTGACAATCTGAGCATTGATATTGGTTTGAGAACCTGTACCAAGAGATCTAATGTACTCATATTGCATCATTAGAAAATGAAAAACATAACGATAATCCGCAATAGTTTCATCAATTTCAATGTTGCAGCAGGCTTGATTTGTCGTCATTGGAATCTTGTTAATGCCAATCTTCCCGACTGTTGCACCATACATTGCCACAATCACACAATTTGCAGGAATCCATTTTGCTGAAGAATTTGCGACACCTGCTTCTGTAATTTTTACGCCAGTTTTCCAAATCTCGCCAAAATTAACTTCTTGCGTGCGAAGCCATGGAATTTCACCATTGTAATACTCTTTTATTCCAGTTTTTGGCGTTCCGCCAGAAGAAATCTTTTTTGAAATTTCTTCAATCGTCTTCATCTCAAAATTACTATTTTGAATGATTTCTAAAATATTTTTATTCATATTTTCTTAAATCCCTACTGCATAGGATGAACTTATTCCGTGTACTGGAAGTATCAAATATTCATTTTGCATTTTTATTATTTCTTCCACCTTAGATACGTCAATTATTTCTACAACTTCAGAGTTTTTGAAAATTACAAATTTTATTTCTGACTTATATTGTTGTAAGTATTCCAACAAGTTATTATCTCTACTTAAATAATAATCATACATAACTTCAGAAATACGAGTGCCATCATTTTGTTCGAAAGTAAGACACTCTCCCATATTCAATGCCATATCTGTATACTCAATCAAAAATATTCCTATTTCTTGATTACCATCCCATTTTCTCAAACTATCAATATGATTTTCAAAATTTTTCTTGAATGAATACTCTAAATTTTCATAGTTATGTCCCGAAACAAAATATGATAAGTTTCTGACAATTCCTTGATAGCCCGATTGTATTGCTCGCTCAACCCCTTTTTGAAGTTGTGCTTCATCTTGTTTATCTCTTTTTATCTGTTTAGCGCCTTTCCTTGTTTCTTTTGACGAAGTAATTTGAAAATGCTCAATGAAGCCACTATCAAATATAAAATCAGGAAAATCGTTACTCTCAGGATTTTCTGACGCTTCGTTTACCTTTTGCATCAAATGCCTTTTATTATCTTCTGAAACACCATACCAATAGCTGCCTTTACAACAGTTAAAAATTAATTTGACAGTTTCTAAACATTCTTTCTCTTTATCTCCACGCATAATTTTTCAACTCCACCCCATAGCTCCAAAAACAATTTGACAGTTTCGTCAGAAGCACTATCATGACAGAACTATCGACTGTTTTATTTTCAGTCATTTAATCCCCCAATTCAGGTTTAATAATTTTGCGTATTGCATAAAGCCCATCAGAAACCTTCTCAAGCCGTTGGATAAAGTCATCAATAAACTCATTTGTCACCTCAAAATATTTGTTTTTGGTATCTTTTCTACGATGCAATATCTGCTGTTTTTGTCTTCCCGTAATTGGGTATGCATGAACAATATCATTTCTTTCCGTATTTAGCTTTTCAAACTTATTTGCAGTTTCTAGCATGATATTTCGAACTTTTCGGTTATTCTTATTCTTTGGAATTAAGACTCTTGACTCACGAAATTTATCTAGTATTTGACCGCTTGTATTGTCAGAAAGGAGTTCAGTTCTACTTTGACCTGGATTTACGTAACATAAAATCTCAGTCATAAAACTATTGATTGACGCAAAACCATAAAGAGCCACTCCCAATCTAAAAATATATGTGTCATCTTTTGGCATTGCCAATCTCGTCGACTTTTTTACGATTTTAAGTTCATTTTCAATATTAGTATTCATATTTTCTTTTGACTCTTCACTCATTTCCCACCTCAATCTCAGGATAAAAATACTCCACCCACTCTTTATAAACATCTTGCGCCGCCAAACAAGTTTCAATCAAATAACCCTGCTCAGTCGCAAACTCACGCAAACCGCGATAATAAAACAACTTCTTATCATTATCAATCACGAAAGGCACAATGTCGTGCTTCAAGCATTCCCGAAAAAGAATCAAGCGTCCAACACGTCCATTTCCGTCTTGGAAAGGGTGAATGCGCTCAAAATGCTCATGAAAAGCAATCAAATTGTTGAAAGTGATTGCTGATTTCAACAGATATTCCTCAAGAAGGTTTGAAATTTCTTTATCAACATTTTCTGGCAAACTCGTTTTAATATCACCGACTTCATTAGGAATTTTCTTCCAGCCACCGACATTAAAATAAGCTTTGTGACTCTCACTTATGCCTTCTTTTAGGATTTTATGAAAAGTTTTGATGATTTTCTTGCTCAAATCTTCGTCAATCGTGTCAAGTAGATAGTCAAATGCTCGAAAGTGATTGCTGGTTGCGATAATATCATCGACTGGCATACCGTCCGCATCAAAACCAACCGTCTTTGTCTCAAAGACATAACGGGTTTGCTCTTCGGTCAGTTTACTGCCTTCAATTCGGTTGGAATTGTAAGTCAAACTGACTTGCGTTTTATGATAGAGTCCACCTTTAAGTCCGTTTTCCCGTTCCTCTAGTAATTTCTCTAAAATCTGATTGCTCATTTGCTCAACTCCTGCACAATTTCATCGATTTCAGACCGGAGTTTTGTTATTTTCTCAACAGTCGTCCTGATATCTTGATTAAGTACTTCAATATCAATCTTCTCTGTCAAATCCTCTGCTTCCACATAGCTAGAAACAGAGAGGTTATAGTTATTTTCGACAATCGCATCAAATTTGACAGCTTTTGAGAAATAATCTAACTCTTCTTTTTTATCAAAATGAGAAAGAATTTTATCAATATTCTCTGGCGTCAAGGTGTTATTATTGGTTTCTTTTTTGAACTCTTTGCTTGCATCAATAAAAAATGTATCAGTATTAGGCTTATTCTTTGCCAAAATCAAGATACATGTAGCGATACTTGTCCCAAAGAAAAGATTTGCGGGCAGTTGGATAACGGCTTCCACGAAGTTATTATCAATCAAATATTTACGAATCTTTTGCTCAGCACCCCCACGATAAAAAATCCCTGGGAAAGTAACAATAGCCGCACGTCCTTTGGCTGACAAATAACTTAAGGAATGCATGATAAAGGCGAAATCCGCTTTTGATTTTGGAGCTAAAACTCCTGCTGGACTAAAGCGGTCATCATTAATCAGAGTTGGATCATCTGAACCAATCCATTTGATGGAGTACGGAGGATTAGAGACAATGGCATCAAAGGGCTTATCATCATTGTGCAGTGGATTGATAAGCGTATCCCCACGTTTAATATCAAATTTATCATAGTTGATATTATGCAAAAACATATTCATACGTGCAAGGTTATAGGTAGTCATATTGATTTCTTGACCAAAAAAACCTTCTTCAATGATATGCTCTGAGAATTGCTTTCTCGCTTGAAGCAAAAGAGAGCCAGAACCACAAGCAGGGTCATAGATTTTATTGATTTTATGTTGTTCATCTTTACCCAGCATGACAATTTTAGCCAGTAGTTTTGAGACAGCTTGAGGGGTAAAAAACTCCCCGCCTGATTTACCTGCATTTGAGGCATAGTTTGAAATCAAAAACTCATAAGCATCACCAAAAAGGTCGATTTGATTATCTTCAAAGCGACCAAAATTAAGTTGATTGATGCCTTCAAGAACATCGGCTAAGCGTTTGTTCTTCTCTGCAACTGTATTTCCTAAGCGATTGCTTGTCGTATCCAGATCATCAAACAAGCCCTTAATATCATTTTCAGAAGCGTAGCCAATCGCACTTGATTCAATGGCGGTGAAAATCGCTTTAAGATCTGTATTTAAATCAGCATTTTCGCGCGCCGTCTTCACAACATTTGAAAAAAGTTGGCTCGGCGCAATGTAATAGCCTTTCGTTTTTACTGCATCATCAATAATGTCAGGGGTAATTGCTTCATCTGGGTAATCCGCATAATGAACTTCTGAATCGCCCGCTTCTATATAATTTTGAAAGTTTTCACTGATAAAACGATAGAACAAAATCCCTAAAATATACTGTTTAAAGTCCCACCCGTCCACAGCACCACGAACTTGGTCAGCAATAGACCAGATATTTCGTTGTAGTTCTTGTCTTTGATTTTGTACTGTCATATTTTTCTCCAGATTTCTTATACTGTCTCTTATTTTACCATTTTATCAAGTATTATTCAGCTTGAAAAAGAAGCAAAAAACCGTCAACCTCAGCCAACGGTTTAATTTATTTATTCAGCAATTCTTTGAATAGCAAAGTTAATTTTGTTTCTTCACAATTACTAATTTCGATTGTGTCAATACAAGCTGTGTCTTAGATGTTGGAACCTTTATCTAACCCAACAATTCCTATTGTTTACAAACAAATCATGCCTTCTTTGATTATTTTATGATTTATATATCTATCTGCTCATTCACTTCATATATTTTTTCACACTAGCCTCAATCTCCGCAATCAAGGTCTCATCTGTAAGACGAGTGACTTCACGGATGACTGCATTAATCCCTTTTTCTTCTAAGGCTTCTTGCAAAGTCACAGCCTCTTTATCATTTTCGTCTTTGTAGGCAAATATTTTCCCCACAACTTCCAGATGACTTTGATAAGATAAACCTCGTTCAGAAAGTTCACGGATTGGGCGAATAAAGCGTTCGTCGTAGCCTAACTTACGCATAGGAGTTCGCGCTACCCGGCTTATCTCATCCACAATCTCTGTGTTTGAGAAGCGCTCAATAATCGTTTCATGATAAGCTTTTAGCTCTTCTTCAGTAAAGTCCCATTTGGCTAAGAGCAACTGACGTGTTTCAGCTTGAACATCTTTAAGTGAGGCTAATACTTCATTGTTTTGCAAGGCTTCTAAAATCGTTTGGTAACCATAGTATGCACCTGTATAAGCCACTGTGCCATGACCGCTGTTGACAGAGAAGAGCTTACGTTCAATAAAAGGTTCCAAATCTTTGGCATAATGAACACCTTCAAGCTTTCCTTCTCTGTTTTTCAGTTGACTTTCGTCCACCACCCATTCACGGAAGGGCTCAACAACAACGTAGAGCGGATCTTCATGGGATTGATTGGGCACGATACGGTCGACTGCTGCATTGGGAAAGCCAATCTTCGAATCTACAAATGCTAAATCCGTTGGCGTTAAGTATTCTTTGACCTTTTCAAAAAGAAATTCAGAACCCCCAATCATGTTTTCACAGGCAAGAATGTCTAATGGTTTTTCGTTTCCTTGGCCTTTACGCTTTTGAATGCCTTTAGCAATCAATTCCGAGATTAAAGGAAGTATGTTGGGCCCAATGGCTGTAGTAACGATATCTGCCTGCGCGATGGCCTCAACAACTGCTTCAGGATTTTGCGCATTGTTAATGCCGGAAACGCTCTGGACTTGAATTTTTTCATGCGCTTCTTCTGCCAGCTCAATCGTATATTTTTTTTCTTCATTTAAAGCATTAATGATTTTTTCATTGACATCTACAAAGGCAATTTCAAAATCGTTCTCATATAAGATTTCTCCGATGAAACCACGTCCGATATTTCCTGCGCCAAAATGTACTGCTTTTTTCATTTGTATTTACCTTCATTTCTTCTTTTTACTCCTTCATTGTAATCGTTTTCTTTCCGCTACTAAATAAAAATCTTGGCACTTTTTACTGTGCCAAGATTTTTGAGATTATCTAGTTTTCAAAGTATGCTGCGATTTCGTCAACGGTTTGTGCATCTGCGATTTTAACAACATTATCAACATCCGCACAGAAAAGCGAGATTTTTTGGATGAGCTCCAAATGTTCATCTCCCACACCTGCTATTCCAAATAAAACAGTCGCTACTTTTCGTTCTTCAGCATCGCCAAAGTTTATGCCCCGAGGCACTTGCACAATACAAATGCCGGTTTTTTTAACCTCTTTTTTTGCCTCATCCGTGCCATGAGGGATAGCGATAAAATTTCCCATATATACAGAGAGTTCCTCGTTACGTTGCACCATAGCTGGGATGTACGCTGCTGTCACACAGCCTGCATCATGAAGCAGGGAGCCACAATATTCAATGGCTTCTTCTTTTGTTTCAAAATGTTTATTTAGTTTTATCAGATTTCTTTGAATTCTCATTTTATTCTCCATATTTTTGGATTGATTCCGTCATAATCGTTTTTACGAGTTCTTCTACAACTTCTTGGTTTCCAGAATCATAAATTTTCGTATACAGTTTATTTTCGATGATCGAGCTCGATATTCTTCCCAAGAGATATGTCGCATAGTGATCAACTTCTGGAGGTGCTAATAGTAAAAGCACACGATTAACGCTTATCTTTTCTTGGTTCATGGCTATTACTTCTATGCGCTCCTCTAAATCATATATTTTGAAAAGCGGATACGGTACTGTTTCATAAAGACCATGAAGCAGTGCGATATTCGTGTCCGGAATGGCTAAGTGAGTCGCCTCAAAACGTTCTAACAAGAGCTTGGCCAACCCTTCTTTTTCTGAAAAACCCAGACGCTGTACTATCCGTTCAATAACAGCTTGCAAATCTGCTGGATTTTCTAAAGTTTCTAGAGAAAATTGCTCCAGTAAAGTATTACTTATAGTGAATAATCTACTTAAATCGACCGTATGTCGGGGCTCATCTTCTCTGTTTTCTTTCCTTGCCTCTTGTTGAATCACCCGCAATTGGTGACGAATATCATCTGTATTTTTCTGATCCAATATACGGCTGACATAGATATAATCCAGCTCTTTTTCTGTTGTGAATACTACATCATAGTGTGCCAAGTCCGGAATTTCAGACATTTGGATGATATCGATACGCTTCAAAAAGGGGAAATTTTTCTTTAAGTGACTGATTAAAAATTCACAAGAAATTCGTCCCCGACTGGTCACAATTGCTGCTGTTAAGGGAAGGACCAGATCACTTCGTTCAAGAGTGGCTACGAAATGTAAAGTTACAAAGGCAATATCTGTACTGGAGAATTTCCGTACAAACACTTTTGGTAGAACTTCCTGCACAACTTTGAAAACTTTTTTGTTGTCTGCTTCAATCTTTTTGATAAACTTATTTTCTTTTTCGGAGGAAAGATCCGGTAAAATTTCTGTTTCTTTTAAGTGAGCATAAAGAAGGCCATAGAGTTTATCGTCCTTGATAAAAGCAATATCCATTTTTTGTGAAACTTCACTGATGAGTTGACGCACTTTATAAGAAAATTGGCTGTCGAATTTTTCCATAAAAAGGACTTCACGGCCAAAACCAAAGTAAAGTACATCATAAATACTGGCGAGATATACAATCTCTGCAAGATTAAAGGATGTTCCTCCTAACTCTTGGATAATGTCCCTTACAAAGGCAATGGCTTCTTTACTTGGCTTACGTGACAGTCCAGTTGAAACTGTTTTACCTTGGTTGATCCTTAGAAGTGTTATACCAAGGAAAAATTGCATCAAAACCTTACTTTTATCGACAGCTTTTATCTCGACATTTTTTTCAAAGACCGTTTTTGCTTTCTCCAAAAACTGTGTTTTCAAAAACGAAGATATTTTTCCTTCTGCAAAATCGCCATTCAATGCTTCACTGATACTCATTGCGTCATTTAATATCGAAACCAAGACCGAACGAATTGTTTCTTCTTTTCCAATAATCCAAATGTCGTCTCCTTGATGTAAAAGGAGTTCATTTTCTTCACAAATCTTTTCTATTTGTTTCAAATCCGAAATAACAGTGGGCAAACTTACCGCAAAACGTTCTGCTAATTCTTCAAGAGAAAAATGCTGGGTGACTAAAAGAACAAGCTCAGCTTTCTGTCTTTCTTGGGGTGAAAACTCTTTAAGCTCTTGCAGCTGCTCTAATCTCGCTAGATTTCCTTCCAGATAATAGCCTTCTGGTGAAGTGCGTAAATAAATATCCATATGAGGCAAGGTCAATTGAAATTTATCCAGGTCTCGATAAATGGTTCTTCTACTGGCTCCAGTGGCTTCCATCATATCCGCAACGGTCAAGGTTTTCTTCACTAAAAATTCTTGAATAATTTGTTGTTCACGTTGTGTTACTAACACGAGGTTTCCCCCTTTACTTTTTGATTTATAACTTGTTCAAACGTGCGACAAGTTGGTCATATTTTGGAGTCGTAATCAGACTTTCAACTTCCAAATATTGAGCATTCGGTGCTACTCTTTTTGCTCGATGGGTAAATGCTTCTGTAGTTACAATCATAATGTTTGCTGCATTGAAGGCCGCTAAACCTAAAAACTCTACATCAGAAATCGGAAGCTGGATGCCATTCATCTTAAAGATGGCACCTAATGTTTCTTTACCCATTGTTGCAGACCCGATATGCTCACCATCATGAGCAAAGACAACTTCATCGATTTGATTCAGGTCTATCTCTTCTTCTACTATTGAATTGTTCGTTAAAGTAACACGATCGCTCTTAGCGGATTCTGAAGCCTGTGTTTGAGACAATTGTGAAATTATCTCATCGTATTTTGGTGAATTTAAAAAGTTTGAAACAGAATATCGAATAGCATCTGGTGACATTGTTGCTGCACGTGCGGCTAATTCTTCTTGTGTAACGACGATAGTATCTGGTCCTGCTTTCAGATTTGCAATAGCAATATTGGTAACATCTTGAGGCAAACCAGCTTTATTTACTTTGTTTCTTAAGATAGATGCGCCCATCGCTGACGAGCCCATACCCGCATCACAAGCAAAAATGACATGTTTAACCGCTGAAAAATCAACCGTTTCATGAGATGGAGCAGCTTGTCCTTTGGCAACAGCCTTCGCTTCCGAAACATTGGCTTGTGCTTCTTCAAGTGCTGAATCATCCACCATTGACTTATCACGTTTCAAAATGAAGGACGCAACAAGGAAAGAAACACCTGCAGCGACAAGAATACCAGACCAGACACTCAGAATATTTCCCACTCCTCCTGCGGCTTTACCAGAGGCCATCCCTGTGATGGCAATAATGGAACCTGGAGACGCTGGAGCTTGTAGACCCGCACCTAAGAAATTATTTGTCAAAGTACCTGATACCCCACCAGCAATTACTGCGAAGAACAGAGCAGGTTTCATCATCACGTATGGGAAATAAATTTCGTGAATCCCACCAATAAATTGGATAATCATCGCACCTGGTGCTGTGGCTTTTGCTGAACCTTTACCAAAGAGCCAAAAGGCAATCAAAATACCAAGACCTGGTCCAGGGTTTGCTTCAAGTAAGAACAACAGCGATTTTCCTTGTTCACTGGCTTGTTGGATACCCAAAGGTGTTAAAATTCCTTGATTGATCGCATTGTTTAAAAATAGAATTTTAGCAGGTTCAATAAAGACGTTTGCTAAAGGGATGAGATGATTTGAGACGAGAAAATCAACACCTTGCCCCATAATATCTGTTAATGCTGCAACCAATGGACCAACTACTTTTACGGCAAATAATGAAATACCAAAACCGACAAGACCGGCAGAAAAGTTGTTAATCAACATCTCAAGTCCTGCTTTGATACGAGGTTGCACGACTTGGTCAAATTTCTTAATCACCCAAGCTCCAAGAGGACCTAAAATCATCGCCCCTAAAATCATGGGAACATTGCCGGTTTCATTAAGCCCGCCCATCGCAGTTGTTGCTGTGGCCACGATCGAACCAAAGGTAGCAATAGCACCAACAACACCTCCGCGGTGATCATAGATATTCTTACCCCCTGTATAACCAATCATGACGGGAATAAGGAAGACAAGCATTGGGCCAACCATAGCAGCAAAAGTACTGTTAGGTGTGAAACCATCTGGAATAAAGAACATCGTGAGCACACCCCAAGCAATTAAAATCGGAATGTTAGGCATGACCATATTTGAGAGTGCAGTTCCAAGTTTCTGAACCCGCACCTTAAGACTTGTTTTTTCTTTCATTACAACTCCTTATAAGATAATTAATATTGTATATCTAAATTGTAAACGCTTTCGATTGTGTTTCATAAAAAAACCTTGGCACTTTTTATTGTGTCAGGGTTTTTTATTGTGTGTTTGATTTTTTGAGAATAAAGATAAAGCAGACTTCTCTGTCTATTTCTTTTAGCAAACTGAGGGTATATCTTCTGCAAAAGCTACTTCTGAATTTTATTTTGCAATAAAACAAAAAAAGTATACGTTTTCATAGGTAGTATAGCACATGTATTAGATTATTTCCATTTTCTTACACTTTTATGAATAAGAGTTTTTGTACTCCAGATTATCGCTCACTCGCTTTTGAGTAAGGGTTCTCTCAACAAAAAAACAAGAAGTCATTAGACTTCTTGTTTTTATTCAACCGGCTGCAACATATACTCTAACCAGTCTCCTGAGTCAACAGGAACCAACTGGTCATTAGCATTTAGATGTGCATTGGGATTATAGTGATAGTAGTAAACTTCTTCAGTTTGACCGTTCATGAGAAAGGCTGTGGTACTTCGACGAATGTATTCGCTGCTTTCTGGGCTTTCGTGGTTAAAATTTTCCATACCGTCAAGTGTTTGGATACTTTTTGAGAAGTCATGAAAGGTAAAAACCTCTCCTATTATTTCTGAATCACCGTCAAAGATTGCGGGATAGCCCTTATTTTCAATATGAAAGAGATTTCCCTTAATTTTTGCTGGTGTACTTTCCAGAACCTCACCTTTTAAATATTTTTCATAGTTAAACATGTCTGTACGTAAGCTGCCGTACACAAAAACTTTCCTTAACATATTTCCCCACCAATAACACGTAAATCTTCAGAATAGCGCGTGCATGCTTCCAAAGCAACTTCAATCCCTTTAACAATCTCATCTAATGACATATAGGGTGTATCTTTTTTATTAATGACTTGTGATGTAGCATAAGGAATATGAATGAAACCAGCTTTAACCTCAGGATATTTTTTCTCTAAGAGATAAAGCACACCATAGAAAACATGGTTGCAGACAAAGGTACCTGCTGTGTTGGACAAGCTTCCAGGAATGCCGGCTTTATTTAGTTCACTAACAATTGCTTTAACGGGCAAAGTCGAGAAATATGCTGGAGCACCATCTTCTTTTACAGGCGCATCGACAGGTTGATTGCCTTCATTATCTGGAATTCTAAAGTCATCTACATTAATGGCGACACGCTCTGGTGTAATCGCGAAGCGTCCACCTGCTTGTCCGATATTTACAACCACGTCTGGATGATGTTTTTCAATAGCTTCTTCAATCTTTTCGAGGGACTTATAACGCACAGTTGGGATAATCAACTTAATAATTTCAGCGCCATTGATTTCTGATGCAACACGTTTCACAGCTTCTTCAGCCGGATTGAGTGCTTCACCCCCAAATGGATCAAAACCTGTTAACAAAATTTTCATATTAGAATAATCTCCTTTTTAAAATGCGATAAAGTACATCACGAGAATATGTAGAACGATAAGCGTCAGTGAAACGGGTGCTTGTACCTTGATCACTTTGTTCTCATCTTTCATCTCAAGCAGGGCAGCGGGCACGATGTTAAAGTTGGCTGCCATCGGCGTCAATAAAGTCCCACAATATCCTGCCGTCAGCGCTAATGCTCCCGCAATTACGGGATTTGCACCTTGGGCAAGGACGAACGGAATCCCAATACCTGCTGTGATGACAGAGAAAGCCGCAAAGGCATTCCCCATAATCATCGTGAAAATCACCATGCCGAGAACATAAGCTACTACTCCGAGCAAGCGGTTATCCGCAGGGACAATACCTGTAATCCCTTGCGAGATAACTTCACCGACACCTGCTGTGGTGAAGAGTGCCCCTAAGGCAACCAACAGCTGTGGTAAAATCGCAACCGGCCCCATCGAATCAAAGAGGCGTGCGCCATCTTCTACTGATTCGCTCACTTTTGCTTTTGTCATGATCAATGCAAACACTAAGGCCACAACCGAAGCTACACCAATAGCAAAGAGTGAAGCATTGGTAAATTTACCTAAAGCCATCGCAATACCAACAGCTACAAATGCCAGAATGAAGGATGGAATAAAGATTTTATTCTTCAAGACTTTAGATTGTTTCTCGCCAAAGTTGTCGTCCAAAGCTTTATATTTGCCAAATGTTACTTGCTTGGTCAGTGTAAGCAAACTGCTTAAAACAATAAAGAGTCCTACAAGCCAGGCTGGAATAAGTGCACCAAAAATAAATGGAAGAGCAATTAAAATCCAAAAAAGAGCCGTTCCGAAACGTTTGCTTCCTTGTATTGTAGTGAAAGCTTTATAGGCCATATAAATCATGAGTAACCCCATAAGGACATAAAAAATATTTAATGAAACGTCAATAAAAGCTTGCATGGTTTATTTTACCTCTTTCTTTCCGAATTTTCGAAGAAGTTTTCTGTCATACAGTACAAACTGGATAGCTGTCACCACAAAGGCGAGAACAGCCATAATAATACTGGCCACAGCTACGTCGACGGCTGAAACATCATAGTTAAAACTTGACATGGTTGAAGTGATCAAGAGAACCCCTGCACTCCCTGCAAAGAGATTTTGCCCAAAGAAGTTACCGTAGTTTTCAGCGGCAGCAGAAATTGCTTTAATATCGTCATCTTCAGATTCAACATCACCAAATTTACTCACTGCGGCAGCTTTTGCCATAGGCTGAATGAGTGGTCTTACAAACTGTGGATGCCCACTAATACGAATAGACATTGCGCCTGCAATAAAACGTATAAAAACATAAACAAGGGCAATGCGGCCAGTTGTAAGTGACTGGATACGCCCAATAAGATCTACTGCACGTTGACGAAGTCCATTACGCTCCAGAACTCCGATAACTGGAAGAGTCAAAACAAAAAGCGAAACCATACGGTTATCGACAAAGGATTGACCTAAAATAGTAAGAATCTCCTGAATGCTCAAACCTGCAACCAGACCTGTAGAAATCCCAGCGACAACAACAACAAATAAGGTCTCTATCTTGAAAACAAAACCAATCAAGACAATCAAGACACCTATGAGTTTAATCATAAAATAATTCCTCCTAGAATATACATATCAGACAATTATACACTATTTGTCTATTATGCACAATTTATAATTGGTTGGTATTTTATGTTATTGTCTAAACAAATAGAGATAGCTCGGTAGCTACCTCTATTTTATATTCTTCACTGAGAACTATTCTTTTCGTATTTCTCAGTTTTAAAAGATATCAATTGTAACTTCAATATTCCCTTTTGTCGCACGGGAATAAGGACAAGTTTCATGGGCCATTTCTAACAATTCTTTTGCCTCTTCAAAGCTTACACCGTCTATGTGTCCGACAATATCAACACCTAAAACAACATCAGGTACTGCTCCTTGACTTAAGTTGTAGAGGGATACAGTTACTTCTATCGTTGATTCCCCATCAACATTTCTTGATTTTTTAACATAGTCTAAAGCACTGTTAAAACAAGCGCTATAACCTGCTGCGAACAGCTGTTCTGGATTTGTCGCATCCACAGCTTTACTTCCTGGTGCTGCAATATCTAACTTAAAGCTATTATCTGGAGAGTGTACCTCACCATTACGCCCACCTGTATTTATCATTTTTGTTGAAAATATTTTTTGCATGACCTTACCTCTTTTTATTTTTAATTGTGCACAATTTAATTTTACTAAATATAGTTGCATTTGACAAATATATGAAATCCGTTATAATAAAAATATTTGGGAGGACACCATGAGTAATTCGATTTTAAACAAGGAACTTTGCTTTCAACTGTACATTGCTTCTAAAGAAATTATTAAACAGTACAAGCCGTATTTAAAAAAATATGATTTAACATATACAAGCTTTATTGCTTTGCTGGCACTAGAAGATGACATGACCGTCAATGCGTTGGGGGAAGAATTATGCTTAGATTCTGGAACTTTGAGTCCTTTATTAAAAAAACTGGAACAAAAAGGGTATCTTGTTCGAAAACGCTCGCGTTCAGATGAACGCAGTGTTAAATTATTTTTAAGTGAAGATGGAAAGAAACTCAAAAAAAAGCTTCCTGCTATTTCCATACAAGTTGGCCAAGAACTTGCTGAACAATCAGATGAAATTAACTATCATAGTTTGATTACGCAACTCTCTCAACTCAATAACATCATGAAAAACATGAAACGAGAGCCGTAACACTCTTGCTTCTAAAACAAAAAAAGAAGGTAAATCCTTCTTTTTTATTGGTTTAATTTACGTAACTCCGCTACAAGTAATTCAGCGACTTTTTGGGGAGATTGGGGATTTTGTCCCGTTATTATCCGTCCATCTCTTACAGCAAAAGCTTTAAAAGCTGAGTCTTTTTTATATCGCGCACCACGTTGATTGAGCTCGGTTTCGGTTAAGAAAGGGACAGCGGCTGTTGTTCCATTAAGTTCTTCTTCCTCGTTAGTAAACCCGGTAACGATTTTATCTTTTATAAGGTATTCACCTACTTCGTCTTTCAAGTTCAAAAGTCCAGCAGCACCATGACAAACAGACGTTATAAATCCACCTGCATCATAAATTTCTTCAGCGACTTTCATTAACGCTTTATCTTCCGGATAATCCCACAGTACACCATGACCGCCTGTAAAATATATAGCACCGTAGTCCTCAGCATTTAAATCTGATATTTTTTTTGTGTTGGAAAGGGCAACTTCTCTAAAGTTTCTGTTTGTATACCATTTCCAATCGACTGCGCTCGCATATTTAAAACTTTCAGGATCAATGGGAACATAACCCCCTTGGGGACTTGCAAAATCAACTTCATATCCTGCAGAGATTATTTCCTCATAAAAATGAGTGGTCTCGCCCAACCACAGCCCTGTAGCTCTGTCTGTCTCATCATATTTAGGGGTGTTTGTTTCTATGATCAATATTTTTTTCGTCATTTTTTGTCTTTCCTTTCCAGTTCGACTCACTTATACGTCCTTATAAAGCTTAAGGACGCTTATACAGAAGATATTGTTCACTGTTGAATTATTTCATTTATTTATAAAACAATAATACTAAGTAAAGTTAAGATTGCTAAACCACCTTGTTTAAAAATAATGAAGCGGTCACTCGTGAGGCTCCCATACAGTGCTACTAAAATAATATATACTAAGAAGACACTCAATAATTCTATACGCGCAGAAGAAACAAACAGCGCATAAAGTATCCCAATACCAATCAAGCCATTGTATACTCCTTGATTTTTAAACAGGACTTGGATATTTTTATTTTGCAAATCCTCTCTGGATAGTTTAAACACCCTAGCTGTTGCATCAGAAGTCGTTTTTACCGTTTCTAAATAGGTAATATAAAAGAACTCTAATGCTACCAATACTCCTAAAAGAGTTGTTATAACTGACATAAGCTTATTTTTCTCCCTTCTCTACAATGTGTAATTCCGGTTTTTTAAGACTATAATTGCTGATATTTTGCGCGAAAGCTAACAGCAAAGGATTCGTGTTGTGTTTTTCGATTGCTTCTAAGGAAGCCCAGTTTTCAATCATCACAAACGCGTTTTCTGAAAGCACTGCTTCGTATAAATCATAGGCTAAACACCCTTCTTCTTGTTTGGAAGCAGCGATGAGTTCCGCCGCATCTTTTAAAAATTCTTCTCTTTTTTCATCTTTAATAAAAAATTTAGCATTAACAATAATCAAGTGTCCATCCTCTTTCTGTGGCTTTTATTCTTTTTTACAATAATTGATTAATCAACTATTGATTGGTCAATAATACTCCTTTTTGTAATTAATTTCAAGAATATTGATTTAAACTTCCTCTTCAATGTTACTCCTACACCTCTTTTTTACAATAAAATGTCCCTTAAGTTTCGCTTATGTATCGTTTAACTGATTTTTAAGTAAATAAGCATACAATTTGTTTTATTAATTTAGACAAAGGAGAATCTCATTTGGATTTTATAAGACGTGCCTGGCTTTTTACTAAAGCCAAATTATCACGAACCCTTCTACTTATTGTGGCCTTTTCAACTATACTTATTTTTGTGCTTTCTGGTTTAGTGATTCATACCGCATCTAACCGTTCCATCGAAAATGCAAAGAAGAGTGCCGGAGCCACCGTTACACTTTCTATTAATCGTTCCGCAATGATGGAAAATTTTTCTAAGAGTGATTCAACGGCGGAAACAAACAAGTCCGATATGCCTACCATTACTCAAGCAGATGCGGATAAAATAGCGAAACTTTCTGGTGTCAAATCTTTCTCATATACGAAACAAGCTACCGCAAATGCTAAAAGCAATATCGAAGCAGTCAGTCAATCTGACACCACAGAGAATAATGATAAACAAGGAGCTGTCTTTATGGCAGGGCCGGAAATGGGCGGAAGTACTCCCGGTGATTTTAAAATCGTCGGTACAAACGACTTGCTCGCCTCTTCAGAGTTTTCAGGTGGCACAAATAAAATAACCTCTGGACGTGCCATTCAGTCTTCTGATGAAGGAACGAATAATGTTGTCATTGAAGAGAGCTTAGCTAAACAGAACAACCTCAAACTAAACTCAACATTTACCCTCAAAGACAGTAATGATAAAACTTACAAAATGACTGTTGTAGGACTTTACAAATCAGGTTCGACAGAAAATGATTTGGCGGCAGACTTTAGCTTTATGAACCCTGCCAATCAGATATATACTGCTTTGAGTGTACCAAACCAAATCGATGGTAAAACAGGGACGCTGGGAAGTGCAATCTTCAATCTGGAAAACCCAGAAGATTCAGAGAAATTTGTCAAAGAAGCTACTAAGCTTATCGATACAGATAAATTTGAAGTACAGTCTAATGATGCTCTTTACCAACAAATGCTTCAACCACTGAACAATATCAGTAGTTTTTCTAAGAATATTGTTATCCTTGTTACACTTGCAGGTGCGATCATCCTGGCGCTCATCGTTATGCTCATGGTCCGTGAACGCCGCTTTGAAATTGGTGTTTTGATGAGTTTAGGTGAGTCAAAAGGAAAAATTGTTGCGCAATTCTTTACTGAACTGTTTATGATAATGCTCGTTTCTACTGCTATAGCCTCAGCTACTGGTAACTTTGTGGGCAATGCCGTTGGCCAACAATTACTTAACCAAGAAACTCAAACCAGTCAAACCAATCAACCTACTCAAATAAATGGTACTCAAAGACAAGAAAACGAACCTCAAACACAAAAAGGAGGTCCTGGCGCTCAACCTGGTGGGATGCGTACAGCGATTGGAATGGGACAAAATAGTGAACAGCTCAAAGCCATAAATGAGCTCGAAATTAAAACAAGTCCACAACAAATCGCAATGTTAGCAGCTCTTGCACTCTTGATTACGCTTGTGGCCGTTGGTTTAGCAGCAATTGGCATTTTACGCTTAAACCCTAAACAGGTACTGACCAATTAAAGAAGGAGGACACTATGACCGTATTGAACATCGAAAATTTGACTTACTACTATAATCATCCCGAAGATTACCTCTTTCAAGATGTCACAGAAACTTTTGAAGCAGGCATTATGTACAGTATTCTCGGCCAGTCTGGGAGTGGAAAAACAACATTATTATCCCTTCTGGCAGGCTTAGATATGCCCAAGTCCGGACAGATTAAACTTAATGGAGAGGAGATAAAATCAAGTCAGCTCACGCATTATCGGAAGAACATCGTTTCGACCATTTTTCAATCTTATAATTTATTGACCTATATGTCAGCTTTTGAAAATGTAAAAACAGCGCTCAGAATTTCAAAAGTCTCCTTTGATGATGAGAAGCAGGCCATTATTGACAGTTTGGAAAAAGTGGGGTTGACTGAAGACTTAATCTACAAGCCTGTAAGTAAACTTTCAGGAGGACAGCAGCAACGGGTGGCTATCGCACGCGCCCTCGTTTTAAATCATGATATCATCATTGCGGACGAGCCTACAGGAAATCTTGATGAAAACACGACGCGACAAATTGTCGAGCTCTTCAAAAAAATTGCTCACGAAGATCATAAACTTATAATTATTGTCACTCATGAAACAGAGGTAGCCCAAAACTCCGATGTTGTATATCAACTCAAACATAAAAAATTTACCAAGTTAGAGACGTTTTAACTGGAGACATACAAAAAAGACTAGGCATAAAGCTTGTCTTTTTTCTTATACCATTTTAACTTTTTATGAGGGCTTCTATTTTTTACTTTTTTGATCTGTCCAGCCCGCAAAAATATCCCCTTGCTTGGCTGTCGAATTCAAATGTTAAAAGAGCAGACACGGTGTATACTCCCCTCAGATTGCTTGCATTTTCTTCCCAACAAATAGAGACCGTCCAAAAGACTGTCTCTTATTTATACTATTTACTTGTGATATAAAGTGCCTTACTTCGCCTTATTCTTCATCCATAGACAAAACAGAAAGGAAAGCTTCTTGGGGTACTTCTACTGAACCAATTGATTTCATTCGTTTCTTACCCGCCTTTTGTTTTTCCAAAAGTTTACGTTTCCGAGAAACGTCACCACCGTAACATTTCGCCAAGACATTTTTACGCAAGGCTTTGATGTCGCTACGTGCCACGATTTTTTGACCAATAGTAGCTTGGATAGGCACTTCAAATTGTTGACGAGGGATAAGTTTTTTAAGTTTTTCAACGATAACTTTACCACGTTCATAAGCAAAATCTTTGTGCACGATAAAGCTAAGGGCATCGACTTTTTCCGAATTCAAGAGGATATCCATCTTCACGAGGCGTGATGGACGGTAATCTGAGATTTCATAGTCGAAACTTGCATAGCCACGTGTTGAAGATTTGAGTTTATCAAAGAAGTCAAAAACGATCTCACTCAATGGGATATGATAAATAACATTGACACGGTTAGCATCAAGATAATCCATCGTTACAAATTCCCCACGTTTGCGTTGAGCCAGCTCCATAACGGCCCCTACAAACTCATTAGGAACCATGATTTGTGCTTTGACAAATGGTTCTTCAATACTATCAATACGAGTTGGATCAGGGAATTCACTCGGATTTGCGACTTCCATTGTTTCACCATCTGTCGTGTTGACATGGTAAATTACAGATGGTGCAGTCATAATTAAGTCTAAATTAAATTCACGTTCCAAACGCTCTTGGATAACATCCATATGCAAAAGGCCTAAGAAACCACAACGGAAACCAAATCCAAGTGCTTGTGATGTTTCTGGCTCAAACTGCAAGCTGGCGTCATTCAGTTGGAGACGTTCTAGCGCTTCACGAAGGTCATTATAACGGTTAGAATCAATCGGGTAAAGTCCACAGAAAACCATTGGATTCATCTTTTTATAACCCGCAAGTGCTTCATCAGCAGGGCGATTTGCTAAAGTGATTGTATCACCGACGCGTGTATCCGCAACCGTCTTAATTGCGGCTGCCAAGTAACCTACATCCCCCGCCATGAGGAAGTCACGCGCTACTGCTTTAGGGGTGAAAATCCCAACTTCCGTCACGACAAATTCCTTACCGTTTGACATCAATTGAATAGTATCGCCGACCTTCACAGAACCGTCAACTACACGGATTTGCAAGATAACACCACGATAAGCATCATAAACCGAATCAAAAATCAGCGCCTTCAGTGGGGCTTCAACGTCTCCTTGAGGTGCTGGAACCTTCTCAACGACTTGCTCCAGAATTTCTTCAATACCAATACCTGCCTTTGCAGAGGCTAAAACAGCTTCTGAAGCATCTAATCCGATGACATCTTCAACTTCAGTACGCACACGTTCTGGATCTGCCGCAGGCAAGTCAATTTTATTAATAACAGGTAAAATTTCCAAGTCATTATCTAAAGCCAAGTAAACGTTGGCCAAAGTTTGGGCTTCAATTCCTTGAGCTGCATCGACAACAAGAATTGCACCTTCACAGGCAGCTAAAGAACGGGAAACTTCATAGGTAAAATCGACGTGCCCAGGCGTGTCAATCAAATGGAAAATGTAAGTTTCTCCATCTTTAGCCGTGTATTCTAACTCAATAGCATTGAGCTTGATCGTGATACCACGTTCGCGCTCCAAATCCATGCTGTCCAAAAGCTGTGCTTGCATTTCACGTTTTGAGACCGTTTCTGTCAGTTCAAGGATACGGTCAGCCAGCGTTGATTTTCCGTGGTCAATATGCGCGATGATCGAAAAGTTACGGATTTTCTCCTTGCGCGCGTTCATTTCTTGTATATTCATCATTATTTCCTTAATAAAAAGTCTATTATCTCTATTATAACATAAAGTTACTTTCTCAAAATAAAGAAATATATAAAAAGACTTTTTTACTCTATTATTATTCTGACATTAACTCAGCGGATTTTATTTTCACCGGAACCTCTTCTCATAAAGCGATTTAGACAAAAACTCAATCAAGTCGGTCCATGTTTCTTTATCAAAAATATTTTTAAAGTAAAAAACATCTTTGGAAAGGAAATTTCCTTCGGGATCACTAGAAATGATAACATCAGCTTCAGGTATTGTTTTGCAGAAAGCGATTAAATCGCTATTAAAAAATTTTTTCAAGGTGTTTTGAATATAGAAGCTATTCACGATGCTTGAAGTATGATTAATATAGACCTGAACAGGGATACTAGGCGCATTGAGTTCGTAAATTGTATAAAGTAATGCTGTCAAACTTTTCCTCTCCAGATCACTCAACTTCTGAGTAGAAGGAAAATAAGTAATGGTCTGATTCAGCCTCTCTTTAACCGCACGATAACGTGGCTTTTTTTCAAACAATTCATAATTTTTTTCGATAGGAACTGCACGGTAGAAATCAACATTAAACTGTATGTAACGTGAATATAGGTTGGTAAGCACTAAAAGATAGTAGGATTTGACATAATTTTCTTCTGAAAACTCAAAAGAGAATGTCTCGCGAAATTTTTCTAGAAAAAGGCTGACTTCGTAACCAACAGGAAGTTCCGACTTTTGAAATTTTTCAACCAGAGTCTTTTTTTCGTTCATATCATCAAACTCGAAAATAAGCCCTCTCACTAAAAAACTGAGAAGTATTGACTCTTTCTCGATAATCTCTGGCGCTACATTAAAAGAGGCAATATTTAAACAGTGTTGACCACGATAAAATATCGAAATATCTTCTAGAAATGCTTTTTCAACCTTGGCATATTTCTTAAAGTAAACGATACGATAAGAAGTCACGCCTGCAAGTATAAGCAATTTTTGTTCCTGAGCTTTTGAAAGTTTTCGCTCAATTTTTAAAGCACGCTTTAGAAAATTTATATCGATAAATTCTGGCGGAAAAGCATCAGAGAAGGGCTTTTTTCCTAAGGTATTGAAAAGGTGCCAATGTGTGAGATAAAGAAAATAACGCACCCCAAGTTCATCTCCCGAAAAATTTGTCGCATTTGCCAAGTCAAATTCGGCTTTAAAAGGGAGCATAATCTCTTTTACTTGTGTCAACAACTTGTAGACTGTCGGTTCACTAAAATTCAAATCATAGGCAATTTCAGGAATTGACGTGTAGCTTTTACTGATAAGTGCAGAGAGGAGACTGTATAAAGGGCTTTTCCGCATATAATTCAACTGCAATCGTGTCACGATATAATCTGGTGTCATTTCATTTTTCATTTTTATAACTATTTTTGAGGACTTTTTTACGATTTTAATGTCTTGACCAAAAAGTGCATGGATATCTTCTTCAAGTTCCTTGCTGTAGCGTCTAAAAGTTTCATTTTTCAAATTCAATTTCTCCCTTAAATCTTTAGAAAATTCACCTGCCCGAGAAAACAAGATATATTGAAAGAGTTCAATCTTAACTTGTTCCTTTGGCGTTGTGAAAAGCTCTATCATAACTTTTTCTCCTATTTCCATTCCTCGATTTGTATCTTCCAACATTTTTTATTTCCTCAAGCCTTCAAAATATAAAAACAGCGAAACGCTGTTTTTATATTTATTATAACTTTATGCTGGTGGTGTACTTTTAGTCGTCGATACAAGATTCCAAGTTATCGTACTGCTAAAAGTCTCTCCTGCATTCAGATCGGCTAGCGGATCAGGTTGTAAGAGCAACTGCCCGCTTAAATCAAATGCTTCACTGCTTACCGAATCTACAATGTAATTATCTGTATCATCATCTTTAAGATTTATTTCAAAGGGATAGATGGACATTGTAAGTTGACTGTTAAATTTCAGTCTCTGATTATTGTTACTTTGGAAACGACTCATCTTTGCAGAAAGTCGCCACCCCCCTTTTGCTCTACTGTCCACAACTTCAAGATGGTCTTGCGCAGTGGGCTCTCTATCTTTTGTTCCCTCATAGATATAGCTTGCGGGCAATTTACCAAAATTAAAGTTAGGCACTTGTTGTAAGAGGAGTTTTCCAGTCGCTTTATTAACCAAGAGTTGAGCCTTATTTGAAGAAAGGGTAACTGTTTCCTTTTTGCCATCACCTGTATCAATTGTTGTTGAAAAAGTGACTTGAACAGCAAAGGGTTTCCCCTTTTCTGTCGCTTCACGCGCAGTCTTCATAAAGGCACTGTCTTGAGCAAAAGAAAGGATATGGTCTGCATCATTGAGACTGGTCAAATCACTTACTGTACCTTTATAGTTTTTTACCCCTTGAGTTTCAGAGAAAGCTTTAGAAGTTTTACCTTCTATATATCTCCATTCATAACTCCATGTTTCGGCGCTTTCAACCGATTTGTTCAAATCTGCTAAACCTTGCCCATCAAGCTCCCAGCTCATACTACTATCTTCTGCAACATTTTTCGCTGCTAAACCACCAAGGTAGATTGTTTTATTATCTGTAGGCGTTGTCCCATCATCATTTCTAATCCCCGCAGACATGGTAAAAGGAATACCGGGTGCTTGCTCATCAGTATTTACTTCGTCAAGCTGATCCCCAGCATCAAATTCAACACTACGACCTTCTGTTTTGAGGAAATTAATCCCCTTTAAAGAGCTGGTCCACGTAATTTTACCTGTCGCATCGCGTGGCGTTGTCACTGCTTTTGCTGAATAAGTAGCTTTTTCAAATACAACATTCGGAGTCGTAATGGAGATGCCACTCGCAGCAACCGGCTTATCTTTGACCGTCACTTTAGCTAGATCAGAGTAATAGGTCCTAGCAGAAATGCTCCCTATAATTGGTAGTGTATTGAGCCTTGTTTCGAGCTGAAAATAATAGTTCCCCGCTTGCAGTTTAGATACAGGAATATCAATACTTTGTTTTGTCGAGCCAAGTAGCCCACTTCTATCCGAAAATTCCCCAATACTTCCCTTATTTAGCCAACTCCCATCTGCTTGTTCCTGCCAAGCATTTACTTTGACTTTAACTGTTCCCCATGTATTGACCCATGATGTCGTTTTAATACTCAAATCAGCAGTTGTACCTTCAACAATATACTGCTCTTCTTGGGGCTGAGAAAGAATTCCTGTACGTAGAGGAAAGAGTAAATAAAGACCATTACGATCTGGTTCATGGGCGCCTGGCAAGTCTGTATAACTTGCATCTGATGATAGGTCCGCTGGAGTTATTTTTTCAGACTTCGGTTTATCTTCAGCAGTTTTTTCTTGCTCTGCTGTCTCAGATGTTGTTGGTTCTTCCTCTTCTATTGGAGCTACCTCTTCAGACGTTTGAGCCGTTGAGTTCTCCGCCTCAGTAGTTTGACCAGTATCCGTTGGTGCTGTTTCAAGTTCTGACTCTTGGGGGCTTGATGTATTGTCTTTATCACTTGTTGCACTAGATGAAGCCTGTATTTCTGTCTCGCTATCCAAAGCATAAACTGCAGGACTTGCAGTATTTAGCAAGAGAAGGAGCAATACAAACCCTATGTTTATTTTTTTCATTGAAGTTTTCCTTTCTCTACATAGATACGAGTTAAGAAAAATACAACGACAAATAGCAACAGCATACAGCCCAACAAGATGAGAGAATATTCTTGAGCACTTCCTGTAGACGGCAAGAGATCATAATGCACCAACTGTCCATTTTGAGGGATTTCAGGTGGTAATACGCCTGCATCTCTCACATCTTGATGAACTGTAAAACCAATTTTACTTTGCATCATATTAGCGCGCACTGGCTGCGTAAGTAAAAGATTCAACAGACCAGAGAAACCTAAGAATGCTAAACTAACCTTTAGTTTGCCATTATTCATCTTTATTCTCATCTGTATTGCCCTTTCTTTTTCCTAGCCCGAAAGCCACGAGGAAAATAATAATGCTGATACCAACTCCTGCAGCTATGAGCCACCAAAGATTTGTATTTGATTTTTCTCCCTCAAGCAGCTTGCTGTTGACAGTTTCTCTATTTTTACTATCCACTGTAAAGTCACGTGCCATATCAAAACTTTTATCACCAGACTTCATCAGCATATGATAGGTATATTTTCCCGGTTTTAAGAGATGGTTATTGGTATCTATTGTATATTCAAAGGAAGAATAGGGAGCCATCTCATATTTTTCTGATTGAGACTGATAAAGCTTGTCCGTTTTTCCTTTTTCCGTCACCCAAGCATCTACTTTTATTTGCCCAAACATGCTTGGAGCTTGGTTACTCACTTCACCTACAACTTTAGGCACTCCCGTATCCGACTTCATCTGTGCGTTGGTTAACTCTAGTTTGGGCGTAATTTTTTTATTAAAGTCTTCCGATAGTATGACAGGAATTGTCATTGCAAAGGCATTACGAACACCTACACCTTTTGACTTTGCTGTTTCTTGCGGGACTTTGCGCACATAGACGCTGCCCAAAACAGTCCCTTTCATATTATCTTGCGGTAGCTTAAGGTTAAAGGTAATATTCTTTGTCTGCCCTGCGGCAACTGTTACTTTTTGAGTGGCCTTTTTATCCTCAACTAAATCTTTGAGGGAAAGCCCCCCAGCCACCATTTTTTTGGAGCTGGGAGTGTAATCAATATGGCCATTGTTACTTGTTGTTGCTTGAACAAGCTGAACATCAAAATCTTGAGTTTCATTTTCTGTCAAATTCTGAACAGCTACTGTTACTGGATAACTTGTATTTTTTTCACCCTTAATTGAGAAATAGCCTGCAGTTGGATCAGTTTGACCCTTTCCAAGTACCGGAGTGACGGTAAAACCCGCGCCCTCTTCCGCATGTGCATTCACAGGTAGAAATAAGGTGAATAGCAGTATGGCGAAGCAGCCCAATCCTTTTATAAATTTCATGCTTTTCAACCTCCACTAAAAAATAAAAGCAAGAACCGACAAATCTTAAGTTTTGCCCGTACTTGCTTATACATTTTCATTTATCCGACAACAAAGATTATGCAGTTGGAGCGACGGGTTGTGAAGAACTCAAGTTCCAGTTGATTGTTGTTTCAAAAGCATCATCAGCTGCCAAGTTAGCTTTTGGATTTGCGCCCAAAGTTAATTTAGCATTTTCTGCAGAAATAAGGAATTCATCTTTACCATGCGAACCATTACCTTTTGCAAGTTCTACAGGACTCTTATCGTCTTTAATAACACCTGTAAAATCTTCACCTAAAGTACCGATCGCTGAAAGATCTAAAGCTGCACCTTCCAATGAAGTTTTAGAATTTGTAAATTTATCCATGTTAGCTGTCAATGTCCAGTCTGATGTTCCCAAACGTGTATCACTCACTAAAACTTTTCCTTCAGCTTGAGCAGCTTTTCCAGTGAAACCTGAATAAATTGAGCTGGCTTCAAGAACACCATAGTTAAAGCTTGGTACTTCTTTCAATGTCAATGTGCCATTATCTGGATCCGTTGGATTTCCTGGATCTTTAGCAGTAATCGTGAAGTTAGCAGTAGAATCTTTGGCTTCTGCTTCATCCGCGAACCCTGTAGTAGCTGAAGCCATCGTCATGCTAGTCAAGATTCCCATACCCATTGTTGCTAAAAATGCTTTTTTCATAATAAACATCTCCTCTATAAATTTTTATAAGATTATGTGAATCCACCTTGAATAAACTCACTCCCTTATTTTATAATTTATCTTGCAACATAATTATATTTATTTGTGGGAATTTTCCTCAGCTCAAGATAAACTTTAAGATTTATTTCACATAGGACTTTTAAGGACAAAAAAAACTACCCCATGAGGTAGTTTTTATCTATTATTACTCAAAGCGCATAGCTTTGAAATTTTCATTTTCTTGAGGAAATTCCTGTTTCATTTCCCCCACTTGACCAACTTCAATGGTAATTTGTCCAGATAAGAATTCGGTCAAGTGACCGCCAAAAGTCTTGTCGTCACTTAAAAAGTGTAAATGAGCACCGTCACCATACAAATCTTCTAAAAACTTAGGCGACCAGATGCCAACAATCGTTCCCGAAATATTTTTTTCGGTAAAATGAGGCTGTTCAGCCAGTATTTCCAAATAATTTTTCGTATTCTTTGCAGGTTTAGAACTAATTTCCACCGAATCAAAGTGTCCAGTCATTTTTAAACTGTAAGCTGTGTTTCGTGTTGGAAATTTCTCTGTCAAATCATGTAAGGTTTGCATCGTTAGACCATTAACCTTATAAGTCGCAAAAGGTTGGTGATCAATCACCGCAACATAAGGTAGAGTCTCATTTGGCTTAACCACGCGTACCTGATTTTCAGAATTTCCATGATAAGCAGTGCCATCAAGAATAATAACTTCCCCATCAGCACCATCTAAGGTACCAATACCAATTTGTCCATATTTTAAAGCTTCTCCAGCAGTTATGGTTCCTTCATAAAAACCACCATACAGGGTGTTAAAAGAACCATGCTGAAATATTGCACTCATTTTATTTATAAAACTTTTAACCATGCAACAATTATAGCATGTTCTTTATTTTTTGTCGCCTACTTTATTTATAAATTTTACAGCACTTCTATTAATTTCTTTAAGGTCAATTCCTTGTTGACGTGCTGCAAAAACACATCCACAATAGCACTGGCGGTAAATGTCGTATTCTTTACACATCTCCACGGAACGTTTCCAGCCGTTATTCTTCTTAAAGTCACTCGGGAGGTATTGGACAGCATAGATTTTTTGCATGTCTAAGCCTATTTCATTTATAAGTTGACCGTTCTTTTTGGGGCTGAGTGTTAGTGCTGAACCAAAATAATCATAACCTAACTCTTGAGCTTTTTCTGCGACAATGTCTAAACGCATTTGAAAACAAGCTGTGCAACGCGAGCCACCTTCAGGTTCTTCTGCGAGATGATGCAATTTGACCATTTGCATAAATTTATTCGGTTCATAAGGTGCTGCAATAAAGTTTACCTTATTTCCTGTTTTTTCATTAAAGTCTCGAACAAAATCAGCCTGTACTTTCTCGCGCCTTTCGTACTCGGCACGAGGATGAATATTCGAATTTGAAAAATAAATTGTCACATCAGCATTTTGACAGAGATATTCTAAACTATAGGTAGAACATGGCGCACAACAGGAATGAAGCAGAATTTTTGGGCGAATCCCCTCAGCCTCCCAGCTTTCGCGCATTTTTTGATAAACCCGATCATAATTCACCTTTTGATTAGGATTCATCTTTTCTAGGATTTCAGTCGCATTTTTCATGTCTTTATTTTAGCATATTTTGAAGCTTCCTTGCTTTTCGTTTCACGTTCACAAAACTTCGGCCTTTCAATTTTGGGCTTTTTATATTATACTATGAATAGGAACTCTCAAAACTCCTACACCCCGCTCTTGGCAATGTCCAGGAGCTTTTTTTGTGTCATAATTATACTGTAAGGTGGTTAAAAAGAATAACTAATATCATAACAAGGTAGAGATTTATAGATGGTAGCTTTGAGAGGAGATGCTTATAGTAATTTTGCCGTGAGCTGGCCTCACAAAAACGAAAACTCTACGGAGGTTTGAAGAGCCATCACAACTTCTTATTCCCTTATTTAGCAGCCCAAAAATATCTTTTCCAACGAGAAGTTTATCCTCCTCCACACTGCAATCTATGGTATAATATCTCTTATGACTATGAAAACTTCATTCGCAACTTTTGCAGGAAAGAGTTCACGCTTGGTTTTAGAAAAAATCTTTAAGCGTGGAAGTACGCTGCCTGGTAAGATTGCTTTAAAATTTGATCCTGAAATTTTAGCTACATTAACAAAAGATTATGAAATTATCGTTGTGACAGGGACCAATGGTAAAACCTTGACCACAGCTCTCACTGTCGGTATACTCGAAAAAGCTTTTGGAAAAGTTGTCACAAATACTTCTGGTGCCAATATGATTACCGGAATTACTGCGACTTTCTTGACAGCACCTAAGGTTAAAAAAGGAAAGAAAGGTTTTGCTGTTCTGGAGATTGATGAAGCATCACTGCCAAAAATCACCGAATACATCAAGCCTTCACTTTTTGTTTTCACAAATATTTTCCGCGACCAAATGGACCGTTACGGCGAGATTTATACAACCTATGACTTTATCGTCAAGGGTGCAGCGAATGCACCTGAAGCCACGGTTCTCCTTAATGGCGATAGCCCGCTCTTCCATTCACGGACTTTGGTTAATCCCGTCAAGTATTATGGTTTTGACCATGAAAGTCATGCGCCTGAACGTGCGCATTACAATACTGAAGGGGTTGTTTGTCCAGAGTGCCACCACATCTTAGATTATAAGCTCAATACTTATGCCAACCTTGGCGATTATATCTGCCAAAACTGCGGTTTCAAACGCCCTGAGCTGGATTATCGTGTCTCTGAACTCACAGAAATTACCAACACTTCTTCTCAGTTTGTCATTGATAATCATTCTTATAAAATCAATGTGGGTGGACTCTACAATATCTACAATGCCCTTGCTGCGGTTTCTGTTGCTGAATTTTACGGGGTGCCTGCGGAAACTATCAAGGCAGGTTTCGAACAATCTAAAGCCGTCTTTGGCCGTCAAGAAACCTTTACTATTGGAGATAAATCCGCTACTATTGTCCTGATTAAAAATCCTGTCGGAGCAAATCAAGCGCTGGAAATGATGAAACTTGCTGATTATCCATTTACCCTGGTTAGCTTGCTCAACGCCAACTATGCCGACGGTATTGATACAAGCTGGATTTGGGATGCTAATTTTGAGCTGGTTCATGACATGGACATTGACCAAATCTTTGTTGGTGGTGTACGTCATAGCGAAATGGCACGACGTTATCGTGTTTCTGGATTTGACGAAAGCAAAATTCATGAGTTTGAGTCGCTACCAAAGATCCTTGATGCCCTCAAAAATGAAGCGGATCAGCACATCTATATCCTAGCAACCTACACTGCAATGTTAGAAATGCGTGAGTTGCTTGCACAAAACAAGATGATTGGAAAGGAGATGCATTAATGGTTTATACTTCTTTAACATCAAATTTGGAAAATCCAAAATATAACCTTCATGTTGCCCATCTCTATGGGGACTTGATGAATACTTATGGCGATAATGGTAACATACTCATGCTTAAGTATGTCGGCGAAAAATTAGGCGCTGAAATGACTTTTGATATCGTTTCCCTTGAAGATAGCTTTGATCAAGACTTTTATGACCTTGTCTTCTGGGGCGGTGGTCAAGATTATGAACAAGAAATTATCGCGGACAGCTTCAAAAATATCACCGCACCGCTCAAATCCTATATTGAGGCTGAAAAGCCTATGCTTGCCATCTGTGGTGGCTATCAAATGTTAGGTCAGTACTATATCAATGCTGCTGGTACCAAGATTGACTGTACCGGTATCTTGCCACACTACACCAAAAATCTTGGCAATGACCGTTTTATTGGCGATGTTCAAATTCATAATGAAGAGTTTGGTGAAACTTATTATGGTTTTGAAAATCATTCCGGTATTACCTATCTTGGTGAAGGTGAAAAAGCTTTAGGTAAAGTGGTTTATGGTGGCGGGAATAATCCCGACGATGACACAGAAGGTCTCCACTATAAAAACACTTTTGGCACTTACTTCCACGGTCCTATCCTTTCCCGCAATGCACGCTTGGCCTATCGCCTCGTCACAACTGCCTTGTACCAAAAATACGGACACGACTTGGAACTTCCAGCCTTCGAGGAAATTCTCGCCCATGAAGAAAAGGGACAACAAATCATGGATGCCAAACGTAAAGTTGAACATTACGAACATTAAAATAAAAAACTGTAGAATCGAATCTACAGTTTTTTATTTTAATCCACAGACTTTAATGCACCCAGCATATCGACATTTTTGAGTTTAAGATGGACGACAACACTTAAGCCCAAAGTTGTGGCTAATGTAATGAGTGTGGAAAGCAACAGGTTACTCCATAACAGATTAGGGTTAAACATAATCATATCCGTCGGCAACATGGTGATAATCACATGATGGAAGTAAGCCCCTAAGCCAAAGCCGGCTATTATTCCCATAAAGCTCAGTAAAATCGTCTCACGATAAATGTAGAGTGTAACTTCACGATCATAAAAGCCAAGTACTTTAATGGTTGACAACTCTCGAATTCGCTCAGAAACGTTGATATTGGTAAGATTATAAATAACAACGATAGCCAATAAAATGGCACAGCCAATCAGCACAAACATGACACTGTTGATACCGTGTAAAAAGGCATCAATTGTATTTTGTAAATCGCTATTTTGCGACACGGTGAGTGCCCCAGCATTTTTCATAAAGTCAGCCGAAGCTGCTTGACTTTTGGCCTTTGATGCATCTCGAAGTTTCAAGAGATGCGCATTTGCCTTTATGGGTGCGTCAAACAACGATGTGTACTGGTTTTGATTCATAAAAATATAGTGCCCCATATACATCTCTGTAATGCCTGCAACTTTTATTTTTACTGTTTTATCCTGTTCTGTTTTTAGCGAAATGGTTTGGCCAACTTTTACTCCAAGCAGTTCTGCCAGTTTTTCACTTACTACTGCTCCTTCTTTTGGTAATGACAGCTTCTCTTTACTTACACGATTGCGTAGCGTTACAAACTGCTTAAAATTCTCTTCTTTCTCCGGAACCATTAAACTAATATCCTGGCGGTTATCGTTAATCGTTTGATGCAATTGTTCGAAATGAACTGGCGCATAAGACTTGATATTGTCTGACTGTAAAAACTGGTCAAGTTCATCTTGCTCCTGTTTATTCAAGTTATCTTGAGAAACCGCAAGCATATTGTAGTGTAAAATTTCACCAAACTGTCGTTGACTAAGCCCTGAGATAGAATCACGGATACCAAAACCCATGACAAGAAGGGCTGTACATCCCGCAACACCAACGATAGTCATCAACATACGCTGTTTATAACGGAAAAGGTTACGCGCTGTCACTTTATAAGTAAAGCTCATACGCTTCCAAATCGGCTTGATTCTCTCTAAGAAAATACGGGAACCTGCTTTGGGTGGTTTGGCTAAGAAAAGTGCTGCAGGTGCGCCACGCAACTCAGCTTGAGCCACTAAATAAGCTGGCAAAACGGTACAGGCAAGGGCAATAACAAAGGAAACAATCGTCCACATTGGTGAGAAAGTCAAAATCAAACCTGAAAATGTAGAGGAAGCCGAATAAGCGTTAAATACCACATGAGGGAGTACAACATGACCTAAGAGCACACCTACAGTTGCACCTGCACAGGCTGAAACAGCGCCATAAACGATAAATTTTTTCCGAATTTGAGCATTGGTGTAACCCAAAGCTTTAAGTAAGCCCATATTGCCCCGCTCTTCTTCCACGAAACGTGTCATCGTAGTTAAACTGACGAGAACGGCAATCGCAAAGAGCACGACAGGGAAAATATTAGAAAGGGCATCGATACGAGTGGAATTATCAACGAAGGTTTGATAACCGGGATTTCCTTCTTTTCGATTATTCACGGTATATGCTGGAGCTTTCAGCGCTGCCAGTTGATCTTGCTGTTCCTGCAGCTGAGTTTTACTTTCTGCAAGCTTTGCTTTACCTGTATTTAAACTTTCTTGTAGGGCTTGGAGTTGAGGATTTTCACCGGCTAAAGCTTTTTGCTGATTGAGCATCTTCTGCGATTCTTGCAGTTTTGCTTCTTCTGCTTTCAGTTTATCTTGGGCTTGATTTAACTGGGCTTGTGGCTCTTTTTTTATCTCAGCTAAACGCTTTTCAGGTTGTCCTTCCAAGAGTTTTTTGAGCTTTTTTTGGTAATAGTCTGAGCGTTCCGTAAATTGCGGATCATAGGGACTGAGGCCTTGTGTGCTTTTGAAGCTCAAGCGTGCAATCATATACACATCCGACTGAAAAGCCTCAGGCGGAACAACGGCATAGCCGTTAAGCTGGCCTGTTCCTATGTTGGTCGGTCCATACAGGCTTTTATCAACAAATTCACTTGATTTGACAAAGCCGACCAACTTGAACTCATGGTTTTTTAGAAGGTAAGAGCCCTCATTTTTTTCTTCACTTACACGGATTGTATCGCCAAGCTTGTATTTGTCTTGGTAGAGAAAATCAAGGGCAATTTCATTATTTTTTTGGGGCATTCTTCCCGCAATGAGCTCATAAGTCGAAAGGTTGTCTGCTTGCGAGAAGACACGTAAGGAAGTTTTCTTATCGGGCAGCAAAACATCACGAAAATAACCAAAATCAACCGTTTTGAGTCCATCTGCCTGACTAATAAGCTTTTGGTCAGATGTATTTAACCCCATCGTTGAAGTAATGCTCAAATCCGCCAAGTGATGACGCGCATAGAATTCCTCGGCCGTTGCCCTCATATTTGGGCCAGACATTTTTAAACCGACAAAGGCAAAGACCCCTAAAGCCATGAGAGAAAAAATAGATATGAAACGTCCAAAAGATCCCGTAATCGACCGCCTTATATTTTTATTGAGGGTTTTTGTTTTCATAGAATCACCACTCAATCGTTTCGATATCTGCCGGACTGTCGTTGACCGTAATTTCCTTGACACGGCCATCATGGACATGAATGATACGATCCGCGATTTGACTAATGGCAGCATTATGAGTCACAATAATCACTGTTGCGCCTTGAACGCGCGACATGTCTTGCAGTATTTTCAGTACGTGCTTTCCTGTTTGATAGTCTAATGCTCCGGTTGGTTCATCACAAAGAAGTATTTTGGGATTCTTAGCAATAGCGCGTGCAATAGCTACACGTTGTTGTTCTCCTCCCGAAAGTTGTGAGGGAAAATTGTCCAAGCGATGACCCAAGCCGACATTTTGAAGAACTTCTACGGGATCAAGCGCATTTTCAACAATCTCTGAAGCCAGTTCGACATTTTCCTTGGTCGTCAAATTGTTAATCAAGTTATAAAATTGAAAAACAAAACCAACATCACGTCTGCGGTAAGTAATCAGTTCTTTCGCGGATAGCTCCGCAATATTTACACCATCAATTATTACTTGCCCTTCATCACTAGAGTCCATGCCACCTAAAATATTTAAAATCGTGGATTTACCCGCACCTGAAGTTCCTAGGATAACCGCAAGTTCCCCTTTTTCAATCGCAAAGTTTACGTGATCATTCGCATAGATTTTTTCTCCACCAGATTGATAGATTTTTGATTCATCTTTTATTTCAATATAGGACATAAAATTCCTCCTGTAAGCGTTTATATTACTCTATTATACCATACTCTCAACCCTCATTTTATTGATTTAAGTATAAAAAAACGCCAGCCTAAAAGCTCACGTCTTCTTCTATTATTTCCAAAAATCATCAAAAATGGTAATGGGTAAGTGACGCTTGTGTTCCGTTTTAAGATACCAATTTTCAATTTTTTCCTGTGCTTCAGGGCTAATTGAGCGTCCTTCTGTATAGTTGTCAATATCCTCGTAAGTCACTCCCAAGGCAACTTCATCTGCCAATCCGGGCTTACCATCTTCCAAGTCTGCTGTCGGAACTTTTTCATAAAGAGAAGGTTCTGCGCCCAAAGCAGCAAGCAACATCTTACCTTGGCGTTTATTGAGACGGAAGAGCGGCAAGAGATCTGCGCCACCGTCACCAAATTTTGTATAAAAGCCTGTGATATTTTCCGCTGCATGGTCCGTTCCCAAAACAGCGCCTTGCATCCCACCAGCAATCCCGTATTGACTAATCATGCGTTGACGGGCTTTGATATTTCCCTTGTTAAAGTCCGAAATCTCCACACCAGTCGCTTCTAAAGCCGCAACTTGAGCATCAACAGCTTCTTTGATATTCACAACTAAACTTTTATCTGGTTTAATAAAATCCAGAGCTCTTTGCGCATCGTCTTCATCTGCTTGGGTACCATAAGGCAGACGAATAGCTACAAATGTGTAAGCTTCATTCCCCGTTTCTGCACGCATTTCTTCCATGGCAATCTGTGCCAAACGGCCAGCCAAGGTCGAGTCTTGCCCTCCTGAAATCCCTAAAACATAGGTTTTAATAAAAGGATATTTCTTTAAATAATCTTTGAGGAAGTCCACTGATTTACGAATTTCTTCTTGTGCATCAATCGTTGGTTTAACACCTAGTTCTTTAATAATTTTTTCTTGTAAAGACATATTCACTCCAAAATTTTAGCCATATAAAATTCATCAAGGTATTCATCATTGATTTTAAGAGATTGGCTACGTACTCCTTCAATCACAAAACCGTTTGTTTTATAACATGAAATAGCTGCGCTGTTGTTCATTGCTACTGTAAGCTCTAAACGCGAAATCTCTTCTTTACGTGCCCATTCTTCTAGGGCTGTAAAAAGCCGGCTCGCAATCCCTTGACGACGATAATCCTTACGCACAGCAATGACAATTTTAGCACAATGTTTATTTCGACGGTAAGTGCCACGATAGGCAGCCAAGAAGGCGACTAATTCGCCTTGATCATTGTCGGCGCCCATCAAGAAGTCCGTTGAGGCAATCTGATTGGCTAATTCATGAAGTTTGGTTTTATGCTCGTCAGGTTCAACCAGCATAAAATTATTTTCTTGAAAAATTTCCATTTGGAGCTGACCAAATGCTTCAGCATGTCCTAATTCAATATTTTTTATTCTCATAGTATCAATCCAATTTCATTCCAGAAACCTTGGTGCGTACTTGACTGATCAGACGCATCTTATGGTTCCATAATTCTTGTGATAAGTCAACGGGATAAGGTTGGGGATTGAGGTTGCGCTTATATTCATCCCAAAGTTCGGTCAAGTTGGCTTCAGCAAAAGTTTTGATTTCTTCTAAGGTAGGCAAAGGGTAAACTTGCTGGCCTTTGACAAAAATTTCTTTAAGTAGCGGTTTAGCAGCAAAGTCGCGTACATTTTTATTAATAAAGGTGTGCACGGGATGGAACATGTAGATTTCCTCACTCTGGTCTGGTCTCTCACCGTCAAAAGTAATATAATCTCCCTCAGATTTACCATCACTTTCTCTTGTGATACGCCAGATTTGTTTTTTGCCAGGCGTGGAAACTTTCTCTGCATTGCTGGACAGTTTGATGGTGTCTTGCATTTCACCCTGATCGTCTTCCATAGAGACGAGTTTGTAGACAGCACCAAGTGCAGGCTGATCATAAGCCGTGATGAGCTTGGTCCCTACACCCCAAACATCAATCTTTGCTCTCTGCATTTTCAAGTTCAAAATTGTTGACTCGTCCAAATCATTTGAAGCATAGATTTTGGCATCGGTAAAGCCAGCTTCATCCAGTTGCTGACGTACCTTTTTCGAGATATATGCCATATCTCCAGAGTCAATGCGGACCCCTTGGAAATTGATTTTGTCGCCAAATTCACGTGCCACACGAATAGCTGCCGGAACACCAATGTTCAAAGTATCATAAGTATCCACAAGGAAGACACAATCTTTATGTGTCTGCGCGTAGGCTTTAAAGGCTTCATAATCGTTGCCATAACTCTGAACTAGAGCATGAGCATGTGTTCCACTTGGTTTAATCCCAAAAATCTTAGCCGCACGTACATTACTTGTGGCGTCTGCACCACCAATATAGGCCGCACGCGTCCCCCAAATAGCAGCGTCCATTTCTTGGGCACGACGTGTACCAAACTCAAGCAAAGGATCATCACCAATCACAGACTTGATGCGTGAAGCCTTGGTTGCAATCAGTGTTTGGAAATTAATAATATTGAGGACAGCCGTTTCGATAAGCTGACATTCAGCCAATGGTCCTTCTATCTGAACCAAAGGTTCATTGGCAAAAACGAGTTCTCCTTCTTGGACAGAACGGACTGTGCCTGTAAAGCGAAGCTGCGCCAAGTAGTCCAAAAAATCCTCAGGGTAATCTAATTCACGGAGATAGGAAATATCTGTTTCTGTAAATCTTAGATTGTTTAAGTAATTCACCATGCGTTCCAGACCGGCAAAAATAGCATAGCCGTTTTCAAAAGGCATTGAACGGAAAAAGACTTCAAAAACAGAATTGCGATTATGACGTCCAAGCTCCCAATAGGTTTGCATCATATTTATTTGGTAAAGATCTGTATGTAAAGTTAAACTATCGTCTGGATATAGTGACATGGTGACTCCTTTTATGAGGGACAAATTATATTCTTACTCTATTTTAACAAAATTTGACAGTAAATTGTATTGTCATCACCTGTATTTATAAATATTCAGGGACATTTTTATCTTCATGTTGAAGTTGTCTCAATCCTTCTTAAATTCTTCATGAGTTTAAATTCAATAAATTATTATTTTCTTATTTGAAAATGCTCATATACCTGATGAAAATGGGCTTTTCTGGTATAATATGAAAAGAATTAAAAAGGAGCTGTATACCCACTGATGGAACAAGTAAAAAGAAATAAAATCGGAATTCTAGGCGGTAACTTTAACCCGGTCCACTTCACCCATCTGATGATGGCAGACCAGGTCGCGCAACGCCTTGAATTAGATAAGGTATGGCTCATGCCGGAAGCTCTTCCTCCACATGTTGACGAGAAAAAAACAATCTCAGCTGAGCATCGTGTGAAAATGCTAGAGCTGGCGATTGCAGATAGTCCTCGATTATCACTGGAGCTGAGAGAAGTTGCACGCGGTGGGAAATCTTATACCTATGACACGATGAAGCACCTCACCCAAGCTTATCCGGATACTGATTTTTATTTTATCATTGGAAGTGATATGGTGGAATATCTTCCAAAATGGTACAAGATTGAAGCTTTACTAGACTTGGTTCAGTTTGTTGCTGTTCAACGTTCAACCACGGCTATTGAAAGTCCCTACCCGGTCCAATGGGTAGACCTGCCCCTTTCTTTTGCCTCCAGTACTTCTTTACGTCAGATGTTTAAAGACGGAATCGAACCTGCTTACCTTATGCCTCGACCTGTTATTGATTATATTAAAAAAAATAAGCTCTATCTTGAAGGATAGAGCTTTTTTATTATTCTTCGATAATTTCTTCAAAATCAACGGTTCCCTTACGTTTATTAGCAGAAATGACACGAATTTTTAGGACATCACCCATGCGGTAAGTTTTTTCTGATTTTTTTCCTTTGAAAATATCTTCTTCTTCATCGAATTCGATAGCTTCTTCAACACCTGTATGAAGATTAACCGTACGAATCAAACCTTGAACAGTATTTTCGAGTTCCATGAAAAGGCCAAATTTTTGAACACCGGTTACGGTAGCTGTATAAACTTCACCGATATGGTCTTGCATGTATTCCGCTTTTTTCATGGCATCCACGATGCGTTCCGTCACAACTGCACGATGTTCCATGTCAGAAGATTGTTTAGCGATTTCAGGTAAACGTTCTTTCCATTCTTCTTTTGTGCGGTTTGAGTGATCTTTGGGATAAAGATGAAGTAAACGGTGCACAATCAAGTCAGGATAACGACGAATCGGACTGGTAAAGTGTGTGTAGTCTGTCGCAGCTAATCCATAATGCTGCGTATTTTTTTCTGAATAAAGAGCTGTCGACATCGTGTGGCGCAATTGATACGTCAGCGTTTTTTCAAAAGCTGTTCCTTTAATCTCTTCTGCAAAGTAATTTACGGCTTCGTGAGAATTTGAACTCAAGCTAAAGCCCGCATCAGCAGCTTTTTCCATTAATTTGGCAAATGCTTTTTCTTTCGGTTTGTCATGCACACGATAAAGGGAAGGCAATTTTTTCTTTTGGAAATCAAGGGCAACGGTTTCGTTGGCTGCCAACATGAAGGATTCAATCATGCGTTCTGCTGTACCACGTTCACGTTTCACCACATCAATCGCATGACCTTTTTCATCCAAAATAACTTTTGCTTCACTTTCGTCAAATTCGATCATGCCACGTTGATGACGCATTTCTTCAAGCAACGCGTGAAGTTCCCCAGCAATAGCGACAGAATCAACAATTTTAGGGAATTGCTCTAAACTTTCACGATGTCCTTCTTGCCCTTTATTGAGCATTTTGTTTACTGTTGAATAAGTCATACGGTAAGTTGTCTTAATCACGGACGGACCAATCTTGTAATTGATAATTTTACCGGCATTATTGATTTCCATCACACAGGACATTGTCAAACGTTCTTGCGCTTCGTTTAGCGAACAGAGGTTATTGGACAGCTTCACAGGTAACATTGGGACGACACGGTCTGTAACGTAGACAGATGTAGCACGTGCAAAAGCCTCTTCATCCAAAGGCGACCCGTCAGTGACATAGTGAGAAACGTCAGCGATATGAACACCCAGTTCATAATTCCCGTTTTCTAACTTCTTCACATGAATGGCATCATCCAAGTCTTTCGAATCTTCGCCATCAATCGTATAAGTGATTTCTGAGCGGTAGTCGTCACGCCCTGCAAAGTCCTCTTCCGTCAATTCTTCTGGTATTGCTTCGGTTTGAGCCATTGTTTCTGCTGTAAATTCTTGTGGAATTTTCATAGCGCAAAGCACTTCCAAAATGTCGATACCCACATCATCCTTGTGTCCGATAATTTCTAACATTTGTCCTTCAAATGATTTATTTTCATCAGGATGTTGCGTTACTTTGACGCTGACAACATCACCTTCTTGTACTTCTGGCAGAGGTTGCTTGATGTACAAAGGATCTGTGATTTTATCATTGTAGAGTTGAATCGTGCCTTTATAGCCTGTAAGTTTGCTTTGACGACTGGATAAGCTTTGATAGCTCCCTACAGTTTCCGTCACTGAACGTTTTGTGATTTTGATGATTTGTCCATCTGCACCACGTTTGGCATTTTTTTGATGCAGCACACGAACAAGAACCGTATCTCCATCCATTGCTGATTTGGTAAATTTTGGTGAGATGAAGATGTCATTGCTCTTGTCTATCGCATCGAGTGGGTTCACAAAGCCAAATCCCTTCGGATGCTTATGAAAAACGCCTTCAACTTCGTTTTTTTCTGGTGTATTAATAATTAAATCTGATATTTTTGCCATTATTATCTTTCTGTTTTTTAAATCTATCTTTTCTATTATAACACACCCTACAAGACGTCTTTTGTTTTGAAATGTTTTTTATGCTCATTCTTCTTTTTTATTGATATAGAGATTCATTTCTTTTGTGTAACGGCTCATCTCCCATACTGAATTATCTGTATTTAAATGTTGAGCCAGAAGATGGGCAATGTAAGGACCTGTAGTTAGGCCTGATGAACCTAAACCACTGGCAACACTCAAGCCTTCCTCTTGCTCTATAGGGCCAAAGAAGGGTGCAAAATCAGCGGTATATGCGCGTGTCCCGACACGGTAGCTATAAGCTGTGCCTGAAAAATAATCCTCTTTTAAGAAGCTTTGCACGCCCTTGGTCAGTTGGTCGAAAGCTTCTTGTGTCGGCTCTAAGTCCCACGCTGCTTCATTTTCATGCGTTGCCCCCAAGAGGAGACGGCCTTTTTGAAAGGGAATCAGGTCAGCTTCACCTTCTAAGAAAGCCACCGGCCATTTCTCCGTCTTAAATTTGGTTTCAAAAGACAAAAGTTGCCCTTTCTGAGGAGAAACCTTGGCTGTATAACCCAGTTGATCCAATAAAGTTTTCAGTGCTGGCCCGGGTGTCAAAACGAGTTCGTCTACTTCCACTCTTGCTTGCGCTGAAGTCACCCACCATTTTGCCTTCTTCTTCTTGACTTGGGCCTCTTCACTTATTACATGCACCCCACGTGTTTGGGCGCGTTCTCGAAGGTGTTGTAAGTAAGCTTTTCCATCAAGCCGTGCGCCACCAGAGATGTACAAACTCTCGACAGGTTTCAGTAAGGGCAACATTTCTGTCGTTTCTTCTGCAGTAAGCTGGCGTATCTCTCCAATCTCTGGCGCCTCTGCACGTCGCTCTAAAGCAAGCTGTTCAAGTTCTTGCAGTGCTTGTGGACTTCTGACAAAGAGCGTGCCACACTTTTCATAAATGTTTTCGTCCAAACTAAAATCTTTAACTAATTGCTCAAAAAAAGCAGCACCGTCCCTAGCTAAAGCATACCATTGTTTGTTTCTTCGTTTGGACAGCCAAGGAGAAATAATCCCTGCACTGGCACCTGTTGCCTGATGTTTGCCAGAATCAAAAATTGTAATGTCAAATTTTTCTGTATCTAAGTAATTGGCCAAGGTCATCCCGATGATGCCGCCACCAATAATCGCTATTTTTTTCATAGGTTTATTATTCCATATGGGGCATTTTAAGTCAACTGTCGCTTTGTGTAGAAAAAACTTCCCGTAATTTGGGAAGTTTTGGGTTATGGGTTGATGATGAGAGCGGGACGGACGCCTCCGTCACCACGGCTATACATGATATTATTTTGCCCAGTCAAACTGGCACCGGGAAAAATATGCCAAGCAGATACGGTAGGCGCAAGAGTACGCGTCCACCACCAGGTGTTGCGTGCAGCCATACGCTGTGCACGATTAGGAAACGGTCCTGCTTCGCTAGACAGGTGCACAACATCCGCCAGTGAAAGCGCAAAGGCTTGTGTCGTGCCAGAACTATTCACAGCTGTTCTGTCTGCTCTGACAGCGTCAAATCGAATAGCGTCCCACTCTGCAGGTAACCAACGGATTCCTTCTCCTCCCCAAGGTGCCGCATCCCCATCTGAAATGCCTGGTACTACCGCTGGTATAGACACGGGTTGAACCATAGCTTGAACCTCAGCGTCAAGTCCATTGAACCAGTTGCTCAGGACTTGGGGCTGGTCGTTGAAACTTGTATTGCGGATGGATTCATGACGGATAATCATATGGTTTCCCGAACCTTGGTCTTCAAGGTAGAGGTACTCTTCCCCGGCCATGGTGAAGACACGGCCAGGAAGCATAGTGTCAAAGTTAAAATCTGACGGTGGAGAGTCAACCTCATAACGTGGGTTGCTTGTTCCCGATTCATTCATCGAGTTGTTCTTAATTCCTGTAAGGAAAGCTTCTAAGCGGCTGTCGC
>ERZ1034915.5-NODE-5-length-162572-cov-32.953045_pt1 | contig 162572 bp, 135 predicted proteins | sample MGYA00520592_ERZ1034915 | MGnify/ENA primary metagenome ERZ1034915 (study PRJEB33766, sample SAMN09781787) | gut metagenome | biome: gut microbiome | host: Homo sapiens | place: Madagascar | study: EMG produced TPA metagenomics assembly of the PRJNA485056 data set... | reverse complement strand
TGGGAGGCCAGGGCGCCGCTGACCGGTGGACGGCACCGAGCCGTCATCGAAACTGCAGAAGGGGGAGGCCTCGCGGCCTCCCCCTTTTTTGCGTTTTATAAAGAGCTGTAATACAAGAACTCGCCTTCTTTTAGCTTGTCTTACTGTTTGGCTGTATTTTGAGTCCTTCTTTTGTATTTGCGCGATAATAACTCCCATTGGCGTTAGGGAGGACTTGATGTTTACCGTTTTTGTCTTGGGCAATATTGCTTCGGGTAAGTCGACTGCCTGCCGCTATCTCGAATCTCATGGCGCCATGCTTATCGATCTGGACGAGCTTGCCAAATCGCTGTATGTGCCAGGCTCCGATATCGTCAATGCCCTCGCGGAAGAATTTGGCTGGGATATTTTGGATGAGGAGGGCGGCATTCGCCGCAGCATCCTCGCTTCTCGAGCTTTCGCTTCTCCTGATTCGGTTGCACGGCTCAATGACCTTGTGCACCCCGTTCTCATTGAACAGCTTTCGCTTAGGATTCTCGATCCGGTTTGTTGTACGGTTTCATCTCCCCGTTATCCCTTTGCGGTTGTCGAGGTTTCTGCTCCGACTGGTTTTGAGGATGCATTTGGCTTGGCTGATGAAATTCTGGTCATCAGCGCCCCTTTGTCAGTTCGTCGCGAGCGTGCTATTCAGCGTGGCATGGAGCCATCTGATTTCGATGCCCGTTCTGCTTGCCAGCCCGATGAGTCTGCGCTGTGCAATCTCGCTACAACGGTGATTGATAATGCCGCAGGCGATAATTCGCTCTTTGAGCAGCTTGACTCATGGCTTGCATGCCATGGGTTTATAGACACTGCGAATAAGGAGGATGCCGATGCCTAAGACACGTTTCTTTGCGTGGTATCGCCTTATACCGCTGGCTGCCGTTTTTGCCTTCGGCCTTATCTCATTCGTTTACTCGTGTGCTCCTGCGGCTTTCTTTAAGCCGCTGTATCCCATTGACTACGAGGCGTATGTAAAGCAATCTAGTATTTCGCATAATCTGGATCCGTATCTGGTGTGCGCTGTCATTAAGTCGGAATCGAATTGGGATCCCGAGGCTGAGTCGAATCAGGGTGCTCAGGGATTGATGCAGCTGATGCCCGAGACTGCCCAGGATATGATCGCCAAGGGTCTTGTCGACGGTGGGGGGTATTCGGCCGACAACCTTAACGATCCTGCTACGAATATCGAGTTTGGCTGCGCGTACCTCTCGTATCTCTTAACGTATTTCAACGGGTCGACGGATAGCGCTATTGCCGCATATAACGCCGGCATGGGCAATGTGGATGGTTGGGCGCAGCAGAGCACCTCGCTTCACAATGCGATTACCTTCCCCGAGACGCAGGCTTATCTGATTCGCGTCAATAATGCCTGGGTTCGCTATAAGACGCTCTATCCCGATCGGTTCGTATAGGACTAAGCCCACCTCCTGCGTATACTGCAGATGTATGAGTTAGGAGTATCCATGGCGGAATTTGAAGTAGAACGCGTTGGTGGTGAACTTAAGCGCTTTGGCGTTGAGGGCGCTGAGGTGCCGTTTGAAGTCGTTTCTCCCTATGAGCCTGCAGGTTCTCAGCCTAAGGCCATTGAGTCGCTTGTGCAGGGTGTGAGGGACGGAGATCGCTATCAGGTTTTGCTGGGCGTGACTGGTTCGGGCAAGACCTTCACGATGGCTAAGACTATTGAGGCCCTGGGGAAGCCGACGCTGGTCATGGCTCCCAATAAAACGCTCGCCGCTCAGCTTGCGAGCGAGCTCAAAGAGTTCTTTCCCAACAACGCTGTGGTCTACTTTGTCTCGTACTACGACTACTATCAGCCCGAGGCGTATGTGCCGCAAAGCGATACATATATCGAGAAAGACTCCTCGATTAACGAAGAGGTCGAGATGCTGCGACATCAGGCGACCGCCTCGTTGCTCTCTCGACGCGATGTAATCGTCGTTGCTTCGGTGTCCTGTATCTACGGTATCGGCTCTCCCGAGGACTATGCGGGGCTGGCGCCGAATGTCGACAAGAAAGTGCCGCTCGAGCGCGATGACTTTATCCATGCACTTATCGACATTCAATATGATCGCAATGACTATGACCTAGCGCGCGGCACGTTCCGCGTGCGCGGCGATGTTGTCGACGTGTATCCGCCTTATGCCGAGCATCCGTTGCGGTTTGAGTTCTTTGGCGACGAGGTCGAGCTTATTGCCGAGATCGATGAGGTTACCGGTGAGATGCTTCGTGAGTACGAGGCCATCCCCGTATGGCCGGCATCGCACTACGTGACCGAGAAGCCGAAGGTCAAGGCGGCTCTGAAATCAATCAGTGAAGAGTGCGAGAAGCGTGTGGCCGAGCTCAAGGCGACCGACAAGTTGCTCGAGGCACAGCGTCTGCAGCAGCGCACCGACTATGATCTCGAGATGCTCGAGACCATGGGTTTTTGTAACGGTATCGAGAACTACTCGCGTCATCTGGACGGTCGAAAACCGGGCGAGCCGCCGTTTACCCTGATCGATTACTTCCCTAAGGACATGCTCTGCATCATCGATGAGAGCCATGTGACGGTGCCGCAGATTCGCGGCATGCACGAAGGTGACCGCTCGCGTAAGGTGACGCTGGTGGAACACGGTTTTCGCCTTCCTTCGGCACTCGATAACCGCCCGCTTCGTTTCGATGAGTTTGAGGCAAGGATCCCCCAGTTCATCTACGTTTCGGCCACGCCGGGCGACTACGAGCTGCGGGTGAGCCAGAACGATGTTGAGCAGATTATTCGTCCGACCGGCCTGCTCGATCCCAAGATCGATGTGCGTCCGGTTCGCGGTCAGATTGACGATCTTGAGGACGAGATTCGCGAGCGCGTTGCCCGCAAGGAGCGCGTGCTGGTGACCACGTTGACCAAGCGCATGGCCGAGGACCTGACCGACCATCTGCTTGATGCCGGCATTAAGGTCAATTACATGCACTCCGATACGGCGACGATGGATCGTGTCGAGATCCTGCGTACGCTGCGCGAGGGAAAGATCGATGTTCTCGTTGGCATCAACCTGCTCCGCGAGGGTCTGGACCTTCCCGAGGTCTCGCTGGTGGCGATTCTCGATGCCGATAAGGAAGGCTTCTTGCGCAACCGCCGTTCGCTGATTCAGACGATTGGCCGCGCGGCACGTAATGCCGACGGCGAAGTCATCATGTACGCAGACGTTGTGACCGATTCGATGAAAGAGGCCATCGAGGAGACGCAGCGCCGTCGTGAGATTCAGATGGCATATAACGAAGAGCATGGCATTGTGCCTAAGACGGTTCGCAAAGCCATTAACGATATCTCGAGCTTTATCGCCGAGGCCGAAAAGACCGTGGGCTCCAAGGGGCGTTCGAAAGGCGATTCGCTGGGTCACGGTGCGTTCTATACACCCGATGAAAATGGTGAGGGTGCCGTGCCAGAGACGGTGGCGCCCGAACAGATGCTTGCCGAGCAACTGGAAGGGCTACCGCATGATGAACTCGTGCGGATCGTCGAGACCATGGAGGAGGACATGCGTAACGCTTCCGCCGCCATGGACTTTGAGGAGGCGGCGCGTCTGCGCGATGCGGTCGTCCAGATTCGGGCGATGCTCGAGGGTGCATCTGAGGACGAAACGATCGAGCGTTTGCGTTCGCAGGCTCGCAAGGGTTCCACCTTTGCTTCGGGCAGAAAGCGCCAGGGCGCACGATTTAAGAAGTAACGAACAGGCCCCGAGTTCCCTGTGGAGCTCGGGGCCTGTGTCATTCGGGTGCGGGAGTTCGTGTGCTAGAGGTCTGCAATCAGGGCTTCGGCGCAACGGATGCCGTCGGTGGCGGCGCTCATGATGCCGCCGGCATATCCAGCTCCCTCGCCGCAAGGGTAAAGACCCGGGGTCGACGCGGCGTGGCACGCTCGGTCGCGGGTGACGGTGACAGGCGAGCTCGAACGCGTCTCCATGCCGGTGAGGACGGCGTCGGGGCGGTCGTAGCCGCGCAGCTTCTTGCCAAGCAGGGGGATTCCCAAACGAAGCGATTCAACGATATGCTGCGGGAGGGCTTCGTCGATTGCCGTCCAGGTCACGCCAAGTGGATAGGTGGGCTTCACTTTTCCAGGTGCCGTGCTGGCACGTCCCACAAGGAAATCTCCGACGAGCTGTGCCGGTGCGTTCCAGTTGGAGCCGCCCAGGCGATAGGCGGTCTGCTCGCAGGCGCGCTGGAGTTCAATGCCCGCAAGCGGGTCATCGCTGGGAAGGTCGTCGGGCGTGACGTTAACGAGTAGGGCGGCATTGGCGTTGCGCCCGTCGCGGGCATTGAGGCTGGCTCCGTTGACGCACAGATAGCCCTGCTCGGAGGAGGCGGCAACAACCTGCCCGCCGGGGCACATGCAAAACGAGAACACGCTGCGATTGTTGGGGAGATGGGCCACGAGTTTGTAAGGAGCTGCTCCAAGCGCCGGATGCCCCGCCGAAGGGCCATATTGGGCACGGTCGATGTCGCGCTGCGGATGCTCGATGCGTACGCCCATGGCAAAGGTCTTTTGCGCGAGGGCCACGTTATGGGTCTTGAGAAGTTCGAATACGTCGCGAGCGGAATGTCCGCAGGCGAGAATGAGGTGCTTTGTGACGATTGTCTCGCTCGCGGTGTCTCGGGGCGATTGAACATCGATGCCGGTGATTGCGCCGGACGCATCGGTGCGAATGTCGATGAGTTTTGTGCGATAACGAACGGTTCCGCCGAGCTGTTCGATGCGCTGGGAAATGTTGGTGACGACGGAGGGAAGGATGTCGGAGCCAATGTGCGGCTTGGCGTCCCACAGGATATCGCGAGGCGCGCCCGCTTCGACGAAGGTCTCGAGAATCAGGCGATGGGCGGGATTCTTGGTTCCCGTATTGAGCTTTCCGTCCGAGAAGGTCCCCGCGCCGCCCAGACCAAACTGGATATTGCTCTCGGGGTCGAGGACACGCTCCTTAAGAAAGAGGTCGATCGCCTGCGAGCGTCGAAGTGCCGGGTCACCACGCTCGATAAGCAAGGGCTTAAGGCCTGCTTCGGCAAGGGTGAGGGCGGCAAAGAGGCCGGCGCAACCGGCGCCGACAACGATGGGACGCTCCTTGGGCGCATTGGAGGCAGGGGAGGGGAATGAGGGCGCCTCGCCGTCTACCATGCGGATACGCGAGCGGTCACGTTCGGCGACGCTGTCGAGCGCTTCCTGCTCAAGGCGGGGGCTTGTCAACTCGACTCGAAAACTCAAAATAAAATGGACGTCTCGCTTTTTACGGGCGTCGATAGACTTGCGATGGAGCTCGATGGCTTTAATCTGGGAATTCTTGCAATGCAGGGCTCGTTTGGCGGCACGTCTGCCAACGGTAAGGCAGGCGGTTTCGTCACCAGCCTCATCGAGGGACGCGTGGACTTGGGCGATTTCGATCATCGAGGTCTCCTTAGATGCAAGAAAGAGGCCGCCCGGTGTCCCAGACGGCCCGAATGCGTTTTGATTATAGACTGCGCGGCTATAGACTGCTTGCAGCGCGAATGCCCGAGATCCAAGCCCATGCAAGGTTAAAGCCGCCACAATCGGCATCGATATCGAGTGCTTCGCCACAGACGGAAAGCGGGGCACTGGCTGCGGTGTTTACGTAAAGGCTGGGTATCGACACGTCCTCGATGGGCACGCCGCCGCGCATGACCTGGGCCGAACGCTCCTCCGCCGTTCCCTCGACGAGCAGCTTAAAGTGCTTGAGGATCGAGATCAGATGGATGACATCGTGCGACCCAGGATGGCACTGTTCGAATGCGACGCAGACGACGTGAGAGAGCTGCGGGGCAAGCATACCGTCGAGCCAGCGGGGATCGTGGGGCGAAAAGTCGCCGAGCAGCTCAGCTCGCTGGTTGAGCATATCGAGCAACTCGCCTTTGGAGAGGTCAGGGAAAAAATCGAGCAGAATCGTGTCGCCGCGCTGGACGCGGCGGGAGAGGTTGAAGGCGGCAACGCCCGAGATGCCAAAGGTTCGGAAGAGCACTTCGCCGTCTTCGTGCCAGAGCTCCTTGTGATTACGGGTGAGCGTCAGACGGGCTCGGACGCGCAGGCCATCTAAGGTCTTGAGGGCCGTCTGGTCGCCAACGACTGATGCCGACACGGGGCAGAGGACGGGGCGCGGCGCCGTGAGGGGAAGACTGAACAGCCGCGCGATGTCGGCAGGGCTGCCGCCCGTGGCGATAATCACAGCCTTTGCTTGCAGCGTCTCGTTTTTGCGAGGTACGTCGGCAAGCGCCTTCCGAAGCGAACGGACCTCCGTTTTCCGGTCGTCGTGCTTTTTTGCCTTGAGTGCCCGCGTCGGACGGTCGATTTGGAGCGCCCAGCCCTTGGGAGCTTTGGATGCCGAGACAACGTTTGCCCCGCAGATCAAGGTGATATCCAGGCGATCGCAAGCGTTGAGAAGCGCATCGCGAACCGATTCGGCACGAAGGGAGCGCGGATACAGCCGGCCCTCCTCGGAGGTCGTCATGATGCCCAGCGAGGAGAAGAAACCCATAAGCTCTTGTTCGGGCTGGGGGCCCATGACGGATTCGACGAATGCGGGGTGGTTATACCGCTGAGGATCAATCGATTCGTTGGAGAGGTTGCAGCGGCCGTTACCGGTCGCAAGGAGCTTGAGGCCGCAGGCGACATCGCGCTCAACGATGCAGACGCTTTTGCCAGCGCGTGCGGCCGTAATGGCGGCGGCGAGGCCTGAAGCCCCGCCGCCGATTACCAAGACGTCATAGAGGGCGCTCGCGTTCACTTAGGCCTCGTCGGTCTCGTGCGGGGTAATAGCCTCGACGGCAGAGACTGCCTTGGGCAACATGCCATCGGGCAGCGCGGTCTCGACCTCGCCCTTATCGCAGGCCTCGGCGAGTGCCGGATTAATGGGAAGCTGGCCCAAGATGTCGAGGTTATAGCGCTCTGCGACCTCGGGGAGCTTGCTCTTGCCAAAGACCTCGATCTTCTTGCCGCAGTCGGGGCACTCAATATAGCTCATGTTCTCGACAATGCCCAGAATGGGGACGTTCATCTTCTCGGCCATGTTGACCGCCTTGGCGACGATCATCGAGACCAGATCCTGCGGGCTTGTGACGATGACGATGCCATCGACGGGCAGCGACTGGAAGACGGTGAGGGCGACGTCGCCCGTTCCCGGGGGCATGTCGACCAGCAGATAGTCGATGGGACCCCAGGAGGTCTCGCTCCAGAACTGCCTGATGGCACCTGCGATAACCGGACCGCGCCAGAGGACGGGGTCGGTTTCGTTTTGGAGCAGCAGGTTAGAGCTCATGACCTTGACGCCGTGCTCGGAGATTTCGGGCAGCATAAGATTGCCGAGGGCATGGACATGGCGACCGCTCATGCCGAACATCTTGGGGATAGAGGGGCCGGTAATGTCGGCATCGAGGACGCCGACCTTGTGACCGTGACGGGCAAGCTCGGTGGCGATGGCGCCGGTGACGAATGACTTGCCGACGCCGCCCTTGCCGGAAAGCACGGCGATAACGCGCTTGACCTCGGACAGCGTGTTTTCTTCAAATTCCTGCGGCGCGGTTTGTCCGCCGGCGGCCTGTGCGTGCTCGCAACCCATGTATGACTCCTTTGTATATGTTGGGGCCGGAGCCCCGCGATGTGACACGAGCGTCATTGTACCCTCGTTTGCGAGCGGGAGTCATGTGTGATGCGTCTGGCCGCGAGTGTGCGTTGCAATGTCATGCCACCCCAACGAGCGGGCGGGCTTACTGAACCTTGCTGGCGAACTCAAGATATTGAATGCGCTGCAGCTTGTCGATTGTGGAGACATAGGGGCTGTCTTCCGATTCCAAGTCATAGCGCAGCCCGTCGGCTCCGAGATAGCCGGCGACATTGATGGTCGGCACATCGGACCTTGTTGCAAGTAAGGCCTTTTGATAATCGGTGAGCGGGGCGCCGATCTTATTAAGGGTTATGGCTGCAATCTCGTTTGCCCCGACGGTGTCGTAGACGTTGAGCTCGGTATTACCGGCGATTTCATAGTTTGCCCAGACAAAATAGGTCGACTGATAAATACGGAAAGCGTGGCTTGCCGTATCTTCCTGAGGGTATAGCTCGTCGTTGAGAGCCGTTGCAGCGCTCGGCTGATGGTCGCCAAAGAAGACGAGAACGACCGGTCGACCGATATTGCGCAGCTCGTTGATAAAGTACTCGAGGTCCCGGTCGGATGCGTTGATGCAGGTGAGGTAGGTGTTGAGCGCGCTATTGGCACCCTCGCTGGCTCCCTCGACCCAATAATTCGTCAGCTCTTCGGCGGGAACGGTGCCGACATCGTATCCGCCATGGTTTTGCATCGTGACATCGAAGATGAACTGCGGGGCGTCGTCGGTCCTCAGCAGGTCGAGTATCTTGTCATAGGTGGCGTAGTCGCATACGCCGGCATGGTAATAGGGTGCGCCTTCGAAATCGTCGATCGAAAGAAAGTCTCCAAAGCCCAGCTGCTGATAGATTTTATCTCGATGGTAGTTGACGGGGTTTTGCGGGTGCATAGCGGTAGTGGTATACCCAAGCTCTTTAAGGTCCTTTGCCAGGCTGTTTACGCCATTCATCTGATACAGCTGATAGGGGATCTTGCCTAATCCGACAAAGGCCGTTGTCGCTCCGGTCAAAAATTCGAATTCGGAGTTCGCCGTTCCGCCACCGGCGACCGAAGCGAGCATGGTGCCGCGAACAAGTGTGTCGGGAAGCGAGTTGTAGAATGCGGGGCCGGTGTACCCGGCCGCCTGGAGCTGCTCAAAGCACGAAAGGTCGCTAAAACTCTCATTCATGACGGCAACAATCGTCGGCTTGATTTCATTGAACTGGGCAACGGCCGCCGCGCGCTGCTCGCTCGAGCCATATGTGCTGTCGTAGGCGGCGGCGAGCTCCTGCTCGATGCTCTGCGCCTCATCGGGCGTATAGTCTTCGGGCTTCTCAATGGGCAACTCGTTGACCATTTCGGTGAACGAAGTGATAAAACCCTGAGACGCATACGTGGTGATGGGCTGCCAACGGTCAAATCCAAAATCCAGCGCCTGCTCCAAGTCGATGTTGGAAAAGCCTGAGAGCCCCACAACGGTCACTAGCAGAAAAGCACAGAGGTTAGCGGCGATAGCGGGGAAGACATGGGTGGGCGTACGGAGCTTTCGCGGTCGGATGAGCGAAAGAAGCCCCAGGGAAATCTCCAGCAGGGCGAGAGAGGTTACGATTCCGGCGGTAAAGGTAAACTCGTATCCCTCGCTCACTTCCATTGCGGTGCCAAGGGCCAAGATATCGCTTGGCAGGATGGCTTCGCCTTTAAACGTTATGACGAAGTGCTCGGCAATGCCAAGGATGCAGCAGACGACGGGCACGAGAGCCATGACGCCTCCATGACGCTGTCCCAGCAAATAAAGGGAGAGCAGAACCGTCGCGAGCAGCCCGACGGAAAACCCGAATGAGTTGGCGGGAATGCGATAGAACGTTTCGTTGCAGGCAATTTCGAGTGAAACGAACGAGAGCGCTGAAACAGCGGCGATGACAAGGATGTCACGGCAAATACAGGCAACCGTTCCCGTCGCAAGGTCGGTTTGGTCGATAAGTCCCGAAACCAAGGGCTCGACAAGAAGCATGACGGCGGCAGCACCGAGCGCCGAATAAGAAAGGACCCATAGGGAGCTGCCCTCATTTACGAGCAATTGATTCGTAACCCATGCAGCTACCACGCCGAGTGGGATGAGGAGCGTCGCGCACCAAAAGACGCGGGCAATGGGTGGCTTTTCGTTGCGTTTGATTGAAAAATACACGCGCACGACGACGGCGGCCACGATAAGGACGGCGATGAATATGGGCAGATTGGCCATGTCGCTCGAAGTGATTTCAAGGGGGATATCTTCGGTCATGGACGTTCCTCTGGTACAGCAAATTAAGTTCAGTATTAGATTACTGTAACCTTTCCACGGCATTTCGAGAAACAAAGCGCCCGATACGCAAAGCTAAAGGTCTGCGAATCTTGTATTACGAACATCTGTGCGCGTCGAGTGCGCTAAACTCATCGGCAGTATGATTCGATGCAATAGGAGGCAAGGAGCTTCCATGTCTGATTCTTCTATCGTTATTCGCGGCGCTCGTGAGCACAACCTCCGTGATATCGATGTTTCCATTCCGCGTGACCAACTCGTGGTCATTACCGGTCTTTCTGGCTCGGGCAAGAGTTCGCTGGCATTCGACACTATCTATGCCGAGGGCCAGCGTCGATACGTCGAGAGTCTTTCGAGCTATGCGCGCCAGTTCTTGGGACAGATGGACAAACCCGACTTGGATTCAATCGACGGCCTTTCGCCGGCGGTGTCGATCGACCAAAAGACGACGTCTAAAAACCCTCGCTCGACGGTTGGCACCGTAACCGAGATTTATGACTATCTGCGCCTGCTGTTCGCCCGTGTGGGCACCCCGCACTGTCCCGAATGCGGCCGTGTCATTGAGCGCCAGACGACCGACCAGGTTGCCGACAAGGTCTTGACGGCGGGGGAGGGCCGCCGCGCGTTTGTGCTGGCACCGGTGGTGCGCGGGCGAAAAGGCGAGTACACCAAACTGTTTGAGGATCTTCGCGCCGAGGGCTTTAGCCGCGTGCGTGTCGACGGTGAAGTGCGCTCGCTCGACGATCCGATCGATCTGGACAAGAAGTTCAAGCACGATATCGAGGTCGTGGTCGACCGCATCGTGATCCGTGAGAACTCGCTGGGCCGTATCGCCGAGTCTGTTGAGCAGGCGACCGCGCTGGCGCACGGCAATGTGAACGTATACTTGCTGCCCGACCGCGATGCTCCCGAGGGGACCGAAGGCGAGTTGCTGGAGTATTCGCTGGCGTTAGCGTGCCCGGAGCATGGGCACTCCATCGATGACCTGCAGCCGCGTGATTTCTCGTTCAACGCGCCCTATGGCGCGTGCCCAGAGTGCGATGGCCTGGGCTTTAAGAAGACGGTCGATGCCGAGGCCCTAATCGAAGACCCCTCGAAGTCGATCGCCGACGGGGTCTTTGGCAGCCTGTTTGGCAACTCTAACTACTATCCGCAGATTTTCGCTGCGGTCTGCAAACACTTTAAGGTGAGCGTCGATACGCCGTGGGAGGATCTGCCTCCGCGGGTGCGTCGCGCGTTTTTAGACGGCATGGGCGACCAGAAGATTTCGGTCGACTATCAAAAGCTCGATGGGCGCCGCAGCCAGTGGGACACCAAGTTCTCGGGCGTGCGCAATATCCTGTACGAGCGCTATACCGAGACGACTAATGAGAACACCAAGGCGCGCTTGGAGAAGTACATCCGCGAGGAGCCGTGCTCGAGCTGCCACGGCGCTCGTTTGCGCCCCGAGATGCTCGCCGTCACCGTGGGCGGCAAGTCCATTTACGAGGTCTGCTGCCTATCGTGCCGCGAGTCGCTCGAGTTTTTTGAGGGCTTGGAGCTTACCGAGCGCCAACAGTTTATCGGCGGGCGCATCGTCAAGGAAATCCTGGAGCGCTTGCGTTTTCTGGTCGATGTCGGACTCGACTATCTGACCCTCGATCGTGCCTCGGCGACGCTTTCCGGAGGCGAGGCCCAGCGCATTCGCCTGGCAACGCAGATCGGCGCCGGCCTCATGGGTGTCCTGTACATTTTGGACGAGCCATCGATTGGCCTCCATCAGCGCGATAACGAGCGCCTGATCAAGACGCTTGAGCGCCTACGCGATATCGGCAATACCGTCATCGTCGTCGAGCATGATGAGGATACGATTCGTGCTGCCGACTATGTGATCGACATGGGCCCCGGCGCGGGCGTGAACGGCGGACACGTAGTCGCGGCGGGAACGCCTGCCGATATCATGGCGTGTCCCGAGTCGATGACGGGCGCTTATCTGACCGGCAAACGAATGATCCGGGTTCCCGATGAACGCCGCAAGCCCGGTCGCGGCTGCCTTAAGATCACGGGCGCCCGCGCCAACAACCTCAAAAACGTTACCGCCAAGATCGAGTTTGGTACGCTTACGGTCGTTACCGGCGTGTCGGGATCGGGTAAGAGCTCCCTGGTTACCGACACTATCGCACCTGCCCTTACGAATGCCATTCACCGTTCGACGCGCCCTGTGGGTCCGTATAAGAAAATCGAGGGCATCGAGTGTATCGATAAGGTTATCGATATCGACCAGTCGCCGATTGGCCGCACGCCGCGTTCCAACCCTGCTACGTACATTGGCCTGTGGGATGATCTTCGCGCGCTGTTTGCGAGTACGCCGGAGTCGAAGGCGCGCGGCTACTCGCCGGGACGTTTCTCCTTTAACGTGAGCGGCGGTCGCTGCGAAGCATGCAAGGGCGACGGACAAATTAAGATCGAGATGCACTTCCTTCCCGATATCTATGTCCCCTGTGAGGTCTGCGGCGGCAAACGCTATAACCGCGAGACGCTTGAGGTCACCTACCGTGGTAAGACCATCTCGGACGTGCTCGACATGAGCGTCACCGAGGCACTGGCCTTCTTTGGGAATATCCCGCAGATTAAGCGCAAGCTCCAGACGCTGTACGATGTAGGCTTGGGCTACGTGAGCCTGGGCCAGCCCGCTACGACGCTCTCGGGCGGCGAGGCGCAGCGTGTGAAGCTCGCCAAGGAGCTTCATCGACGCCAGACGGGCAAGACGTTCTATATTTTGGATGAGCCGACGACCGGCCTTCATTTTGAGGACGTCCGCCAGCTGCTCGATGTGCTGCAGCGCTTGGTCGATGCGGGCAACACGGTGCTGGTGATTGAACACAACCTTGATGTCATCAAGGTTGCCGACCGCCTGATCGATATGGGCCCCGAGGGCGGTAACGGCGGCGGAACCGTCGTGGTTTCGGGCACACCGGAGCAGGTTGCGGACTGTCCGCAGAGTTATACGGGCAAGTTTTTGGCGCCGTTGCTCAGGCGTGACCGGGAGCGTCAGGCTCAACTTGATGCTCAATAAATAGGCGATTCAGTTTATGGGCGCCATCGACTCCTTGTGATTCGATGGCGCTTGCTGTGTCGAAGTGACGTATGCAGCCGAATTGGACATATACTTAATCCTTGCGTCCGAATGCGAGGGAAAGGATATGCCATGGCAAAGGCTGTAAAGACGCCAAAAACCAATGCGATGCGCGAGCTGGAAAGCGCCGGCATTTCCTATGTTCTACATACGTACGAAGACGATGGTGATGAGTCGGCGGGCCTGGGGGTCGCGATTTCGGAGCAGCTTGGCGAGGAGCCCGGACAAGGATTTAAGACCTTGGTCTGCGTGACGCCGTCCAACGACCACGTCGTGTGCTGCATCCCTGTTGCCGACGAGCTCGATCTAAAGTCCGCCGCGCGTGCCGCGGGGGAGAAGTCCTTGGCCATGATGCATGTGAAGGATTTGCTTGCGGCGACTGGCTACGTTCGCGGCGGCTGCAGTCCGGTCGGTATGAAAAAACGCTACCGGACGCTCATTGATGAGACATGTGTCCTTTGGGATACCATTTTTATTTCGGGAGGCAAGCGTGGTTATCAGCTTGAGCTTGCACCTGATGATTTAATTGCATTTTGCGGGGCGACGGTCGCCCCAATTACGAGAGAGGACTGAGCGATGCCGCAGGAAGAATTGAAGTGCGGAGCTCATTTTGCAAAAGAATCTGCGCCTCAGACACCCTCATCCGAAGCTTCTTCGTCGCGAGACGACACTGACGACATGGGCTCGTCGGACTACTCCACGGTTGGTCGTTCCGCCGGGCTTATGACCATCCTGACCATCGTGTCTCGCGTCACCGGTTTTATCCGCACGTGGGCCATGGCGGCCGCTATCGGCATGTCGCTGCTCTCGTCTTCCTATCAGGTCGCCAACAACCTGCCCAATATGCTCTACGAACTCGTGATGGGCGGCATGCTCGTGACGGCGTTTTTGCCCGTGTACATGGGCGTGAGGCGTGAGCAGGGTCGCGAGGCCTCTAACGAGTACGTGGGCAACCTGCTCGGTATTCTGCTATTGGTGCTGGGTGGCATTTCGTTGCTGGGGACCGTGTTCGCCCCGGGCTTTATCTGGACGCAATCGTTCCTTTCGGGTGACGGCGGCGGCATGGATACCGCTGCGTTCATGTTCCGTTTCTTTGCCATCCAGATTCTGTTTTATGGTTTGGGCTCGGTGTTTTCGGGCGTCCTCAACGCACACCGCGACTACTTCTGGTCGACGTTTGCCCCGGTCCTCAACAATGTGATCGTCATTGCGAGCTTTATGGGCTTTGCGCCCGTGTCCGCACAGTTTGGCGAACGTGCCGGCATCATCTTGATTGCGGCCGGTACGACCCTCGGTGTCTTTGTTCAGATGGCATGTCAGATCCCCGCGCTTGGCAAGCACGGCGTGCATCCCCATATCCATATCGACTTTAAGGACCCCGCACTGCGCCAGACGATTGCGCTCGGTATCCCGACGCTGCTTGCCACGGTGTGCATGTTTGTCTCGACTTCTATCACCAACGCTGCTGCGCTGGTGGTCCAGCCTGAGACTGGTCCTTCCGTCATCGCCTATGCGCGCCTGTGGTACACGCTGCCCTACGCGCTGATTGCCGCCTCGCTTTCGACGGCGCTCTATACCGAGCTCTCTCACGACGCACAGGAGAAGGATTACGACAGCGTCCGCACGGGCATTTCGCGTGGCGTCGCCCAGATGCTGTTCTTCCTGATTCCATTCGCGCTGTACCTGATTGTCTTCGCGCGTCCGCTCAACATGATCTACTGCGCTGGCAAGTTCGATGAGTCCGGTGTGGCGCTGGTGTCGGAGTTCCTTATCTACCTGGCACTTTCCCTGCCGCTCTACGGCGTGGTCGTGCTGATGCAGAAGAGCTTCTCTGCCTTGCTCGACATGAAGCCCTATAGCCGCTATTGTCTGTATTCCGCCATCGGCCAGGCCGGCTCGGTTCTGCTGTTTGGCGTTGTGCTGGGCTTCGGTATGCCGGCAATCGCGCTTTCGTATGTCGTCGACTACGTGATCTTGGTCGGTTGCTCGCTGTGGTGGCTGCGTCGTCGTCTGCGTGGTCTTCAGGTTAAATCTATCCTGCATGGCGGTTTCTTTGGCCTTTTGCTCGGTGGCCTGGGTGCTGCCGCAGGCGCCGGCGTCATGTGGGCGCTTGAGCACTTTGTCGGGGCACTTGGCGGCTCGATTCTGATTACTCTTGGCTACGTTTGCGTTGCGGGTGTCGTCTCGCTTGCTGTTACCTTTGGCCTTGCCGTCGTCCTTAAGATGCCCGAGGTCTCGGCGCTGATTCGTCGCAAGTAGGTGCGTGTGGCCGGTCACGACAACATTCCAACGCTTGCCGAGCAGGTTTCGCGCGTTCCCACGCAGCCCGGCTGCTACCTTTGGAAAGACGCCAAGGGCGATGTCATCTACGTGGGCAAGGCGAAAAACCTGCGCGCCCGTATGCGTCAGTACGTGACGCTGCAGGACGAGCGCCAGAAGATCCCGCTGATGATGCAGCTGGTGGCGAGCTTTGACTATATCGTGGTGGAGACCGAGCACGAGGCGTTGGTGCTCGAGCGCAATTTGATTGGTCAGTACCATCCGTACTTTAACGTCGACCTCAAGGATGACAAGAGCTACCCCTTTATCGCCATTACAAAGGGCGACCTGTATCCCGCTATCAAATACACGCGTGAGCGTCATAAGCCGGGAACGCGCTATTTTGGACCTTATACCGATAGCCGCGCGGCACGTGAGACGATAGATACGCTGCGCAAGGTTATCCCCATCTGCTCCGCATCCTGTGCGGAGTGGCGTCGTTGTCGCCGTATCGTCGAGTCCCACAAGGGCGAGGAAGACATCGTCAATATGATTTGCGCGCAAAACGGGCGCCCCTGCTTTGACTACCATGTCGGGCGCGGCCCGGGTGCGTGTGTCGGCGCGATTTCCCCGGCAGACTATGCCAAGAACGTCAAGCGTGTCGAGCGCTTTTTGTCGGGCCATCGCAAGGATGTCGTCGATGAGCTGACCTCCGAGATGACGGATGCCGCTGAGGCGCTCGACTTTGAGCGCGCGGCACGCGTCAAACGTCGTTTGGAGGTCATCAGGGGTCTGGACGATCGTCAGCAAGTCGTTTTTCCCTCCAGTGTCGATATAGATGTCATCGGTTTCTATCGCGAGGAGACCATCTCCGCCGCTTGCGTCTTCGTCGTTCGCGAGGGTCGAACAGTTCGCACCTGCGAGTTCATTCTCGACAAGGGTCTTGATGTTGACGAGGAAGAGCTCCAGTCGGGCTTTCTTAAGCGCTATTACGACGAGACGGCTGATATTCCAGCTGAGGTCAACCTTTCCGTCGAGCTTGAGGATGCGGAGGCGCTGGGGGAGTGGCTTGCGGGCAAGCGTGAGCGTTCCTGTCATCTCCATAGGCCGCAGCGTGGCGAAAAGCACCGTCTGCTCGATATGGCATCCAAAAATGCGCGCCATGCCCTCATGCGCTACATGATGCGAACGGGGTACGCTGACGATCGCACCAATCAAGCGCTCCTGGAGCTCGAAAGTGCGTTGGCGCTGCCATCGCCGCCGTTGCGTATCGAGTGCTTCGATATCTCGACGCTGCATGGCACCTTTACGGTCGCCTCGATGGTGGTGTTTACCAACGGGCGCGCCGACAAGAGCCAGTATCGTCGTTTTAAAATCCAGGCCGAATTGGACGAGGCAAACGACTTCGTGTCGATGTCCGAGGTTTTGGGGCGACGTTATGCTCCCGAGCGCATGGCCGACGAGCGCTTTGGCTCGCGCCCCGATTTGCTCGTTGTCGATGGCGGTAAGCCGCAATTGACCGCTGCGATCAAGCAACTTGAGGCTCTTGGGCTCGATATACCAGTTTGTGGCTTGGCAAAGGCCGATGAGGAGGTTTTCGTGCCTTGGGACGAGACTCCCGTCGTGCTGCCGACCGGGTCCGCGTCGCTCTATCTAATTAAACAGGTGCGCGATGAATCGCACCGTTTTGCCATCACGTTCCATCGCGAATTGCGCGATAAAGCCATGACGGTTTCGGTACTCGATGACGTTCCAGGCGTGGGACCCACCAGAAAACGTGCCCTTATGCGCCATTTTGGCTCGATGAAGCGTTTGCGCGCGGCGAGTGAGCAAGAGATCGCGGAAGTTCGAGGCGTTCCTGCCGATGTCGCCAAAGCGGTTCACGAGGCGCTCGTTGCATGGAATGCCGAGCGCGCCGAGGCGGCGGCAAAGCAATCCGAAAACTAAACACGCCTCTAAACAACTGATATACATGATTGCGTGATTTTCAATCATTTATTTCACGGCGATTACCAGCCGATTTCGGGTTTAATTAACGCTAAAACGTTTGACTAGCCATGGTGAACAACCCTGCTATCCTGCGGGTTGACGAAGACTGATATCTCACCTCGTCGATACATACTGTCTGGCGAATCGTTTGTCAATGAATTCGGTGAACGGTAGTAAATACCGTTCAAGCGTATGTATGTATCGGTCGCCGAGCGCGGCACCTCAGTTGGGTTCGTCGGTAGGTAAGGTATATATCGTCCGCAAGTTGCGCGGGGGCACGTCTAGGTGCTCCCGGGTAAGATTCTCTATTGATAGGAGAAGACATGGCCATCATCAACAAGGGTATGTCCAGGCGTTCGTTCCTCGGCCTCACCGGCAGCGTCGCTGCTGTCGCAGGGCTTGGTCTCACCGGCTGCGGTGGCAGCTCCAGCGACGAGGGTTCCGCTTCCGGTTCCACCGATTCCGCCAACCGTGGCGGCGGCGTGATCACCGCTGGTTCCGCTTACGCTCCGTCCAGCTTCGATCCCGCCAGCACCGGCTCCGCTGTGGGCCTGGGTGCTAACTGGCACGTCGTCGAGGGCCTCTACGGCATCGATTACCACGACTACAGCACCTTCAACGAGCTCGCCACCGACGATCCCAAGTCTGTGGATGACACCACTTTCGAGGTCACCATCCGCAAGGGCGCCAAGTTTTCCGATGGCACCGAGGTCACCGCTGACGATGTCGTTGCCTCCTACACCGCTTGCGCCGCTTCCGCTACCTATGCTCCGTTCTTCCAGCCCTTCGAGTCCATCGAAGCCAAGGACGCCAGCACCGTGACGGTCAAGACCAAGGTCCCCAACTTCTCCCTGCTCAAGGATCGTCTGGCCATCGTCCGCGTTACCCCGGCCACCCAGACCGAGGAGGATCGCGCCAAGCAGCCGATCGGCTCCGGCCCCTGGATGTACGACTCTATCTCCGATACCGAGATCACCCTGGTTCCCAACCCCGAGTACAACGGTGAGTATGCTGCCGAGGATAAGAAGATCCAGTACAGCATCCTGACCGACCCCACCGCTCGCGTTACCGCTCAGCAGGAGGGCTCCACGCTCGTTATGGAGCTCGTTACCGCTGACGCCGTCGACCAGCTCGAGAGCGCCGGCTGCAAGATCGATAACGTTCAGGGTTTCGGCACCCGCTTCATCATGTTCAACGTCGCCAAGGAGCCTTGGAACAACGTCAAGGTCCGTCAGGCTGTCATGTATGCGCTCGACACCGAGAAGATGGTCAGCAACACCTTCGCCGGCCTTGCCACCGCTGCCAGCTGCTACCTGCCCAAGAGCTTCACCAACTATCATGAGGCTTCCACGGTGTACAAGACCGACGCCAAGAAGGCTAAGAAGCTCATCGAGGAGTCTGGCATCACCCCGGGTGCCATCACCCTGCGCACCACCGACAACGAGCAGATTAAGGGCATGGCCGCCCAGGTCAAGAACGACCTCGACGCTCTCGGCTTCGATGTGACCATCCAGACCGATACCTCGCCGGCCACCTACGCTGCCATCGACGGCGGCGAGGCCTACGATATCCTCCTTGCCCCTGGCGATCCTTCCTGCTTCGGCGCCGACCCCGACCTGCTGCTCAACTGGTGGTACGGCGACAACGTCTGGATGCAGACCCGTTGCCCGTGGAAGGAGTCCGCTGAGTGGCAGAAGCTCCACGGTCTCATGGACGAGGCTCTTGCCGCCGAGGGCGACGAGCAGCAGAAGAAGTGGAACGAGTGCTTCGACATCATTGCCGACAATGCCGTTCTGTACCCCGTTGTCCACGTCAAGACCGTCTCCGCTTCCTGGGACGATCCGTCCACTGCGCCCAACGGCGAGGCCCTCGATGGCTTCAAGGGCATCGGTACGACGAGCATGTCCTTCAGGGGCGTTGCGACCGTCAAGGCGTAAGACTCGCTTGAGTCTGTATGCAGGATGTCGGTCGTTGGGACCGTATCCTCATAGTTGAAACAAAGACCCGGGCGACCTCGATGTCGCTCGGGTCTTGTAATGAGTATCCGTACTCATATACCAGTTGGTCCTACCGACAAAAGAAAGGGGAGAGAACGTGAACAACTTGCTACGTTTGATTGGAAGGCGTCTTGTGGCGCTGCCGATCATGGCATTGGGCGTCACCGTCCTGGTGTTCTTCCTTATGTCGTTCTCCAAGACCGACCCCGCCTACACGGCGTTGGGTGACGGTGCCTCGCCCGAGGCGGTTGCCGAGTATCATGAGAAGTATGGTCTGGACGACCCCTGGCCTGTGCGCTACGTGCGCTATATGGGCGATTTGATCCATGGCGACATGGGCACCTATGGTGCTGCTCGCAACTCCGTTGCCAAGCGCATCTCCACGGCCCTGCCCGTCACGATGCAGCTGACCTTCATCGGCCTTGCCATCGGTGCGGTCGTTTCGTTTTTACTCGGCGTCATCGCGGCACTGTATCGCGACAAATGGCCGGACCAAGTGATCCGCGTCTTTTCCATCGCCGGCTTGGCAACCCCGTCGTTCTGGCTTGCCGTTCTGTTGATCCTGCTGTTCTCTTCCTACCTTAAGGTGCTTCCGGCATCGGGTGCTCTGCCTCACTTCACCACGAATCCGGCTGGCTATCTGGGACGTATGATCATGCCCGCTATCGCCTTGGCATTTCCGCTGACGGGCCAGATGACTCGTATCGTGCGTACCGCCATGGTCGAGGAGCTCGATAAGGATTATGTCCGTATGGCTCGCGGCGCCGGCGTTCCCGAGAAGGTCGTCGTCGGCATCAACGTTCTTCGCAATGCGCTGATCACCCCGGTCACCACCCTCGGTCTTAAGATCGGTTACCTCATGGGCGGCGCCGTCGTCATCGAGGTTATCTTCAACCTCCCCGGCATGGGCACCGCGATTCTGCAGGGCGTTCAGGGCAACGAGGCGAACCTGGTTCAGGGCGTCGTTATCGTCGTTGCTCTTGCCTTCATCATCATCAACATCGTGGTTGACATGCTCTACCTGCTCATCAACCCGCGCATCAGGACGGTGTAGATTATGGTAAAGATTCGAGAGAAGCAAACCGAGCAGCTCGAGAAGGCTGCCTCCAAGGGGCTCAAGCTCGGTGGCTGGAAGAAGATGACGCTGTCTTCTAAGATTGCCGCCGTCGTGTTGGTGCTGGTCGCCCTGACTGCGATTCTGGCGCCCCTTCTTGCCCCCTATAGCCCGGTCGAGATTTTTACGGCTCGCCAGGCTCCCGGCAACGGATTTATCTTCGGTACCGACGATAAGGGTCGCGACATTCTGTCGCGCATGCTCTACGGTGGTCGTTACTCGCTGATTATCGGCTTTGGCGCCACTGCCATGGCTCTGGTCTGCGGCTCGGTCGTGGGCGCCCTTGCGGCGGTTTCGCGCAAGGCCGTTTCCGAGACGATCATGCGTATCCTGGACATCATCATGTCCATCCCGGGCATCGCCCTCGCGGCCGTCTTCGTCTCCATCCTGGGCAACTCCGTGCCGTCGATCATCTTCGCCATCGGCTTTATGTACACTCCGCAGATTGCCCGTATCGTGCGCGCCAACATCGTGTCCGAGTACGGCGAGGACTATGTCCGCGCGGTCATCGTTTCCGGCGCCAAGGCTCCGTGGATTTTGATCAAGCATGTTCTGCGTAACTGCATCGCCCCGATCATGGTCTTCACCGTTACCCTGGTCGCCGACGCCATCATCTTCGAGGCCTCGCTGACCTTCATCGGCGCTGGTATCCAGGAGCCCACCGCTACCTGGGGCAACATCCTCGCCGACGCCCGCGGCGGCGTGCTCGCCGGCCGTTGGTGGCAGGCGCTGTTCCCGGGCCTGGCCATCATGATCACCTGCCTGGCGCTCAACATCCTCTCCGAGGGCATTACCGACGCCATGGCCGCTGCTCCCTCCGCCGCCCTGGATCCGACCGATTCCTCCAAGCGTCGCGAGGCCGACCTGCTGGTCTCCGACCCCGTTCGCGCCTACAAGGAGCAGGCCCAGTCCCTCTCCGCTCGCCTTGGCGCCCTGCGCGATGTCGAGCTCAAGCGTGACGATCGCCATGTGCCCGACGAGTCTGTCGAACCGATTCTCTCGGTCCGTGACTTCTGCATTCAGTTTGAGCATCACGGCGATATCAACGTCGTCGACCATGTCAACTTTGACGTCCGTCCTGGTCAGACCATGGGCCTGGTGGGCGAGTCCGGTTGCGGTAAGTCCATCACCACGCTGGCCATCATGGGCCTGACCGACGATGACGAGCACCTTTCCGGCGAGGTCCTTTGGGAGGGCCGCGACCTGCTCAAGATGAGCAAGAAGGAGTGGTTCGGCCTGCGCGGTACCGATATCGCTATGGTCTATCAGGACGCCCTGTCCTCGCTCAACCCCTCCATGCTCATCTCTGCCCAGATGAAGCAGCTCACCAAGCGCGGCGGCACCCGCAGCGCCGAGGAACTCCTGGAGCTCGTGGGCCTCGACCCCAAGCGTACGCTCGAGAGCTACCCGCATGAGCTTTCCGGTGGCCAGCGTCAGCGTGTCCTGATCGCTATGGCCCTTACCCGCGACCCCAAGCTGGTCATCTGCGACGAGCCCACGACCGCTCTGGACGTTACCGTCCAGAAGCAGGTCATCAAGCTGCTCAACGACCTTCAGGCCAAGCTCGGCTTTGCCATGATCTTCGTCTCGCATGACTTGGCGCTGGTCGCCGAGGTCGCCCATAACATCACGGTTATGTACGCCGGTCAGGTTATCGAGCAGGCGCCCACCAAGGAGCTGCTCACTAACCCGATCCACGAGTACACCCGCGGTCTTCTGGGCTCCGTTCTGTCCATCGAGAGCGGTTCGGGCCGTCTGCACCAGGTGCCCGGCGCCGTTCCGAGCCCGCGCGATTTCCCCAAGGGCGATCGCTTCGCGCCCCGCTCGAGCCATCCGCGCATTGGCCTGGACACCCGTCCGGTCTTCAAGCGCGTGCCCGGCACCGAGCACTTCTATTCCGAGCTCCCCGACGAGGTGCTCAAGGCAAATGGTTTGACCCCTCACGCGGAGGTGATGTAGATGAGCGAGACCGCAGTCAACGGCGTCGAGCCGATCATCTTCCTTGATGACGTCCACGTCACCTTTAGGACCCGTACCGGCTCGATTCTGCACCCCAACCTGGTTCACGCCGTCCAGGGTGTAACGATTAGGCTCATGCCCGGTCAGACGATCGGCATCGTCGGCGAGTCCGGTTGCGGTAAGTCCACCACCGCCAACGTCATGTGCGGCCTGCAGGCCCCCACGAGCGGCAAGGTCTACTTTAAGGGCAAGGACGTAACCAAGCGTACCGCCGAGGACCGTCGCCACATGGGCCGTGTCATCTCGGTCGTGTTCCAGAATCCGGCTACGGCGCTCAATCCCCGCATGGTCGTTCGCGAGCAGCTGCTCGACCCCATGCGCGTCCACAACCTGGGTACCGAGGCCGAGCAGGAGAAGCGCGTCAAGGAGCTCCTGGAGCTCACCGGTCTGCCCAGCTCCGCCGCCGAGGTTCTTCCCGGCCAGCTTTCGGGCGGCCAGCGCCAGCGCGTCGCAATTGCCCGTGCCCTGTCGTTGAACCCCGATGCCATCATCGCCGACGAGCCCACCTCGGCTCTGGACGTTTCGGTCCGCGCGCAGATTCTGAACCTGCTGACCGACCTTAAGAAGGAGCTCGGCCTGGCCATGGTGTTCATCAGCCATGACATCCAGACGGTCCGCTATATCTCTGACGACATCATCGTTATGAATGGCGGCAAGATCGTCGAGCAGGGCGAGGCCAAGCAGGTCTTCCAGCACCCTCAGGACCCCTACACCAAGATGCTGCTCGGTGCTGCGCCGTCGCTGCTGCATCCCAAGCTCGGCGAGTAGCCTCGCTTTCCCTCCCGTGCGCCCGGTTCCCTTGCCGGGCGCACCTCCGTTGCGATTTCGAAAGGTTGGGTTCACGAGCCATGCCAAGTGCTCAGGAGCTACAACAGCAATTTGGTGGGTATCGGGGCGCCATGCCCCGTCCATCAGATTTCGATCTCTTTTGGAAGGACCGCATGGCCGAGGCCGACGCCGTCGGGCTTGACTATGCGATCGAGACGGCATCGGTCACCGATGCCGTGACCTGCCAGCTTTTCGACCTCTGGTATACCGGCATGTGTGGCGCTCGCCTGCATGCCAAGTACCTTAAACCCGTCTCGGACGAGCCCGTGCCATTGGTACTTCAGTTCCATGGGTATCCGGGTGCAAGCCGCAGCTGGTTTGAGCAGGCGTCGTTTGCGGGCATGGGCATGGCACTCATCGCCCTCGACTGCCCCGGCCAAGGAGGTCCCTCCGAGGACATTGGTGGATTTGAGGGCACAACGGTCGCGGGCCATATCGTCGCCGGTATCGACGGCGATCCGGCCAACCTCTACTATGTCCGCTTGCACCAAGATATTCGCATCCTGTGCCGCATCGTTCGCGAGCTCGAGGGCATCGACCTTGCCCGTGTGTTTGTGAACGGCGCGTCGCAGGGCGGCGGTTTGGGCATTGCGACCTGTGCACTTAACAGCGAGCTTATCAATCGCGCCGCCATCCTCTATCCCTTCCTGTCGGATTTCCGCCTGGTCTGGGATTTGGATGCCGACGACATTGCCTACGAGGGCCTGCGCTATTGGTCTCGCTGGTTTGACGAGGACTCGACTCGTATCGACGAAGCCTATGCCAAGCTGGCGTACTTCGATTCCAAGAACTTTGCCCCTATGGTCAAATGCCCCGTGCTGTTTGGCACCGGCACAGCCGATACCGTCTGTCCGCCAGCGACGCAGTTTGCGGTCTATAACAACCTGACCTGTGAAAAGCGTCATGAGTTCTTTGAAGGCTTTGGCCACGAGGAGATTCAGGATTTTGACGATCTGATCATTCCGTTTTTCTGCAAGGGAGGGGAGGCTCATGTCTAAGTGCGAGAGCAATGTCAATGAGCTGATTGTCTCCGACCTTGTGGGGATTCCCGGAACGGTCTCGTCAAGGCTCGCTGATTTCCGGGATTGGCGCGGTGATGCTTCTGCGGATGTTTCCGAATTAGAGATAGCCGCTTCGGACCTTGAGGTTTGCGGGCCGAGTATTACGGCGATCGATTTCGCCAATCCGTATGCCCGCTACTCCGAGGTTTCCTTTGAGCTTGGTGGCGATGTGGTCCACGCACGTTTGATCGAGCCTGCCGGTCGCGCCCGAGCATCCGAGCTTGTGCCGCTATGTCTGATGTTTCACGACATCGACCGACCCGTGCGGGGATGGCATCACATGACGAGGTTTGCGGCCATGGGATATGCCGTGCTTGCGCTGGACGATGAGGCGATTGGATCCAGCGAGCTGCAGCAGGGGATTGCCTCTCCTGCTTTTGTCAAGCGCGTCCGTTGGGGTTGCGCGATGGCGAAGGTGGCGCGCAATCTTGATGGCGTGGACCCCGACCGCATCTTTGCATGGGGCGAGGGCCTTGGCGGCGGAGTCGCGCTGGCGGTTTCTGCTCTGGACGAGCGGGGCCTCGCCTGCACGGCGGTTGCCAATCCAATTCCCGGTGGCCTCGAGGCGTTGTCGTCTCGGGTGCGTGGATCGGTGCTCATGGGCACATCGCTCATGGATGCCGTGAGTGATCCCAAGGGCCAGTTTGCCGTATTCAACGGTCTTGAGTGTGACCGGAGGCATATCATCTATGCCAAATACGCTCATGAGCGCATCAACGCGTTCGAAAACGAAGTCATCGACTTTTTTAACCAAACGTTCTACCCGTGTTCTTTGGCCTAGACGGCCTGGACACTGCCAACAAGAGTGGGTGGCATAGGGCCGCCCGCCAGACAACTAAGGAGATTCTTGTGGCAACTCAGAAATTCACCGGCGTTATCCCTCCCGTCGTTGTTCCCGATACCGAAGACCACCAGCTCGACGTTGCCTCCTTTGAGCGCAGCATCAACCGCATGATCGATGCCGGCGTCGATGGCCTGTTCTTCCTGGGCTCTTCGGGCGAGGTCGTTTTCTCCACCGATGAGCGTCGTCGCCAGATCATCGCCGAGGCCGTTCGTATCGTCGACCACCGCGTGCCCGTCCTGGTCGGCATCATCGATACCGAGACCGAGCGCATGATCGAGCACGGTAAGGTCGCTCAGGAGCTGGGCGCCGATGCGCTTGTCGCCACCTGCCCGTTCTATGCCCTGCAGGGCATGACCGAGGTCGAGGAGCACTTCCGCATCCTGCACGAGGAGCTCGACCTGCCCATCTTTGCCTATGACATTCCCGTCTGCGTTCACACCAAGCTCCCCTGGAAGCTCCTTGCCAAGCTCGGCGCCGAGGGCGTCCTTGCTGGCGTCAAGGATTCCTCGGGTGATGACATCTCGTTCCGCTACCTCGTTCAGGAGAACGAGAAGAACGGCCATCCGATGAGCATCCTCACCGGTCACGAGGTTGTTGTCGACGGCGCTTACCTCGGTGGCGCCGACGGTTCTGTCCCGGGCCTTGCCAACGTTGAGCCCGAGGGCTACGTGCGCCAGTGGAAGGCCGCTCAGGCCGGCGACTGGGCTACCGTCAAGGCCGAGCAGGATCGCCTCAACGAGATCTCCCACATCTGGGACGTCACCTCGGGCGTCCAGGGCTATGCCGGTGGCGTCGGCGCCTTCAAGACCGCTATGAACCTCATGGGCATCTTCGATAGCCCGACCATGCCGCGCCCGGTGAAGGCCATGACCGGCGAGAACGTCGAGGCGATTAGGAAGGTCCTTCAGGACAACGGTCTCCTGTAAAGCTTCCCAGGCACCCGACCTCGCCGTTCAACCGTGTGGCCATGACCCATTAGGTCAATGGCCACACGGTTTCTCGGCGATCTCGGACACCTGGAAAACCTTTACTGCGCTGTGACGGCTAGCCTGACGGCGCATTTCCTGTAGTTGTTTTTATCTCCGAAGGAGAGCGACATGGAGAACAAGTACGTCTGCTCTGTCGATATCGGCGGAACTAAGATCGCGACTGCCATCATGGAGTACCCGGCTGACGGTAGTGTGCCCCATCCCGTTTTTGAGGCCGAGGTTCCTACCGAGGCCCAGGAGGGCGGCGAGGCCGTCTTCCAGCGTATCGAGGCGTCTATCAAGGCCGCTCTTGAGGCGAATCCCGATGTCGAGGTTCTCGGTGTCGGTATCGGTGCCGCAGGCGTCGTCGATCCCAAGACGGGCGCCATTGCTTATGCCAATGAGATCATGCCCGGCTGGTCCGGCGTTCAGTTGGGGCCGCGTCTGCGCGAGGACCTTGGTCTTCCCGTTGCCGTTGTGGGCGACGTGCAGGCTCATGCTCTGGGCGAGGCCCACTGGGGCGTCGGCAAGGGCAAGTTCTCCGTCTTGTGCCTGGGAATCGGTACGGGCATCGGTGGCGCATATGTCGAGAACGGCCGCGTGATGCAGGGCTTCCATGGTGCTGCCGGTCATATGGGCCACATCGAGTGCTCGGCTGCCGCCGGCATTCCCTGCGCCTGCGGGCGTTCCGGCCATCTTGAGTCTGTTGCTTCGGGCACCTCGATTGGCCGTATGTACGACGAACGCTTCGGTCGAGTTGACCCCAGCCGTCCTTCGGTCGGTCGCGACGTGAACGACCTGTGTCGTGCTGGCGACGCAAAGGCGACCGAGGTCATCCATGACGCCGGCTTTGCGCTGGGCGCCAGCTTGGGCTCGCTTGCCAATATTCTGGATCCAGAGGTCATCGTGCTTTCGGGCGGCGTAATTCATCAGGGTCCCGATTGGCGTTCGCAGACGTGGAAGGATTCGGTGCACGAGGGCTATGCCAGCCAGGCGCTCGATCCGCTCCAGGACACGCCGATTCTCATCGGGTCTCTGGAGGGCGATGCTCCGCTCATCGGTGCCGCCGAGCATCTTCTCGCTTCGTTAAAGTAAACGTATCTGCTGTAGGAGCCTCCCGAGACAACACGCCTCGGGAGGCTGTTCTGAGAAAGGTTGCAGCCTTATGACCGTCGATCCTTTGATTCAATCCCTGAAGGGTAAGCTCGTCGTGAGCGTTCAGGCGTATATGGGCGAGCCGCTTCGTACGCCCGAGACCATGGCTCAAATGTCTCGCGCTTGCGAACTCGGCGGCGCCGCCGCCATTCGCTGCCAGGGCCTTGCCGACATTGCCGCCATTAAGGGTCGCTGTGAGGTTCCTGTTATTGGCCTATGGAAGGATGGACACGAGGGCGTTTACATCACGCCGACGCTGCGTCACGCCCGCGCCTGCGTTGCTGCTGGTGCCGATATCGTGGCGATCGACGCCACCGATCGTCCGCGCCCCGATGGCAAGACGGTCGAGGATACCTTCCGTCCGCTGCACGAGGAGGGTGTGCTCCTGATGGCGGATTGTGCCACCATCGAGGACATTCGCCGTGCGGTTGATATGGGCTTCGACCTGGTATCTACCACGCTCTCTCACGGTGTCGCCGCCATCGACTGCACCATGGCCGATGGCCCCGACCTGCCGCTCCTGCGTCAGGCGACCGAGGAATTCCCCGGCCTTCCCATCATTTGCGAGGGTCGCGTGCATACGCCCGAGGAGGCTCGCGCCGCGATCGATGCTGGCGCCTGGGCCGTTGTCGTCGGCACCGCCATCACGCACCCCACGAGTATTACGAGTTGGTTCAAGGCTGCGCTTGAGGCGTAAGACAGGCCTCGTATCCGCTCGGGGCGGTATACTCAATATAGGCAATTGACCGCGCGGGATCCGGGTTGCTGGGTCCCGCGCTTGTTTTTGGGAGGCAGCACATGCAAAAGGGAGATGCCATGGATGCGGCGGAGCGCTCGGAGCGCATCCCCGATATCGTCATCATCACCGGAATGTCCGGATCGGGCCGCACACAGGCTATGCACGTGTTCGAGGACATGGGCTATTTTTGCATTGATAACCTGCCTCCGCGTCTCATCGCCCAGCTTGCCGAGCTCGTCGGCATCAATACGGGCGTGGGCAGGCATCTCGCCGTCACCTGCGATTTGCGTAGCCAGGGACTGTTTGACGAGTTGCTCGATGCGGTCGCCGCGCTCGAAGAGCGCGAGATGAGCTGCGACATCGTGTTCCTGGAGGCTTCTGACGAGGTGCTGATTCGTCGCTACAGCGAAAATCGCCGCCGTCATCCCATTGCCAAGCCGGGGGAGACTACGGCCGATGCCATTCAGCGCGAGCGCCTTCAGCTGCAGGGCGTGCGCGATCGAGCCGATATGATTATCGACACGAGTCGTCTGCGCACCTCTGCGCTGCGCAACAAGCTACGTATGGCATTTTCGGAGCTGTCCGACCAACAGCTCATGGACGTCCATGTGTTCTCGTTTGGCTTTAAGCACGGCATGCCCGTCGAGGCGGACATTATGATCGATGTTCGCTTCCTGCCCAATCCGTTTTACGATCCCGAGATGCGCACGATGACCGGTCTCGATAAAAAGGTCTCCGATTTTGTTCTGGACCACCCCAAGACGCAGGAGTTTTGGAAGGCTTGGACACAGCTGCTCGATACGGTGATGCCGGGCTATATCGCGGAGGGTAAGCCGCAGCTTTCTATCGCCATCGGCTGCACGGGCGGACAGCACCGTAGCGTCGCCATTGCCGAGGCCACGGCCCGTTACCTGGAAGGCGCCCAGTATCACGTGAGCATCTCCCACCGCGACCTGTCGCGCGCCAACACGAAGGCATAGGCCTGCATGTCGTTTACCGCTGAGGTGCGCGACGAGCTTGCGCGCTGCGAACCCGAATGTGAATACTGCGATTTGTCGACGCTTGCCGCCCTGACGCGTGTGAGCGGTACGCTTTCGTTGGCCGGCTCCGGGCGGTATCGTTTGACGGTCGCGACCGAGACGGGAGCCGTCGCGCGCACGATGATCACGCTGACGCATCGCATCCTTAAGCTCAAAACGGAATTCACCGTTCGTAAATCGGTCTTGCATAAGGTCCGTAACTATCTCATTACCCTGCCCGATCAACCCGACTTGGACAAGGCTCTGGTGCTGCTGGGCATTCTAGACCGCAGAGGAGGGCTCGTCGCTGGTGTTCCCCGACACATCGTTGCCCGTCCCTGCTGCAGGCTTGCCTACATCCGCGGCGCGCTCATCGCGGGCGGCTTCGTGGCCGATCCACGCGGCGATTTCCATTTGGAGATCGCGGTGCAGGGTGAGCAATATGCCAAGGGGCTTTGCGACCTGTTGGGGCAGATTGGGGTCCATGCTCGTGTTAATGCGCGGCGGGGGTCATATGCCGTGTACATTAAGAGCGCCGAGGAAATCGAGCATCTATTAAAGCTGATTGGTGCCAAGCGCAGCGTTGCCGAGATTGAGGAGGCGCGCGCGGTCAAGTTGGTTAAGAACGATGTGAACCGTCGCGTGAACGCCGAGCTCGCCAACCAGACCAGAAGCGCCGGTGCTGCCCAGCATCAGCTTGCGCTTATCGATGAGCTCGAGCAGCGCGGCCTTCGCGATGCGCTTCCGGATGCCTTGGCGGTCTTTTGCGACCTGCGCGAGCGCTATCCCGATCTGTCGCTGCGTGATTTAGGGGAGATGGCTGACCCTCCCTTGTCGAAGTCGGCCCTCTACCATCGAGTTTTGAGGCTTGAAAAGCTCATTGAAGCAAACAGGTAGTTTATAGTATCGACTTATATACGGATTTAGCTGCTATTTTATTCTTTAAAACGTTTTAACGTAAATTTGATTTTCAATTTCGACTATTCTCGTGAAATTCAAGTCAAAAAAAAGGTATATTAGGCGAGTGGTTAGTTTGTGGGCCTCAACGGCGGGCGCTGTAGCTTGCGGGGGCCTTACGAAAGGAGACACAATGGCAGTAAAGGTTGCTATTAACGGCTTCGGTCGCATCGGTCGTCTGGCTTTCCGTCAGATGTTCGGTCATGAGGGCTCCGAGATCGTCGCTATCAACGACCTCACCTCTCCCGATATGCTCGCTTACCTGCTGAAGTACGACTCCACGCAGGGCAACTACGCTCGCGATCACGAGGTCGTTGCTGGCGAGGATTCCATCACCGTTGACGGCAAGGAGATCAAGATCTACAAGGAGGCCGACGCCAACAACCTGCCTTGGGGCGACCTCGACGTCGACGTCGTTCTCGAGTGCACCGGCTTCTACACCAGCAAGGCTAAGGCTCAGGCCCACATCAACGCTGGCGCCAAGAAGGTCGTCATCTCCGCTCCGGCCGGCAGCGATCTGCCCACCATCGTGTACAACGTCAACCACGAGACGCTGACCGCTGAGGACAACATCATCTCCGCTGCTTCCTGCACCACCAACTGCCTCGCCCCGATGGCCAAGGGTCTGAACGACTTCGCTCCCATCGTGTCCGGCATCATGACCACCATTCACGCCTGGACCGGCGACCAGATGCCGCTCGACGGCCCGCAGCGCAAGGGCAACAAGCGTCGTAGCCGCGCCTGCGCCGTCAACATCGTCCCCAACACCACCGGTGCTGCTAAGGCTATCGGCCTGGTTCTCCCCGAGCTCAACGGTAAGCTCATCGGTGCCGCCCAGCGCGTCCCGACGCCGACCGGCTCCATCACCAACCTCTACGCTGTCGTTGACAAGAAGGTCACCGTCGACGAGGTCAACGCCGCTATGAAGGCCTACGCTTCCACCATCTCCGAGACCTTCGGTTACAACGAGGACGACATCGTCTCCACCGACATCATCGGCGAGACCCACGGCTCCATCTTCGACGCCACTCAGACCATGTGCTCTGACCTCGGCAACGGCCAGACCCTCGTTCAGGTCACCTCTTGGTACGACAACGAGAACTCCTACACCTCTCAGATGGTCCGCACCATCAAGTACTTCGAGAAGTTCGTTGCTTAATTTAGCTTTTAGCGAATAGCTCGTTGAGCGTCTAAAGAAGGGCGCGGCCTCATAGGGCTTACACCCTAGGGTCGCGCCCTTTTTATAGGAAATCGTCTGCCGTAATGGGAGGCAGACACGTACGAAAGGTAGAAGCAAACATGGCCTTTACCAAGAAGACCGTCCGCGACATCGATGTCGACGGCAAGCGCGTTCTCGTCCGCGTTGACTTCAACGTGCCTATCAAGGATGGCGTCGTTGGCGATACCACCCGCATCAAGGCTGCCCTGCCCACCATCAACTACCTCGTTGAGCACAACGCTCGCGTCATCCTCATGAGCCACCTCGGCCGTCCCGATGGCACCGGCTTCCAGCCCGAGCTGTCCCTCGAGCCCGTCGCCAAGAAGCTCGCTGAGCTCTCTGGTCTCGATGTTGCCTTTGTCGCCGACACCTACGGCGAGAAGGCTGCTGAGGCTGTTGCCGCCGTCGAGCCGGGCAAGGTCCTCGTTCTCGAGAACGTCCGTTTTGACAAGCGTGAGAAGAAGAACGATCCCGAGATCGCCAAGAAGCTCGCTTCCTATGGTGACGTCTTCGTTCTCGATGCCTTCGGCACCGCTCACCGCGCCCAGGGTTCCGTCGTGGGCCCCGCCGCTTACCTGCCTGCCGTCGCCGGCTTCCTGCTCGAGAAGGAGGTCGACACGCTGACCGGCATCTTCGCCGAGCCCGAGCGCCCCTTCGTCGCTATCGTCGGCGGTTCCAAGGTTTCCTCCAAGATCGGCGTTCTCGATCACCTCATCGACTCCGCTGATACCCTGATCATCGGTGGCGGCATGGCCTACACCTTCTTCCTGGCTCAGGGTCTGACCGTCGGTCAGTCCCTCAAGGAAGAGGACTGGGTCGAGCGCGCCGGCGAGATGCTCAAGAAGGCCGAGGAGAAGGGCGTCAAGATCCTGCTCCCCATCGACAACCGCGTTGCCGATCACTTTGGCGAGGACGCTGTCCCCGAGGTTGTCGCTTCCGACGCTATCCCCGACGATCGTGAGGGCATGGACATCGGCCCCAAGACCGAGGAGCTCTACGCCGAGGCCGTCAAGGGCGCCAAGACCGTGTTCTGGAACGGCCCCATGGGCGTCTTCGAGTTCGACAACTTCGCTCACGGCACCCAGGCTATCGCCGAGGCCGTCGCCGAGGCCGACTGCACCTCGATCATCGGCGGTGGTGACTCTGTCGCGGCTGTCAACAAGTTCAACCTGGCCGACAAGATGAGCTGGATCTCCACCGGTGGTGGCGCTTCCATGGAGCTCGTCGAGGGTAAGGCCCTGCCCGGAGTGGAGGCGCTTCTCGATGCCTAATCGCACCCTTCTTATCGCTGGTAACTGGAAGATGAACAACGACGTCGCCGAGGCCGCCAAGCTCGCCGACGAGCTGGCTCAGGCTCTGCCCGAGGTTCCGGCTGGCGTCGAGGTGCTCGTCTGCCCTCCGACCATTGACATCACCACGGTTCATGACCGTATTCAGGCTGCCCCCATCGCCCTCGGTGCTCAGAACGTGTACTGGGAGGCCAAGGGTGCCTTCACCGGTGAGTCCTCTTGCGACATGCTCAAGTCCGCTGGCTGCACCTACTGCATCATCGGTCACTCCGAGCGTCGCGACTACTTCCACGAGACCGACGAGGACCAGAACAAGAAGGCCAAGGCCCTCGTTGCCGCCGGTCTTGTTCCCGTCTTCTGCTGCGGCGAGTCCCTCGAGGTCCGCGAGGCTGGCACCTATGTCGAGCACGTCGTGAACCAGGTCAAGGCTGGCCTTGCTGGTCTTGAGATCACCTGCCCCAAGCAGGTCGTCGTCGCCTACGAGCCCATCTGGGCCATCGGCACCGGAAAGACCGCTACCGCTGAGGACGCCCAGGAGGTCTGCGGCGCTATCCGTGAGACCCTCAAGGAGATGTTTGGCGAGGAGCTCGCCGACGGTATCCGCGTCCTGTACGGTGGTTCCGCTAAGCCCGGCAACATTGCCGAGCTCGTCGCCAAGCCCGACGTTGACGGCGCCCTCGTGGGCGGCGCTTCGCTCAAGGCTGCCGACTTCGCCTCTATGGTCGTCAAGGCAGGCGAGTAGGACATATGGCACAGCGTCATCTTCCTGCACTCCTGATCATCATGGATGGCTGCGGCCTTGCTCCGGCTGATGGCGAGAACGCCGTCGCCGCTGCCAAGACGCCCTTCCTTGATAGCCTGTACGAGAAGTATCCTCACACCACGCTCGGTGCTTCGGGCGAGGACGTGGGCCTTCCCGACGGTCAGATGGGCAACTCCGAGGTAGGCCACCTCAACATCGGTGCCGGCCGCATCGTGTTCCAGGAGCTTTCGCGCATCAACAATGCCATCAAGGACGGCTCCATCGCCAAGAACGAGGTCTTCGTCAAAGCTATGGACGACGTCAAGGCCGAAGGCAAGACCCTGCATCTCATGGGCCTTATGAGCCCTGGCGGTGTTCATTCTCACATGAACCACGTCGAGGCTCTGGTCAAGATGGCTGCCCAGCATGGCGTCAAGACCGTTCGCGTCCACGCCTTCATGGATGGCCGCGACGTCGACCCGCAGTCCGGTGCCGGCTACATGAGCGAGTTCTGCGCTTTCCTGGCTAAGATCTCCGAGGAGACCGGTTGCGACGCTCGCGTTGCCACCGTTTCGGGCCGCTATTGGGCCATGGACCGCGACAACCGTTGGGAGCGCATCCAGCGCGCCTACGACGTCATGGTCAACGCGTCCGATGCCGATACCGACCCCGTTGCCGGTATCAAGGCCTACTACGAGAAGGATCCGCGCGGCGACGAGTTCGTCGAGCCTTTCGCGGCCCACAACGAGGGCATCCACGAGGGCGACGCGGCCATCTTCTTCAACTTCCGTCCCGACCGCGCTCGTCAGATGACCCGCGTGTTCACGGACAAGGAGTTCGATGGCTTTGAGCGCGAGCAGATTAAGCTCTCGCACTTTGTGACGATGACCGAGTACGATCCGACGTTTGACGTCGAGGTCGCCTTCCCCAAGACGTTCCCCGAGAACGTCCTGGCCGACGTTATCGCCGCCAATGGCCTGAAGCAGCTGCACACCGCCGAGACCGAGAAGTACGCCCACGTGACGTTCTTCCTCAACGGCGGCATCGAGGAGCCCAAGGAGGGCGAGGAGCGCGTGCTCGTCGCCTCTCCCAAGGTCGCTACCTACGATCTGCAGCCTGAGATGAGCGCTCCCGAGGTTACCGAGAAGCTCGTCGCCGCCATCAACGAGGATCGCGCTGATTTCTACATCGTGAACTTCGCGAACTGCGACATGGTCGGTCACACCGGTGTCTTCGACGCTGCCGTCAAGGCCGTCGAGGCTGTTGACGATGCCCTGTCCAAGGTTGTCCCGGCGATTCTCGCCAAGGGCGGCTTTGCGCTGATTACCGCCGACCACGGCAACGCCGATCACATGTTTGACGTTGCTTCCGACGGTTCCAAGCATCCGTTTACGGCTCACACCACCAACCGCGTGCCGTTCATCATCGTTGATGAGAAGGCCAAGCTCACCGGTATCGAGGATGGCCGTCTTTCCGATATCGCTCCGACCATGCTCACCATGGCTGGTATTGAGCCTTCCGCCGAGATGACGGGTCGCGTGCTCGCCACCGAGGCCTAATAGAAAACAAATACCGTTTTCTAGTAAGGGGGTTGTCCACAACCGGACGACCCCCTTTTTTGGTATTTCTGCCATTTCTACCCCGTCCCTAAATGGCAGGTGGGGGAGTGTTGGGGGTTGTGGTACAGTACTGGAGTTTGAATTGTTCTATTAAGGAGCTTATCTATGGGTCCGTTCCAGATTCTTCTGTTTGTCGTTTGGGCTGTCTCTGCCGTGGCGCTGACGATTCTCGTCCTGATGCATTCCGGTAAGGGCACCGGCGTTTCGGATATGATCGCTAGCTCGCTGTATAACTCCAGCTCTGCCACGGGCGTCATGGAGCAGAACCTCGATCGCCTGACGGTAATTATGGCCGTCGTTTTTGCCGTGTGTGTCGTCCTGTGCATGTTCTTCTTCCCGCAGGGCATTGTCGGCTACTAAGCATCGTCGCCTATACGTTTGTAAAGGGTCCCGCATGCGCGGGGCCCTTTTTGTTTACAGACTTGTAACAGAGTCAAAATATCCCCACATACTTCGCCCAACTAAAGAAATTCTCGACCGTTAACCGGAATTAGCCCCAAATCGTGCATAAAATGCGCTACTGTATTGCAAAACGTTGGTCTGTTGTGCATAACCAGCCATAGCAGCGGGCGGCGTTTTGATGGTTCGGATCGGATTGTCTCGACATATGTCCGACTGAACATTTCTTTGTCCTATCTCATAAGGAGGATGGCATGGCTGATTCTATGTTCCACCAGCCCGTTATGGGTCGTCGCGCCTTTGTCGGCGGTACCCTTGCTGCGAGCTCCATGGCTTTTCTTGCCGCATGCGGCAAGAAGGGCGGCGACGCTTCCGGTTCTGAGTCCGGTTCGACGCTGAACTTCTACATCAACAACCCGGTCTGCATCGACCCCTACAACGTCCAGGAGGATCAGGGCACTCAGGTCGAGTACCAGCTCTTCGACGCTCTGACGGAGTACGATAACGAGAAGGGCGAGATCGTTCCGCTGGCTTGCGAGTCCTTCGAGGCTAACGACGACGCCACCGAGTTCACCTTCAAGATCAAGAAGGCCAAGTTCCACAACGGTGACGACGTTACCTCCAAGTCCTTCAAGCTCGGTTGGGAGCGCCTGGTCAACACCAAGTCGGCCATCGCTACCGAGTATGGTCCTTCCGAGGTCTCCTATCACCTTTCCATGGTCGAGGGCTATGACGATCTGGTTGCCGGCAAAGCTACCGAGCTGACCGGTGTCACCTGCCCGGATGACGAGACCCTCGTCGTCAAGCTGACTTCTGCCTACGCCGACTTCCCCTTCGTCGCCTCTCACCCGGCTCTCTCCCCGGTTCCCGAGTGCGCCGAGAGCGATGTCAAGAGTTTCTACCTTGCCCCGGTCGGTAACGGCCCGTTCATGATGGACGGCAAGTGGGAGGATGGTCAGGAGATCAACCTCAAGAAGTTCGACGATTATTATGGCGACAAGGCCAAGATCGACGCCATCCACTTCCAGGTCATCAAGGACGTGGAGACCGCTTATAAGGAGTTCCAGGCCGGCAACCTCGACATCTGCGACGTTCCCGTTGCTCAGATCGATGCCGCCAAGAAGGACCGTGGCGAGTCCAAGGACGGCTACACCATGGGTGACGGCGAGCGCATGCTGCTCGGTTCCGAGCCTTCCACGTACTATCTGACGTGCAACACCACGGCCGAGCCGTTCAACAACGCCGACCTGCGTAAGGGCATCTCCCTGGCCATCAACCGCGAGGCCATCTGCAAGACCATCTTCAAGGGCACCCGTACCCCCGCCGACGGCATCGTTCCTCCGGGAATCGCCGGCTACAAGGAGGGCGCATGGGAGTTCTGCGAGTACAACGTTGATAAGGCCAACGAATACCTCGACAAGGTTGCTCCCGCTGGCGCTAACGGCGACCGTGGCATTAACGTGACCCTGTCCTACAACCAGGACGGCGGCCACAAGGAGATCATGGAGTCCATCATCGGCGACCTCGCCAAGGTGGGCGTTACCGCTACCTCCGATACCCCCGAGTGGTCTGCCCTGCTCGAGCAGTATCAGAACTTCAACTATCAGTTTGGTCGTCTGGGCTGGATTGCCGACTACCCGATCATGGACAACTTCCTGTACCCGCTGTTCCACTCCGACTCCCTCGGTGGCGACAACCGCTCCGGTTACAACAACCCTGAGTTCGACGCCAAGGTCGACGAGGCTCGTGCCACCGTTGACGACGATGAGCGTATCGCCAAGATGCAGGAGGCCGACGCTATGGTCGCCGCCGACTGCCCGGTCATCCCGGTGATGTTCTACACGCACACCATCGCTGGCTCCGACCGCGTCAAGTACCTCTACGTTGATCCGCAGAAGCACGCCGATCTGGGTACCGCTGAGCTCGCCTAAGAGTTTTGCAGCTTCCGTGAGGGTCAAGCATTTACGTAGACCTCATGGGAAACATACAGTTCTCCCTAACCTGGGGTAAACTGGCTGATGGTAATTTTGGGATGCCGGTCTGGCGATCGGCATCCCATTTAGGTTAATCCCTAGATAGGGGAGTGGTATGGGTAAGTACATCGTTAAACGTGTGCTTCAGTTCATCCCGGTATTTTTGGGCGTTACGCTGATTCTGTTCGCCCTCCAGAATATCGTGCCGGGAGATCCGATCAAGCTGATCGGTGGAGACAAGGCTCTGTCCCCCGAGGTAGAGCTTCAGCTTCGCGTTCGCTATCACCTGGTCCAGACGGACGAGGATGGCAACGCGATTCTTGACGAGAACGGCGATCCCGTTCAGACGTCGCTCGTGGACCGTTACTTGTATTACATGAACGGTCTGCTTCATGGCGATCTGGGTAATTCGTACCAGCGCAAGCTGCCGGTTACGGAAATCTTTGCCCAGAAGTATCCGTATACGGTCAAACTCGCCGCGTGCGCTATTGTGCTCGAGGCGATCATGGGTATCGGTGCGGGTATCATTTCGGCGGTTAAGCGCTACTCCTTCTGGGATATTTTGGTAACGCTCACCACGTCGATCCTCGTTGCCGTCCCTGCCTTCTGGCTCGGTATGCTGCTGCAGCTGTTCTTTGGTGTCGTCCTTAAGGACCTCACCGGTGGCGCATTCTCCATGCCGATCTCGGGTGCCGGCGGCGCCAGCTCTCAGTATCAGGACTGGATGCACTATGTGCTCCCGACCATCACGCTGGCTTCGGTTTCGACCGCTTATGCTGCCCGCATCATGCGCTCGCAGCTGCTCGACGTCATGAACCAGGATTACATCCGTACGGCAAAGGCCAAGGGTCTCTCCAATCGCGCGATCATCATCAAGCATGCGCTTAAGAATGCACTCATCCCTGTCGTTACCTATATTGGTGTCGACTTCGGCGCTATGCTCTCGGGTGCCATCCTGACCGAGACAGTCTTTAACTGGCCCGGCATCGGCTATGAGATTTACCGTGCTATCAGCATGCGTGACTGGCCTGTCGTTATGGGCGGCGTTACGCTCGTCGTCGTCGTCGTTATGGTTATTAACCTGCTCGTCGACATCAGCTATGCATTCCTCGACCCGCGCATCCGCCTTGGCGGTCCGTCGGATAAGGCCTAAGGGAGGTACGTCTTATGCAGGAAACTGATTCTCAGTCTCAGGAGCAGGCTACCGCCACCAAGGCCGCATCTGCTCCCGCCAAGTCCCGCACGCTGTGGGGCGACGCTTTTAAGCGTCTTCGTAAGAACAAGCTCGCCGTCATCGGTGTCTGCTGGATCGTCATCGTCGTCCTGATCGCTTTGACTGCCGACCTGTGGGCTCAGCCTTGGCTCGGCTCTCCGACGGCATCCGACTCGACCACTATGGCCGAGACGGCACTTTTGGCTCCGTGTGCCGAGCATCCGTTTGGCACCGACGCTCTCGGCCGTGACATTCTGGTCCGTGTTATCTACGGTGCCCGCGTCTCACTTTCCGTCGGTATTATGGCAACCGCCATCTCGACGGTCATCGGTCTGGTCATGGGTGCTCTCGCCGGTTTCTACGGCGGCATCTGGGATACGATCATCATGCGTTGCGCCGATATCTTCTTGGCGTTCCCGTACGTGCTGTTCGTTGTCGCCATGATTGCCGTTATCGGCCGTGGCCTTCAGAACGTCTTTATCGCCATCGGCATTCTCGGTTGGCCTTCGATTGCACGCGTCTTCCGCTCGGCAATCCTGACGGTCAAGGAGAACGACTACGTTGACGCGGCCCGTGCTATGGGCGCATCCGATGCCCGTATCGTTATGCGTCACATCTTCCCGAACTCCGTTGCCTCCATCGTGGTCTATGCAACCATGAACATCGGTGGCGCTATTCTGACCGAGTCCGCTCTGTCCTACCTTGGCATGGGCGTTATTCCGCCTACGCCTTCTTGGGGTTCGATGATTCAGGACGGTCAGCAGTATCTGATGACCGCCCCCTGGATGATGATCATGCCCGGTCTGGCAATTCTTACGACGGTGCTCGCCTTCACCCTGCTGGGTGACGGTCTGCGCGACGCCCTCGACGTCAAGATGAAGGACGCATAAGGATGAAGAAGAACAAGAACTATGTGGACCTGAAGGACCAGCCGGTTCCCGAGGGCCAGCATCTGCTCGAGGTCGATGACCTTAAGATGTATTTCCATACCGAGGACGGCGTCGTTCGCGCTGTCGATGGTGTGTCTTACACGCTCGATCGTGGCGAGACCCTGGGTGTCGTCGGTGAGTCCGGTTCCGGCAAGTCCGTGACCGCCATGACCATCATGGGCCTCATCTCGATGCCTCCGGGAAAGATCGAGGGCGGCGACGTTCGCTATCGCGGTCGCTCCATCCTTGAGATGTCCGAGGAAGAGATGCAGCACATTCGCGGTAACGATATCGCGATGATCTTCCAGGATCCTATGACCTCCCTCAACCCGGTCTACAAGATCGGCAAGCAGGTGGGCGAGGGCCTTCGTCTGCACCGTGGCTACTCCAAGCAGGAGGCGCTTCAGCGCGCCACCGAGCTTCTGGACCTCGTGGGTATCCCCGAGCCCGAGAAGCGCGTCAACGAGTACCCGCACCAGTTCTCCGGTGGTATGCGTCAGCGCGTCATGATCGCTATGGCTCTTGCCTGCGACCCCGACATTCTGATTGCCGACGAGCCCACGACGGCTCTGGACGTTACCATTCAGGCTCAGATTATTGAGCTCATGCAGGAGATGCAGGAGAAGAACGGTAACGCCATCATCATGATTACCCACGACCTGGGTGTTGTCGCCGACATGGCCGACAAGATCATGGTTATGTACGCCGGTCGCCCTGTTGAGTTCGGCACGGCCGAAGAGATCTTCTACGAGAGCCGTCATCCCTACACCTGGGGTCTTATCCGCTCCATTCCGGAGCAGGCCATCGATGAGAAGAAGCCGCTTACGCCGATTCACGGCAACCCGCCTTCGCTCATGAACCTGCCCGAGGGCTGCGTATTCTCGCCCCGTTGCCCGTATGCCACGGACAAGTGCCGCAAGCAGCGCCCCGAGCGTGTCGTTACCGAGTCTGGTCACTACTCTGCGTGCCACTACTCCGGTGACCCCGAGTTCCTCAAGAACGCTCCTGAGACGTCCCGTACGCGCAAGGTTTCCAAGAAGGGAGGCGAGGCGTAATGGCAGATACCAACGAGCGTACTCCGCTGCTGAAGGTCGAGCACCTTTCCAAGGAGTTTCCCGCTGAGTCCGGCATGTTCGCCAAGCGCTTCTCCAAGCGTGTCGTCTCTGCTGTAAACGACATTTCGTTTGAGATCTATCCGGGCGAGACCTTTGGCCTGGTCGGCGAGTCCGGTTGCGGTAAGTCCACGACGGGCCGCACCATCATGCGCCTCACCAAGCCGACGGCTGGCAAGGTGTTCTTCCAGGGTAAAGACGTTTCCGAGATGAGCAAGCATGAGATCAAGGACATGCGTCGTGAGATGCAGTTCATCTTCCAGGACCCCTATGCTTCGCTCAATCCTCGTATGACGATTGGTGAGATCGTCTCCGAGCCCATGACCATTCACGGCGTGGGCACCAAGGAGGAGCGCATCGAGCGCGTCCGCGAGCTGCTGGACGTCGTCGGTCTGAACCCCGAGCACATCAACCGCTATCCGCACGAGTTCTCGGGCGGTCAGCGTCAGCGTGTCGGCATTGCCCGCGCGTTCGCTCTGAAGCCCAAGCTGATCATCTGCGACGAGCCGGTCTCAGCTTTGGACGTTTCCATTCAGGCTCAGGTTCTGAACCTGCTGAAGGAGCTCCAGGACAAGTTCGGTACCGCATATCTGTTTATCGCCCACGACCTGTCCGTCGTGCAGCACATCTCCGATCGCGTTGCCGTTATGTATCTAGGCAAGATGGTCGAGGTTTCGGACTGGAAGACACTCTATAGCGAGCCGCACCACCCGTACACGCAGTCACTGCTGTCTGCCGTGCCGGTGCCCGATCCGGATATTCAGAAGACCCGCAAGCGCATCATCCTCGCTGGCGATCCGCCGTCGCCGCTAGATCCGCCGACCGGCTGCCGTTTCCACACGCGCTGTCCGATCGCGCAGGGCATCTGCTCCGAGAAGCTTCCTGAGTTTAAGGAAGTTGCCCCGGGCCACTGCTGCGCGTGCCACTTCGCCGAGCCGTTCCCGATCAAGGAATCGCACATCGACCTGTAGTCGGTTGTTCTCGTCCGGGCCCGGCCTGGTGTTGCTTTTCAGAACGTCCTCGGACATGTCGGAAGCCCCGCTGCGCGCTACGCGCTGCGGGGCTTCCTCCGTCCTGCGGAATGTTCTGAAAAGCAACACCAGGGCGGGCCCTGCGTTAACGCTGCAGAGGGGAGTGCGATTCCCTGATCGCTCACTTAATCTAATAAGAATTTAGCGAGGCCGGAGCTTAAGCTCCGGCCTCCCCATATAAGGGCTCGGCAAAGCCGAGCCACCAAATTTGCATCAGCCCCAGAACATGTTTGAGAACTGTGCATGAAGCATGTGCCCCTAGGGCCGGAATGAGGTTGCTTTCCAACGCATTCCGCAGGGGGCGGCATTATTTTGTAGCGCGAAGCGCGGATCAAAATAATGCCGCATGCCCGAGGACGCGTTGGAAAGCAACCTCATTCCAGCCCGAACAGGTTCGTCTACCAGCGCATTTACAAATTCGTAAACTTTTTTCAAAAAAGTGCTTGCACAGTTCTCGAATCATAGGTTATTATCTTCCTCGTTGAACGCGCGGGTTCAACAAAACGAACCGCGAATCAACAACATACCATGTCGGAGTGGCGGAATTGGCAGACGCGCTAGCTTGAGGTGCTAGTGACCGCTTTTTGGTCATGCGGGTTCAAGTCCCGCCTCCGACACCATCGCATTTGAGAAGCCTCTTCGGAGGCTTTTTTGTTACCGATAGACGGTGGGGTCCACGATGGAAACGCTTGAACGCAACGAGTGGGCAGACGTTGCCCAACTAGTCGAGATCACGAGCGATGCTGTCATCATCTGCGAGCTCGACGGAACCATTCTGCATGTGAATAATCGCTTACTTGGTTTGATGTGCGAGGAACGCGCCGACGTCATCGGTGGAGATGTTAAAGACGTCCTGTACTCGTCCGCTTTTGAACGTGCGACGGAACATCGTCTGCCATTTGAAACTGATGGCTCCGAGAACGAACTGATGCTCAAACTGAGTGACGGCTCTTTTATTCCCGTCTTGGTTCGTGCGGGCTCCGTAACGCCTCCACACATCTTTGGGCGCCGCGCACCACGTGTCCTGGTGGCGCTTCACAGTATCGAGGAACAGTATTCTCACGACCGGCAACTCAAGCGTGCGTTATCGGAGCTTAGAGTGGCGAACAAGCGTCTCTCTGGCACGCTCTCGGTCATTATGAGCACTGTGGGCTCCGATGAGTTGCCCAGCCTGCTTGATACCGTTTTGAACCAGCTTGTAGGAACGCTCGATGCTTCGGGTGCTGCTATCTATTTTTCTGAGAGCGGCGGCTTTAAGCTTCGCGGTGTTTCCAAGGAGCTGCTCGACAGCTACCTGCCCGAGTTTTTGCCGTATGGCGCTGGCATTCCGACGTATGTTCTTCGCGAGTCGCGTGCCTGTCGCTTGTCGATTCAACAGGACCTTGAGGGCGATAAGGCCGCCTCCGGTATGTTCATGGACCTGGATAATCGTTCTAAGCACCTGTTGCGCATGCAAGATATGCCTCCGTACCGCAGTGAAATCTGTCTTCCCGTTTTTTACGGTACGCAGATCCTTGGCGTGCTGGAAGTTGGTTGGAAACGCCCCCAGGCACCGCTTGCCTATGACGTTAATGTGCTCGAGGTCATTTGCGATTACCTGTCTATCCAGCTGGTCGGCATGGCATCGAGCCTTCGCTCCCGTCGCACGGCCGAGCTTGGCCGCTCGCTCAATGTCTTGCGGGATGAGTTGTTTACCTTTCTAGACGATTCCGCCGCGGCTACCCAGGCGGTATCGTCCGAGATCTGCAATATGCTCAACTGCCATTTTTGCCCTATTGAGTATGACGCCAGTCTGGATTCCTACGTCATAGATTTTGAAGGCGGCAGTCGCGTTGCTTTGCCGGACGATCCCGAGAAGCTTTTCTTTTCCACGACGGCGCCAGCGGCACGTTTGGGGGCTGCCCCTGATGGCTTTGAGGCATCTGTTTTGGGCGGCACGAGTGCCGAGGACCTTAAACACGTCCGTATAACTCGCGTTGACGAATCGATGCCTATGGGAGGCTGGCTTAGGGCACATGGCCTGCCTTGCCAGGGTCTCTACGTCGACGCCGGCATCGAGGCGGGGCGCCCGCGCTCTGAGGGCGATGGCAAGCACAGTAACCACGCGATCGTTCCTGCTTCTGTTGCGAAGGGCCCGACGACGCGCGCGCTGCTGCTTCGTGATGGTAGCCAAGAGCCGATTGATGACCTTGAATATGATTACTTGGTGCACTTGGCTCATGACTTTGAACTGATCTATGAAGGCGAATCTCAAAAGCGTGAGGAGCGCCATATCGCTCAGACCCTCCAGATTGGCATGAGAAATTCACTGGGGGATGTTCCGGGTATCGCAACCGATTCGGTGTACCTGTCGGCCACGAACTCGGCGTTGGTCGGCGGCGATTTCTATACGCTCATCCGTCTTCCCGACGATTGCGCCGTCATGATTCTGGGCGATGTGTCTGGCAAAGGCATTGAGGCTGCATCGATGTCCGCACTCGTCAAGACGGCCCTGACGGCATATGCCTGGGAGGGCGCTGGACCGGCCCGCATGGCACGCTCCCTTAACAGCATGCTTATGGGCTTTTCGAGGGTCGAGACGTTCGTGACGGCCTTTATCGCCAAGATTGACCTTAAAGCCGGACGCGCAACGTATTGTTCGGCGGGCCATCCTCCGACCATGGTCATCAGGCCAGAGTCGATGCCGCTGGGTGGCGGCGAGGCTCGTGGGGGAGAGGTCGAGCTGCTTGGATGCCAATCGGGGGTAATCGGTGCCTTTGAGAGCATGGTGTACGAGACAGGCGTGTTTACGTTCGCTCCTGGTGACATGCTATTTATGTACACCGACGGAACAATCGAAGCGCGTGACCGCTCGGGTGCTTTCTTTGGCGAGCAGCGCCTTCGCGACCTTCTGCTCTCTGTCTCGGGTGAGGGCGTGTCGGGCATTTGCGGCAAGGTCTTGGGCGAGCTTGACCGATTTACCGAATCGGCGCTGGACGATGACATTGCATTGGTGTCCCTTGAGTTTTTACGGGGTCGTTCATAGACGACGCTGGGCGGGCTGAATCCGTACGGTTGGGGAAACGAATGCATCGAGTGGGCTTTTTTGGGGAACCATGGTCGTATGAATGAGTGGAATGACATAGCGGTTTTGACGCCACCAGGCGATATCGACATCGCCACGGTGCCTGCGCTGCGTCGGCGGTTGGATGCTTTGATTGGCCGCGGCGTGCGTCGTGTCGTCATCAACTGTCAGGCTGTTAGCTTTATCGATTCGACGGGCTTGGCATTCCTGCTTACGCGCGCTCGTGAGCTCATGAGGCGAGAAGGCCTGCTTTCGCTCGTCAATGCATCGGGTGAAGTTGTTCGCTTTTTGGAGATTGCTCGTCTTGTCGATATCCTTCATGTCGCGGGGCCGGCACGGGAGTCTATTCCCGCCATTCCGGTGGGGGAGCTGCCTCGCTGGAGTAAGAGCGTCGAGGTCCGTCAGGGTATCGAGAATCTTCCATACTACCGACATCGCATCGCCGAACTCCTTGAATCGCTTCCGTTGCGCCGTGACGAGCGCTACGATGTCGCATTGGCGTCGGGGGAGGCGCTGGGTAATGCCTATGACCATGCGGGCGGTATCGGCTGCGTCCTGACGGTTCAGGCCTATAGCGATCGCGTTGTGGTTGAGGTGCTTGATCGAGGTGCCGGCTATTCTATCGATGAAACGAGCGAACCGGTCGCATCAGAGGAACGCGGCCGTGGTATCAAGCTTATGCGTATACTCGTCGATAACGTGGAGGTTGCTCGTCGTACGGACGGCGCCGGCACGCGCGTGCAGATGGTGAAGCTGTTTAGCGGAGCGCTGGAATCGTGTGCCTAGCCAATCGCTTTAGCGCGTTTAGCTACTAAGAACATGCGGCAGACAAGTTTTTTGAAAAAAGTACTTGCGTCTTTTGGACAACTCGCGTAAATTAATAACCCGCAAGCGGACATGGCTCAGTTGGTAGAGCACAACCTTGCCAAGGTTGGGGTCGCGGGTTCGAGCCCCGTTGTCCGCTCCATTGCATTTCCGGACCGTTTAGGCGGTCCTTTTTCGGCGAAGTGGCCAAGTGGTAAGGCAGAGGCCTGCAAAGCCTTTACCCCCGGTTCGAATCCGGGCTTCGCCTCCAGGCAACATCCGGGCGCTCCGGCGCCCGTTTTGTTTTACATATGCGGACATGGCTCAGTTGGTAGAGCACAACCTTGCCAAGGTTGGGGTCGCGGGTTCGAGCCCCGTTGTCCGCTCCAAACGCAGCAGCCCGACTACTACGGTAGCCGGGCTTTTTCGTACTCATCGCTTGGGCTCGAACCCGAGAGGGAGCGAGCGTTTTGGGGCGTGTCTGTGGCGTTGTTTGCCGCGAATGTCCGCTTTGGGCGTATCATCGTGGGCATCTCGCATAACCTCGTTGCAAGGGAGATACGCCCCATGGCTACAGAAAAGTCTTCTTCGCGCTCATGGATGTCCGACGCCGCGATCTATCAGATCTACCCGCGCTCGTTTAAGGATTCGACTGGTTCGGGTCTGGGCGATATCGCGGGCATTACCCAGCAGATGGACTATCTTGAGCAGCTGGGTATCGAGGCCATCTGGCTGAGCCCGTTTTACCCATCGCCTCTTGTTGATGGCGGCTATGATGTGGCGGACTACTGCGATGTCGACCCACGTCTCGGCTCGCTTGACGACTTCGATGACATGATCGCCGCGGCTCATGCGCACGGCATCAAGGTCATCGTCGACATCGTGCCCAACCATTCGTCCAACCAGCACCCCTGGTTCAAAGCCGCTCTTGCCGCCGGCCCCGGATCGCCCGAGCGCGCCCGTTATATCTTCCGCGATGGTCGCGGCGAGCACGGCGAGCTGCCTCCCACCAATTGGAATGCCAACTTTGGCGGCCCCGCCTGGACGCGCGTCGCGGACGGTCAGTGGTATCTGCACATGTTTACGCCCGAGCAGCCGGACTTTGACTGGTCGTGCCCCGAGGTTCATGCGTTCTTTTGCGACGTCCTGGCGTTTTGGAGCGATCGAGGCGTCGATGGCTTTCGCATTGATGTGGCGCACGGTCTCGCCAAGGATCTCGACCGCGATGACCTCGACCGGTGGCATCTCGCCGAGGGCGATGACATGGTTGAGGACGGCACCCATCCGCTGTGGGACCGCAACGAGGTCCACGAGATCTATCGCGAGTGGCGCCGCGTGTTCGACCGCTATGATCCGCCACGCAGCGCCGTTGCCGAGGCGTGGGTGCTGCCCGAGCGCCAGTATCTCTACGCGCGTCCCAGCGAGCTTGGCCAGACATTCAACTTTGAGTTTGCCAAGGCCACTTGGACCTATGATGACATGCACGCTGCAATCGAGGAGGGCTTGAAGGCAGCTATAGAATCCGATTCCGCCTCGACCTGGGTGCTCTCCAACCACGACGTGCCGCGCGTGGCGACGCGCTATGCCCTGCCGCAGATCAAGGCGACGCGCTACCACCAGATTGCGCTCGACTGGCTCTTACGCGACGGGTCGTCTTATGACGAGGACCGTGAACTCGGCGAGCGCCGCGCGCGGGCGGCCCTTTTGCTCGAGCTGGCGCTTCCGGGCTCGACATACGTGTATCAGGGTGAGGAGCTCGGCCTTTTTGAGGTGGCCGATATCCCGTGGGCCGCACTCGAAGATCCTACTGCGACCAATACGCACGGACCGAAGCGCGAGAAGGGGCGCGACGGCTGCCGTGTGCCCCTGCCGTGGGTGGCAGCGGACGATCCCGTGCAGGGCGGATCGTTTGGGTTTTCACCGGCGGACGCCGATGCGGCGCCCCATCTGCCGCAGCCTGCATGGTTTTCCGATTACGCTGCCGATAGGGAAGAAGCGGACCCGACATCGATGCTTGCGCTCTATCGTGACGCCCTCTGGCTGCGGCGCAAGCTGCGCGGGTGCGCCAACGATCTCGCGTGGCTCGATCTTGACGGGCGCACCGGCCTTGCGGATGGTGCCGAGGGCGCTGAGGGCGGCGTCATCGCCTATCGCCGCGACAACGGCTGGGCGTGTGTGACGAACTTCGGTGCAGCACCCGTGGAGCTGCCGGCGGGCAGGGTCCTGCTCACCTCATCACCGCTTGCAGACGGCAGGCTCGCGCAGGACAGTTCTGCCTGGATCATGCTTGCTGAGTTGTAGGGGCCTCTTGCGGCGAGTTTGCGTTTGCCTGCGCTTTCCGTGGTGGCTGATGTCTTCGCGAGGTTCGCGAGGGTGTCGCAAAACTTTTCAAAAAAAGTTCTTGCATAGGATGCGGGTATCACGTAAGATTAATCCTCGTAAGCGGACATGGCTCAGTTGGTAGAGCACAACCTTGCCAAGGTTGGGGTCGCGGGTTCGAGCCCCGTTGTCCGCTCCATTTGGGCGTTTAGCTCAGGGGGAGAGCGCTTCCCTGACACGGAAGAGGTCAGAAGTTCAAATCTTCTAACGCCCACCAAATGTTCGCAGCTCAGAGGCTATGTCCTCTGGGCTGTTTTGTTTTACTATAAAACGCACCACAAAATAGACCACCAAATATTGATCCAAGGTCTGTACGCGATGGTCTTCGCATCCCGTAGAGGTGCCGGCAGATTGCATACGTCCTGGCCGATCGTGACCGCAACATGTTGGTCAAGCACAATCTTTTGGATTCTTTTGGCGTGAGCGGCTTGGTTTTGGTAGGATTTGTCAGCGGCTTGGCTAAGGGGGTTTTATAACTGCCATGCAGGTAGCCGTGTTGGTAACGTTTTACCGACTTGCCGAGAACCCCTCATTTTTAATGCGTCTGCAAAATGACCAATTGCTTTGACCTGCTGAAACACTATATGTTGTGTTTGACCTAAAAAAAGAATACAGGATATAGATGCCTCTTTGTCGTATGATAGATGTCGGACAGAGAACGAGAACCTTATTCGCCCCATTTGGATAGATCTTTGAGCCCCTTGATTGGCTGCGAGGATTGTCCGCATGAGGGCCTATGGTTATCGAGAACACAGATTGCGCGACGGCGCCGCAAGACAGGGGCACGCCCTGCCGGGCATCGTTTGGCTCTGAAGCGCAATGAGACTACGACGCGAAAGAGGCAAGAGGATGAAGATCATCAAGCGCAGCGGCACCGAGGTTGTCTTTGACATCGATAAGATCGTCAATGCCATCCGCGCCGCAAACTTGGAGGTCGAGGAGAGCTCTCGTCTTACCGACCGCCAGGTGGTTTACGCGGCACAAAACGTCGCCGAGGCATGCGAGAACGCGGGCCACACCGTGTCGGTCGAGGAGATTCAGGATCTGGTCGAGGACGAGATCATGCGTCTCGACTGCTACGAGGTTGCCCGCCACTACATCATCTATCGCTATGTTCAGAGCCTGAAGCGCCAGAAGAACACGACCGACGACAAGATTCTGTCGCTGATCGAGTGCAACAACGAAGAGGTCAAGCAGGAGAACTCCAACAAGAACCCGACCGTCAATTCCGTTCAGCGTGACTACATGGCCGGCGAGATCTCCAAGGACCTGACTCAGCGTGTGCTGCTGCCCCAAGAGATCGTGGATGCCCATAATGAGGGCCTGATTCATTTCCACGATTCGGATTACTTTGCCCAGCACATGCACAACTGCGATCTGGTGAACCTGGAGGATATGCTCCAGAACGGCACTGTTATCTCGGGTACGCTGATTGAGAAGCCGCACAGCTTCTCGACCGCCTGCAACATCGCGACGCAGATCATCGCTCAGGTTGCTTCCTCCCAGTACGGTGGCCAGTCGATTTCGCTGACCCATCTTGCCCCGTTCGTCGAGGTGAGCCGTCAAAAGATTCGCGGCGAGGTCGCCCGCGAGCTCGAGGAGCTCGGCGTTTCCGCATCTCCCGAAAAGGTCCGCGAGGTTGTTGAGGACCGCCTGCGTGACGAGATTCGTCGCGGCGTCCAGACGATTCAGTATCAGGTCGTGACGCTTATGACCACGAACGGCCAGGCGCCGTTCGTGACGGTCTTCATGTATCTTAACGAGGCCCGTACGCCTCAGGAGAAGCACGACCTTGCCATGATCGTGGAGGAGACGCTTCGCCAGCGCTACGAGGGCGTTAAGAACGAGGCCGGCGTGTGGATTACCCCGGCATTCCCCAAGCTCATCTATGTACTCGAGGACGATAACGTTCACGAGAATTCCCCGTACTTCTACCTGACCCAGCTGGCCGCTAAGTGCACCGCCAAGCGCATGGTGCCCGACTACATCTCCGAGAAGAAGATGCGCGAGCTCAAGCTGTCGAAGGGTGAGACCGCGGGCAACGGCGACTGCTATACCTGCATGGGCTGCCGCAGCTTCCTGACGCCTGACCGCTCCGGTAACGGATTTAACAACGTGGCCAACGCGCTGAACTATGACCCGAACAAGCCCAAGTACTACGGTCGCTTTAACCAGGGCGTTGTGACCATCAACCTGCCCGATGTCGCGCTGAGCTCGCATCAGGACATGGACAAGTTCTGGAAGATCTTCGACGAGCGCCTTGAGCTATGCCACCGCGCCCTACTGTGCCGTCATGAGCGTCTGATGGGTACGCTTTCGGATGCCGCACCGATTCTTTGGCAGTACGGTGCCCTCGCCCGCCTGAAGAAGGGCGAGACGATCGACAAGCTGCTCGTGGGCGGTTACTCCACCATTAGTCTGGGTTATGCCGGCCTGTATGAGTGCGTCAAGTACATGACGGGCCACAGCCACACCGAGAAGGAGGGCACGCCCTTTGCCATGGCCGTCATGCAGCGCATGAACGACAAGTGCGCGGAGTGGAAGGCCGAAAGCGATATTGACTTCTCGCTGTACGGTACCCCGCTTGAGTCGACGACCTACAAGTTCGCCAAGTGCCTGCAGCGTCGTTTTGGCATCATCCCGGGCGTGACGGACAAGGGCTACATCACCAACAGCTACCACGTCCACGTGTCCGAGGAGATCGACGCATTCGACAAGCTCAAGTTCGAGGGTATGTTCCAGCAGCTTTCGCCGGGCGGCGCCATCTCCTACGTCGAAGTTCCCAACATGCAGGACAACCTCAAGGCTGTCATTCGCGTGATGCAGTACATCTACGACAACATCATGTACGCCGAGCTCAACACCAAGAGCGATTATTGCCAGGTGTGCGGTTACGACGGCGAGATCAAGATTGTCGAGGATGACGGCAAGCTGGTGTGGGAGTGCCCCAACTGCGGCAACCGCGATCAGGAGAAGATGAACGTCGCCCGTCGTACGTGCGGCTACATCGGTACCCAGTTCTGGAACCAGGGTCGAACCGAGGAGATCCGCGACCGCGTGCTGCATCTCTAATAACCATCCCAGGCCGCCCCGTAGCGAGGCCCCGGACCTTTGCTCGCTATTTCGGACAGTCCTGGCTCACGACGGAGGCGCCACTGGCGCCTCCTGTTCGTGCGGAACTTATATCGAGCAAAGGTCCGGGGCCTCGCTACGGGGCGGCCAAGTTGACGTAGCTGAGATGCAGCATGCGGTCTGCTCGCTCCTCGAAGTTCTTAGTGGAAATGAGTTGACTTGCAGCAACGCTTTGCTTGCGATGACGGTTGAGCTGCAACGAAGTATTTATTGGACCTCGAACCCTATACTCGATGTTCGCTTCGTTCATTGAGTTACCCTTTGCATGAGGTCGGGACATATCGTCCCGCCCGCAGTTTCGCAGGCCGAAGGCCGAGAATGTTTGAGGACGGGATGATATGTCCCGACCTCCCGGGAGAGTTACCTATGAACTACGCGAACATTAAGTATTTCGACATTGCTGATGGAGAAGGCGTTCGTACTTCTCTGTTTGTGAGCGGGTGCCGTCGTGGGTGCAAGAACTGCTTTAACTCTGTCGCGTGGGACTTTGCTGCGGGCGAGCCGTTCGATCGTGCCGTCGAGGACAAGATTATCGAGAGCCTCGATCATCCCTTTATTGACGGCCTGACGATTCTGGGCGGCGAACCTATGGAGCCCGAGAATCAGGCGGGACTCGTTGAGTTTGTCGAGCGCGTTCGTGCCGCGTATCCTGCGGGGTCAGGAAAGACCATTTGGTGTTTTACCGGCGACGTGCTCGAGGAGCTTATGCCGGGTGGTCGTCACCATACCGAGGTCACGGACCGTATCCTTGCCTGCCTCGATATGTTGGTGGATGGCCCGTTTGTTCAGGATCTGTACGATATCTCATTGCGCTTTAGGGGCTCGAGTAACCAGCGTGTAATCGATATGAACGCTACGCGCGACCGTGCTGAGCGCGAGGGCGTTGTGCTTTGTGATGCGGTTGAACTTTGGCGTGATGATCCGGTCTATTCGACCCATACTATGTAGCTTGTGGTCGATGCCGAAGAGCGTGGTACCATAGCGCGAACGCAAAATCGGAAAAGTGAGGCCCAGATGGTCGATCAGGAAAAAGTCGAGGCCGCCATTAAGCTGTTGCTTGAGGGCATAGGCGAGGACCCAACTCGTGAGGGCCTGCTGGAGACCCCGGCGCGCGTTGCCCGTATGTATGGTGAGATCGCCGGCGGTATGGACCAGAGTGCCGAAGAGCACCTGTCCAAAACCTTTGCCGTCGCCTCGAACGACTTGGTTATCGAGCGCGACATCACGTTTTACTCGCTGTGCGAGCATCATCTGCTGCCGTTTTATGGCAAGGCTGCGATCGGCTATATCCCTAACGGTCGCGTGGCGGGTCTGTCTAAGCTCGCTCGCACGGTTGAAGTCTATGCCCGTCGTCTGCAGCTGCAGGAGCAGCTGTGTGCGCAGGTTGCCGACGCTCTCATGGATTATCTCGCTCCCCAGGGAGCGATTGTGCTCATGGAGGCTGAGCATATGTGCATGACCATGCGCGGCGTGCAAAAGCCCGGCACCAAGACCGTGACGCTCGCTCGCCGCGGCGTCTTTGAGACCGATCCCGCGCTCGAGGAGCGGTTCTTTAGGATGCTGGGCCGATAGCATGAGGGTCGTCAACGACTTTACATCGAAGACCGATGAGGGGACGTCGCGTCGCGGCTTTATGGCTTCGGGCCTGACTCCCTTTGGCGCCATGCCTCGCATTGATTACATTTGTGCCAACGGGCTGTTCCGGCGGCACCTGGGCAACATTGCACAGTTGGAATCGGGGCGCATCTTCTGCCGCCACGGTATTGACCATCTGCTCGATGTCGCTCGCATTATGTGGATCAAGAATCTCGAGGAACAGCTCGAATTTGACCGCGAGGTCATCTACGCCACGGCACTTCTTCACGATATCGGCAAAGATGAACAGTATGAATCGGGTATATCCCATGATGTTGCAAGCGAACGCGTCGCTGATGCGATTCTCGGCGGCATGCCCGATGATGTGGCGTTTGAGCCGGCCGATGCCGCAGCCATTAAGACGGCCATTCTGGGCCATCGAAAGCTGCGCGTGAACAGCCAACCGCTTGAGCGTCTGCTCTATGCGGCCGATAAAGCGTCGCGCGCCTGCTTTGCATGCCCCGCGCGCAATGCTTGCAACTGGAGCGATGATAAAAAGAACCTGTCGATTCGCGTGTAGTTAGTTTGCGCGGTCGGGGTTCTAAACGAAGGAGACGATCGCGATGAGCAATAAGAAACTGCCCGAGAATGCAACCAAGACTGAAGGTGCCGAGCTCGCCCGCCGTGGAAGGGGCGAAATATCCACCGCAACGGCGGTACCCCACGTGAGCTATGACGATCTGCGCCATGCCGACCGCATCACCGTTGAAGGTCTTGAGGTTTTTGCTAACCACGGCGTATATCCCGAAGAGAACGCGCTGGGCCAGAAGTTCATCGTGTCCCTGGTGCTCTATGCCGACCTGCGTGCAGCGGGGGAGCACGATAACCTGGACGCCTCGATTGACTACGGCTCGGTATGCCACGATGTCGATGGCTATCTGCGCGAGCATACGTTTAAGCTCATCGAGGCTGCAGCCGAGGGTGTGGCCCAGATGCTGCTGCGTCGTTACCCCCTGCTGCTTGGCGTGCACGTTAAGCTCGATAAGCCTTGGGCGCCCGTCGGTCTTCCCCTGGCAAGCTGCGGTGTCGAGATCGAGCGCGTGCGCTAACCGACTCTAGAGCTCGTTGGCGGGCGGTTTTTTGAGCCGCTGCGACAGGGCCCTGTTGTTGGGGCAGTACGTGTCGAGCAGCGCGTGAAACCGCTGATTGTGGCTTGGCTCGAGCAAGTGGACGAGCTCGTGGGCGACAACCATGTCGAGGCATTCGACGGGGTAGGCGGCAAGTTCTCGTGCGATGCGAACGGCGCCGGATTTGGGCGTGCAGGAGCCCCAACGCGTTTTCATGCTGCGTACGGAAACGCGGGAAACGGCGACACCCATTGCGATTTCGTATGCGTGCACAATATCGCGCAGTGCCGATGTGACCTCGGACGTATAGAGCTGGTCAATATGGGCTTGGATCTCACTGGGCGTTAAGCCGTCGAGGGCTGTGCGCTGCTTTGCCTGCGTGCACCCACTTGGCTCGTCGGTACCCATAAAACTTGCGAAGGTAGCCTGCTTGGGCCGCGGTGCGGGTGGCTCAAAGTTGTGGTCGAGTGCATCCTGAACGGTGATGGGTTTGCCCCAAAGCGCAATGATGGACGAGGGACTGAGCGGCTCTCGCGCCGTCGCCTGACGTTGCTCGCGCTGGGCAAGTCGGCTGATAATCCAGGCGCTGTTGCGCTTCACAAACGCTTCGATACGCTCGCGGCTGGCGCCGAGCGGCGCGCTGGCGTGGACCTCACCGCTCGATGTGACGCGTAGGTTGAAGTTCTTGACGCACTTTTTGGTAACGACGACGGGGATGGGCGTCCCATCCGGTCGGGGTACGGAAATCGTAAACTGCTGCGTCAAAAGCGGTCCTTCAGATTGGGGACGGGCCGGCATGTCGACCGTTCGGCATGCCGGCCCGCTCAAGGGATGTGAAATTAATAACGCTCAAAGAAGGCAAGCGCGTTGTCGCTGCAGAGCTTCTGCATCACGGTCTTGCCAAAGTGCTTGGAGAGCATGTTCTGGAACTCGGGCATCTTGCCGGCGTCGGAGAGGAAAGCGGGCACCGCGGCACCGTCCCAGTCGCCGCCGAGCGCGATGACATTTTCGCCACCCAGGTCAAGCCAGTGCTCGATATGTGCCGCCAGCTGGTCGAAGGTGACGTCTGCGGCTGTCTTGTCGGTTGCGTCGTTGGATAGGAACTCGCTGCAGTAGTTGAGGCCGACGATGCCACCCATGTCGCGAATGGTGCGGAACTGGTCGTCGGTAAGGTTGCGCTTAACGCCGCAAACCGCACGGGAGTTGGAGTGGCTGGCGACGAAGGGGCGCGTGGCGTGGGCGACAACCTCGTCAAAGCACTCATCGTTGAGGTGGGAGACGTCGAGCACCATGCCGGCGTGCTCCATCTGCGTAAGCGCCTCGATGCCGGCGGCGGTGAGGCCGGCGTGGGTGTCGTGGCCGCTCGCGAGCGGTCCCTGCGCGTTCCAGCTGAGTGATGACATGAGTACGCCCAAGCTCTTGAGCACCTCGATCAGCGCGGGGTCCTCGGCAAAGAACGTGGCGTTTTCGATGGTGTGGATGCAGGCGACCTTGCCATCTTTGAGCGCAGGGCGAATGTCTGCCGCGCTGCGTACGTTGACCATGCGGTCGTGGTTGAGCATTGCCTGGCCGCTCATGTGCGCCATGATCTGCGCCTGGAAGCGCGCGGCGTGGGCGGTGGGAATCTCGTCGGGGACAAACGTGGCGAAGCACTGTGCCCACGGCGTGTTGCCGATCTTTGCGAGCGAGATGGCGCAGGCGTTGCCCTCGATGAGGTCGAAATCTTGCGGATGCGTTTCGTCGCCGGGGAAATAACCGTCGGTGCCGGCGGTAAAGCGCAGGTCGAGATCGAGCGTGGCCCAGCCGATTCGGTCGGCGGTGTCGCAGTGTAGGTCAAATATGGGATATGCCATGGTTCCTCCGGTTGCAGCGTTTCTTTGCAAACTGTCATTGAATTGTATGACTAGGGTATAGTTAGCGCCATATGTTCACGGCGGCCCGCGTTGTGCGCCGCCCTTATCACGGAGGTTACCATGTCCAACCAGGGCAAGAAGGTCAAGACCCATTATCGCGGCACGCTCGATGACGGCACGCAGTTCGATAGCTCCTACGATCGCGGCGAGCCGCTGGAGTTCACCTGCGGCGCCGGTCAGATGATCAAGGGCTTCGACGCCGCTGTTGTCGACATGCAGGTGGGCGAGAAGAAGACCGTGCACATCCCGGCTGCCGATGCCTACGGCGAGCACAATCCCGAGATGGTTATTACCTTCCCGGCCGAACAGGTTCCCAACATCGAGCAGATCGAGAAGGGCATGAAGCTTTTCCTGTCCACGCCGAGCGGCATGCCCGTCCCCGCCGTGGTCATCGACGTAACGCCCGAGGCCGTGACGCTCGACGCCAACCACGAGCTGGCCGGCAAGGACCTCAACTTTGATATCGAGCTCGTCGAGGTCGAGGGTTAGAGTATGCCTGAACGCTTGGTTTCGACGACATGCTTGGGAAATCTCAACGATCCGTCCTATGAACTCCTGCTTCGCCGGAAGCTGGGCGGCGTCTTTGAAGTTGACGAGCTGCTGCTCGATTGGGACCAGGCTGATACGCGCGCGTTTGTGGGCGTGACGGAGCTGGGGCGCACGGTCGATGTCCGGCTGGGTACCGCCGACGGCGGTCGTCTTGTCGACGGCGACGTGCTCTCCGTCGACCATTCGGGCGTGGTGCCCGTGGCGGTTGTCGTGCGCCTGCGCAGCGCCGAGGTTTATTTGGTCGAAGTTGACCGCATGGACCCGATTGCGCTCGCGCATGCGTGCTGGGAGATCGGCAATATGCATGCGCCGCTTTTCCGAGGCGATTCGGACGAGCATACCGTGCGCATGTATACGCCGGTGCAGCCTGTTTTGGGCCGCATGCTCCGGGGCGTCGAGGGCGTTCGGCTCTCGACGGTTACCCGTGAACTCGATTCGGACCGGCGCTTTGCGTCGAGTGCGGCGGATGCCGTTGTGAGTATGGCTCCCGACTTTACGATCGTAAAGAAGGCGCGCGGTTAACGTGCGTATAAGTAAGACGGACTTTGAGAGGCAACTATTCAAAGTCCGTCTTACTGTTGATGAGATGCTGTGGGGGAAAGCATATGGGTCTTGAAGGAATCAAGCTGATTGCATGCGATTTGGACGGCACATTGCTGCATCCGGGGGAGCACGAGCCGCGTTCCGAGGCCTTTGAGCTCATCGATGAACTGCATCGTCGCGGTATCGTGTTTATGCCGGCGAGCGGCCGTCAATATGCGAGCTTGCGCTACCTGTTTGCCCCGGTGGCCGATGAGCTCGCCTATGTATGCGAAAACGGAGCCCTGGTGATGAGCGAGGAGCGTGCCGTTGTCAAGCGTTCCATGGAGCGTAGCCTTGCTATGGATATCGCGAATGCCGTGGTTGCGTATCCCCATGCCGACGTGACCCTTTCGTGTGAGGGGCACCTCTACACCATGAGCGGCAATGATGCGTTCGTCGACCATTTGCGCTATGAGGTCCACTGCGATGTGGCGGTGGTCGACCGTCCCGAGGACATCGACGAGGACGTCATTAAGATTGCCTTCCAGACGCCCGAGGTGGATCAGCCGGCCGCGCTGGAGCATTTTGAGCGCCTCTTTGGCGACCGTGTCGACGTGATGACGTCGGGAACCGAATGGACGGACTTTATCGGTTTCGGTTCGGGCAAGGGCTCCGCGCTTGCCGATTACGGTCGTGCCCTGGGTATTTCGCCCGATGAGATGATGGCGTTTGGCGACAATGAGAACGATCGCGACATGCTCAACGTCGTGGGCCATCCCTATCTGATGGAGAGCTGCAACCCCTCTATGCGTGGCATTAACGACCGCGTCCGCTACGTGCGCACGGTCGAAGAAGAACTGCGCCGCCTGCTCGCCGAGTAGGTTTTCGGGACATGCCTAGAAATGTGCTGTTTGCTGTAGCGGATGGGCAAGTAGATTTGCGGGCATGCCACTAAGGGCTACCGGCAGTCGGGGCAGAGACCCTCGAAGATGGTGTAGTGCGACGTGACGTGCCAGCCGATTTGCTCGGACGCCTTGGCGTCGAGCTGGGCATCGAAGGGGAGCGGTACGTCGATGACGCGGCTGCACGAGGTGCAGATGATATGCGCATGCGGCTCGATCGTGCGATCGAAGCGGCTGCCGCCCGGCGTCTTGATGGAGAGGATCTCGCCGGCGTCGGCCAAGAGATTGAGGTTGCGGTAGACCGTACCGCGGCTGATTTTGTCATCCTGCGCGCGCACGACGTTGTAGATTTCGTCGGCGGTGGGATGGTTATAGCTTTGGCGCACGGCGTCAAGAACCAGCTTTCGCTGCCTGGTATTCCTTCTTTGCACCGCCATGCGCCTCGCCTCTTTTCTATCAACGGTCGTAGGTAAATGATACCGTATTTAGCACACAATACTAATAACGAGGTGTGAAACCGTCTTCATTGGCAAGTGGGGCTCGGGCCTGGGCATCTACGAGGCGAAAACGTGTTCCCATGCGCTCGTAGGAGGCATGAAGCGCCTCGAGATGAGATAGGACGTTTGCCGGAGCTCCCTGTATCTCCATCTCGACTGAGCCGTCTTCCATATTACGCACCCAGCCGGTGAGGGAGCGTGCCTGCGCGAGGTTGGCGTTGGTAAAGCGAAAGCCAACGCCTTGGACTTGCCCCGCCCAGCGCAGGAAATAGCGCAGGGGAGTGTCTAGAGTGGCCTTGTCGCTTGCGAGCACAGTAAGTCTGCGGCGCAGCTCGAGCTCGACGTTTGATGGTTTTTGAGGCTCTCGACTGCCGCCGGTGACGCTGGAGAAGAACGTATCGAAGAGACCCATAGCTATGCCTGCTTGCCTGCGTCGGCTGGGAAGGTTATGCCGGCCTGCTGGCGCACGGCATCCATGATGCGCAGTGAGACGAGTGTGACATCGCGGTAGTGGCCAAGCTCGTGGCGTCCCGCCGGGGTCTCCCAAATCTCTTCCTTAACGTTATCGATGCCGCCGATGGCGGTGATAAAGTCTGTGAGTTCGTATTCCATAGTGTTGCTCGATTTGGGCAGGTCGAGCACGCGGCCGTTGTCTCCCTGTTCGCGCGGTGCCTCGGTCGCCGAGCCGCGTACGACGTCGCCGCGATAGTCGATGCGGACGTTGCGGGGCGTGGACAGATGGTCGATCTGGATAGTGCCACGCTCGCCTTCGATCTGCGAGGGCAACAGGTCGTTCGTAATTTTGGAGTGCGCGAGCTCGACGGAGATACGGCCACCGCCGTAGCTGGCGAGGATGGAACCGCAGCCATCGATGGGGCCGTGCGTGAGCTGTCGCGTGGTGGGATCGAGCAGAGTGGTCATGCTCGTAAGGCCGGAGGGCATGCCAAAGATCTCGACCATGGGCTCGACGGTATAGACGCCAATGTCCATGAGGGAACCCGATGCCATATTGCAGTCGAAGATATTGGTGGCGCGTCCCGCGAGAATCTCGTTGTAGCGCGAGGAATACTTGCCAAAGCGCAATGAGGCGCGGCGGATGGGGGCGATCTCGCCCAGGGCGTCCTCGATGGCGTGGAAGGCGGGATCGTGGAGGGGACGCATGGCCTCGAGGGCCACGACACCTGCTGCCTCGGCAGCGCGGAAGACTTCCAGCGCCTGCGCTTCGGTGGCGCAGAAGGGTTTCTCGACGATGACGTGCTTGCCACCGGCGATGCAGGCAAGGGCCTGCTCGTAGTGGAGCGCATTGGGGCTGCCGATGTAGACGGCGTCGACGTCGTCGGCGGACGCAAGCTCGTCAAGTGCGGTGAAGTTACGCTCGCCGCCGTGTTCGGCGGTAAAGGCGGCGCCGCGCTCGGCATCGCGCGAGAGCGTGCCCACAAACGCGGCTTGGTCGTTGGCGTTGACGACCTGGATAAAGTCGTCGGTAATCATGGATGTGCCGATGGTCGCTATACGCAGCATGTATCCCCCTCGTGCCGTTCGGTTTACAGGATGAGTGTAGCGCGAGGGGGCAGGAAATAGCGTGCGAAAACGCCGTTACAGGTCGCTCTCGTTAAAGCCGGTATCGATATCGAGGTTGCTGCCGTCGGCCGCCGTGGTGGCGAGCTCATCGCAGCGCTCGTTGAGCTCGTGGCCGGCGTGACCCTTAACCCAGATGAACTCAACCTTGTGCTTGCTTTTGGCGGTGAGTAGGCGCTCCCACAGGTCGCGGTTCTTGACGGGCTGCTTGTTGGCAGTTTTCCAACCGCGCTTTTTCCAACCGTCGATCCAGTGCTTGTTAAAGGCGTTGACGACGTACTGCGAGTCGGAATGGACCTCGACCTCGCAGGGGCGGTTGAGTGCCTCGAGCGCCACGATGACGGCCATGAGCTCCATGCGATTGTTGGTGGTCTTGGCGTAGCCGCGCGAAAGCTCGGAGGTGAAAGTCTTGCCGGCGGGGTTGGTGTATTTGAGCACGGCGCCGTAGCCGCCGCGTCCCGGGTTTGATCGGGCCGAGCCGTCGGTATAGATGATGACCTTCACATGGTTCCTTTCGCTGGGTGCTTCTTTCGTGGGTGTCCATTGTAGCGCCACGTTCGTTGAGGGCTAGTGCTCCATCGCTTCTGCCTCGTTGCCCAAGGACTGGCTTTCGCGGATGATGCGGTCGAGCTCATCGAGGTATTGCTGCAGCAGGGGAGAGGGCTTGCGCTCGTCGTGCATGATGTAGCCTACCTGCATCGTCGGGGCGTCTGCCAGTGGGATCGATGCCATGCCCCATTGCATTTCGTTAGAGAGGACACCGGTCGACAGCGTGTAGCCGTTTGAGGTGATGAGCAGGTTGGTAAGCGTGCCGCGGTCCGATACGCGGATATTGCGGTCGCAGGGAATATAGCTAAACGGCTCCTCGGCGTAATAGAAGGAGTTCGAGGTGCCTTGCTCAAAGCTGTAGCGGGTGTAGGGCGTAAGGTCGGCAAGGGACAGCTGCGGGCGGCGTGCGAGCGGGTGGCGCTCGCTAACGAAGACGTGGACCTTTGCGTCAAAGAGGGGGTGGAAGCTCGCGCGCGCATCGGTAAAGGCTTTCTGGAGGACGCGGGCGTTAAAGTTGTCCAGATAGAGGATGCCGATGTCGCTGCGAAATGCGCGGACGTCATCGATGATCTGCGATGTGGTGGTCTCGCGCATGATGAAATCGAACTTGCTGTCGCGGCAGCGCTCGACCACGTTGACGAATGCCTCGACCGAAAAGGCGTAGTGCTGGGCGGAGATGGCAAGGCGGGCTTGCGGGGTGCCGCCGTCCTCGTAGCGTGCCTCGAGCATGTCGGCCTGCTCTACGACCTGGCGCGCATAGCCCAAAAGCTCGGTGCCGTCGTTGGTGAGCGTGACGCCGCGGCTGGAGCGCGTAAAGATCTCCAGATTGAGTTCCTGCTCTAGGCTTTTGACGGCGTTTGAGATGTTGGACTGTGCGGTATAGAGGCGCTGAGCTGCGGCGTTGATTGAGCCGGACTCTGCTACGGCGATCAGAAAACGAAGTTGCTGAAGGGTCATCGACGCCATCCTTTCGATTGCTATCTATAAAACCGATAACAGGTTAGCGCTTTTAAGTGATTGACCGAGCGAAACAATGCTCGTACTATTCAAAACACACAAAGGCGGTAGGTAATTAAGCCGACCACGGAACCGGGATGCGAAAGGAGATCCGCATATGAATTGCTTACCAAGACGAATGCCGGGCTCCTGTTTGCGCCCGTCGGCGTGATCAGGAGACAGCGACTTACTTCTCTCTTATTTATTTACTTTCGTTCGATCAAGGAGATCATCATGAGCCAGTTCATCAACAACCCCGAGCACACCTTTGGTTTCGATACCCTGCAGCTGCACGTTGGCCAGGAGAGCGCCGATCCCGCGTCCGATGCCCGCGCCGTGCCTATCTATCAGACCACGAGCTACGTGTTCCGCAACGCCCAGCACGCCGCCGACCGCTTTGGCCTTGCCGACGCCGGCAACATCTACGGTCGTCTGACCAACTCCACCCAGGGCGTCTTCGAGGACCGCATCGCCGCGCTCGAGGGCGGCGTGGCCGGTCTTGCCGTCGCTTCCGGTGCTGCCGCTATCACCTATACCCTGCAGGCACTCGCCCAGGCCGGTGACCACGTGGTGGCTCAGAAGACCATCTACGGTGGCTCCTACAACCTGCTGGAGCATACCCTCTCCCAGTTTGGTGTCGAGACCACGTTTGTCGACGCTCATAACCTGGACGAGGTCGAGGGCGCCATCAAGGACAACACCACGGTCATCTACCTCGAGACGCTCGGCAACCCCAACTCCGACATTCCCAACATCGATGCCATCTCCGAGGTCGCCAAGAAGCACGGTCTGCCGGTTGTCGTCGACAACACCTTCGGCACCCCGTATCTGTTCCGTCCGCTGGAGCACGGTGCCAACATCGTCGTCCACTCCGCAACCAAGTTCATCGGTGGCCACGGAACCTCGCTGGGTGGTGTGATCGTCGACGGCGGTAACTTCGATTGGAAGGCGAGCGGCAAGTACGCCCAGATCGCCGAGCCCAACCCCTCCTACCATGGTGTCTCGTTTGCCGAGGCTGCCGGCCCCGCTGCCTTCGCAACCTATGTCCGCGCCATTCTGCTGCGTGACGAGGGCGCCTGCATCAGCCCGTTTAACGCCTGGGTCCTGCTCCAGGGCACCGAGACCCTGTCGCTGCGTGTCGACCGTCATGTCGAGAACACCAAGAAGGTCGTTGAGTTCCTGATCGGTGACAGCCATGTCGCCAAGGTGAACCACCCGAGCCTGCCTGAGCACCCCGATCATGAGCTCTACAAGGAGTACTTCCCCAACGGCGGCGCCTCGATCTTTACCTTTGAGATTAAGGGTGGCCAGGAGGCCGCTTGGAAGTTCATCGATCACCTGCAGGTATTCTCGCTGCTCGCCAACGTGGCCGACGTCAAGTCGCTCGTCGTGCACCCGGCTACCACCACGCACTCCCAGCTCTCTGCCGAGGAGCTCGCCGAGCAGAACATCACGCCCTCCACGATCCGTCTTTCCATCGGTACCGAGAACGCCGAGGACATCATTTGGGATCTGAAGCAGGCCTTCGCCGCGCTGGACGAGTAAGGCGACTTGTGCAAGGACCCCTTGCGACTCGATAGGTATAACTGCATAAAATGCCTGCTCAAGGCGCCTGTGCGAACAATGTTTGCACAGGCGCCTTTTTTGCATAGGAAGCATGCCAAAACAGGGTTTTTGAGACGCTTTATGCATGCGAGTTGTGGAAAACTCCTGTTGAGAGGATGTGAGTTTTACGCAATTGACGTGCACCTTTTGAGAAAAACCGCAGGTCGCGATGTGCTCGGGGTACTATGCAGCGCGATCGAATCACACGCAGCTCAAACGCAGCAAAAACGCACTACGGAGGTTTCCAGCTACATGAGGATCGATTCACGAAAACCGAAAGCCGCCGCCCTTTCCGCCGCTCTGGCTGTGGCACTTTTGGCGGGCGCCGGCGCAACTGATGCCCACGCCGCAACACTGTCCGATGCGGTAGGGTCTACGCCGTCCGAGGCGACGCTGGTACAGCCCGTCGACTATCGCGGCGATGGCTATGGTTCCATGCAGGAGTGGAATGCCTCGATGGAGGCCAAGCGCGATTCCCTGGAGATGCGCGCGCAGATCATCATGAACATGTATGGCGACTATGCCACCGATGATGAGCGAGCCGTGTTGCAGGGTTGCATCGACGGTGCGGGTAACCTTTTGACGATGGGGGAGGTCGACGCCAAGTCGACCGAGCTCGACGAGCTTCGCTCCACGCTTGAGAATGCCAAGCGTGGAGCGCTCGAGGCTGCGGCCGCCGAAGCCGAGGCTGCTGAAGCCGCTCAGGCTTCGTATTACAACGCCGGCTCCGGCTCGTCTTACGCGTCCGCTGCGTATTACGCCAACGGCTCGGGCCTGACACGTTCGAGCGGCGTCAATAACTATAACGGCCGCCGCGAGACCTATTACAGCAGCAATGTGCTTTACCACTATCGCACGGGCGAGTGGACCCAGGATTCCGAGGGCTTCTGGCGTGATTCCGATGGCTATTACGTTGTGGCTGCGGGCGATATGGCCCAGGGCTCGACCTTTACGGGCTCCAAGGGCGATTGTAAGGTCTATGACTCTGGCTGCGCTGCCGGAACCACCGACTATTACACCGGCTGGTAATTAGCCAAAAGCCAATAGGCAGATGACGGGCGGAGGCCTTTGCGATGCTTTCGGGCAAACGTAAAGGCCTCCGCCCTGTCTGTGCGTTTGAGCTAACAGAGCCCTTACCGTGGCGGTACGCCGCGCATATGGGCGCAGGGCACACTAGTTCATGAGAAATAGGGTCTTTCTCGTGGAGGAAGTGGTCTTGTGAACGCTCGAGATATCGCCGTCGCCGCCGTCGCATTGATGCTTGGCTGTCTTGGCCCTACCGCCGCGCTTGTCGCGGGCATGCAAGGATCGTGCGGGGCCGCTCCTATCGTGGTCGGTGCGCTGATCGCGGCCGCGCTGCTGGGAAGCGCGGGCGTGGCCCTTTGTCGCGATGACGAGGACGAGGCTCCGGAGTCGCAGCTCTAACCGTCGGAACGCCGACTACTGGTTATAGATGAAGATGAAAACCGCCGCAAGGGGGAGTGCTCCTTGCGGCGGCTTTACTGTTGAGTCTGTTGACGTGGCAAATCGGGCGCTACCAGCTTGCCTCGATATCGCGAATACGCTGATAGAGCCATTCGTTCTGAGGCGTCTGGATATCGTGCTTGGCTGCCAGGCGGCAAATGGTGCCCGCGAACTCCTCGACTTCGGTTTTGCGTCGCGCGACGCGGTCTTGCGCCATCGACGGCATGCCGGCGGGATCGAGTCCCTCGATGAGGTGCACCATCTGCGTCAAGTCTGCTTCGGTCAGCTCGATGCCTTCGGCGTTGGCGACTGCAAGCGTTTCGCGCATGGCGGAAACAAAGCAACGACGCTGCTCGGAGCCCCGTTCCGTGGCGCTTCCGTAGGTGCCGCCGTAGGCCATGCAGGTCTGGTTGATACCGTCGTTGAGCATGAGCTTGGCCCACATGCGGTGTGCGATGTCTGCCTCGACGGTGTGGGCGATGCCACAGCGCGTGTAGAGCTCGTCGATGCCGGCGACGGTCGCGGGGTCGGTGCCGGCTGCCGCGCCAAAGCGGATTTCGCCCGCATTGGTAAACGTGAGCGCGCCGTTGAGGAATACGGCGTCCATGCCCTGGCAGATGCCCAGGACGGTGTGCTCCCAGCCAAAGCGCTCGGCAATCTTTTGCTCGCTGGTGATGCCGTTGCACAGCGAGGTAATGTGCGTATTGGGACCCACGATGCGCTCCATGGTCTGGATTGCCTGGTCGAGTCCGGTTGTCTTGACCGTGAGGATGACCAGATCGGCGGGCATAGCCTCGCTGGCGCTGACGGACTTGAGCGCGCAAGGTTTGCCGTTGACGGTGAGCGCGTCGTTCGCGTGACGCTCGAAGCGCGCGTCGTCCATAACATATTCGACGGCGTCGTTGCCGAGCGCCTGGGCGATCATGCTGCCGTAGAGCAGGCCGACACCGCCTTTGCCGATAAAGGCGACCTTGTTGATCTGCATGTGAATCATCTCCCCATAAAAAGGCGCCCGCGTGCGGGGCGCCTGATGGATTGTAAGCCGCCGGAGCGCCTTGTATGTGCGGGACGGCGGATATATAGAAGAACGGATGCGCTGGACTTATGCCGCGGGGCAGACCGCAAAGACGCGCGCGGGGTACCCGACGCCATCGCGAACCTTGGGGAAGGTGCAGAAGATGACGGCGCCCGTGGCGGGAAGTTCGTCCAGATGGTCCATGACCTCGATCTGATAACGGTCAACCGAGAGGATGTACTGCTCGCCGGGGTAGGGGTAGGCATCCTCGCGCGTGGTGATGGTCGCCGAGTCGGTGTCTGCCGGCTCGTGGCCGATAGCGCCGATGTTGCGCTCTTCAACGAGCCACTTGATGGCGTCGAGGTCCCAACCGGGGTAGTGGGGCTGGCCATACTCGTCCTTGTTCTCGAGGTCGGCGAGCTTGGACCAATCGGAGCGGAAGGCGACAAAGGCGTCCTCGGGAATACGGCCGTGCTCGTCCTCCCAGGCTTTAAGGTCCTCGACGGTCAGGATAAAGTCGGGGTTCGCGGCGCACTCTTCATGTTTGTCGATCACGCAGAGCGGATGCATAAACTCGATGGGCTCGATCTCGCCGAGGGAGCGGCCGTCGACATGGAAGTGGCGCGGCGCGTCGACGTGGGTACCGTACTGCGAGGCGACCGAATACTGAAAACAGCGCATGGGCGCGAGCATGTCCTCGGGCGTGTCGGGCAGGTAGTCGAAGAGCTTGGTGGACTCGAACGGCTTAAAGCCAAACCAGTGCGGGGTGTCGCACGAGAGCGTGTGGGTGAGGTCGACCCAGCGATAATCGGTGCTTTTGAGCTGGGAGGCGAGGTTCCAAAGGTCGAGCGCGGGCATGGTTGGCTCCTTTCATCGGGCTTTTTGCTGATGTTAAAGCGGCGCCGTGACGGCTCGATTTCCGCTGCGTTACGATACGTTCTCAATTGCGATTCCAAGTTGTTTCGGCGGCGTGACCGTTGTGTTTCGCGTGGCCGGGGCACCGATGGCGAAGGGAGGGGCCGTGCAATATCGCGTTGACCCCAAAAGCGGCAACCGTATCTCGGCGTTGGGGCTGGGCTGCATGAGGTTTCCCGGTGCGCCGGGACGCCCGGATCCGAAGACGGCCGACGCCATCATTGCACGCGCGGTGGGTCAAGGGATTAACTACTTGGACACGGCCTATCTCTATCCCGGCAACGAAGCCTGTGTGGGCGCTTCGCTTGAGCGCCTGGGCCTGCGCGACCGGGTTTTACTCGCGACCAAGTTGCCGCATGCTTCGTGCAAATCTGCGGAGGATTTCGACCGCTTTTTTGACGAGCAGCTGCGCCGCCTGCGGACCGACCACATCGACTACTACCTCATGCACAACATCACCTCGCCCGTGCAATGGGAGCGTGTGGCGGCGTTGGGTATCGAGGACTGGATTGCACACCAAAAGGCTACGGGGCGCATTCGCCAGATCGGCTTTTCGTATCACGGCAGCGCGGCAGATTTCCTCACGATGCTCGACGCGTATGACTGGGACTTCTGCCAGATTCAGTACAACTACGCCGGCGAACGCTATCAGGCGGGAACGGCGGGGCTCTTGGCCGCTGCCGAGCGCGGGCTCGCGGTGTTTGTGATGGAGCCGCTGTTGGGCGGACGTCTGGCGGGCAAGCTGCCGCCGCGGGCCCGCGCCGTGCTCGATAGCGCGAACGATCCGCATCTGAATACGCCAGCTGCTTGGGGCCTCTCGTGGGTGTGGAATCATCCTCAAGTCACGATGCTGCTTTCGGGTATGACCGATACCGCGCAGGTGGACGAGAACGCGGCGCTGGCAAGTCGTGCGCTACCGGATTCGATGACGATGGAACAGCTCGATACCATCGCACGCGTGCTGACGGAGTTTGAGAAATCGAACCGTGTGCCCTGCACGGGGTGCGGCTACTGCATGCCGTGCCCCAAGGGTATCAACATTCCTGGCTGCTTTGCCGCCTACAACGCGAGCTATGCGCACAGCTGGTTTACGGGACTGTCGCAGTACTTTACGGCGAGTGCGGTGCGCACGAGCGAGCCCAAGCTGGTGAGCAATTGCATCAAGTGCGGTAAATGCGCGCGTCACTGCCCGCAGCATATCGATATCCCCGCGCGTCTCGATGACGTGCGCCGCCGCTTTCAGCCTGGCCCCGTGACGGCTGCGCTCAAAGCCTTCGGCAAAACGCGCTCCTGATGCCCCTTTTATAACTTGCGGTGGAATAGTTCCTGTTTGCGGCAGAATAAGGCTTAAACAGGAACTATTCCACCGCAACTGATGAAGGGGAGCTGGGGATGCTGACGATTGGGTGCCATCTTTCGACGACGAAGGGCTATCGGGCGATGGGGGAGACGGCGCTATCCATTGGCGCCAATACCTTTGCGTTCTTTACGCGCAACCCGCGTGGCGGCAAGGCGAAAGACCTTGACATGGATGACGTGGCGGCCTTGCGTGACCTTATGGCGCAAAATGATTTTGGCCCACTCGTGGCGCATGCCCCCTATACCTATAACCCCTGTTCTGCCAAAGAGCGGGCGCGGGAGTTTGCCTTGGAGGCTATGGCGGAAGATTTGCAGCGTCTAGAAGCGCTGCCCGGCAACTACTACAACTTCCATCCCGGCGCGCATGTGGGGCAGGGGGCCGATGCTGGCATTCAGATGATCGTCGACACCTTGTGCCAGGTGATGTTCGAGGGACAGCAGACCACGGTGCTGCTCGAAACTATGGCGGGCAAGGGTACCGAGGTAGGGCGCAGTTTTGAGGAACTGGCGCGTATTATCGAGGGGGTTGCCGTCAAACGTCCCGAGCTATCGGGCAAGCTGGGCGTGTGTCTGGACACCTGCCACGTGAGCGATGCCGGCTACGACATCATCCACGACCTGGACGGCGTGCTCGACGAGTTCGACCGTGTGGTGGGCATTGAGCGCTTACATGCCGTGCATATTAACGATTCCAAGAACCCCTGCGGTGCGCATAAGGATCGCCATGAGTGCATCGGCAAGGGCTACCTTGGCAGCGAGGAACTTGGTGGTGGTTTGCAGATTATGCACAATATTGTATCGAATGACCGTTTACGTGCGCTGCCATTCATTTTGGAGACGCCGAATGAACTTGCAGGTTATGCAGCGGAAATTACCCTGCTACGCTCGTTGCAGCAGTAACGACTGTCACAAAGTGGAGTGCTTCATTCACGTTATGGGTTTGTTTCAATCAGTTTTCTCATTGCAGATTCGCACTTACGGGTGCATAATAGCCAACAGTTTTTGCAGACCTCTGAATCAAACGGGGTCACCGGAAGGAGACTGATTATGAAGCTCAAGAAGCTTGGCGCATTTGCCGCCACGGGCGCCATGGCACTCGCCCTCGCATTGACGGGCTGCGGCTCGTCCAACGCCACCTCTGGTTCCGATGCCGGTTCCAGCAGCTCTGACGACGTGAAGGTCGAGAAGGTCGACGGCTCCAAGGAGTACGCGCTCGTCAAGGACGGTACGCTCACCGTCGGCACCTCTGCCGAGTACGCGCCGTTTGAGTATAAGGATGACAACGGCGATTACCAGGGCTTTGACCTTGAGCTTATCAAGGCTATCGCCGACAAGCTGGGCCTGGACGTCGAGTATGTCAACAACGACTTCGACACGCTGGTTCCGGGTGTTGCTTCGGGCGCCAAGTACGACGTCTCCATCGCTGCTATCACCGATACGCCCGAGCGTGAGAAGGAAGTCGCTTTCTCCGACTCCTACTACATGGACGATCAGGCTATCGTGACCAAGGTCGACAACACCGACATTACGGCCGATAACTACAGCGAGAAGCTCAACAACGCCGACGCTACGATCATCGTCCAGTCCGGCTCGACCGCCGAGGCCTTTGCCCAGGAGAACTTCCCCAAGGCCAAGATCGTTCCCTACAAGGACGCCACCGAGTGCTTCAGCGCCCTGCAGTCCGACAAGGGTGACGCCGTCGTGACCAACCGCTCCGTTGCCAGCCAGCTGACCGCCGAGCAGTTCAACACCTGCCAGACCATCAAGCAGGTCAGCACGGGCGAGGAGTATGCCATCGCCATCAACCAGGGCAACACCAAGCTCAAGGACGACATCAACCAGGCCATCAAGGACCTGACCGATGACGGTACCGTTGACGCCCTCATGGCTAAGTACAATATCAAGTAAAATAGCTACTTGATTGCGCGCGGGCCCTTTCCGTTTTGGCGGAGAGGGCCTTTGCGTTTCTTGAATGGGCGGCGTCCCGCCCCGTTATGTCGGCAACTTACATGTTAGGAGCCACCTTGTCTCGATTGAACCAAGGAGCCATGGGCAAAAGCCATCCGCTGCCCTCGATGCTCCAAAAGCTAGCCTGCGCCCTGGCTGTGGCGCTTGCCCTAGTGTGTGCGGGGGCCTGCGTGCCCTCGACTGCCCAGGCGCTTGAGACCGCTAAGATCACCGCCCGGCCCAACACCGGCTCGGGTAGCGATGTGGTCGGTGGCACCGAGACTCGCATCACCTGGGAGGTCCAGGCCGATGCCGACGAGGAGCTGAGCGGCCTTTCGTTGACGTTTGCCGATGGCACGACCTTTGGCGCCGATGACACGCGCCTGACGATGCTTTCGGGCGATGACCTTATGGACCGTACGCCCATGAAGCCCACGTGCAAGGTCGACGGCCAGACGCTCAAGATTGATTTTGGCGAGACGGCGCCTGCCGGCGGTTATTTCCGCGTCGAGGTCTACGGCGTGACCTTCCCCGTCGAAGGCGGCGATGAGGCCTTTAACGGCACTTATACCTTGGCCGATGGATCGACCAAGAAGATCTCCAAGATTCCCTCGGTGGAGATCAAGGGCGTGACGGCGTTCGATAACTTCCTGGCGGACCTTAAAGAGCAGCCGTGGGTCGAGGCATGGAACTCCAATATGTTCCTGCGCCTCTTCCTGAACCCGGTCATTTTGGTTCAGAGCCTGCCGATCGTTTTCAAGGGCTTCCTCATGTCGCTCTCGATCGTGCTCGTGGCGTTTCCGCTGGCAATTCCCTTCGGTTTCGCCCTGTCGCTCATGCGCATCTCCAAGTCGCGCATCTTGCGCTGCCTTGCCGGCATCTACGTGAACATCATCCGCGGTACGCCGGCGTTCCTGCAGATCTACATCGCGTTCTTCGGTCTGCCGCTGGCTGGCGTCAAGGTTGACGACTACGTGCTCGGCGTCATCGTCATGGCTATGAATTCGTCTGCCTACCTGTGCGAGATCTTCCGCGCCGGTATCCAGTCGATTCCCAAGGGCCAGAACGAGGCCGCGCGCTCGCTGGGTATGAACGCCTTCCAGACGCTGCTCTATGTGATGATTCCGCAGACCTTCCGCAACGTTCTGCCTACGCTGACCAGTGAGTTCATCCTGCTTTACAAGGATACGTCGCTGCTCGCGGCCGTGGGCGTGGTCGAGATCGTCATGAACGCCCGCACCATCGTGGCCACGACGGGCTCCATTACGCCGTATGTGGTTGCCGCCCTGTTCTACCTGGTCATCACCCTGCCGCTTGCCCGCCTGGTGAGCGGTCTTGAGGCGAGGCTTTTGGGCACGGCCGAAACCAAGAAGAAGCGTCCCGCCAAGAGCGCCGGACAGGTTGTCGCGACGCCCGCCGATCACATCGCCGGTCTGTAAGGAGGTCCTATCATGAGCGAAACCAATAACTCGAACGAGGTCGTCGTCAGCATCAAGAACCTCCAGAAGGCCTTTGGCGATAACGTGGTCCTGCGCGATATCGATCTGGACGTGCACAAGGGCGAGGTCGTCGTAGTCCTGGGCCCCTCGGGCTCGGGCAAATCGACGATGCTTCGCTGCATCAACCGCCTGGAGCACCCTACGAGTGGATCGATTGTCGTTGAGGGCGTGGATGTGTGTGCCAAGGGCGTCGACCTTAACAAGGTACGCACGCATCTGGGTATGGTGTTTCAGCAGTTCAATCTGTTCCCACACCTGTCGGTCAAAAAGAACGTCATGCTTGCGCAGCAAAAGGTGCTTAAGCGCAGCAAGGAGGAGGCCGAGAGGATTGCCGTCGAGGAGCTGACCAAGGTCGGTCTTGCCGAGCGTATCGACTTTATGCCGAGCCAGCTCTCGGGCGGCCAGCAGCAGCGCGTGGCCATCGCCCGCGCCCTGTCGATGAACCCGCACGTCATGCTCTTTGACGAGGCCACGTCGGCACTCGATCCCGAGCTCGTGCGCGACGTTCTGGGTGTCATGCGTGACCTGGCGCGCGACGGTATGACCATGATCGTCGTGACACACGAGATGGGCTTTGCCCGCGACGTCGCCGACCGCGTCGTCTTTATGGACGGCGGCGTTATCGTGGAAGAGGGTACGCCGAGCGAGGTCTTCGACCATCCCAAGAGTGAGCGCACCAAGGCGTTCTTGGGCAATATTTCGTAGTCGGTTGATGTAACTGCCGTTACAAAAGAGCGGGGGCTGGACTTCAAATCCAGCCCCCACTCTTTTGTAGGGATGGGGATGCGCTGTGATACAGGCTCTTTTGGAGGCCTGGTTTCGTTACGCGAGCTCGGCTCCGAGGGCCTTGCAGGCGGCCTCGCCCTGGTCGTCGGGCGCGTCGTAGCAGATGGCGGAGTCCACGACGTTGACGCCGGCCTCGTCGGCGTCGGCCTTCCAGTTGTCCATCCACTCGCCCTCGGCCCACGAATAGGATCCAAAGAGGACGACCTTCTTGTCGCCGAGGACTTCCTTGACCTCGTCCCACATCGGCTGGAACTCGTCATACTCGAGCTCCTCGGAGCCCATAGCAGGACAGCCGAAAGCGAAGGCATCGTAGCCGGCTGCCTTATCTGCAGAGAAGTCGGCGCAGGGGATGACCTCAGCCTCGGCACCCGCGGACGCGGCACCCTCGGCAACGAGATTTGCCATGGCCTCGGTGTTGCCCGTGCCGCTCCAATAGACGACGGCGATCTTGCTCATGTTGAGTCCTTTCGGTTGTGCGGCGCGTGGCCGCGGCTTGTATGTTCTATCGGGTTGCCTGGGCAAGTTGCGCCAGGCTGCAGCCCTGCTGATAGACAAAGGTGAGGTATTGGGTGCAGGCGCGGTAGGCATCAAACGTCGCAAGCGCCTGTTCGACGTTGGTGTAGACCTTCCAGGCCCCAAAGACCTTGTAGTTCTCGCCGCGCTGGGCGATAAACTCGTGCACGTCGTCATAGGGGTATCCCAAGAAGTAGCCTATTTCGTGCGGAAACTCGCAGGTGCAGTCGTTACTACAGCTGGCTTGCTGGGCCAGCGCGCATCGAGTCTGACTACAGGCACATTCCGCGGCGTTATTGCTCGCGAGTGTGATGCGTGACGCCAGGTGCACGAGGCATGTTAAGAGGTCACCCGTGTCGTAGCCTTCCTTGGTGAGCGCCGTCTGGGCGCGCGGGTCCGCGAAGTAAGTGGCGAGGCTTTTGGGCCGGTATACGTACACGAGCGCTCCGCAGGGCCGCCAGACCAAAACGCTCAGGTGGATGCCGAGTGGGTCAAGTTCGCGATTGCACTGGGCGATAACGTTGAGCAGGCGAGCTCGGCGTTCTGCGATGGTTTCGGTTGCAGTCGAGCCGTCCCCGTGGGCGTAGGTGCCTGGATAGGTAAAGAGCGATGCCGGCTTGATGCCCGCGAGCGTAGGGGAGCAGTTGCGCACGACTGCTGCCTGAAACGTTGGGAGGTCTATGGTTCGAGTCATGACGTCGCTGTCCGTCCTTTCGTGTTAGTCTAGGAAAACTTATACACGAAAGTAAGCCATGGTCAACAAAAAAGTTTGATGAGGGAAACTAATTGACCGAACAGACATGATTTTGAGGTAAGATGAGGACACCCCATGGGGGTATCTGGATAAGACTACTTGGAAAGGGGAGCGCATGAGTGACTTGCTCAACCCTGCGAATCTCATCGTGCTGATCGTCATTGCCATCGGCATGTTTTTTGGGCTGCGTCGCATTGCCGCTTCGACACGCGGAAAGAGTTGCTGCAGCGATGGCGCGTGCGGCAAGAAGGCCAAAAGGGTCGTTGTGGCGGATACCGATGCGTCGCACTATCCCTATAGTGATGAGCTGCTCATTGGTGGCATGAGCTGTGACGGTTGCGCTCAGAACGTGGCCAATGCCCTCAATGCGCTGGACGGCGTGTGGGCAACGGTGACGTATGCGGACCACACGGCACGCGTGCGCTCTAAGCAGCCGGTTGATCGCTGTGCCCTCGAAGCGGCCGTGAAGAACGCGGGCTACTACGTCATGACGCTGTAGGGCGCGTGCTTGGCGCAGGAAACGTCGCTAGGCTCGACCGCGCAGCTCAACGTCTTGGATATCGTCGAAGTCGATAGCGATGTCTTTGAGCTTGAGCAGCTTGAAGACGGGGAGCACCTCGTCGAGGATGCCGGTGCGGGCACGATAACCGTACGTATCGTAATAGGTGACTCGAACCAAATCGCCGCGTTTGAGACCCTCGAGCTTACGTGAAAGCTCGAGGGCTTTTTCTTCTGTCAATTCGCACTTGGGCTCAACGGTGATCTCCTGTTTGCGTACGAGTTCGTAGTATCCCGTCAACGCGGCAAAGGGCATAAACTGTGCGGCGCGGTTGGCGCGCACGGCGCCGTTGGCAGTGAGGTTGGGGTCGGCGGCACGGCGCCTTCCCTCGGGGTCCGCCAAGCGCTCGAAGGCGGTCGGTGGCCTCATGGGCTGCTGTTTGGGTTTAGGCACGATGCCCTCCAACCTGATCGTTGCGTTCGCGCGCGGTGGCGCCGGCAGTAAAGCTCAATCCCTTGACCAGGGCGTTCTTGCCGTATTTGCCTTTTACGGCCAATACGGCGCGCGCCAGGTCGCGCTCGCGCTTATCGGCCTCGACATCGCTAAACAGATCGATGGTGGCAAATTCCTCGGGCATGAGGTTGCCAAAGCCCAGATTGATACGCTTGACCGGTCGCATGGGGTCGACCGTTTGTGCCCACAGCTCATCGAAATACCCCATGATCTTCTTAAACGAATTGGTGCGCTCGGGCAGCTTGCGCGAGGCATTGGAGTGCGCGAAGAGCGCAGCGTAGCCACCACGCGGCTTGCCGCCGTGCTCGCCCACAAAGACGCCGTCGATCGCTTGTGCTTCTCGCACCAAACGACGTCGTTCGTCATCCTGCTGAACGGGTTTGGGGGCACGGGGCGCGAGCTCGGGGTCGTCAGTCGCTGCGGGTTCGATGCCCGACGTGCTCGAGCGCAGATGCCCACACCCGTCGACGTATTGCGCCGTGCCGCTGGCATCGAGTCGGCGGATGTCGGCGCGCTCGCTCGCATAGCCCACAAAGAGCGAAATGCTGTCGCACACCACGTGTTTATCGACCAAGTCCAGCACGGCGGCATCGACCATTTCGCGCAAAACGGTATAGGCTTGCTCGTAGGCATAGCCCTTCGAGAGCACCTGTCCCGTGGTGGTCGAGGTTGCCTGCGGGCGGTAAGCCTGAATATCGGCGATGGTCGTTGGTTCGCGTCCAAAGGCGTGGTCGATAAGGTACTCGGCATTGACGCCGAGCTCGTCGTAGAGCAGGTTCTCGTCGAGAGCGGCAACACCCATCAGGTCGTAGACACCGTACTTTTCGAGCCGCGCTGCCACGCCGGGGCCGATGCCCCAGATATCGGTAATGGGGCGGTGGGGCCAGATCTCCTTGCGAAAGGTTTCGTCATCGAGCTTGCCGATGCGGCTGGGCACGTGTTTGGCGGTGATATCGAGCGCCACTTTTGCCTGGAATAGATTGGGGCCGATGCCGACCGTTGCCGTGATGCCGGTGCGTCCCAAGACCTCGTCGCGCAGCATGCAGGCGAATCCTTCGGCATCGGTGTGATAGAGGTCCAGATAGGGCGTCACATCGATAAAGCACTCATCGATGGAATAGACATGCACGTCCTGCGGGCTGACGTATTCCAGATAGATGCCGTAGATTTGCGCAGACACTTCCATGTAGTGCTGCATGCGCGGCACGGCCTTGATGTAGTCGATGCCATCGGGGATCTCGAACAATCGGCAGCGGTTATGTACCCCGAGGTCCTTCATGGCCTGCGTGATGGCGAGACAGATGGTCGTGCGTCCGCGCGATTCGTCGGCAACGACCAGGTTGGTGGTGAGCGGATCGAGCCCACGGTCGACGCACTCGACGCTGGCATAAAACGTCTTGAGGTCGATGCAGATATAGGTGTGCTGACCGTGCGCCATCCGTATCCTTCCATCAAACACATGTTCCTATCGAATACCTGTTCGATAATACCCGCTCGACCGGACACCGTCAAAACCGACCAAAAGGGGGCAGGTTTATTTTGGTCGGTAAAACGCTTGACCTGCCAAAACAAACCTGTCCCTTTTTGGTCGGTTTACCTTGTGCTTACGGCGGTTCGGTAGCCTTGATGTGTTGAATACGCTGAAGGGATATGGATGACCGTCGATATGGGCGACCTTGCGCTTCTAATGTTGTCCGTGCTGTGCCTTGCGATCTTTGTCTGCTTGCTGATTAAGGTGCTCAAAGGACGGGCTATAAGAATCGACGAGTTGGGTTACTTGCTGTTTGTCGAGAGACTTCGATCGCCGGTGCTGACGATTGCGATGAGAGGCATATCGAATCTGGCGTCGGTGCCGTTTATTGTCGGCGTGCTGGTCGCGTCAATGCTGTGGGTGCCTTGTCGGGTCCATGTTATCTTGGCCGCCGTCAACGTCGGCGCCATCAGTGCGATCGACCAGTTGCTTAAAGTCCTCGTGCGTCGACCTCGTCCCCAGGGATTTCGGCTTGCCGAGGCGCCAGGGTTCAGTTTTCCCTCGGGCCACTCGATGGCGGCCATGGCGTTTTATGGCTATGGCATATGGTTAGTGCGATGCAGTGCGTTTGGCCTTCCGTTCAGCGCTGCCATCGAGATCGTACTTGCGTGTGCCATCCTTGCGGTGGGCGTTAGCCGCATCTATCTGGGCGTGCACTATGCCTCGGATGTACTGGGCGGCTTCTGCCTTTCGTTTGCCTGGCTCATCCTGTTTGTGCATCTTGTCGCCGGGGTTTTGGCGCTTTGACTGCTTGGTTGCTCTCCGTAAAGTTGCATCGGTTTTTAACGCAGCCCTAAAGAGTGCGAAACAGCTCGGAAAAGCTCGCTTCGTAGCATGAGCCTAACGATCGATACCACCATAAAGCACGGAAGGGTTGTGGGGATAATGGTCAACTATGGATTTGGAATGCCGACGCGTCTTGTTGCGGATGGGGACATAGCACGCTGGTGCGGGCGACTGGTTGCCCACTATGGTGGCACGAAGGCGCTGGTGGTACTGGGCGGAGACAAGCACACGAGCGATAAGCTTGTCTCGGCGGCAATCGGCTCGCTCGATCGCGCCCTGCTCGAACGCGTGCTCTTTCGTTGCGGCTCAGTTGGGGGCGACGGGGGAGACGAATTGGTCGATGAAGCCGTAGCCCTGGCGACCGATGAGGGCGTGGACTTTGTTCTGGCGATTGGCGATGCCGATACGGCAGGCTTTGCGCGCGAGCTTGCCCGTCGCATGGCCGTGCTCGATGCCGGCGAGGACGGCTTTGTTCCCTACGGGTGCATTGTCTCGGAGGGAAAGGTGCCCGCTGTGGTGGGCGCCGGTGAGGTCCCCGTTTTTGCCATCATCGCGCCCGAGCTGCTGGAGGGCATCGGTTCTCCCTTGCGCGAACTGCTCGGCAGCGTATGCGCCGCGGCATAGAACCTGCCCCTTTTTGGTCAGTCGCCGTTAGGGGGCGGATTGGCAACGCTCGCTGATTACAGTCTTGACATGCGTTAGAATAGGAGCATCTGATTATCCGGGCGCGTGGAGGAGTGCGCCCGTATGCTGAGGAGGACTTTATGGCAACTGTTGCCGCACCTATCGACGCTACGTCGACCGCCGCTTGGAAGGCGCTCGAGGCCCATCAGGAGAAACTCGAGGCCGAGGGCATCGATCTTAAGGCCTGGTTCGCTGCTGACGCCGACCGCGTGAACAAGCTGAGCTTTGACGCCGGCGACCTTCACTTCGATCTATCCAAGAACCTGGTGACCGATGAGACCGTCAAGCTGCTGTGCGATCTTGCCCGCGAGGTAAAGCTCGAGGAGCGCCGCGACGCCATGTTCTCCGGCGAGCACATCAACACCACCGAGGACCGTGCTGTCCTGCACACCGCGCTTCGCCGTCCGGCAAGCGAGAAGGGCCAGCTCATCGTTGACGGCCAGGATGTCGTCGCCGACGTGCATGAGGTCCTCGACCGCATGTATGCCTTCGCCGAGCGCGTGCGCTCCGGTGAGTGGAAGGGCGTTACCGGCAAGAAGATCGAGCACCTGGTGTCCATCGGCATCGGTGGCTCCGACCTGGGCCCGGTCATGGCCTACGAGGCCCTGCGTCCCTATGCCGACGCCGGTATCGACTGCCGCTACATCTCCAACATCGACCCCAACGATCAGGCCGAGAAGCTCAAGGGCCTGGACCCCGAGACCACGCTCGTGATCATCGTCTCCAAGACCTTCACCACGCTCGAGACCCTCACCAATGCCCGCGAGGTCAAGACCTGGATGCTCGAGCAGCTCAAGGCGCAGGGCGCCATCGACGGCTCCGATGAGCAGAACGCCGAGGCTGTGGCCAAGCACTTCGTCGCCGTCTCCACCGCGCTCGACAAGGTCGAGGCCTTCGGCATCGACCCGGCCAACGCCTTCGGTTTCTGGAACTGGGTCGGCGGCCGTTACTCTGTTGACTCCGCCGTGGGCCTGTCGCTGATCGTCGTACTCGGCCCCGAGCGCTTCCAGCAGTTCCTCGAGGGCTTCCACGCCATCGACGAGTACTTCTGCAACACGCCGCTCGAGAACAACGCCGTCGCGCTGATGGGCCTGCTCAACGTCTGGTACGTCAACTTCTTCGGTTCCAAGAGCCATGCCGTTCTGCCGTACAGCCAGTACCTGCACCGTTTCCCGGCCTACCTGCAGCAGCTCACCATGGAGTCCAACGGCAAGCACGTCCGCTGGGATGGCAGCGCTGTGACCTCCGATACCGGTGAGATCTTCTGGGGCGAGCCCGGCACCAACGGCCAGCATGCCTTCTACCAGCTGCTGCACCAGGGCACCGTGGTGGTTCCGGCCGATTTCATCGCTTTCGCCAATACCGCCAACCCTGCGACCGACAGCGGCCAGGACGTCCACGAGCTGTTCCTGGGCAACTTCCTGGCCCAGACCAAGGCGCTCGCCTTTGGTAAGACGGCCGATGAGGTGCGCGCCGAGGGCACGCCCGAGCAGATCGTCCCGGCCCGTTGCTTTGAGGGCAACCGCCCGACGACCTCGATCTTCGGCGACACGCTGACCCCGTTCGCGCTCGGCGAGCTCATCGCCCTGTACGAGCACATCACGTTTGTCGAGGGCACGGTCTGGGGCATCGACTCCTACGACCAGTGGGGCGTCGAACTGGGCAAGCAGCTTGCCAAGCAGATCACCCCGGCCTTCCACGACGACGCCGCCAAGGCCGAGCAGGACGCTTCGACCCAGGCGCTCATCGAGTTCTACCGCGCTCACCGCAAGTAGTCTTTGCCGCTGATTAAGCGTTAAACAGAAAGGGGCCCGAATCCGTTGGGATGCGGGCCCCTTGCTGTTTGGATGAATAAGGCAGCGGGCGGCATTCATACCTATGAGGAGAATCGTGCGTTTATCGAGGTCGGCGCCAGCGCACGGGGTGTCTCGGCGGGAATCGTAATCGTCGAGGGCGCACCGACGGATGAGAGTCGCTAGCAGACGTATTTGACCCGAGCGATTGAGCTCAACGACTGCACGCCGTTCATGTTCGGGACAATATAGCTTTTTACTCGTTGCAAACAGAGGCGTGGCGGGCATTCTGTATGATGACTCAGACAAGGTTGCTTAATGACAGGGAGGCATATATGGCAATCAAGGCCATTGCAATGGATATCGACGGTACGCTCACCAACGACCAGAAGGTGATCAGCCCGCGCACGCGCGAGAAGCTGCTCGCGGCGCAGGAGTCGGGCATCAAGCTCATCTTGGCTTCGGGCCGTCCCGCATGGGGCCTTCATGCCCTGGCGCAGGAGCTCGATCTTCAGAACCACGATGGCCTGCTGGTGGCCTTTAACGGTGCGCACGTGGTCGATGCTCAGACCGACGAGGTACTGTTTGACCAGGCCATGCCGGTCGACGAGCTGCACCGCTTGCTCGACCACCTGCGCAACTTTGACGTAATCCCCATGATCTCGCTCGGTCACGACCTACATGTCGTGGACTCGTATCGCTGCATGATCACGTTGCCGGACGGTTCGCAGAAGAACATCGTCAAGTATGAGCGCGATGCGTGCGATCTTAAGATTCGCGAGGTCGAGAGCCTTCATGAGGTTGCGGATGCCTATCCGGTGGACAAGCTGCTTACCGCGGGCGATCCGGCCTATCTGCAGGCACATCACGAGGAGATGTACGCGCCCTTTACCGAGACGCTTTCGGGCATGTTCACGGCAGATTGGTACTTTGAGTTTACGGCGCCCGGTATCGATAAAGCACGTGCGCTTCAGGGAGCTCTGCCCAAGCTTGGTATCGATGCCAGCGAGGTCGTTTCGTTTGGCGACGGCCAGAATGACAAGTCCATGATCGAGTGGGCGGGTACGGGCGTTGCCATGGGTAACGCCGTCGATGAGGTCAAGGCCGTGGCTCAGATGGTGACCGCCAATAACAACGAAGATGGCATCGCGGTGGCACTCGACAAGCTGCTGGGTTAGAATCGCCGATAGTGCATGGTTCGGGCGTCCGCTTGCGGGCGCCTTTTTGTTAGGGAGGGTACCGTGTCCGCATTTCCGTTCGACGCCGTTATCTTTGACATGGACGGCGTCATCGTCGATACCGAGTATTACTACCTGGGGGAGACCGCTGCGTTTGCCAAAGAGCTTGGGCTGAACCTGACCCAAGAGGAGCTGAACGGGCAGGTTGGCACCTCGCATCAGTTCTTTTTGCATATGCTGGTCGATTGGTTTGAGCGCGCCGGAAAGGGGCACTTTACCGGCGAGGAGGCACTGGCCCGCTGGGATGAATGGGCACATAAACGACCGCGCGATTATCAGACCTTGATTAATCCGGGCGCCGTGGAGACGATTCGCGAGCTTCCGCGCCGCGGCGTTCGCGTGGCGCTGGCCAGCTCGTCTCCCATGGACAGCATCGAGGAAGTGCTCGATGCGTGCGGTCTGTCAGATGCCTTTGAGTACGTGGTGAGCGGCGAGCAGTTTAAGGAGAGCAAGCCCGAGCCCGATATTTACCTGCATGCGTTGGATTTGCTGGGGCTGCCCGCGGACCGCTGCTGCTGCGTCGAGGACTCGGTGCCCGGCATCACTGCCGGCAAGCGAGCGGGTCTGACGGTGATCGCCAAACGCGAGGAGCGCTTCGGCTTTAGCCAGGATGCGGCTGACAAGATTATCGACCAGCTGCCAGAGCTGCTGGAGCTTGCGTAGGACTGGCGATGCGTAATCCGCACCGATTATTGATTCCATATTTGCCAGGGGAGGGCAAATGCCATCGACTGAAGGGTTGACCGACGGAAAAGCGGCAATCCCGCTATATCAACAGGTTATCGATATCATCAAAAATGACATCAATTCTGGTACCTATAAGGCGGGCGCTCGGATACCAAATGAATTCGAATTGGCCGAAAGCTACAAAGTCGGTCGCGTTACCGTTCGGCGAGCCATTGAAGAGCTTGTCCAGCAGGGCTACCTTACCAAGCAGCAGGGGAGGGGCACGTTTGTAAACGCCCCCAAGCTCAAGCGTAAAATCCGCCAGAAGGACGACGTTCAGAGCTTTTCGGACGCCTGTCGTGTCAACGAGATGGAGCCCGGGGCGCGTATTGTCTCAAGAAAAGTGTTACCGGCCGATGCTGCCGAAGCGCAGTTTTTTGGCGTTCCCGTTGGGTCGGAGCTGATCTGCATTGAACGCGTGCGCACCGCCGATGGCATCCCCGTGATGCTTGAGAACAACACGTACGTTTATGAAGACAACGCCTTTTTGGCGAAGGCGGACCTTACCGATCAATCAATTTTCGAGGTCGTGCGCGAACGGACGGGTCGCGGGCCTGCCCTCACCGAGCCGTGCACGCTTGAGATCGCGTGTGCGTCACCCGAAGTCGCCCGGCTGCTGTCCGTTCCCACGGGAGAGCCTCTGTTTTATATGGAGGCATATTTCTACGACGAGCAGCAACGACCGTTTATCATCGGCCGACAGCGGATTGTAGGATCGCGCTACGTTTTTGATATCTAGGACGTTGATCAAGAGAACGCCCGGCGGCCCAAATTGCCTGCCGGGCTTTTTTGCCGTTCGCCGCCGTTGAACGACCGTTCACCCGAGTCTTCGTAACCTGTCCGAAATATCCTTGAAGTGCTAAAAACACGCTGATAATCTATAGAACGTCATAGGACGTTTGCATTGCGCGAACGTTAAAGCGAGACACGATAAGGTCTCGGGTTCTTTGGAGGTATCTATGTCAGATACGAAGGCGAAGAAGACAAACAGACGTTTCAAATTCAAATTACCGCACGTCTATACGATCATGTTCTTGCTGATCGTGGTTTTTGCAGTTTTAACCTGGGTCATTCCCTCTGGCCAATACCAGCGTAAGACGATTTCGACTGCAGCAGGTGAACGCGAAGTCGCCGTTGCCGGAACCTATGAACAGGTCGATAAGAACTATACCGATCCCGAGACCGGCGAGACCGTTAACCTGGGTCAAGACATCTTTGCAGTCCTGCAGGCGCCTACTAAGGGTATTCAAGAGGCCGCCGACGTCGTTGCGTTCGTCTTGCTGATCGGCGGTTCATTCGCGATCATCACCAAGACCAACGCGCTTAACGCCGGCATGAGCCGCGTGATTAAAAAGCTCAAAAACAAAGACATCCTCATCATTCCTATTACCATGACGCTGCTGTCCATCTGCGGCACGACGTTTGGTATGTCCGAGGAAGCGCTGCCGTTCTATGCTATCTTCATCCCCATCATGATGGGTATCGGCTATGACTCGATGACGGCGTTTATCATCTGCTTCCTTGGTCCCAACCTGGGATACTGCGCTTCGACCATCGATCCGTTCAACGTTTTGATCGCTCAGGGCATCATCGGTATCGAGGGCAACCCGCAGCTGTGGCTGCGTGCCGTCTCGTGGGTCATCTTTACCGCCGTTGGTATTGCATGGGCTATGCGCTACGCCATGCGTGTCAAGAAAAACCCCGAGTCGTCCGTTACCTACGAGGACGACAAGCTCAAGCGCGTTGAGTTCTCTGTGACCGATGCCTCCATCGAGGAAGAGTTCACCACCCGCCAGAAGCTCGTGCTGATCGATTTTGCTTGCGGTATGGGCATTATCGTTTGGGGCCTTGTCACGCAGGGCTGGTACATGAATGAGATCTCTGCCGTGTTCCTTGGCATGGGCCTGCTTGCCGGTATCCTGGGCGGTCTTGACCAGCAGACGATTGCCGAAGAGTTCGTTAAGGGTCTTGCTGACTTTGCTTACGCCGCAATCGTTATCGGCGTCGCTCGCGGCATCCTGGTCATCGCCGAGGGCGGCATGATCATCGATACCATTCTTCAGGCGCTCGCCACCGCACTCGCCGGTGCTCCCGCTGCCGTGTACACCACGTTTATGTACGTCGTCCTTGGCCTGCTCTCCCTGCTGGTTCCCTCGAGCTCTGGCTTGGCGGCGCTCACCATGCCCGTTATGGGCCCCCTGACCGAGCTCATGGGCCTCAATCCCGAGGCTGCCGTCACCGCGCTCCAGTTTGCCAACCAGACCATCAACACCATCAGCCCTGTGGCGGGCATGACGGTCGCCGGCCTTGCCGTGTCAAAGATCTCGTTTGGCCAATGGTGGAAGACCATCTGGAAGTTCTTCATCTTTATGGTCGTGTTTGGCTTGGTCATTACCGCCATCTCCGGCATGCTTCCGGCGTAAGGAGGTCGCGATGTCCGATCGTTTGACGGTACTGACGTCCAAGAGCGTCTTCACCGGTACGGAAGACCAGCCGTTTGAAGGTTTTGTCGCGGTACGCGGCAATCGGATTGAAGCTGTCGGTAGCGCTGGCGAGGCGGGTTCATTTCTCGCCCAGGCAGATGAGGTGATCGATTGTGGCGACAGGACTGTCATGCCTGGCCTGGTCGATGTGCATACGTTCTATACGGGCTGGGCGTTGCGGAGCCTGGGGGCCGACTTATTCGAGGCCTCTGACGTCGACGAAGTGGTAGCGCTTCTGCAGTTGTGGAAGGATGCCCACCTCGATTGCGCCGCCGCCTTTGGGCACGACCTTCCTGCGTCGCTCGCCGAAGACGTCGAGAATGAAAAAACGGCGGCAGCGCTCGGCTGCGCCTTCGGAGATATTCCCGTTGTCTGCTTTACCCCGGGTGCCGAGACGTGCGTTCTCAACGCCGCCGCCAGCGAGCGCTATGGTTTTACGCCCGAGGCCTGCTATGCCGAGAAGATCTGGCGTATGATGCGGGACTTCCTGGCGCTTCCCGAGGTGCGCGCCGGGTATTCGGATTACATGGCGATGCTGAACGCTCGCGGTGTCACGGCTATCAAAGAGATGGCCTTCGATGACTATTACGGATTTGCCGATGAGATGGCACGCCGTGAGGAATCTGGCGAGCTGACGGTTCGTGTCTCCATGATGTCGCAGCCGGTGGGCGCCGGGGCGAATCTGCCCTATGCCCGTGCGGCGCGTGATCGTTTCCAGGGACCGTTTGTTCGTTTCTCGGGCTTCAACCGCATGACCGATCGCGGCGTATGGGCGGGGCTTGCCGAGATGATCGACCCTTATGAGGAGACGGCCGATGCGGGGACTGCCGGCAAGACGGTTGTCGAGGAGCCCGAGTGGGGTTTGATTGAGGACGAGCTGCGCGCGATTGATGCCGAGGGCTTCCGTTACTCGCTTCATTGTCAGGGCGACGGTGCCGTTCGCCACACCGTTGCGCTGTATGCTTCGCTGCCGCGAGATGAGCACGGAGCCATGCTTCGACGCCACGCGATCACCGACCTCGAGAACTCTGATCCGGAAGACCTTGCCCTTTTTGGCAAGCTGGGTGGAATCTGCGAGGTCTACCCCCAGATCCTCACGCTCGATAAGCGCGAGGACTGTCTGTCGATGATGCGTCGGCAGATCGGCGAGGTCCGACTGCAGCACAGCTGGAACCGTCGCGGTATGGAAGACGCGGGATGTACGGTGTGCTGTGGCACCGACCTTCCGCTCCTGATTCCGAGCCTGGGCGAATCGATGTTTAGCGCATGCGGTGGTTTCTTTGCCGACGGTTTGTCCGTGAATGAGGGTAATACGCTGACGCTTGCCGAGCTCCTTCGTGCATGGACGGCAGGGGGCGCATATGACCTGATGCGCGAGGATGAGCTGGGAACGCTCGAGGCCGGTAAGCTTGCCGACATCTGCGTGCTCGATCGCGATGTGTTTGGCCTTGACTACCACGATGCTTGTGACCTTGCCGTTGATATGACCATGTCGGACGGACGTATCGTGTTCGACCGAAATAAGGAGGTTTAGCATGCCTGAAACCAAACCATCGCTGCGACGCGAGCAGATTGCGGGCATGAACATCCACTACATCATGTGGTCGCTCGACTATTTTTTGGATACGCAACAGCGCCTGGGCTTTGAGTCCATCGAGCTGTGGTGCGCCGAGCCCCATGTGACGCTCGATCACACTGGGTATTTTGAGGCCGAGGTTCTGGCGAAAAAGGCCGCCGACCGCGGTCTGCGTTATCGGACGCTCTGTCCCGAGAACGTGGTCTATCCATGGCAGTATTGCGCCCGTAAGCCGCTTCACGAGCAGCGGAGCCTGGCGTATTTCAAGCATGGCATCGAGCTTGCCGAGGTGCTGGGATGCGACCGCATGTCCGTAAACTCGGGTTGGGGTGACTGGGACGAAGACCGCGAAGAGGCGTGGAAGCGCAGCCGCGAGCACCTATCCATCTTGGCGGAGTATGCCGGCGAGCACGGTCTGGTGCTAACGATGGAGAGCCTGCGTCCCGAGGAGAGCAACCTTGTGACGACCGTCGCCGATGCCAAGCGCATGATCGATGAGGTCGCGAGTCCGTATCTGCAGCCTATGGTCGATACGACCGCAATGGGTGTTGCGGGTGAGTCGCTCGAGGACTGGTTTGCCGCATTTGGCGACGGTGCGATCCACGAGATGCACTTTATCGATGGTGACCCCTATGGCCATCTGGTCTGGGGCGATGGCAAGCACGATATGGATGCCTTCGTTGCCACGCTCAACGCCCATGGTTTCGATGGCATGTTGGGTCAGGAAATCACGGACGGTCGTTACTACGATGACCCGGCTGCGGCAGATGCCAAGAACATGGCCGCCTTCGAGAAGTATCTGATTGACTAGATAAGATTTTGCTTGGCCATGCAAGACACGTCATGCGTGGCCGGCCAAACTGGAAAGGAACTAAACATGAACGCACATGATCTGATTAAGGAAGCAATTGCCGAGAAGGGCAAGTTCGACAGCGTCTACTGGATTGCCTGCGGCGGCTCCATGATCGATCTGATTCCGGCCCATGAGCTCTTGCAGCGCGAGGCGACGACGTTCACCTCGTATATCTATACGGCCCGTGAGTTCGACATCATGCGTCCCCGTCGCCTGGGCGAGAAGTCACTGGTCATTGCCTGCAGCCACAGCGGCAATACCCCCGAGGTCGTCGAGGGCTGCGAGATTGCCCTTGCCGCGGGCGCGACGGTGATCGCGCAGACCGATAACGCCGGCTCCAAGATCGATACAGGCAAGTGGGCCACCTGGGTGTACCCGTGGGGCGAGGGCGTTCCGCAGGCCGAAGTCCCTGCCGGCATCTCGCTGTCGCTCGCGGCCGAGCTGCTCGACCAGCAGGAGGGCTACGCCGATCTCGCCGACATGTATGCCGGTATTGCCGAAATGGATAAGATTTTGCCTCCCGCACGCGAAAAGGTAAATGCCGAGCTGGGCGATCGCTTTGCCAAGCTTTGCCAGGAGCATGAGTTCTTCTATATCCTGGGAAGCGGTCCCAACTTTAGCCAGACGTACGGCTTTGCCATCTGCTCGCTCATGGAGATGCAGTGGCAGCACTGCAGCTATATCCACTCTGCCGAGTACTTCCATGGCCCCTTTGAGGCTACCCAGGATGGTGTCTTCTACTTCTTGCAGATGGGCTCGAGCGAGTGCCGTCCTATGGACGAGCGCGCCCTGGCGTTCCTCGAGACCCATACCGACACGCTGATGGTGCTTGATGCCAAGGAGTACGGTATGGAGGCCGTGCCGGCAAGCGTTCGTGCTTATCTGGATCCGGTGCTGTTCTACGCTATGAACTGCGAGCTGCGTGCAGCGCGCGGCAAGGTGTTCGATCACGACCCCGACTTCCGTCGCTACATGGGCGTTGTTGAGTACTAGGAAGGATAGATAACATGGCTTTTAACGTTAACGCGCTCGGGTTTGGTGACAACGTCGTCGATCGCTATGAGCATATCCATACCATGTATCCCGGCGGCAATGCGGTGAATTTTGCCGTTTACGCCAAGAAGTGCGGTGCTGCGCGCTCCGCGTACATGGGCATCTTTGGCAACGACGCCGCTGCCGAGCATGTGATTGCAAGTCTCGAGGACGAGGGCATTGAGCTTGCTAAGTGCGAGCAGCTCATTGGCGAAAATGGCGCGGCGCGCGTGACCGTGGTCGATGGCGACCGCGTATTCCTCGGCTCCAACGAGGGCGGCATCCGTGGCGATGCGCGCTATGTGCTCGATCGCTTTGATCTGGCATACATGAAGCAGTTCGACGTGGTCCACTCGGGTAACTACTGCTTTACCGAGCGCGAGCTCCCCAAGCTGAAGGCTGCGGGCATCACCGTATCGTTTGACTTCTCGGACGATTCCACCGATGAATACTATGAGCAGATTGCCCCGTTTGTCGACTTCGCCTTCTTTAGCGCCGCGGACGCTGCGAGCGAGGATGAGATTCGCGAGCGCCTCGCCTGGGTGAAGAGCCTGGGTCCGCGCTTTGTGTCTGCGACGGCGGGCGCCGAGGGCTGCGTCGCCTATGACGGCGAGCGCTACTATCGCCAGCTGGCAAAGCCCGTAACGGACATGAAGGACACCATGGGAGCCGGCGACTCGTTCCTGACTTCATTCCTGATGTGCTACCTCGATTCCGCCAAGCGCGGCGAGGACGGACCTGAGGCCATTGAGCGTGCGCTCGATTTTGCGGCAGGTTTTGCCTCGACCGTGTGCGGCATGGAGGGTTCTTGGGGCCACGGAGCTCCGATCGCCGAGTAGCCTGAGAAAGCGCTGGGCGGCTTGGGGCTGAAGCCTTGGCTGACTGACGCGAGATTACATCGGAATTCGGATAGGGGCTCGCCTTGGGTGGGCCCCTTTTTGATTGCTGGAGAAGACTATGGATATCAAAGCATGCGCAGCTGGCTTCTGCTGTGCGGACGTGTATCAAAACATCGGCGTGTTCTATCCGACTGGTAATGGCATCGACTGGGGTATCCATCTGGCGCGTATGGGCGTATCGGTGTCTGCGGTGTCGGTCGTCGGAAAGGACGAGTACGGAGACAAGATGCGCGAGGCGCTGGCTGCCGAGGGGTTCGACATCTCGCATCTTCGCGTGGAGGACGGCGATACCTCGGTGATGCTCATGGCGTTGAAGGACGGCGTCGACCGCGTGCATCTCGAGGCGATTGACGGTGTTATGGAAACGTACCGGCCAAACGATGATGACCGGGCGTTTATCCTGGAGCACGATGTCATCCATACCGACCTGTTTGGAAACTGCTTAGACCTGCTGCCCGAATGGCACGAGGCAGGCAAGATTGTCGTCATGGACTTTTCGGTGTTTAGTCAAGATCCCGAATACACCTGTGAGAGCCATTTTCCTTACGTGGACTATGCCTTTATGTCGTTTGAGGAGGATAGCGCGGAGCTGCGCGACTGGGTGCGCCATGTGCAGGAGCTGGGTCCGCGCGTGGCGGTCGCCACGCTTGGCGAGAAGGGAAGCATCGCCTATGACGGTGAGCGCTTCTATGAATGTGGGATCGTGCCGGCCGAGAAGGTCGTCAATACCGTGGGCGCCGGTGACTCGTATATCGCCGGATTCACCAAGGGTGTACTGGATGGGCTTGACGTGCCGGCATGCATGCGTGCCGGTGCCGAGCTTTCGTCCCGAGTCATTGGGTCGTTTGAGCCGTACTAGGAACAAAAGCCTGGAAAGGAGTGCAAGATGGTAATCGATATGCTGGTTCAGCCCATGCTCTACGGCGAGATCTATACGCCAGGCGACGAGCCAGACGGCTTTGGTTTTTGGGAGCGTGAGTTTGGCATGGGGCACATGGGTCCCATGGACTGGGATGAGCTCGTGGCCGAGATGGATGTCTGCGATGTACGAAAAAGCGTGCTCATGCCGCTCGATGTAACCACGGCGTGCGGCGGGCACTTTGGCACCAACGACCAGGTTGCCGCGCTTGTTGCTGCGCACCCCGATCGTCTATGGGGATTTGCGAGCGTGGACCCGCAAGTGAGTGGTGCCGCCGACGAACTGGAGCGCGCCTTTACCGAGCTGGGGGCCAAGGGGCTCTGCCTGCATCCGGCAAAGCAGGGTTTTGCGCCCGATGATGCCGTTGCCGAGCCGCTCTACAAGCTCTGTGAGTGCTACAACAAGCCGGTGGTTTTTCATGCCGGTATGTCCTGGGATCCGGGTGCGGAGCTTTCGCGAAGCCACCCGCTTGCGTTTGAGCACACCATCGCAACGCATCCGGATGTGCGCTTTAACCTGACGCACTTTGGCTGGCCCTGGGTGCGCGAAACCGTGGCGATGCTGCTCAAATATCCCAATTGCTATGCGGATACTTCTGTTACCTATATCGATTCGCCCGAAGAGATGATGCAGCGGCTCTTCACCGTCGATATGGGACCGCTGTGGTATGAGCGCGCCCTGTCGCATCAGGTGATGTTTGCCAGCAATACGCCGCGCTTCCGCGCCTTCAAGCTCAAGCGGGCGCTTGACACCGTGCCCATGCGCGATGAGGCGCGGGCGAATCTGTATTCCGGTACGGCGCTGCGTTTTCTGAAAGGTGATGAGTGACATGGTGACACTCGAGACATTGAGCTATCTATCGACGGCGCCTGACCAGTTCATCGACATCACAGAAGATGTGCATGCTGCCATCGAGCGCAGTGCGGTGACCGATGGGCTGGCAGCGATTATTTTGTCGCATACGACTTGCGGCATCGTGGTGAACGAGGGGCTTCCGTGCGTGGAGACCGATCTCATGGAGACGCTCGATCGCATTGCCCCGCCCGATGCCCCCTATGCGCATGCTCATTTCTTGCCGAGTTATGGTGCCACGGGCAATAACTCCTGTGGTCATATCAAGAGCATGATTTGCGGCAATAGCTGCTTCTTCCCCGTTCAAGACGGCCACATCGTATGTGGCGGGGCCCAGAACATCTACCTTGCGGAATTCGATGGGCCTCAGAAGCGAAAAGTTTACGTTGAGGTGCTGGGCGAGTAGCAGTTGATGCCTGCGAATCGGTGAGCTAAAGGAGATTGACCATGTCGTTTATGGCTTCGTTGTTTGGGACCGAGAAACCGGTCATTGGCATGCTGCATCTGCAGCCGCTGCCTGGCGATCCTCTGTATTATCCGAGCGGCAGCGTTTCGCGCGTGATCGATGCCGCCAAGCGCGATCTCGAAGCGCTGCAGTCGGGTGGCGTGGACGGCATTCTGATCACCAATGAGCTGTCGATGCCCTACGAGCAGCATGTGTCGGCAGTGACCCTTGCCGCTATGGGGCATGTCATCGGCGCTCTTGCCGCAGAGTTCTCGACCCCTTGGGGTGCAGAGGCTATTTATGACGGCGATGCCACGATCGAGCTGTGCGCCGCCGTCGAGGCGCAGTTTACACGCTGCAATTTCTGTGGTGCCTGGGCTGGCGATCTTGGCCTGATCAATCGTGACTTTGCGCACACCATGCGCCGCCGCGCCGCCCTGCGTCTGGATGACCTAAAGATGTTCCATTTCATCACAAGCGAGGGCGAGGTGTATCTTAACGACCGTTCGACTCCCGATATTGCCGATTCGCTGGTATTCAACTGTCTGCCCGATGCCCTTGTCATTGGCGGATCTGCTGCCGGGCGCGGAGCTTCGGGCGAGCTTGCCGACGAGGTGCGCGCCCGTGTTGGCGATGTGCCGGTGGTATGTGGAACGGGATGCCGCGAGAATACCGTTTCAGACGCGTTTTCGCATTATGATGGCGCGTTTGTCGGCACCTGCCTCAAGCGAGACGGCAAGCTCGACGCCCCTGTCGAAGCCGAGCGGGTCGCGCGATTCATGGCTGCCGCCCGTGCCGCGAGAGGGGAGTGAACGGCATGCCGTACTATCTTGGCATCGACATCGGAACGAGCGCGTCCAAGGGTGTGTTAATTGATGCGGAGTGTCGAATTGTGGCGCAGGCATCTTGTCAACATGAGACCGAGAACCCTCGGGATGGTTGGTATCAGCACGATGCAGAAGCGATTTGGTGGGGTGATTTTTGCCGGCTGTCTCGCGAGCTCATCGAGCGCGCGGGTATCGAGGCGAGCCAGATCCGCTGCGTGGGGTTGTCGGCTTTGGGCTGTGATTGCGTGCCGGTCGATGAAGATTGCCACGCCTTGGCTCCGGCAATTTTGTACGGGGTCGACGCTCGTTCGAAGCCGCAGATTGACGAGCTTCTTTCCGAATATGGTCCCGATCGCGCTCGCGAGCTCTTTGGACACGACCCGTGTTCGTCCGATATCGCTCCCAAGGTCCTTTGGTTTAAGGAGAATATGCCTGAGGTCCATGAGCGGGCAGCGAAGTTCCTTACGGCTTCGTCCTATCTATGCGCCAAGCTTACCGGCAGGTTTACGATCGACCGTTATCTTGCCGAGGATTTCCTACCCTTATACGATCGCGAGACATGGCGGGTCAATGAGCGCGAGTGCGCGCGGTTCTGCCGTCCCGACCAGATGGCCGAAGTCATGGCGGCGACCGATATCGCCGGCGTAATCACGGATCGGGCGGCGGATGAAACCGGTCTTGCCAAGGGAACGCCGGTGCTTGTCGGAACAGGCGATTCGGGCGCCGAGGCGATTTCTACTGGAGTGTTCTGCCCCGGGGACATGATGGTGCAACTCGGGAGCACGGCCTACTTTATCTATTTGGCGGACCATATGGTCGATGACGCTCGTCTATGGCCGGGGACATTCATCATCCCCGGAACTTATGGCATCTGCGCCGGGACCAACACCGCTGGCGCATTGACGGCATGGTTGCGACGCGAGTTGTACCGCGATGCCGTGGATGCCGAACGCTCCGGCGGCCCCGATGCCTATGAGGTCATGGCGCGCGATGCCGGGCAGGTAGGTCCTGGAGCGGATGGCCTTCTGTGTCTTCCGTACTTTGCGGGCGAGCGCACCCCGCTCAACGATCCCGAGGCGCGTGGCGTGTTCTTCGGCCTGACCGAAAGACATACCCGGGGCCATATGGTCCGCGCGGCTTTGGAGGGGATCGCCTATACGGTCGCAGCGCATGTTGATATTATCGAGCGAGATCATGGATTGCCTATCGAGCACATCATGGTCGTGGGAGGCGGAACTAAGAATCCGGTATGGATGCAAGCGATTGCCGATGTCTGCGGTCGTGAAGTTTCGGTTGCGAAGGTTACGGTGGGCGCATGTTTTGGCGATGCCCTTATGGCGGCACTTGCTGGCGGCGCCTATTCATCATGGGGTGAGCTTGCCCGGATTCTTGGGGTCGCGCAAACGATCGAACCTGATATGGACGCTCATGAGCTGTACGCATCGCGCCGCCATATCTTTGATGAGCTATATGCGCGAAATTGCGACCTTATGCACGAGCTGGTGTAGCGCCGCCGAATTGCCCCACGCTCTTATGGGGGGCTGCGTTGTGCGATTCGCATGTTCCTTGAGAGGCGAGGGCAAAAAATGCCAAATATGAGTACTGTCACTAATTTAGTGGCAGCAAAATCAGGCTCTTGAGGCTTTTATTGAGCGCCTGCGGGCGATTGAAACCTGTTATTGATGGCTTTAAGTATGCTAAAACGGCCTGATAATGAACAGCTGTACATTATCAGGCCGTTGTTTTGGTGCAAGATAATGTGACAAGTTTTACAACAGTACTCATATTTGGCATTTTTTGCCCACCAGGGGTTAGCGGAAGTCGAAAATGGAGCGGGAATTTTCCAGGACGACCGAATTGACGCTCTCCGCGGCGCATTTTTTAAGCGCAGCAATAGCCTCGGATGTTCTTATGAGTGAATCGACGAGCTGTCGCGCGGATGTTTCCGCGTCTGGTTCGGCCGGCGCGTCGGTTTCGAGCAACAAACGGTTGAGTGGAATCTGTCGTGCGTATTCGCGCCCGCGTTTGGTCGCAAGCATGCGTTCATTGATGGAAAAGAAGCTGCCTGCGTGGCGAGCGCGGACGAGCTCATCCGAGGTGCCGCTAAACCAGTGGAAGATGATGGTGGGGGAGTTGGGGGTGTCCTTTAGGAGGCCGTTCGACTCCAAAATGTCCAAAGTTGCTCCCGCCGCGCGAACGGCGTGAATGGACAGGACGCGCCCAGCGAGTGGGTTCTGCGATAGAGCTTGGCAAAGCCGTTCAAATGCCTGCGTCTGGATTTCCTCGGTGCCCGCAAAGCGTGATGAAAAGTCGAGCCCGACCTCGCTGATAAAACGTTCCCGGGTGGCGAGTTCGCAAAGCAGACCGACTTCGGCGGCTCCGCATCGGCCGTCGGCAATCCACCAGGGGTGGAGACCCACCCCTGCAATGATATTGGAGCTACAGCTGGCACGCTTTTTTGCCGCGGCGAAGTCGCGAGGGTCAACGCTGCAGTCAAAGCATCCCAGCCCCATTGCGGTGACTTCGTTGGCTACGGTTTCCGGGCGGCCTATCATATCCAAGTGACAATGGGCATCAAAAAGCTGTAACTCCATCGCGGCGAACCTTGCTAGTCCAGGCGTTGGCCGTCGGCGCGTACGCGCTCGGTGCCACGCCCACTAATCTGGCGAATGACCTCGCCCGCAATCATCTGACCCATGATGGGCGGCATAAAACTGGCGGTTCCCAGCTCGGTGCGCTCATGAATGTTTGAGGGGTCGCGCGGCTGGGTCTTTACCGACTCTTCGCAGCTAAACAGCACGTGTAGGCTTTTGATGCCACGTTTTTTGCACTCTTTGCGCATGATGCGGCTCATGGGATCGCGCACCGTGTCGAAGATGTCGGCAAAACGCAGGCACTCGGGATGCAGCTTGTTGGCCCCGCCCATGGAACTCACCAGGCGAATGTCGTGATCTTGGGCGTACTTGGCAATGACGAGTTTTGCCGAGATGGTGTCGATGGCATCGATGACGTAGTCGAGCTTGCCGCCCGTCTGCTCCAGAACGCTGGCGAAGAACTCGTCGATGTTGTCGCTTAACAGGTATTCGGTGCGCTTGATGACGGTGGCGGCGGGGTTGATGTCGTGAATCATCGCCTCCATGACATCCACCTTGCGCTTGCCGATGGTGCTGTGAAATGCGATGGCCTGGCGGTTGATATTGCTGGGCGCGATGACGTCTTTGTCCAGAATCACAAAATGGCCAATGCCGCCGCGAGCAAGTGCCTCGCAGCAGTTGGAGCCGACGCCGCCACAGCCGAGCACCAGCACCGTGGCGTCGGCGAGCTTGTCGAGTGCCTCGCGGCCCATGATGATCTCGAGCTTAGTGTCGCGCGTCTCGACGGGCGCGGCGGCTGCGGTTTCGGTCATAGATATCCTCCGATGGGGAAGTGAAATACACGTTTAGCTATCGCCATTATAGGTATTGTCGCGATTATCGCGATTCCGTTTGGGGCCTGTGGGCCTGTTGAATTAAGGTTGGGATTCGCATAAGATGAAGCAGATGGCACCCGTTGCCGCGGGTTAGCCAACTCCGAAACACGTTTGTAGCGTGAGAAGTGGCCGTCTTCGCATTACGCGGGGGCGGCTATTTCATTCGACCTCCAATGTGGATGCCGAGCTCCACAGCCGCGATTACAAGCAATAACAACGTCAGGACATCGTCAATACTCATAGTCCATCTCCTTCTCGGATAGAGGGAGCTGGCCCATCTGCTTCAGCTTCCATTGTAACTAAATACGAACGAATGTTCTATAGATGTTACTGTATTAGACAGTTAGACAAACATCTAAATATCGAGTATAGTGTGCACGTCGCGAGAGATAGCGAGAGGAGGTTCTATGCCGGGAGAAGGTTTTAAGGCGCTGGCGGATCCAACGCGGCGGCGCATTTTAGAACTGCTGCGCGAGGGCAATTGCACGGCGGGGGAGCTCGCCGAGCATTTCGACATAAGCAAACCGTCGCTCAGCCATCATCTGGCAACGCTTAAAAACGCCGGGCTGGTGACCGATGAGCGCCATGGCCAAAACATCGTTTACAGCTTAAATACCACCGTCATGCAGGACTTGATTGGCTGGTTTATGGGCTTTACAAACACTGAAGGTGATAAGGATGAATAACGAAAACAAGGGCATTCACGCCACGGGGGTATCGTCGCGCGTGTGGATTGCACTGGTCGCTCTGTGCGTTGCCAATGTCGCAGCGCATCTGATAGTGATGCCGAGCCTGCCGGCGCAGATTCCCACGCACTGGGGCGCGAATGGCGCCGTCGACGGTTGGGGCCCTAGCTGGATGGCCTCCGCGCTCGGCGTGCTGCCTCTGGCGCTTCTCGCAATGTTCTGCGTGGTGCCGCGCATCGACCCCAAAGGTGAGGCATATCGAACCTCCGGCAAGTTCTACCAGGGCTTCGTAATCGCCTTCACCTTGTTCATGTGCGCCATAAGCTGGCTGGGAGAGCTTACGGTCTGGGGCGTTGTGCCGGCGGTCGGTTCGGTTAACGTGCTGATTTCCGGTGTTGTCGGTTTGCTGTTCATCGGCGTAGGCAACTACTTGCCGCGTGTGAAGCAGAACTATACGCTCGGTATCAAGACGCCTTGGGCGCTTGCCGACCCCGAGAACTGGCGCCGTACGCAGCGCTTTGGTGGCGCCTGCTTTATGGTGCTGGGTGTTGGCCTGATTGTGATGGGCGTGGCGGGTAGCGTACTTTCGAGCGAAGTCGTCGCCGCGGTGATTGCGGTGTTGGCGTTTGGTTCGGCCGGAGCTGTCTACGTCTACTCGTATCTGCTGTGGCGCAAATCGCAGCGGGCCGTTCGCTAAGGTTGCGGAAAACTAGCGTACGCAGTTCATAGTATGTTCCGGGGAACTTTTCCCAGGTAGTATTAGGGGGTGTGGGCAACCATGCCCCTTTTCGTTAAGTTTCAGAGCTGGTTTCCTCATTTCGTTTCCACTAAAGCGAAGCAAGAATAGGGAAACAGCAGGTAGAAAGGATAAAACAGGCATATGGCGGAGTTTATCTACCAGATGTATCAGGCTCGCAAGGCCCATGGCGACAAGGTGATCCTTGACGACGTGACCCTGAGCTTCTACCCCGGGGCCAAGATCGGCGTCGTGGGTCCTAACGGCATGGGTAAGTCGACCCTGCTCAAGATCATGGCCGGTATCGAGGAGGTCTCCAACGGCGATGCCAGGCTCACTCCCGGCTACACCGTGGGCATCCTGCAGCAGGAGCCGCCGCTCGACGACGACAAGACCGTTATCGAGAACGTGCGCATGGCGTTTGGCGATATGATCGCCAAGGTCGATCGCTTCAACAAGATCGGCGAGGAGATGTGCGACCCGGATTGCGACATGGACGCCCTCATGGCCGAGATGGGCAAGCTCCAGGACGAGATCGACGCCGCCGACGGCTGGGATATCGACTCTAAGCTCGGCCAGGCCATGGACGCCCTGCAGCTGCCTGATTCCGATATGCCGGTCAACGTGCTCTCTGGTGGCGAGCGCCGTCGCGTGGCCCTGTGTAAGCTGCTGCTTGAGGCTCCCGACCTGCTGCTGCTCGACGAGCCCACGAACCACTTGGACGCTGAGTCCATCCTGTGGCTCGAGCACTTCCTGCACAACTACCAGGGTGCCGTCCTGGCCGTCACGCACGACCGTTACTTCCTGGATAACGTCGCCGAGTGGATCTGCGAGGTCGACCGCGGTCACCTCTATCCCTACAAGGGCAACTACTCCACGTATCTGGAGACCAAGGCCGCGCGTATCGAGGCACAGGGCAACCGCGATGCCAAGCTCGCCAAGCGCATGGAGGCCGAGCTCGAGTGGGTGCGCAGCTCACCGAAGGCCCGTCAGGCAAAGAATAAGGCCCGTCTTGCTCGCTATGAGGAGATGGAGGCCGAGGCTCGTGCCAGCCAGAAGCTCGACTGGACCGACATCCGCATTCCCGTGGGCCCCCGTCTGGGCAACAAGGTCTTGGAGGCCCATCACCTGCACAAGGAGTTCGATGGCCGCGTGCTCATCGACGACCTTTCGTTCACCTTGCCGCGCAACGGCATCGTCGGCGTGATCGGCCCCAACGGCGTCGGTAAGACCACGCTGTTCAAGACGATTGTGGGCCTGGAGCCGCTGACCTCGGGCGAGCTCGAGGTGGGCGAGACCGTCAAGATCTCCTACGTCGACCAGAACCGTGAGGGCATCGACCCCGACAAGAATCTGTGGGAGGTCGTCTCGGACGGCCTGGACCACATGATGGTTGGCGAGACCGAGGTTCCCAGCCGCGCCTATGTGGCGAGCTTTGGCTTTAAGGGCCAGGACCAGCAGAAGCGCGCCGGCGTGCTCTCTGGCGGCGAGCGTAACCGTCTGAACCTGGCGCTTACACTCAAGCAGGGCGGCAACCTGCTGCTGCTCGACGAGCCCACCAACGACCTGGACGTCGAGACCCTGTCCTCGCTTGAGGCCGCGCTGCTCGAGTTCCCGGGCTGCTCGGTCGTCATTAGCCACGACCGTATGTTCTTGGACCGCGTGGCAACGCACATTCTGGCGTGGGAGGGCACCGACGAGAACCCGGGCAACTGGTATTGGTTCGAGGGCAACTTCGAGGCCTATCAGGCCAACCGCATCGAGCGCCTGGGCGAGGACGCAGCCCAGCCGCATCGTATTCACCGCAAATTGACGCGAGATTAGTCGAGTTCAGGTGACCTAACGAGAAAGGGACGATAACCTTGAGGGTTATCGTCCCTTTTTGCTATTCGGCGGGTTCCTCGACTTTATCGATAGTCCAGGCGGCTCCGAGACCGCCGGTGGTGTTGCGGCGGATGCGCACGGTCACTTCGTGGCGTTCGCCGGCCTGCGTGTAGCGCAGCGGAAAGCTTGCACGGTTGCGTGCGGCCTCGATGGTGCCGCGTTCACGGGCGATCCAGTAGTACTCGCCGACGATGCCGAGCGTGTCGGCGCCGTAGGGGAGATAGGTCGACAGCTGGTGCAGAAGCGGGCCGGGGCAGAAGACTTCGGTTGCGAAATCGACGGGGAAGTCCTCGGGGATGGACGGTGCTGTGGGTTCGGGGGCTGGTGCCGCAGCGGGGGCCGGAGTCGGTGCAGGTGCGGGAGCCTGGTCGCAAACGGTTGCGGGCACGGGCTCGGTGACGGGCGCGGGTTCCGGCGCCTCTTCCGGCTTGGCTGCGGAATCTGCGGGTTCCACGGTAGCGGGCGTGTCTGCAACCGCGGTTTCAACCTCAGATTGCGTCGTGCTCTCGTTCTCGACGCTCGGTTTCGCCTCGACGGGCGTGGATACCATAGTGGTGATGCCGGCGTTGGCGTTCTCGGGGTCGTAGACCACGGTGAGCGAAATGGCGGGCTGTGGCGCTTCGGGTTCCGGCGTTGCTGCGGAGGTATCCTGCTCAACGGTCTCGTCGGGCTGAACACCCTCGGCATCGTCGCCAAAGACATCGCTGTTTTGGAACACATGCGTTTCGGACTGGTCGGCCGGCTCTTCGATTGCTGGCTCAGAAGTCTCGGTGACTTCCTGCTCGGACGTAACTTCGAAATCGGTCGTGGCGGCAATTTCGGTTTCGATTTCTACCGCTGTCTCAACAACGACTTCAATCTCCACTTCAGGCTCCGGAGCGGCCTCGACCTCAACAACAGGCTCAGGCTCGGGACGCTTAACGTGCTTGGGGCGCACGGCCTTGAGGTCCTTCTCGCCGCGCTTTTTCTTCTTGTAGGACTGCTTTGCACCCTTGGCGGCCTTGGGCTTGTCTTCACCCTTGGCAAGGGCCGCATCCCAAGCTTCGTTGGCGATGACGGTGGCATACAGGCGACCACCCTTAAAGACGGTCAGCTTAATGCAGTCGTCGAGCTCCTCGAGCAATTCGCGCGTGGACTCAAAACCCAGGTCGCAAGCAGCCATATCGCCGGCGGCGAGCGCTTCTTCGACCTGTGTCATAAACGTTTGCTTGCCGCATCCAATTGCGTCGCGCAGCAGGCGATACAGATAGATGTGGTTGCCCAGCGAAAGCGTGGGCTTAACTATTGTCTTGCTCATGGCAAATCTCCTCTTTACACACGTAGAGCATCTTACCATCGCCCGGGGTTTGCCATGACGGCGCCTAAGGCAAACGGGCGCGAACCGTAGTCGATTCGCGCCCGTTAAACAGGTCGTCTATCTGTGGGATGGAGCGCCTAGTTGCCCGATGCCGCGCCCTGGCTCGAACTGTCAGACGTTGTGCCAGATGCGGTACCGTTTGAGCTGCTGCTGTTGTTGCTGTCGGCTGTGCCCGTCCCCGATGTGTTGCCGCCCGTCTGGTCGCCCGTGCTCGGCTGTGAGCCGTCGGTCGTCTGACTTGAGTCAGTTGTGCCAGACTGAGTGCCGTTGTTGGTCGTAGAGGAATCGGTGCCCTGCGACTGGTTTTTGGTGTTCGAAGAAGAGTCGGCGGAAGTAGAGCTGTCTTGCGTTTCACCCGTCTGTGCCTGCTGGTCCTGCGATTGATCGTTGCCGTTTGCATCGTTTTCGGTCGTGCGCGATGACAGAATCGGTTCGGGGCGCGCGCCCAAACCCTCGCCGGCAGTGGTGATAAGAATGGCGCCGGCGCAGGCGATGACCGCAACGATCGCAATCGCGACGGAGAAGACGATGACCTTCTTTTGCGTCTGGCTGCGCTCTGCCGCGGCCTTGGCGCGCAAGCTGTTAGGGGCAACGCGGGCCGTGGTCGCGCGTCCCGCAACCTGACGCATCTCCTGCGTGGTCGCGGCGCCGCCGAGGTGCTCGTTGGCATTGGACTCAACGGGCTCGTAGGCGCCGGCGGGGTAGTCGACGGCGGCGTGCGTTCCTTTGATAGCCTCGGCGCTGGCGGAGATAAAGTGGCGATAGACCTGAGAAGACACGACGGTGATGACTGAGCTCACGGCGGCGCCAATCACCGAGCCGGCAATGCCGATCTTGGAAGCAAGCGCCACGCTTGTGGCCGCGGCTGCGGCACCGGCGATGATCTGGGGAATGGAAATGTCGTCAAACAGGCCTTTTTTGGGTGCGATAGCCATGGTCTGGCCGATGGAATGGTTTTCGTGCACGCCGTTGTTCAGGGATGCCGGCGTCATGACGCGCGTGCGTGGCGCATCGGTGTACTTAGTCGTCATACGGGGTCCTCCCGGTGTAAATCTGCTTCGTTTCATGCAGCCATCAGGGTACCCATTCAATGTGAAACGCGTATGTCGTTTGCCAGATACCATCAAGTTATCAAGGGCGCTCGCCGTTTTTGGCGTGAGTGCTTGATGCTAAACTGGATAGACGATTGCGAGGTGGTTGCCGTGATGTATCCGTATATGACATTCGAAGACGGCACTGAGGTCGTCCATTCTGACCTGATTGTCGATGGCGACATCGAAAAGGTTATTGTGCATTTTGAGCGACCGACGGCAGAGGGCTTCGACTCCGCTCGCTGCGAGCTGCCTTCTTACAATTGGACCATGTGGGAGGGGCACTTTACAGACGAGGAAAAGCGAGGCTTCGAGACTTTTCTGAGCAACAATGCCCATCTTCTATATCGGTATGCCGCAAGCGGAGGAGCTAAGGTTGCCTAGCCTATTTCTTATTGGCGGCTATCGCGTCTTCTTTTGGTCCAACGAAGCGGGCGAACCAATCCATGTCCATGTTTGCAAGGGAGCGCCTTCAGATAGCTCGGCCAAAATCTGGTTGACTCGCAGGGGCGGCTGTATCGTTGCCAATAACAAGGCGAAGATTCCTCGGGGTACTCTTGATGACCTTTGTGAAATTATTGCCGCTCAGCATGAATTGATTTGCTCTAAATGGAAGGCATTTTTCCTCGTGGACGAGATTTCGTTCTACTGCTGAAACGCCGCTTCGCTTTTTAGTCTTTAACGTGAGCCCGTCTCCATCTGCGCTGATTAAGCTTGACAGTACAATGGAGGCGGACTATATCGCCGCTACTCGTCGCGGCTAAACGGATGTGTTGGAGCTCGCATGAACGATTTTCTAAACGGCCAAGTTGAGAACGATGGCTTTTTGCGTGTGGCGGCGGCGTCGCCGCGGATTCGCGTGGCCGATGTCGAGGGCAATGCCGAGGTGGCACTGATGGCTGTTCGCGAGGCTGCCGAGTGCGGCGTTCGTGCGCTTGTGCTGCCCGAGCTTAACCTGACCGGCTATACCGCGGCCGATCTGTTCCATAATCGCACATTACTGCATGCCTGCGAGGCGGCACTTGTGCACATCCTCGATGGAACCCGTGAGTTGCCGATCGTCTTTACCGTTGGCTTGCCCGTTGCGGTGGCAGAAAACATCTACAACTGCGCCGCCGTGTGCTGCGCGGGCGAGCTTTTGGGCCTCACGGCCAAAAAGTATCTGCCTAACTATGGCGAGTTCTATGAGCGCCGTTGGTTTGCTCCGGCGCCTGCGGATCCCGTGTGGGTTGAATTTGCCGGTCAGGGTCCGGTCCCGCTGGGTTCGGGGCTTGTCTACCGTTGCTGTGATGAGGGCGCCGAGGACCTGGTGCTGGGCGTTGAGGTCTGTGAGGACCTGTGGGTGCCGGCGCCCCCTTCGACCGAGATGGCGCTTGCCGGTGCCACGGTGATTCTCAACCCCTCCGCTTCCGACGAAATCATCGGCAAGGCTGACTATCGCCGCAGCCTCATTTCCAACCAGAGCGCGCGTCTGTACTGCGCTTATGCCTATGCGGACGCGAGCGAGGGCGAGTCCACGACCGATATGGTCTTTGCGGGGGAGAACCTCGTCTACGAAAACGGCTCGAAGCTCGCCGCGACCAAGCTCCTCACCTGCGATATGGCAGTGGCCGACGTTGACCTCGATCGTCTGGTGGCTGAGCGTCGCCGCTCGACGACGTGGACGCGCCCGGATGAAGCGCCGGAGGCCACGACCGTTGAGTTTTCGTTTGAGGGCACGCTCGCAGAAGAACCCGCCCTGCGCGATGCCTGCGATATTGACCGTGCCTTCCCGCGCGCGCCCTTTGTGCCGGCAGACCACGGTGACCTGGCCGAGCGCTGCGAGACCATCCTCGACCTGCAGACTGCCGGTCTTAAGACGCGCCTTGCGCATACGGGAACCAAGGCGGCCGTCATCGGTCTTTCGGGCGGCCTCGATTCCACGCTGGCGCTGCTCGTGACTGTTCGTGCGTTCGATGCCTTGGGCCTGCCGCGTACCGGTATCACGGCCGTCTCCATGCCGGGCTTTGGTACGACGCACCGTACCAAGTCGAATGCCGAGTCGCTCGCCCGCGATCTGGGCGTGAGCTTCCGCGAGGTCTCGATCCACGCGGCCGTGGAGCAGCACTTCAAGGACATTGAGCACGATCCGGCCGTGCAGGACGTGACCTACGAGAACAGCCAGGCCCGCGAGCGCACGCAGATTCTGATGGATCTGGCCAACCAGGCTGGCGGTTTTGTCATCGGCACGGGCGACCTGTCGGAGCTGGCGCTCGGTTGGGCTACCTATAACGGCGACCACATGAGCATGTACGCCGTCAACGCGAGCGTGCCCAAGACGCTTGTGCGCCATCTGGTGCGCTATGCGGCCGATGTCTTTGGCGGGCGTATTGCCGAGGTCTTGCTCGATATCCTCGATACGCCGGTGTCCCCCGAGCTCCTGCCGCCCACGGGCGACGGCGAGATTGCGCAGAAGACTGAGGACCTGGTGGGCCCGTACGAGCTGCACGACTACTTTCTCTACTACCTGCTGCGTTTTGGCTTTGAGCCGGGCAAGATCTACCGTATGGCGCTCAAGAGCTTCGAGGGCGTCTACGACGTCAAGACCATTCACACGTGGCTACGCACGTTCTACCGTCGCTTCTTTGCCCAGCAGTTTAAGCGCAGCTGCCTGCCCGATGGCCCCAAGGTGGGCTCTGTCACGCTCAGCCCGCGCGGCGATTGGCGCATGCCGAGTGACGCCAGCTCGCGCCTGTGGCTCGCCCAGATTGACGCGCTCAATCCGATGGACTAAGGTTGCCAAATTGAACCAAAACAGCGGGTGCAAGCGTTACACTTTTGCAATCTGATGGCCCGTATCGCGCGGCGCTCTTGTCGGAGCGCCGCGTTTTTCATATCGAAAGGTGGCACCATGCAGGCATCGCAGCGTCTCGACCGCTTTGGCGCGGAGGTCTTCGCCTCGCTCAACAACAAACTGCTTGCGCTGAAGGCTCAGGGCAAGACCATTTACAACATGAGCGTGGGCACGCCCGACTTTAAGCCGTACGACCACGTGGTCGAGGCGCTCACGCAAGCGGCCCAGGACCCCGAGATGTGGAAGTATGCCCTGCGCGATCTGCCCGAGCTCAAACAGGCCGTGTGCGATTATTACGAGCGTCGCTTTGGCGTTTCGGGCATTACGCCGTCCATGGTGCAGTCGTGCAACGGCACGCAGGAGGGCGTGGGCCACTTGGGCCTGGCGCTGCTCGACCCGGGCGATACCATTCTGGTACCCGATCCGTGCTACCCGGTCTTTGAGGCAGGCGCCAAGATCGCCGATGCCAAGCTCGAGTACTACCCGTTGGTCGCCGAGCATAACTACCTGCCCTATGTGGCGGGCATCGATCCCGAGGTCGCCGACCGCGCCAAGTACATGATCGTTTCGCTGCCCGCCAACCCGGTGGGCTCGGTGGGCACGCCCGAGGTCTACGAGGAGATCATCGCCTTCGCCCGCGAGCACGATCTGCTGATCGTCCACGATAACGCCTACTCGGACATCGTGTTCGATGGCGAGCCGGGTGGCAGCTTCCTGCAGTATCCCGGCGCGCTCGAGGTGGGTGTGGAGTTTTTCTCGCTCTCCAAGTCGTTCAACGTTACCGGCGCCCGCATCGGCTTTTTGGTCGGTCGCGAGGACGTGGTCTCGGCCTTCGCCAAGCTGCGCAGCCAGATCGACTTTGGCATGTTCTTCCCGATCCAGAAGGCCGCTATCGCCTGCCTCAACGGTCCGCGCGATGAGGTCGAGGCGCAGCGCCTGAAGTATCAGGAGCGCCGCGATGCCCTGTGCGAAGGTCTTGAGGGCTTGGGCTGGGAGCGCCCCAACGCGCATGGCTCCATGTTCGTGTGGGCCAAGCTTCCCGGTGGCCGCACCGACTCGATGGCGTTTTGCGAGGAGCTCATGGAGAAGGCCGGTGTCGTCGTGACGCCGGGTGCGAGCTTTGGTCCTTCGGGCGAGGGGCACGTGCGTATGGCGCTGGTGCTGCCGCCCGACCAGATTGCGCTGGCAGTCGAGGCTATTCGCGAAGCGGGCCTGTATTAGGGATTCGTTTTCGTGAGTCAATAGCTCGAAACCGATTTCGTGCAGTTATTATACGAATTCTGCAAACAATTTCGGTAAACGGTCGATATTTGGCTGCAATAGGAGCATAATCAAAGTCCCGATTGGATGTATTGGGATTACGGCAAGCCGCTCGGGTCGCCCTGGGCGGTTTGTTTGTGGAGAGAGATGGGAGTTTGTAATGGTTAACGAGAAGAAGGTCGCTATTGTCGGCTGCGGTTTCGTCGGTTCGTCCTCGGCGTTCGCACTGATGCAGAGCGGTCTGTTCTCCGAGATGGTCCTCATCGACGTGGACAAGAACCGTGCCGAGGGCGAGGCCCTGGATATTGCGCACGGCATGACGTTTGCCGAGCCGATGAAGATCTATGCCGGCGATTATTCCGATGTCGCCGATGCCGCGATGATCGTCGTCACCGCTGGCGCTGCCCAGAAGCCCGGTGAGACCCGCCTGGACCTGGTCAACAAGAACGTCAACATCTTTAAGTCCATCATCCCCGAGATTAAGAAGTCCGGCTTTGACGGCATCCTGCTGATCGTCTCCAACCCGGTCGACGTTCTGACCTATGCCGCTATCAAGATGTCCGGCCTGCCCGAGGGCCACGTCATCGGTTCCGGCACCGTGCTCGACACTGGCCGTCTGCAGCAGATGCTCGGCGCACACGTCGAGGTCGACCCGCGCGACGTCCAGGCTTACGTCATGGGTGAGCACGGCGACTCCGAGTTCGTCGCCTGGTCCAGCGCTCAGGTTGCCGGCGTGCCGCTGAGCACCTTCTGCGAGCTTCACGGCCATCTGGAGCACGAGGCTGCCGAGAAGCGTATCGCCGAGGACGTCAAGAACTCCGCCTACACCATCATCGAGAAGAAGCACGCCACCTACTACGGCGTCGCCATGGCCGTTAAGCGTATCTGCACTGCTGTCATGCGTGACGAGCAGACCGTTCTGCCCGTTTCCTCGCTCATGGTGGGCGAGTATGGCCTGTCCGATCTGGCCATCTCCATGCCGACGGTCGTCGGCCGCGATGGCGTTGTCTGCCGCGTCCCCGTGCCGCTGAACGAGTCCGAGCAGGGCGAGCTCACCGCTTCTGCCAAGGCTCTCAAGGACATCATCGACAGCGTCGATTTCTCCTGCTAAATCCAGCCCGTTCGTCAGCAAGCTACAATGAAGGCGTCCAGGCCCCACGGCCCGGGCGCCTTTTTTGGTGCATTGGGGTCAGGTTTGTTTGCACCAAAAAGGGCGCGATTGGTGCAATCAAACCTGACCCCAATGCACCATTGTTGATGGGAGGGCCATGTCGGATTCGCCTAACTTTTTGACCTATGCCCAGACGGCGTTCGATTCGTTTGAGGAGCGCTCGTTCTGCGCGGTGGACAGCCTGGTGTTTGCATGGCTGTCGTATTTGCGCTTGCCGGGGGATATGCCGGAGCTTGCCGGCTGGCAGGGGCTGGACGTGCGTGAATTGCTGCGTGCCGAGTGCTACCAGGACATGATTGGTGACCTGTGGGACCCGGGGGAGAGTCGCGCCTTGCTGGAGGCTGTTGCGGCAAGTCCTCGATACCGCGGCGTGCGCGTTTGCGGTTATCGTGACGTGAACGATGCGTCGATGACGGAGCAGTTTGCAGCCATGACGTTTCGATTTCCGGCAGGATTTAGCTACCTTTCCTTCCGCGGGACCGACAGCACGATCGTGGGCTGGAAAGAGGACTTTAACATGGCGTTCCGGTGTCCCGTGCCCTCTCAGAAATCTGCGGCACGTTATGTGGACGAGGCGGCAGCCGCAATAGACGGGCCGCTCTTGTGCGGAGGCCATTCCAAGGGCGGAAACTTGGCGGTGTATGGTGCGGCGATGTGCTCTGACGCTGCTGGCGACCGGATCGAGAGGGCCTTCTCGCATGATGGCCCCGGCTTTGTCGAGGAGTTCCTGAGTGGCGAAGCTTTTGCGGGCCTGTCCGGTCGCATCGATAAAACCCTGCCCCAGTCGTCGATTTTTGGCATGATGTTCGAGACACAGGAGGACTATGCCATCGTTGAGAGCACTGAGTTCAGCCTGCTGCAGCACAATCCCTTTAGCTGGGTGGTTGATGGTCGCGACTTCGTGTACTGTGAGCGCCTGTCCGCCGGTGCTCGATACGTTGATGGCTCCATTCGCGAGATGCTGCTTGCAGTGGGGCCTGCCGAGCGCGAGCGTTTTGTAGATGCATTGTTCTCCGTGTTTGAGGCTACGGGTGCTGAGCGGTTTGCGGATATCGCTGGGAATCTGCGCGAGAGCCTGCCCGTGATGCTCCAGGCTGCACAAGGCTTTGACAAGGATACGCGACGCTTTGTCTCGCAGACCATCGTGGCAATCCTTAAATGCGCACTGCTGCCCAAACGACCCCAGATCGACATGCCCGCTGCCGGCAAGAGTTTGGCAGAACAGCTCGAGGCTTGGCAGTCCGAGCTCCTGCGCTAGCCATTGGTGCAAAGCAACCTGTCCCCGATGTACCAATCTTCGATGCGCTCGGGGAGGGCTCGACCGCTATACTGGTTCGTGCCGAAATCGATCTAGAACGGAATGCCGTATATGAAAATCAATCACGCGATTCTGCATATCCTGGACTTTGACTCTGCCGTCAACGTTATGAGCCAGCGCGAGCTCGATATCGAGAGCCGCACCGTGCGCAACTTCGTGACCACGCATCTGCGCCGCGCACGTACCTCGGCCGACAATAAACGCGCCACGTTTGCCGAGAACTCTGCGTTTGGCGGCGAGCTCAAGGGTTATTTCTTTGGCGAGCGCGAGTTCGTAGACCTGTCGCAGCAGATTGCGGAGTTTATCTCCTCCGAGCTCACCAAAGCCGAGAAAGCCGAGTCCACCGACGTGCTCGTGGCCGATTTTGACGACGATGAGGATGCCCGCTGGTTTGCCGTGATGCTGCTGGGCTCCAAGCAGGCTTTTATGCACGAAGTGGGCCGCGAGGAGGGAGAGGTGCGCAACGACATCGCGCGCCACTACGCCATTCTGCCGAACCCCTCGCAAAAGGTGCCGAGCTATGCCATCGTGCGCGCGAGTACCATGGAGATCGGCTACGTGGACAAGAAGCGCAAGATTGCCGGCGAGGACCGTATGCTTATCCCCGATGGCCTGCTGCAGTGCGACACGGGCGTATCGGGCAAGGAGGTCATCGACACCGTGACGCGTGTGGTCGAGGAAGTCGCCGAGGAGCACGGTGCCAATACGGCCGTAGCGCTCGCTAAGGTTAAGGCTGCCGTTGCCGAGAAGGTCGAGGATGACGAGGAGCTTCCGCCTTGGGATATCGTCGATGAGGTCTTTGAGGACGAACCGGTCATCAAGGAGAGCGTACGTGCGGCGCTGACCGAAGAGAAGGTGCCCGAGCGTGTGCCCGTGGAGCGCAAGCAGGTCGAGCGTGCGGCCGTGCGCAACCACAAGATTCGTACCGACACGGGCATCGATATCAGCTTTCCGGCCGAGATGGGCTCGAACTCCGAGTACATCGAGTTTGTCAACGAGCCCAACGGCCTCATCTCCATCGAGCTCAAAAACATCGGCAGCATCGAGAATCGATAAACTGCGCCTGGACGCTGCAGAAAAACAAAGGCCGAAGCCTCGGATGAGGGCTTCGGCCTTTTTACTTGGGGCTTAATTACGCTACTGGTTGAGCATAAGTCAGCGAAAACGCCCCAGAGCGAGCAAGGTGACGTGAAAGAGGAGGGCATTGACCTTTTGGTCATGCCCGACGATTGAACGTCAGATTGCCGCTCTGGGGCGTTTGCAGCGTCGAGTCGTTACGGCGTTTGGTAAAACGCCGTAACTATTAAAGCTGGCGCAGATCTTCCTCGAGACCGGTCTTGCTGTCGGTCTTCTCGTCGCGCATCTTGATGACGCGGGCGGGGACACCGGCCACGACGGCACCAGCGGGGACGTCCTCGACGCACACGGCGCCGGCGGCAACGACAGCGCCCTTGCCTACGTGCACGCCTTCCAGGACCACGGCGTTGGCGCCGATCATGACATCGTCCTCGATGATGACGGGCGTGGCGCTTGCGGGTTCAACGACGCCTGCCAACACGGTTCCAGCGCCGATGTGGCAGTTCTTGCCCACTGTGGCGCGGCCGCCCAGCACGGCGCCCATGTCGATCATGGAGCCCTCACCGATGACGGAGCCGATATTGATGATGGCACCCATCATGATGACGGCGCGATCGCCGATCTCGACGCGGTCACGGATGATCGCGCCCGGCTCGATGCGGGCGTTGATGCCCTTAAGGTCGAGCATGGGCACGGCGGAGTTGCGGCAATCGTTCTCCACATCGTAGTAATCGATGGAATCGGCATTGGCATCAAGGATGGCTTTGAGCTCATCCCAGTCACCAAAGACGGTCTTGCCACGACGACCGCCGTAGACGTGCGCATTGCCCCACTGGACCTTCATGCCGGGCTTCTCGCGCACGTACAGTTTGACGGGCGTCTTTTTGGGCGCTGTGGCGATGTAGTTGATAATCTCCTGGGCATCCATCTCGGCTGCATTGCTCATTTGCTGTCTCTCCTTTGGGTGGATCCGGTTGATACCTGGTTAGGCAAACATGACCTGGTCGAACGTATAGAAGCCGTGCTCGCGGGTGACGAGCTTCTGCGCGGCTGCCAGGGCGCCGTTGACGAAGATCTGACGGCTTGTGGCGCGATGCGTGAGCGTGACTTCTTCGTCCTGGCCAAAGAAACTCACTTCGTGCACGCCGGCGACAGTGCCACCGCGCAGCGAGTGCATGCCGATCTCCTTGGGGTCGCGCGCTCCGCACATGCCCTCGCGGCCATAGACGGGGTGGTAGCCTGCCTCGGGCTCGGTTTCGACTACGGCATCGAGCAGCAATTTGGCAGTGCCGCTGGGGGCATCGACCTTTTGGTTATGGTGCGTCTCGACGATTTCGCAGTCAAAGCCGGGCAGCTCGCGTGTGGCCTGTGCTACCAGATGACGCAGGGCTGCGATACCGATGGAGTAATTGCCGGAGTGCATGACGCGGGCGTTCTGACCCAGCTCGCGCAGGCGATCCATCTGCTCGGGTGTGTAGCCTGTAGTGCCCGAGACCAACGCCGCGCCCGTGCACTCGACATAGGCGACGACGGCATCGAAGGTCACGACGTTCGAGAAGTCGATGATGACGTCGGCTGCCGGGGCGCTCTCGAGCTCGGACAGATCAAAACCGATCTGGGCCACGATATCAAAAACGGGCTGCCCGGCGGCGTCGATAATGCCTTCGGCGGTAGTGCGGATGAGCGAGCCCATGCGGCCCGTTCCCATAATGACGGTCTTAATCAAGCAGACCAGCTCCCTTCAGAGCATCGGTAAGTGCGGCTCGCGTATCGTCGGCCATGGAGCACAGCGGCATACGGTAGTTTGCCTCGATCATACCCATCTGAGCGAGCGCTTCCTTAACGGGGATGGGGTTGACCTCGCTAAAGAGGGCATTGATGAGCGGCTGGCCGGCAATCTGGATATCGCGGGCGCGCGCTACGTCGCCGTCCAGATAGGCGCGGCACATGTCATGCACGAGCTGCGGCTGAACATCGGCCCACACGCTGATGGTGCCCGAGGCGCCCAGGCTCATGAGCGGCACGGTGAGGGCGTCCTCGCCCGAGTACATGCGGAAGTCATCGGACAGCAGGTGGGCGATCTTGGCTGCGTAAGCGACGTTGCCCGAGGCTTCTTTAATACCCATGATGTTAGGGTGCGCGGCCAAGCGTTCTACGTTGCGCTCGCTGATGCCGCAGCCGCAGCGGCCGGGAATGTTGTACAGGATGCAGGGGATATCTACGGCATCGGCAACGGTCTTAAAGTGCTGGTAGATGCCCTCTTCGTTGGACTTGTTGTAGTAGGGGGTAATGAGCAGCAGGCCGTCGGCGCCCAAGCCCTGATAGGTGAGCGACTTGGTGAGCATAGTCTGCGTGGAGTTGGAGCCCGATCCGGCGATGACGGGGACGCGTCCTGCAACATGCTTGACCACCGCGGCGACAACGGAGTTGTCCTCGTCATCGGTCATCGTGGCGCTCTCGCCGGTGGTGCCCAGGGTGAGGATGGCGTCGGTACCGTTTTGCAGGTGGAAATCGATAAGGCGCTCGAGTGCGTCAAAGTCGACACTGCCGTCCTTTTTAAACGGCGTGACAAGGGCGACGATTGAGCCCTCGAGGTTGCGGATGTCCATGTTCTTCTCCTTCGCTTCCGCGATCTGGATGCGTTTGTTCCATTGGGCGGCGACTGCCAGGCGCTCGTCCTGGGCGCGACGGCGGGCGCTTTCGGCGCGCGACTTGGCCAGCAGCTCACGACCGCACGGCAGCACGTCGAGCGTGGCAAAGTAATCACCCGGGCGCTCGGCGCGGCGGATAAGGTCGGCCGAGCCATCGGGACGCAGCAGGACCTCGGCGGAGCGCAGACGTCCGTTGTAGTTGTAGCCCATGGAGTAGCCATGCGCGCCGGTATCGTGGATCACGAGCAAGTCGCCCATGTCGATCCGCGGTAGCTCGCGGTCGATGGCGAACTTGTCGTTGTTCTCGCACAGATTGCCCGTAATGTCGTACGTGTTTGTGGCAGGCGCCGCGGTCTTGTCGGCGCCACCCGGCTGGCCCATCACCGTAATGTGGTGGTAGGCGCCATACATGGCAGGGCGGACCAGATCGACGGCACTGGCGTCGACACCGATATAGTCCTTGTAGATCTGCTTCTCGTGGATGGCCTTGGTGACCAGGCAGCCGTAGGGGCCCATCATAAAGCGGCCCATCTCGGTGCAGATGGCCACATCGCCCATGCCGGCGGGAACCAGGATCTCGTCGTATGCCGCGTGCACCCCCTCGCCGATGGCGTGAATGTCGTTGGCCTGCTGCTCGGGCAGATAAGGGATGCCGACGCCGCCAGACAGATTGATGAAGGCGACGTGTGCGCCGGTCTCGCGCTCCAGGCGCACGGCAAGCTCAAAGAGGATGCGCGCAAGCTTGGGGTAGTAGTCGTTGGTGACGGTATTGCTGGCGAGGAAGGCGTGGATACCAAAGTCCTCGGCGCCCTTGGCCTTGAGCATGCGGAAGGCCTCGAAGAGCTGCTCGGTGGTCATACCGTATTTGGAGTCGCCGGGGTTATCCATGATGCCGTTGGAGAGCTGGAACAGGCCGCCCGGATTAAAGCGGCAGCTGACCGTCTTGGGGATGGGCCCTGCGACGCGCTCAAAGAACTCGATGTGGCTGATGTCGTCAAAGTTGACGATGGCACCCAGCTTGTCGGCGAGCTCAAAGTCCGCCGCCGGCGTGTCGTTAGACGAGAACATGATGTCGTGTCCGGTGATGCCCAGCGAGCGGGCGATCATGAGCTCGGTATAGCTTGAGCAATCGCAGCCGCAGCCGTATTCGTTGAGAATGGAGATGAGCGCCGGGTTGGGGTTGGCCTTGACGGCAAAGTATTCCTTAAAGCCCGGGTTCCATGCAAAGGCGTCGCGCACTTCTTGCATGTTGCGGCGGATGCCCGCCTCGTCGTATAGATGAAACGGCGTGGGGAACTGCTCGACGATATGCTCGAGCGTCTCCTTGTCCACAAACGGCTGCTTGGCCGCATATGCCTCGTTGGGAGTCAATGACATGTCCCGTAAACCTCGCTATCCAGACGGCGCTACCTGCGCATCGAATCCGCATAGCGTGGACCCAATGTCCGGATAGCGCTCCCGCATTGCTGCAGACAGTCCTGCGGGTGTTTCCCGCAGGCCCACCAGGCTGTTCGTGCCCGAAAAACCCAGTTCGGCGGGTTTCGCCTCCCCGCGGGGTCAAAGCCTGCCGGCTCGCCCGCGGCTCTTCGTGCCCGCGCCTCTATCAAGTGGTAACGACCCTACCACGTTGCACTTTACCAAACAAGAGTATTCGTATATAACGTTAAAAAAATGCAGGGATATGCTGGAAATAAGGGTGTAGCAATCTTGCGGCACAATAGATAGCAGCCGACGCGCACCTACGAAAGGAACCAATATGGCCGAGCTCCAAGAACTCCGTCGCTACCGCCGCGACTTGCACAGGATCCCGGAGCTCGACTTCGATCTTCCGCAGACGATCGCCTATATCGAGGGCGTGTTGGCACCGCTCACCTGCGAGGTGACCCATCCGTGCCCCGGCTGCGTCTGCGCTTTCTTCGACGCTGGCGTTGGCGCCGCGCATGCCACGGCGATTCGCGCCGATATGGATGCGCTGCCCATTGCCGAGGCAACGGGGGCAGCGTTCGCTTCGACCCATCCCGGCAAGATGCATGCTTGCGGGCACGATGGACACATGGCCATGGCGCTTTCGGCGGCAACCTTTGTCGACCGTACGATCCGTGAGCAGCCGGGCGCCATTAAGCGCAATGTGCTCTTTGTGTTTCAGCCGGCCGAGGAGACGACTGGTGGTGCCAAGACGGTGTGCGAGAGCGGCGTGTTCGAGCGCTACGGGGTGGATCGCATCTTCGGCTTCCACGTGTGGCCCGATCTGCCCGCCGGCACGTTGGCGAGCTGCTCCGGTCCGTTGCTGGCGCGTTCGAGTGAGGCACACATTCATATCCATGGCACGAGCATCCATATCGCTAAGACCTATGGCGTTCCGGTCGAGGAGTCGCACGATGCGGCGCTGGCGGCTGCCAAGTTCTTGGTTTCCGAGCGCGAGCTCATGGACGAGTTGGGTGTCGACGAGCCCTGCATTGGTAAGTTCGGCCTGCTGCAGGCCGGCACCGTCTGCAATGCGGTGGCGGGGGAGGCCCATGTTGCCGGCAGCCTACGTGTGTTTACGGACGACATGTTCGACCGCGCGCGCGAGGGCGTGCGCCGCGTGCTGGACGATGCCTGCGTCGCAACGGGCTGCACATATGACCTCGATTTTGCCGAGGGTTATCCGCCGGTCGATAACGACCCCGAGCTGTTCGCCCACATTGCGCCTGTCTTGTCCGAGCTGCAACTCGTGGATGAGCCTTTGCTGATTGCCGAGGACTTCGCTTTCTATCAGCGCCATCTGCCAGGCGTGTTCTTCCTCCTGGGTACGGGCGTGCCGGAGGGACAAGATAATCCGATCGATTCGGATGGCTGCCCCGCCTATGCCACGAGCGCCCTTCACACTGATACCATGCTCTTTGACGAGGAAATCCTACTCAAAGGCCTCGATGTCTACAAACGATTGCTTGGCTTGGAGTGACGATGGAACGACGCCGACAGTCTGCCGTATATAGTCCGGGTGGATGCGGATGCGGTTTGCTGCTGCTTCCGGTCATCGCTGTGAGCATTGGCGTGATGTTTGTGTTTGCTGGGCTGGCTGCGGCGGCACTCGTACTGTTTATCACCGCCATCGGCGTGACGGTCTGGCTGTGCCGTTCTCGCGAGCGGCGCCGCGCCGACGGTAAGACCAATGTCGGCTGGGTCGTCTTCCTGATCATTGCGTACCTATTGAGCATCAGCTACCTGGTGTTCTTTGTCCTAATGATGATCAGTGCCTTTACCGGGAAATCCGTCACGGTGGGTTGATGCGCTGCCAGCAGACGGTCACGCAAAGTGCGTTTGCTCGGCGTCTGGATAGCTGCATTGGCCGTTTACCGCAACCTTAGCCCTCAGCTAATGAATTCAAGTTCAATCCTTTCTACGATGTGCTGTGTGCCGGCACGGTAGCCGGATCGTAGGAAGGATGAATAATGGCAAAAGAGGGAAAGAAGCCGATCGGCAAGATTGTCCTAGGCGTCATCGTGGTGCTGGTTATCGTCGGTGCCGTGGGCTCCATGGGTGGCAATTCAACCGATTCGTCTGCGAGCGATTCGGCAAAACCTGCCGAGGCGACACAGCAGGCCGAGGAGCAAAAAGAATCGCAAGAACCGTATACCATTGCTGACGAGGCTGAAGACACCTCCAGTCAGTTTGCCTATAAGATCACGGGCACGCTTACCAATAACACGGACAAGGAAAAGAGCTACATTCAGATTGAGTATGTTCTGTATGATGCCGATGGCAACCAGGTTGGAACGGCTCTTGCAAACACCAATCATCTGAAGGCGGGCGGCTCCTGGAAGTTCGAGGCGCTGGGTACGGTGTCTCCCGACCAGGTTGCTAGCTGGGAGCGTTCGGACGTAAGCGGTTTCTAGCATGTTGCATGCACTGGGGGAGGTGAAGTCGTATGCCCGATAAAAAGCTGACCGAGGAGCTGCTCAATGAGCTTCTCGATGCGCCGAACATCGATGGCTATATCAGGGAGCACGACTTTGCCGCCCCGTCGCTTTCGGACTACCTGAAGCAGCTGCTGCAGGAAAAGGGCTTGGAGCGCTCGCGCGTGGTTCGTATGGCCGATCTCAATGAGACCTTTGGCTATCAGATCTTTACCGGTGCGCGTCACCCGAGTCGCAATAAGGTGCTGCAGATTGCCTTTGCGATGGCGCTGACGCTCAAAGAGGCCAACCGTGCACTGACGGCTGCCGGGGTAAGCGTTCTCAACTGCAAGGATCGCCGTGATGCGATTATCATCTTTTGCATCGATCGCGGGTGCAGCCTCCAAAAGGTCAACGAGGAGCTGTATCGCTTTGGCGAGGAGACGGTGAGTTAGCGGCTGATATCTGAGCCGGCGGAGCTGCCGAACAACGATGCAAGCGAACGGGGCGCGGATGCCATGGGGTGTCTGCGCCCTGCGCTATGATGGAGGCTATGGATACTCAGACCACAACATATTCCGATGACGAGCTGACCGCAGCGCTTGCCGAACATCTGGCGTCGCTCGATCGCGACGACAGCTATCGCGTGGAGCGTGTACTTAAGCGCTCGTCCGTTGAAACAACCGAGCTCGTGTACTTTGAAGGAACCGGCGGTGGTTCGCTCGGCCCCTTTGTCCGTAAACGCATCGATGCTTCGGCTCAAATCGGCGGGGCATACGAGCGTCTGTTTGCCGCCCAGCGGGCAGGCAGGCGTTTTGAGCACCTGCCCAGAATCGTCGATTGTCGTCGTGTGGGCGACGAGCTCAACGTGGTTATGGAATACATCGAAGGGGAGACGCTCGGGGTGCTGGTGGACCGTCTGGGAGCCACCCCCGATTATGCGCGTGAATTGTATCCTGCCCTATGCGATGCCGTGGGCGAGCTCCACGCCGGTTTTGCAATGGCGGGGGAGACGTCGGCGCCGGTGATCCATCGCGACCTCAAACCGTCGAATATCATCGTGACGGGTGCGAACTGTACGCTCGATGAGGGCCTGATGTTTTCGTCGCTGGTGATTATCGACTTGGGGATCGCGCGCGTATGGCGCGATGGCGCCGATGCCGACACCGTCAAGTTTGGCACGCGACCCTATGCGCCGCCCGAGCAGTATGGGTTTGGGCAGACGAGTGTGCGCAGCGACGTCTACGCACTTGGCGCCCTGTTGTTCTTCTGCTTGACGGGAGTCGACCCTAAACCAGGGCTCGACATGCGCGAGCAATGCGAGGCGCGTGGCATTCCCACTCCACTTGCCGATGCCGTCTGCATGTCGATGGCGCTCGACCCGGCCAAGCGTTTTGCGAGTGCGGAAGCGTTGGGACGGGCGACGCGCTCGGCATACGATCTGAGCCGCCCCGTGCGGCCTTCTACACCTGCGCCTGTCCGTACTCCGGCCTCGGAGACGGTGTTGACGCTCCAAGGGCTCCAGAACCCCGCAGGGCTTCCTAGGCCTGCCGCCTCCGCTGCATGCGGTCCGCTCTCTCGCGTTCCGGAGTCTCTGGGGCGCATTTGGAATACGCTTGTCTGCTTCTCCCTACTTGTGTTCTTTGCCGGAAGTCACTTTGCCGTCTTTCACCCCACGGGAGCAAACCAAAGCTACCCGACGTGGTTTCTCATAATCGAGTATTTTTTCTTTGTCGATGGCCTTATGGTGCTTATGCATTTTGCGCTGCTCGATAAGCGCCGTCTTCGTCGGCGATTCGCACTGCTCGACAGCTATCGCGGCAAGAAACTCGCGAAACTTTGGCTCAAGGCATTGGGTGTGCTGCTCCTATGCATGATCGTCATAGTCGCGGTTGCCAATGCGACCGGCGTCGTCGATACCTCCGCTACCTAAAAGAAAAGGGCCCCATTGGGGCCCTTTGCAGTTGCACCTAGATGCGGTTCATCTGAGCGGCGACTTTGTTGTACCAGTCCTGCCACGTGGGCGGGCAGTACTTTTTGGCCGCTGCCGGGGTAAGGGTGGAGCCGTAGTTGGCGCCCAGATAGGCAACGTGAGCGGAGATGCCCTCGCTCCAGCTGCCAAAGCTGCGCCAACCGCCGCCACGGGCACTCCAGCCCCAGGCGTTGTAAGAATTGGCGCAATAAGCACCCTTGGTGCTCTCGATGCAGGCGATGGCGGGGGACCAACGGGGGTCGACACCGGTATTCCAAGCGGCGACGGCAAAGTTATAGCCCTGGCCTGCCATGGGGGAGCCGGCGAGATAATTGTCGATGCGGCTCGTCCACTCATTAATGAACGAATCGTAATCGGAGCTACCGGTATTGGCGTTGTTCACCGTGGTGTCGATGGTGGTGTTGGTGTTGGTGGCCTGGCTGCTGGAATTGTTGCCGCTTACGCCCTCGCCCGAGATCTTCTCGGCGGCAGCGGCCTTATCGGCCTCAAGCTTGGCAAGCTCGGCGGCATTTTCCTGCTCGGCTTTTGCCTGCGCCTCGCTGCGGAGCTGCTGGGCCTGAGCCAACGCATCCTCGGCGTTTTTCTGCTCTGCCTCAAGCTGAGACTTGGCCTGCTGGAGCTCAGCCTTGTTCTGCTCGAGTTCGGTTTGCATGTTATTGAGCTGTTCGATCTCGTCGACGCTCGAGCTCGTGATCTGGTTGGTGTATTTGCAGGTCGTGATGAACTCACCCAGGCTCTGCGCGTTGACCAGGAAGCTCACGATGGGGTTGGTGCCCTTCTGATACTTGTACAGATCGCGCATGGCGGAGCTTGCCTTGGCCTGCTGCTCGGGAAGCTTAGCCTCGATTTCCTCGATGCTCGCCTCGTTGGAATCGATCTGCTTTTGCAGGTCGTCGAGTTTGGTGCGGGCATCGTTGTAGGCGCTCGTGGCGGCTTCGATCTTCTGCTGGGCTGCGGAAAGCTGGTCCTGCGTTGCCTGCGAGGCGGCATACGCCGCAACGGGGGAGAGCATCGGCGTGGCCGTCAGCGCAACGGCGAGCGCGGCGCTCGTGATGATACGAGCCGGCTTCGACGCAATGAGCGCTGCGGCGCGATGATTCGAATGCTGCATCCAGTCCCTCTGCAATCAATCGTAGGTTATGGTTCGAACGGTATTCTACTACTGCTTTCGACCTCAACTTGAACCTTAAAGGTTCCAAAGGGTCAAGTTGAACTTGAGGCTTTGGCTTTGACCTGCAGTTATAGTGAATTGTTGAGAAACCATAGAGTTCAACTTTAACGTTACGGAGCCCTATTTGAGAGGTGTTTTGGGCTGTAAAAGCTATCTCAACGTGGGGTTTTACAACTACAGCGTGCCCTCCTGACGAGCCCGCTCAATCTCTTCGAGGGCCTCGGCAGGGGTGAACGAGCAGGTGCCGTCGCCGAGCTTGACCACCTGGATGTCGTCGCCGATATGGACCTCTCCGCCCTTTAACACCACGCCAAAAACGCCCTCGTGGGGAAAGATGCAGTCGCCGGCGAGATAGTAGATGGCACAGCGTGTGTGGCAGACCTTGCCGATTTGGCTGATTTCGACAAGCACCTCGCTGCCAAGCTTGAGCTGCGTGCCCATGGGGAGCGAGAGTAGATTGATGCCTTGCGTGGTGAAGTTCTCCCCAAAGTCACCCTGGCGCACATCGAGTCCGCGGGCCTGCGCCGTCTGGATGGACTCTGCGGCCAAAAAGGAAACCTGACGGTGCCAATGCCCGGCGTGTGCGTCGGAGGCGAGGCCAAATTGTTCTATAACGGTGTCGTGTCCATCCGCGACGGGCGACTTGCGTGTGCCCTTGTGCGCCGACGTGTTGATTGAGACGATGCGGGCGGGCCTGTCGTAGGCATCGTTTGCCGTGCGTAGGGGAACGGCCGTTTGTGCGCGTTCCGCCAGCTCGCGCTTCGTGGCATTGAGGATAGGATTATCGGTCGGATGGTCTTGGGGCACGTGCGCGCCTTTCGTTCGAGGATGTCAATACGCTGAATCCTACAACAACGGTAGGTTCATTGCCCGTTGTCGTACAGCGGTGAGTGCCGTCTTTGCACCGAGTTTGCTTCTCCGATTGCCATAGATACGGTGGAACTTTGGGCACTGGAGGTTTGGCACGCTAGAATAAATCGGTTGCACTAAGACCGCCCGTTGTGCGGGCAGTTCATGATAGGAAGTTTCCATGGCATTGCAATTTACAGAGCGCGAGTTCATTCCCGTGCTGCTCGGTGGCGACATCAACGCCTATTCGGTGGCGCGCGCTTTCTACGAGGAGTATCAGGTCAAGAGTCTGGTCTTTGGCAAGTACCAGACGGGCCCTGCGTATCGAAGCCAGATTATCGACTACACGCCCAACGTCGACATCGATACCATGCCCGTGATGCTCAAAATCGTCAATGGCATCGCTCAGGCGCATGCCGATAAGACGATTGTCCTGATGGGCTGCGGCGATAACTATGTTGCTCTCGTGGCTCAGGCAAAGGATGCCGATGAGCTGGCGGATAACATCGTCGCGCCCTACGCGCCCTACAGCATGCTCGAGCAGTGCCAGAAGAAGGAGATCTTCTACAAGCTGTGCGAGAAGCATGGCGTGCCGTATCCGCATACGTTTACCTTTACTGCGCAGATGCTCAACGCGCAAGGCGAGGCGCCGGCCGAGGTGCTCGACCAGATCGACTTCCCGTTCCCGATGATCCTGAAGCCGTCCGACGGCATCATGTGGTGGCAGCATGAGTTCGAGGGCCAGAAGAAGGCTTATGAGATTGCCGATCGCGCCGAGCTGGAGCAAGTTATCCGTGACTCCTATGCTAGCGGCTACACCGACGACCTAATCTTGCAGGACCGCGTGCCCGGCAACGACGAGTACATGCGCGTGCTCACCAGCTATTCCGACCGTAACGGCAAGGTGCGCATGATGTGTCTGGGCCACGTACTGCTCGAGGAGCATCAGCCCCATGGCGTTGGCAACCATGCCTGTATCATCACCGAACCCAACGACGAGCTCATGGGCGGCGTGCGCAAGCTGCTCGAGGACCTGAACTTTGTGGGTTATTCCAACTTTGACGTGAAGTATGACGAGCGCGATGGCTCGTTTAAGTTCTTCGACTTCAACACCCGTCAGGGCCGCAGCAACTACTACGTCACCAACAGCGGCTTTAGCGTTGCCAAGTATGTGGTGGACGAGTATGTGTACAACCGCCCGTTTGATCCGGAGTTTGTGACGGCGCAGAACGAGGCACTGTGGATGGTCGTCCCCATGGGCGTCGTCGACAAGTACGTCAAGGATCCCGAGTTGCGCGCGAAGGTACATCGCCTGGCCAAGGAGGGCAAGGGCGCCGATCCCTCGTTTATGAAGGGTGACTTTGTCTTTAACCGCTGGCTGCGCATGTGGCACACCAAGCTGCGCCACTTTAAGCTGTTCAAGACGTATTACAAGTAGATGAGTGCGGCGCCCGTCCGGTTTACATCGGGCGGGCGCGGGTATGATACGCGCAATTGCGCGGGCGTCACCAAGGAGGCGGCGATGGAAAAGCTGGGAGTTATCGGCGGCATGGGCGCCGAGGCCACGTCGTATTACTACGACCAGGTGGTGCGCCATACGGCGGCTACGTGCGACCAGGAGCATATCGACATGGTGGTTCTTTCCAAGTCGACCATGCCCGACCGCACGCTGGCCATCAAGACCGGCGAGCATGCCGAGCTGCTGGCGACTATGAAGGAGTGCGCCCAAGCGCTCGAGTCGCTGGGCTGCGCGCATATCGCCATTCCCTGCAACACGTCACACTACTTTTACGACCAGATTCAGTCGTTTACGAAGGTGCCGATTATCCACATGCCGCGCGAGTCGGTGCGCTATGCCCTAGCGGGCGCGGTGATGGGGGAGTGCGAGTTCGATCCTAACCTGAGCATGCCGGCCGAGCCGGTGCGCAAGATCGGCATCATGGGCACCGACGGAACTGTGGGCGCGGGCGTCTATGGGCGCGAATGTGAGGCGGCGGGCGTCGAGGTCGTCTATCCCAGCGAGAAGCGTCAGGCCGATGTGATGTCGCTTATCTACGACGATGTGAAGGCCGGACGTGAGCCCGATATGGATAAGTTCGACCGCGTGATGTGGGAGTTTGCCCGCAGCGGCTGCGATCGCGTCATTCTGGCCTGCACGGAGCTCTCGGTGCTGCAGAAATACCGCGAGATGCCCGAGATTACCCTCGACGCCATGGACGTCCTGGTGCGCGAGTCCGTCATCCGCAGCGGCGCCCCCTACCGCCAATAGCCCTCAACCTGCCAAATAGGGACAGGTTTATTTTGGTGGGTTTTATCTGGGGAAACAGTAAAGGCCTCGGCTCGTTTGGTGCGAGCCGAGGCCTTTTGCGTGTGCCGGTTACCGCTGGCGGTTGCTAGAAGAGGAAGCCCAGGACGATCAGGGCGATGCTGACGATGAGCACGGTGACATCTAAGCCCTTGATGGGATAGCGCTTGTACGAGCTGGCGCGCGTGCGCAGGTAGAAGCCGCGCTGCTCGGCGGCAAGCGCGGTGGCGTCGGTCTTGCCCACGCTCGAGATGAGCAGCGGTACGCACAACGGCAGCATGAGCTTGAGCTTCTTGATGGGGTTCTTGGTGTCGTACTCGACGCCGCGTGCGGTCTGCGCCTCCATGATGGCGTTCATCTCTTGGCCAAACACCGGCACAAAGCGCAGTGCCGTGGTAAAGGTAAAGGCATAGCGATACGGCACGTGCAGCACCTCGACGCAGGCGTTGGCAAGGTCGTTGAGCTTGGTCACCATGAGCATGAGGATGAGTGGCAATGCCACACCCAGCAGGCGCAGGCAGGCCTTTGATCCGGTGATGAGCCCCGTGTCGGTGATAAAGCCCCATATCACGTTGCCATCGCGCATAAAGGCCAGCTGGAGCAACAACATGATAAGTGCGAGCGGAATCAGCAGCTTGAGCAGCGAGAACAGGCGATCGACGACGCCGGCGTAGGCGCCCAACGCAAGGGTGAGTGCCAAAAAGCCCAGCAGCGCCACATAGGTGTCGGACAAAAAGATGCCGATGATGATGGCGGCGGCAAGGCCCAGTTTGACGACCGGGTTCAGGCGATGCAACAGCGTATCGCCCGGCATATAGTCGATGACGTTAACCACGGCGGACCATCTCCTTGGTAATGCGGACGATATCGGTGACCTCGCTCACCTGCGCAAAAGCGGGGGAGACGGAGGATGCCAAGCGGCGCGAGAGCTCAATGACCTGGGGCGGTTCCACGTAGGCACGCTGCATGAGCTCGATATTCGAGAACAGCTCGTGTGTGCGTCCGCGGTCGAGGATGCGGCCGTCGGCCATCACAACGATGCGCTCGGCAAAGTCGGAAACGACTTCCATATCGTGGCAGACCATGATCACGGCACAGCCGCGCTCCGCCATGGTTCGCACCGTTTCCATGACGGTCATGCACTCGCGGTAGTCAAGGCCGCTCGTGGGCTCGTCGAGCACTACGATCTTGGGCTCAACCACTACGACGGAGGCGAGCGCCACCATTTGTCGTTGGCCGCGCGAAAGCGAGAAAGGTGCCTCATCGGCAGGCAGGCCAAAGCGGTCGATAACGAGTCGAGCGCGACGCAGAGCCTCGGCACGGTCGATGCCGGCAAGCTCCAGGCCAAAAGCGACCTCGTCGAGTACGGTATCCTTGCAGATCTGGCGGTCGGGGTTTTGGAAGAGGGTTGCGACTTCGCGGGCGATGCGGCTCGTGGGAACGGCCGCGGTATCCAGTCCCGTGACGCGCACGCTGCCCGAGGCGGGCTTGAGCAGGCCTGTGAGCAGCTTGGTGAGCGTGGTCTTGCCGGCACCGTTTTGGCCGACGATGCCCACGAGCTCGCCGGGATAGAGCGTCAGGCTAAGGTCGTGTACGGCGGCGCCGCCATTGGGATAGGCAAACTCAACATGGTCGAAGGTGAGTACGGGTTCGGCGTCCTTGGCATGAGGGCGCAACGACGGTGCGTGCGGTGAGCCGGCGGGCGCCTGGGCTTCGCTGGCCGCGTGTGCGGGGTCGACGATGCCCGAAATCAGGCGCTCGGCCTCATCGACATCCAAGCAAGGGGTACCGCTTACCAGGCCATCGGCCTCGAGGCTATTGAAGATACGCGTGACGCGAGGGCAGTCGACGCCGATGGCACGGAGCTCGTCGGTATGCGCGAAGACCTCGTGTGGTTCGCCCTGCAGCGCGATTTCGCCATGGTTGAGCACGAGCACGCGGTTGCAGTACTCCGAGAGCAGGGCGACCTTTTGCTCAACGACGACGATGGTGATTCCAAGTGCGCGGTTTGCCTCACGCAGCGTCTCGAAGACCAACGTGGAGCTGGCGGGGTCGAGTGCCGCGGTGGGCTCGTCGAGAACCAAGACGCGCGGACGCATGGCGAGGATGGCTGCGATGGCTGCCTTTTGCTTCTGTCCGCCCGAGAGGGTGGCGATCTCGCGGTCGCGCAGGTCGCTGATGCCGACGGTCTCGAGCGTTTCGCTCACGCGCTGCTCGATCTGGTCGTGGGGAACGCCAAAGTTCTCGAGGCCAAAGAGCATCTCGTCCTCGACGACTGAGGCGACCATCTGCGTGTCGATATCCTGCAGCACGCTGCCGACGATTTGCGACACGTCGGTGAGCGAGGCTTCGCAGGTGTCGTGGCCGTCAACCATGACGGACCCAAAGAACGTGCCGGTGTAGTGGTGGGGCACGGCACCCGACAGGCAGGCGGCAAGCGTGGACTTGCCGGCGCCCGAGGGCCCGATGATGCCGATGAAATCTCCCTTGTTCACGCTGAGCGAGATGTGGCTGAGCGCCTGCTCGGTCTGCGTGCCATAGGAGAACGAGACATCGTCGACGTTGATGATCGTTTCCATGGATACCTTTCATAGTCATCGGGGACGTTCTTTAATGACTAGTCGTTTAAGAACGTCCCCAAGAGCTAGTTGTCTGGGACAGTCTTTGATGACGGGGCCGTGGGGTTGCGGCCCCGTCCATCATATCAGGCTATTTGTTGAGCACCTTGCGGAGGGGGAAGAAGAGGGCCTGGACCACGACGGCGTTGAAGACGGCAGTGCCGAGCACGATGGGCACCTTGGCGAGCGCCGTGGGCAGCGCGGCACCCATGATGACGGTGCCCAGGACGGCGAAGAGGGCACCCGAGACTAGGGTGGTGAGCAGACCGGCGATGAAGGGATTGACCTTGCTGCCGCCGATGTTTGACTTAACGAGCGCTGCCATCGTCAGCGCGCCGGCAAGCTCGGTGACAAAGTTGAGGCCAGGGATTGACGTAGTGATCTGGATAACGGCTGCCGACAGGATGCCAAAGATGGCAGCCTGGGCAAAGCTCGCCTGCGTGAGCGCGATGGCTAGGGCATAGGCGGCAATGATGAACTGCGGCTTGATGCCCGTGACGGCCAGGGCATTGCCTACGGTTATGTTGAGGATAAAGCCGGCGGCAAGCAGGACGGCGAGCAGGACCAGCGAGGTGATATCGAGGATGCCTTTGTCGTGAGCGGCGTTGGTAGAAATAGTACGAGCCTGAGTGTTGGCGGCCATGATGTTCTCCTTAAGGTGAGATTTGAGATAAAAGTGTCCTAGACCCCCACAAAAGGGGTTAAATCGAAAAGGGGATTAATTTTGAATAATGGAGCACAGAGACGACTTTACGAGGGCCCCAGGTTGGCGCGAAAGAGGAGCGAAGCGTGCTTGGGTACGCGAGCGACGAATGAACGCCAAGATGGGGTGGCTCGTAAAGCCGAGCGGGTTAGTTGAGCTTCAGGGCCTTCTGAATGGGCAGGTAGAGAGCGCCGACCAGGATGGCGTTAAACACGGCAGTCATGGCGACCACGGGCAGCATGGCGGCGGCGAGCTCGCCCACCACGCCGAGCATGGCCATCTTGATGACCATGAAGATGACGCCGGAGACAAAGGTGGTCAGGAAGGTTGCGACAATGGCGATGGCAGGCTTGACCTGACCGTTCTTGCCGGCGGCGTTGACGATGCCGGCCATGAGCATGGCGGCGATGCCCTCGGCGGCAAAATCGACGAACGGCGAAGTGGTGGTGATCTGGATCACGGCAGCCGAGATGAGGCCAATGACGAGCGCCTGGCCGATGTTGGGGCGAACGACCAGGATGGTGAGGCAGAAGGCCGAGATGATGAACTCGGGGCTGATCATGCCGCCCGAGATGCCCGAGATTGCCTTGCCGACGGTGAAGTTGAGGATGAAGCCGGCGGCAAGCAGGATGGCGAGCAGGACGAGGGCGCGGACATCGAGTTTGCCGCGATCGGCGGTCTGGACGGTGCGGGGCTGGGTGGCGGTGGTGTTCTGAGACATGGTGAAAATCCTTTCGGAAGGGGATTGCAAGAGAAAAGCGGAGGCGCGTGATGCGAATGCGATCGGGCTCGAGATAGAAAAAGGCCCCCGGTCGAAACCGGAGGCCTTCCAATCACCTAGAGCGCAAAAACAGGCGTGAGGGACTCACTGTCGACCGATCGTATTCGCATCACGCCACCACCAGTTGTTAAGAGAGTTCATCGTGTTCTTCATGTTGGTGGCTCCTTTCGTGATGCCGTGGCGCGGTCGCACCTTGTTGCTGTTGCGCTGCACTATAGCACAGCGAAGTGTGTGCGGGGAAATCTTTTTTGAAAAGATTTCAGCGGTGTTTCCCGCTGGTCAAAAAGCGGGCGGGACGAACCGTGCCATCCCGCCCGCACCAGTGAGGGATTACTCCTTGTTGCGGCGATAGAGGATATAACCGCCTGCGGAGATGACGGCAACGCCAGCGATGGCGAATGCGGCCACCATGCGGCCATCAAAACGATCGCCAGTGGTGGGCAGGCCGCCCTTGGTGTTCGTCTTATTGGCGGTTACCGTGGTCGTGGTGTTGTCCGACTTGCCGGGCTTCTCAGGCTTGGTGGCGGGCTGCTCGGGCTTAGCGGGCTGCTCGGGCTTCTCGGGGGTACTAGGCTGCTCGGGGGTGCCGGGCTGCTCGGGAGTGCCGGGCTGATCCGGGGTGACCGGGTCGGTGGCAAGAGCGTCCTTGGCGTAGGTGATGGACACCTTGAGGCCGTTGGTCTCGGTGTTCAGGTCGCTCGGGGTGAAGGGCTCGTCAAAGTTTCCAGCCTTCTGATATTCGCGCATCTCCTGGAGCAGGGCCTTGCACTTCTTGTAGGTGTTCTCGGTGGCAGCCTTGCCTGCCTTGTTGGCCAGAGCGGTGCGGCCCTCGGTGGTCGTCTCGGCCAGCATGGCGGCGTCGACATCCTGGTTCTGCTCGATGAGCTCATTCTGCAGGGCATCGAGATAGGCGCGGACGCTGACACCAAGGGTGTCCGGATTCTCAAAGCAGAGCGAGCTAATGTCCATGACGACGTAGTTAATGGAGTTCTCGGGCTCCTCGTTGTTCACGATGTCCGTCTCATCGCAGTGGTCGAAGGAGACGGTCTGGTCGCTAAAGTAGGGGCTAACCTCGGTTATCAGGGCGGAGTACAGTGGGATGGCAACGGAGTACGCGGCGCGAGAGAGCATCTCCCACTGAATGGTGGCAACCTGGGGGTCAAGGCCGCGACGAATCTGGAAGAGGTTGATTTCGGTGTTGCTTTCGGTGCCGATGGCGTAGGCGCCGTCGGTGTTGGCGTTGAGGCCGTCGACCTTCTCGCCACGGTTGCCAAACGCGCGGATCATCTCAAAGGTGTTCCAGCCAGATTTGGTGGGCTGGAAGAATAGCGGCTGCATTTCATTTACCATAGCGCCAACCTTAGCGCGCGGTTTATCGCTGGTGTCCTTTACAATTTCATAGTCGGTGCCCTCGGCAAGCGGTGCATCGAAGTAGGCGCGGCCTTGGACATAGCGCGTCCAAGAATGCATGCCCTTTTCGCTAATTGCCTCGCCGTAGGTTTGGGCAACGTCGAACTTGCCGTCCTCGAAGTACTTGGCAAAGCCCTTTTCCACGGGCATGGACTCGATGCCCTCGGAGTGGAGGCAGTTTGCACCGTCGTTGAGATCGACCTTGTAGTTGAGGTTGCCGATGTTGGGGTTGAGCGAGGCGATATCGTCGGTGAGCTTCATGGCGATCCACTGATGACCGGAAAGCGCGGCGAACAGCCAGGTCTCGTTGACGTCGGCGATGATCAGCTGATCGTTGCCGCAGGCTCCCTGATCGTCGATGATATTGCCGAGGAGCTTGACACCTTCAAGTGCCGTGGCGCTTTCGCCTAAGATGACGCTGCCGTAGCTATACTCGCCAATGCCAGTGTCGGTCAGGGGGTCTGCCGCCTTAGCATCTGCATTCATGTATGTGGTCAGCGTGGCAGAACAGGATACGCCCATTTCGTTGATGCCGGCCTCGGAGTAGGCATCCCAGCGTCCGTGCCACTGCGAAGGATGATCACGCACGTAGCTATAGCGATACGTGGTCTTGGTTGAGGTGTATGAGAAGTCGGACTCGTCTGAGCCGTAGATATGGCCGGGGCCATGCGAGGGCTCGATACCATAGTGCTTGAGGTAGCGCTTCTGGAAGTCCTCGGCGCGGCCGTAATACGTGTTACCGTCGGCCGTAAGGTTTTTGCCCATGTAGATCTGCGTGCAGGCGAGCGCAGAGGTCGGCATGGACATGATGGTTGCGGCTCCAAAGGCGAGGCCTATGCCAAGCTTTTTGAGTGCGTTGACGGGGTGAGTTTTCCTCATATTCCCTCCCAGCGTGCGAAAGCCCTCTGTCGCCAGAGGGCTTCAGCCAATAAAGACACTCCCTTAGCGTAACGAATCGGAAACATTATTCATCTATGAAAAATGCTTACTCGATAAGCGTAATGAAATATGCGATGAGCGGTTAAATATACTCAGTTTGTAGCTTTAGCCAAATAAAGACACCTGCAATTACTGTAGCCAGATAAAGCATCTAAAAATGCCTGAAATGAAAATCCCCCGTTGTTCGGCAAATGCATAAACAGCGGGGGAGACGATAATTGGATGAATATCATACCAATGTGGAATTACTTCTTCCGGCGGTGGATCACGTTAATCGCATAGCCGACGAGCATGGCCAGAACGATGACGATAAAGCCGAGCAGGGGATTGTCGTTCATGGGGTCCTCCTATTTACCAAGTGGTGAGAATTCGTCGACGATGAGGTCGAGGCATTGCGGAAGCGCGCGGGCTCCAAAGACGCCCGAGTTGCTGGAGATAATCTCGCCATCGAACTGCATGCCCAGCGATGGCGTGCAGGTGATCTTGGCTTCCTTGGTCTGGATGATTTTGAACTGCGGACGGCCGAGCACCTTGCCGGCGGGGTCGAGCGCGGCGGTGATCACGGTTGGGAGCAACTGCACGGTGCGCACGGGCTCGATGACCGCGATGTCGACCATGCCGTCGTTCATGCGACAGTTGGGGAACAGGTTGATGTCGTTTTGGATGACCGAGGTGTTGCCTGCCATGCAGCAGATGCCGTCGAGCTCCTCGACAATGCCGTCATGCTCAATCGTAAAATGCGCCACCGTGGGATTGGGCGTGGCGAGTGCAGACAGGAAGTAGGCGATTTCACCGATGTCGTTTTTGCTGGGGGCGGCCTTCATCATGATCTCGGCGTCGTAGCCCGAGCCGGCAATGATGATGAAGCCATGGCGCTTTTCGTTGCCGTTCTCGTCGAGCCAAAAGAGCTCGCCCATGTCCGCCTTGACGGTGCGGCCGTCGCGGCAGGCCTTGGCGAGTGCCGCCGCCTCGGGGGCATTGCCGATGTTGTTGAAGAACAGACAGGCCGTGCCGGAGGGAAAGACGAGCGTGGGGACGCCGCATCCGCGCATCTGGTCGAGCACGTTGGAGACGGTGCCGTCGCCGCCCGAGACCACCACGCGATCGAACTCGCGCACGTCCGCCACGGCGTCCTCGGGCTCCATGCCGTCGCCGATAAAGCGCATCACGACCTCGTCGCCGCCCTGCGCGAGGGCGTGCGTGAATGCGAAGATTTCATCTGAGCTGGGGCCCGATGCCGGGTTGTGGATGATAAGGCAGCGCATACTTACGTTCCCGTTCTGTGACTAACCGAGTATAGTTGTAAGGCAATGCCGATATCCTACCCGTGTTTTTCGGGCCTAACCTTATTCGATGGGTTGATATGTACATTTCCACACATCAGGCTCTACTCGACTTTTGCCAGCGCGCCCGCGAGTTCGACGCGATTGCCGTCGATACCGAGTTTTTGCGCGAGCGCACGTTCCATCCGCGTCTGTGCCTGGTTCAGATTGCCACCCCTGCCGAGAGCGTCGCGGTCGATCCCCTGGTGATCGACGACCTGTCGCCGCTCGCCGAGCTTATGGCCGACGAGAGCGTGACAAAGGTATTCCACGCCTGCTCGCAGGATATGGAGGTCATGCTCCATACCGTGGGCGTGCTGCCGCGTCCAATTTTTGATACGCAGGTGGCCGCCGCCTTTTTGGGTGAGCGCCAGCAGATTTCCTACGGCGCGCTCGTGCAGACGTTTTGCGGCGTCTCGCTGCCCAAGACTGAGTCGCTGACCGACTGGTCGCGCCGCCCGCTGACCGATAAACAGATCGAGTACGCGATCGATGACGTCAAGTACCTGATCGTCGCCTATACCGAGATGATGAGCCGCCTGCGCGAGCTGGGCCGCGTGGACTGGGTGCTCGACGAGCTGCGCCCGCTGGCTGACGAGTCGCACTATCGCGCCGATCGCCACGAGGCGTTCCGTAAGGTCAAACGCATCAATTCGTGCAGCCGTCACCAGTTGGGCATCGCGCGCGAGCTCGCCGCCTGGCGCGAGGACCGCGCCGAGCGCCGTAACATCCCGCGCAAGTGGGTCATGTCCGACGATACGCTGCTAGCGCTCGTCAAGCGCAACCCCGTGCGTGTTGAGGAGTTCCGCAGCATCCGCGGTACCGACCAGTTGGGGGAGCGCGACGTGGACGGTGCGCTCATGGCCATCAAGCGCGGCGCGAGCTGCCCGCACGATCGCCTGCCGCTCATGGTGCGCGGGCATCGCCAGATTTCGCCGGAGTTGGAGAGCGTGACGGACCTGATGTATGCGCTCATTCGCCTGGTTGCCGAGCGCTCGGGCGTGGCGACCTCGGTCATTGCCTCGCGCGATGACCTGGCCGATTACATCGAGCATCCTGAGCAAAGCCCCCTGCGCGAAGGCTGGCGCTTTGAGCTCGTGGGCTCACGCCTGGACGATTTGCTTTCGGGCAATATGGGGTTGACGGTCAAAGACGGCAAAATCGAGCTTTTATAGTTACGCGGTTTTACCAAACCGCGTAACAGCTCGACGCTGCAAACGGCCGAGAGCGGCAATCTGACGTTCAATCGTCGCTCGCGTACCAAAGTACGCGTCGCTTCTCTTTCACGTCACCTTGCTCGCTCTCGGCCGTTTTCGCTGACGGTGCCAAAACATAGATGCTGATTTGCCTGCTGGGCGAGTGGGTAGAATGTCTCCAACGTGTAACTCGATTCGGAGGAATTCGCATGCCTTATTACTATGGATACGGCTTTGGCATCGACCCGCTGTACCTGCTGGTTGTTCTTGTCTGTACGGTGCTTGGTCTTGCCGCGCAGAGCTATATCAACTCGACGTACAAGACCTGGTCCAAGGTCCGCTCGGACGGCGATACGGGCGCTGCAGTCGCGCGCCGCATGCTCGATGCCAACGGTTGCAATGCTGTGGGCATTAAGGGCGTCGCCGGCGAGCTCACCGACCATTACAACCCGCAGGACAACAACCTTTATCTGTCGGACGCCAACCGTTCGGGCGGGTCGGTCGCAAGCGTCGCCGTCGCCTGCCACGAGGCAGGCCATGCCGCTCAGCGCCAAAGTGGCTATGCCATGATGAAGGTGCGCACCGCCCTTGTGCCGGTCGTCAACTTTACTCAGAATACCTGGACGATCGTGCTGCTCATGGGCCTGTTCATGAACATCGCGGGGCTCACGACCCTCGCGCTGATCTTCTTCTCGTTTAGCGTGCTGTTCCAGCTGGTTACGCTGCCGGTCGAGATAGATGCCAGCCGCCGCGCTGTGGCGTATATCGAGCAGTCGGGTATGAGCTCCAAGCAGGTCAACGGTGCCAAGAAGGTGCTGACGGCAGCCGCGCTTACCTATGTGGCAGCCGCGCTCACCTCGATCATTCAGCTGCTCTACCTTATGGCTCGTTACAACAGAAACTCCAACCGATAAGAACTTGGACTGACAGGCGCCGCGGGGATTTGTGTCCCCGCGGCGCTGTACTATGTGTGGGACTTGAATTTGCGCAGGGCCGGAGCCCTTGTGCACGATGACGAAAGGAGGCTGCGTGGCAGGCTGGAATCTAACCGGCAATGCCGTTTCCGCCGAGTTTGACGGGTCGGACGAGCAGGAGCGTAAAGAGCTCAGCGTGAGCCAGGCGGTGGAGATCGCCGCCGGCGCGCTCGATGCGATTCCGCAGCTGAACGTCCTGGGCGAGGTCACCGGCTTTCGTGGCCCCAATGCCCGAAGCGGCCACTGTTACTTCCAGATCAAGGACGACTCAGCCGCCGTCGACTGCATCATCTGGAAGGGTGCCTATCTTAAGCGCACCTTCGATTTGCGCGATGGTATGCAGGTGAGCTTTAAGGGCAGCTTCAATCTCTATAAGCCCACGGGCCGTATGAGCTTTGTCGCCCGCTCGTTCTCGCTGGCGGGGGAGGGCCTGCTGCGTCAACAGGTGGCGCAGTTGGCCGAAAAACTGCGCCGCGAGGGCTTGATGGACGAATCCCGTAAACGTCGCATCCCGGTGTTTTGCTCACGTGTGGCGGTCGTCACCTCGCTTTCCGGCGCCGTGATCGATGACGTCAAGCGTACGCTGCGCCGTCGCAACCCACTTGTCGAGCTCGTTTGCGTGGGTGCCAAGGTCCAGGGCGAGGGTGCGCCGGCGGAGCTTATTGAAGGCTTGTGCCGCGCCGCTGCAATTACGCCGGCGCCCGATTGCATTTTGCTCGTGCGCGGCGGCGGTTCCTTCGAGGACCTCATGACCTTTAACGACGAAGACCTTGCCCGTGCGGTAGCGGCTTGCCCCGTGCCTGTGGTGACAGGTATTGGCCATGAGCCCGATACTTCAATCTGCGACATGGTGAGTGACCGTCGCGCTTCCACGCCAACGGCGGCGGCAGAATCCGTGGCACCGGCTATGACAGAGCTGGCGGATGTGCTCGAGACGCGCCATCAGCGCCTAGGTGCTGCGATGGCTTCGATGATCGGGTCGGATCAGGTCGATCTGGAGATGCTCGACCAGCGCGGTCGGCGTGCCTGGAGTACTTATATGGCGCGCTTGGGCGATGCGCTCGATGCGGCCGCGTGCCGCCCGTGCCTGAACGATCCAACATTTATGGTCGAGCGTCGTGAGTCGGAGCTTGCCCTGACCGCTGACCGCCTGTCGGGCGCCATTGCTCGTTCGGTCGGTGCCTTCCGTTCGAGCTTCGAGCGTCTGCCCGAGCGCTTGGTCGCAAGCACCTCGGGGCTCGATGGCAAGCGCCATTCACTCACGCTCGCGAGCTCCCGCCTGGAGCATCAGGGGCGCACGATGTTGAGCAAGCCTGCGTCTGACTTAGGCCGTGCAGCGGCCTCGCTCGACGCCCTGTCGCCGCTCAAGGTGCTCGCCCGCGGTTACTCCATCGCGTACAGCGATGACGGCGTGGCTACGAGTGCCAAGACGTTTAAGCCTGGTGACGCTATCCGCGTGCGCATGGCGGACGGCAACGTGGCGGCAACCGTCGATACGGTCGAGTAGACCGCGTTTCACAGTGATAGACCTTTAGGAAAGGAAACAGATATGGCAGAGAAGACCCCGGTCGAGCAGCTTACGTATAAGCAGGCCTCACAGGAGCTGGAGCTCATTATCCGCAGCTTGGAGTCGGGCGACATGGAGCTCGAGGAGTCGCTCGAGAGCTACACCCGCGGCGTTGAGCTTCTCAAGAGCCTTCGTACCCGCCTGGCCGATGCCGAGCAGAAGGTCTCGGTGCTCCTTAAGGACGTCGACGGCAACGACGTGCTCGCCGACGGCGAAGCCGCCAACACCGACGACAGCCTCTCGTTCTAAGCATCTCGACCAAATATAATTACCTTGGTCTGTAAGAAAGGAACCAACCATGTGCGATTGCATCTTCTGCAAAATTGCCAACCACGAGATCCCCTCGACCGTTGTCTATGAGGACGACCAGGTCATCGCGTTCGACGACCTCAACCCACAGGCGCCGGTTCACACGCTCGTGATCCCCAAGAAGCACTACAGCGACATCGCCGACAACGTGCCTGCCGAGACCATGGGCGCCATGGCTCACGCCATCCAGGAGGTCGCCAAGGCCAAGGGTCTGGAGGACGGCTTCCGCGTCATCTCCAACAAGGGTGTCAACGCCGGCCAGACCGTCATGCACTTCCACATGCACGTCCTCGGCGGCAAGAACCTGGGCGAGAACCTCATCTGAGGACGCGCAGCCCGTCGTCTTGGCTGCCTTTGGAGTAATCTATGCAGCTTTCTCAACTCGAATACCTTCAAGCGGTAGCGAGCTATGGCGGCGTGCGTAAGGCTGCTCGCGCCGTCCATGTGAGTCCACAGGCCGTTTCGTCGGCAATTAAGAAGTTGGAATCTGAGTATCAGATTGTTTTGCTCGACCGATCGGCGGGGGAGGCTGTTTTGTCTCCGGCGGGCAGAGAATTTGCGCGTCGTGCACGCGTGATCCTGGCGCAAGTCGACGATCTCAAAAAGTACGCTCAATCGAGGGGCGATGGCGTTTCGCCCGACGGCCACTTTCGTCTTTACGCCCCTTGCCTTCATGGACGGGGGCGCCTTTTTGTTGAAAACTGGTATGACTCGTTTGAGCGCTTGCATCCTCAGATCCACCTCGATGTGTGGCATCAGCCAACTGCAACATGTTTTGAGTCGCTCATGCTTGGTATTTCGGATGCAGCCATCTCATTTGAAGAACCACGGGACAGCGCCCTTTCTTCGAAATACTTGGGTGAAAAGGAGCTCAAGGTTCTTTCGTGCCCGGCGGGCCATCAATCTGTGGACGCTATGACCATTCGTGAGCTACTGGGCGGCAGGCTCGCTGTTCCAATTAATTTGTCGCCCTGTCTCAATGCAATCAACCAATGCCCCGAAGCCCAGCTCGTTAATTTCCGCTTCCGTGATGTTGAATACGGAAGCAGGGCTCAGGTTGAGTTTCTTCAAGCGGGGGGATTGATACTGAGCTTGGCAGGCTCTTCTCTCGCATCGGATGGATCAGAAGTGAGCGAGTGTTCCATTGAAGGATCGCGTGACGTAACTCTGCCTATCTACTTTTGCTATCGGCAAAATGCGTGGACCGATCGACACCAGACAGTTTTCCTTCACCTATTGCGCCATCTCGCTTCGTGAGACTATTTGGCATCGCGTCGTCAAGTGAATGGTGACGCTTCGTAACGCATGGTTGACGGCTTTGCCCTCATGCTTTTCCAAGATTCCGAATTAGATTGCTGACTCTTGGAGGGCGGAGCATGAAAAACCGTACGGTTTTGCTTTATATGACGTTCGTTTTCCTGTCGAACTTCAGCACCATTTTGTATTTTCTGACGGTTTACCTTGAGTTTGTCGGATTCTCGATGGTGGCGATTTCTGGCATGATGATTGCATACCAAGTGAGCAAGTTCATTCTGGAGATTCCCACTGGCTTTATTGCTGACAGGTTTGGGCGAAAGGCGAGTGGTCTCGTCGGTGTCGTGGGAATGCTCGGGTACTATGCCGCCCTGCTCCTCATCCGATCTCCTTTGCTTTTAATGGGAGCGTTTGCTCTTAAAGGCTTTGCCGTTGCATGCGTGAGCGGGTCCATCGAAGCGATATACGTCGACAGCGTTTCTCAGGACCAGCTCGTGGAACTAAATGTAGTTGAGCGTTTTGTCTTCTATGCGTCATATGCCCTTTCCGCTTGTGTGGGCGGTTTCATCTCGTCTGCCAGCGCATATCTCATCGGTCTTTCGATCGATATCATTGCAATGCTGTTGACGTTGGTTGTCGTTGCCTATATTCCTGAGGGACGAAGGGGGACACCACTGTGACGCCCGGGCGTGGAATTAGCCCGAAGATGATCGGGGACGCAATTGCGGGTAACGGCATTCTTCGCTCAGAGTTCGTCATGGACTGTTCGCAGGCATTTGCTTTCGTCGCTCTGGAAGACTTTTTCTCACTGCTGCTTGCGGGTCGCGGAATGAATGCCGTCGCTTCGGGTGTGACCATTGCGGTCCAGCTCTTTGTCTCCGCCTCCATAGGGTTCATTGTGCCCAGCGTGATTGCTCGTGTCGACAAGGGCCGTTTTGCGCGCATTTGCGGCATAGCGCGTCTTTGCCTAACCGCCTTGTTTTTGCTCCCCTTTACTCCAGCCTATTTATTGCCTGTGTTTTATGTGCTGCAGACGGTCGCTTACGCGTTGTTTGCCCCAATCAAATACTCAGTTTTTCAAAATGCTGCCGATTCATCGATGCGCTGTTCGTTGATTTCGGTTCAAAGCCAGATGGTGGCGGTGGGCGCCGTTCTTTTCTATCTGCTCAATGCTGTGTTGAGTAGCGTTGTGGGTATTCGGGTTGTGCTGCTTGTTGCGCTTGGGATTTCTTCTCTGGCGTATGTCCCCGCGCTATTTCGCCTTACAAGTCAAAGGTCATGAGCGACCAGGCATCGATAACTTATATATCAACGCGATAAACCCGAGCGCGAGGGCGTTTGGGTTTATCATTGAGGCGTATGTAACCTGGCGGCGCCACACCGCCTGTTAGTAGGGAGACACATGAACGTTCTGGTCGTCAACGCAGGATCTTCGACCCTTAAGTATCAGGTCATCGATACCAAGTCCCACAAGGTGTCCGCAAAGGGCTCCTGCGAGCGCGTCTGCTTTACCGGCGGTACCTTCACCCACGCTGCCAACGGCTCCAAGAAGGTGACCGAGAACATCGAGTTCCCCGACCACAAGGTCGCCATCGAGGCCGTCCTGAAGGACCTCGAGGCCAACGGCGTCAAGATCGAGGGCATCGGCCACCGTATCGTTCAGGGCGGTTGGTACTTTGGCGATTCCTCCCTCGTCGACGAGGACGTTCTTGCCAAGATCCGCGAGGTCGCCCCGCTCGCCCCGCTGCACAACAACCCCGAGGCCAATGTAATCGAGTACTGCCTGGAGCAGTATCCCGACCTGCCCAACGTCACGGTCTACGACACCGCTTTCCACTTCAACATGCCCGAGGTCGCCAAGACCTACGCCCTGCCCAAGGACGTTTGCGACAAACTTCATATCCGTAAGTACGGCGCTCACGGCACCAGCTATCGCTACATCTCCAAGAAGGTTGCCGAGATGACCAACGGCGAGGCCCGCAAGGTCGTCGTGTGTCACATCGGTTCCGGCGCCTCCCTGTGCGCCATCGAGGACGGCAAGTGCATGGACACCACCATGGGCCTCACCCCGCTCGACGGCGTCATGATGGGTACCCGTTGCGGCTCCATCGACCCGGCTACCGTGTGCTACCTGCAGCGCGAGGGCGGCTACACCTTCGACGAGGTTGACGAGATGATGAACAAGAAGTCTGGCCTCATGGCTGTGACCGGCGGCAAGACCAACGACTGCCGTAACGTCGAGGAGCTCGCCGCCGCTGGCGACCCCGAGGCTCAGCTCGCCTTCGACATGTTCGTCTACAAGATTGCCGCCAAGGCCGCCGAGATGGCCACCTCCATGTGCGGCATGGACACGCTCGTCTTTACCGCCGGCATCGGCGAGCACGCTCCGGCCGTCCGCGCCGGTGTGGCCGACCGTCTGGCCTTTATGGGCGTCAAGATGGACCATGCCCGCAACGCCCTGCGTGGCGACGGCGCTTGGTGCCTGTCCGCCAAGGACTCCAAGGTCAAGATCTTCGTCATCCCCACGGACGAGGAGTTCATGATCGCTTCCGACGTCGAGCGCATCGTCAACGGCAAGTAATTGATGCAAGGGGAGGGGACTGGATGGCCTTGTGCCGTTCAGCCCCCTTTTATGCGCTTTGGGCGAAGAGTTTAATAGATTTTTATTGAATTCTGATAACTTCTTATTAAGGATACGGCCGCCTTATGGGTTTGCCGACCGTACTGTAATCACGAAGGAGTCTCATGAACGTACTTGTTGTCAACGCCGGCAGCTCGAGCCTTAAGTATCAGCTTTTGGACACCGATACCCGCGAGGTTTTCGCCAAGGGTAACTGCGAGCGTATCGGCTCGGAAATGGGCATCTTTGGCCACTCCGAGAACGGTGGTGCCAAGCAGACCGAGGAGATTCCCTTCCCCGACCATCGCTCTGCCATTGCGCGCGTGCTCGAGGAGCTCGAGAAGACCGACTTTACGATCGACGGCATCGGCCACCGTATCGTTCAGGGCGGCTGGTACTTCGATGATTCCGCGGTCGTCGACGACGAGGTCATGGCCAAGATCCTTGAGGTGGCGCCGCTCGCCCCGCTGCACAACTACGGCGAGGCCGCAGCAATTGAGTATTGCCGCGAGAAGTATCCGGAGCTGCCCAACGTGGCTGTTTTCGATACGTCGTTCCACATGACCATGCCCGAGGTCGCCTACACCTATGCGCTGCCCAAGGACGTGTGCGACAAGTACCACGTGCGCAAGTACGGCGCCCACGGCACGAGCCACCGTTACGAATGGATGATGGCCAAGGAGATCTTGGGCACGCGCTGCCACCGTCTGCTTTCGTGCCATCTGGGTAACGGCGCCTCGCTCGCTGCCATCGAGGACGGCGTGTGCCGCGATACCACGATGGGCCTCACGCCGCTCGACGGCCTGATGATGGGCACCCGTTGCGGTTCCATCGACCCGGCCACCGTGTGCTACCTGCAGCGCGAGGGTGGCTATAGCTATCAGGAAGTCGACGATATGATGAACAAGCAGTCCGGCTTGCTTGCCATCTCGGGCATTTCCAACGACGCCCGCGACATCCGCACGCGCGCCTCCGAGGGCGACGAGCGCTGCCTGCTCGCCTTTGACATGTTTGCCTACAAGGCCATGCAGCAGGCCGGATCCATGATCGCTTCCATGGCGGGCGTGGACACCATCACCTTTACCGCCGGCATTGGCGAGAACGACTGGTCGATCCGCAAGGCCTTCTGCGACTGCTTCGAGTGGCTGGGCGTGCGCATCGACAACAACAAGAACCGCGAGGCCGTGGGCAACGGCCCACAGGTCATCAGCGCTGCCGGCTCTTCTGTCACGGTCATGGTCATCCCCACCGACGAGGAATACATGATCGCCCACGATGTCGAGCGCCTGACCAGTAACAACTAACGCATTCGTCTGCAATTGAGAGAAAGGCCTCCAGAGCAACAGCTCCGGAGGCCTTTTTGCTAGCAGGTGGAAATTCCAGTCCCAAAGTGATCATCACCAGTAACGCCTGCGCTCCCAGCAACGACACCCATCCATTCAGATCCTCAGCCCCAGCTCGTAGCCAAGCCGCCGTCCACTCCAGATGCTCTGATTGCTACGTGGCGGCAGGGACCCTACAGGGTAAAACTCTGAAAACACTCCGCAGGACGGAGGAAGCCCCCGCCGCACGTAGTGCGCAGCGGGGGCTTCCGACATGTCCGAGGACGTTTTCAGAGCTTTACCCTGTAGGGTCCCGAGGGGGTATGTCCGCTACTCAGCCATCTGAGCTTGGACAGCGGTGATGGCCACGACACCCACGATGTCGTCGGCAGAGCAGCCGCGCGAAAGGTCGTTGACCGGCTTGGCGATGCCCTGCAGGATGGGGCCGTAGGCGTCGGCACCGGCGAAGCGCTGGACCAGCTTGTAGCCGATGTTTCCGGCCTCGAGGTCGGGGAACACGAGCACGTTGGCCTTGCCGGCGACAGAGGAGCCGGGAGCCTTGAGCTGGGCGACGGTGGGGACGATAGCGGCGTCGAGCTGCAGGTCGCCATCGATGGCGAGCTCGGGAGCCTTCTCCTTGCAGAACTTCACGGCCTCCTGGACCTTCTTGGCGACCTCGCCGCCGGCGGAGCCCATGGTGGAGTAGGAGAGCATGGCCACGTGCGGCTCAACATTGCCCATGAAGGTGGACCAAGAGTGGGCCGAGGCGATGGCGATCTCGGAGAGCTCGTCAGAGGACGGGTTGATGTTGAGGCCGCAGTCGGCGAAGATCAGCGTGCCGTCGGTGCCGAACTGCGGGGTGTCGGTGCACATCACGAAGAAGGCCGAGACCAGCTTGGTGCCCGGGGCGGTCTTGAGAATCTGCAGCGCGGGGCGCAGGGTATCGGCGGTGGAGTGGCAGGCGCCGGAGACCAGGCCGTCGGCGTCGCCCATCTTGACCATCATGGTGCCAAAGTAGGTGGCGTCCATCACCTGGGCGCGAGCCTGCTCGATGGTAACGCCCTTCTTGGCGCGGAGCTCGGCAAACTTCTGCGCGTACTCCTCGTGCTTCTCGGCATTGCGCGGGTCGATGACGGTGGCGCCGGGAACGTTGATCTCGTTGGGATCGCCCAGGATGACGATGTTGGCCAGGCCTTCCTCGATGATCTTGTTGGCCGCGACGATGGTGCGCGGATCCTCGCCCTCGGGCAGGACGATGGTCTTAAGGTCGGCCTTGGCGGCAGACTTCATACGGTTTAGGAAATCGCTCATGTTACTCCTTGCAAGCGTTTCGCTAAGCTCCAGGCGCCCGGCTGTTCACGAATAAACCCGCTGCTAGCGGGTTTACCTTTCAATTATGTACGCCGCGGTGCTTGAGCTTTCCTTGTGTGGCAAGCTCATTATAGGACGCATTAGCGCTATAATCGCTCTGATAAATATGTCTCGAAGAATGTTCGAGAAAAGCCCAGCTAACGAGCCCGTGGCTTTTGACAAGGAGTATCGATGCAGATTACCTCAGGCCTGCCTGAAGGCTTTAACGCCGGCGCGTACGACATGATTGTCGTCGGTGCTGGATATGCCGGTGCCGTTTGCGCCCGCCGTCTTGCCGAGACCATCGGCTATCGTGTCGCCGTTTTGGAGCGCCGTAGCCACATTGCGGGCAATGCCTATGACTGCACTGACGAGGCCGGAATCCTGATCCACGAGTACGGTCCGCACATCTATCACACCTTTAACGAGCGCGTGCACAATTTCCTGTCGCGCTTTACCAAGTGGACGGATTATCAGCACAAGGTGCTCGCCAACATCAACGGTACCCTTATGCCCGTGCCCTTCAACCATGCGAGTCTCAAGCTCGCCTTTGGTGACGAGCGCGGCGAGGAGCTGTATCAGAAGCTCGTGGAGACCTTTGGCAAGGATGTCAAGGTGCCCATTATGGAGCTGCGCAAGAAGAACGACCCGGATCTTGCCGAGGTCGCCGATTACGTCTACGAGAACGTCTTTTTGCATTACACCATGAAGCAGTGGGGTCAGACTCCCGACCAGATCGATCCCTCGATCACTGGTCGCGTTCCCGTCTTTGTGGGCGATGACGATCGCTACTTCCCGCAGGCCCCCTTCCAGGGTATGCCGCAGGACGGCTACACTGCGCTGTTCGAGCATATGCTCGATCACGACCTGATCGATGTATTCTGCGACGTGGACGCTCGCGATTTGTTCGAGATTGACGAGACCACCGTTAAAGTTGACGGCAAGGTCTACGGCGGCGAGATCGTCTACACCGGTCCGCTCGATGAGCTGTTCAATCTCGACCTGGGCGCTCTTCCGTACCGTACGCTCGATATGAAGTTCGAGACGCTCGATATGGATCAGTTCCAGCCCGTGGGTACCGTCAACTACACCACGAGCGAGGACTACACGCGCATCACCGAGTTCAAGAACATGACCGGTCAGGTTTTGCCCGGCAAGACCACCATCATGAAGGAGTACTCCAAGGCCTATACGCCCGGCTCGGGCGAGACGCCGTATTACGCCATTCTTGAGCCCGAGAACCGTGAGCTCTATGAGCGCTATCTTGAGCGCGTCCAGAACCTGACAAACTTCCACCCGGTGGGTCGTCTGGCCGAGTATCGTTACTACGATATGGATGCCGTGACCAATTCCGCCCTCGATCTTTCGGATGAGATTATCGCCTGCCATGCATAAAGTCATAACATTCGGTATTCCCTCGTATAACGCCGCCAAGGATATGGACCATTGCATCACCTCCATTCTGGAGGGGAGCAATTATGCCACCGATATCGAGATTATCGTGGTGGACGACGGCTCCAAGGATGAGACGGCCGCCAAGGCCGACGAGTGGGAGGCCCGTTATCCTGGAATCATCCGCGCGGTGCACCAGGAGAATGGCGGCCACGGTATTGCCGTCCTTTCGGGTCTGCGCGAGGCGCAGGGCACCTACTACAAGGTTGTCGACTCGGACGACTGGCTTGACGGCGCTGCCCTTTCGACCATGCTGTCGATTCTGCGCGGCTTTGAAGAGCGCGACCAGCGCGTTGACCTGTTTATCTCGAACTACGTGTACGAGAAGGTTTACGAGGGTACGCATACGGCCATTGGTTACAAGTTTGCCCTGCCTCGAAAAAAGATCTTTACCTGGGACCAGATCGGCCATTTCCGCCTGGACCAGAATCTGCTCATGCACAGCCTGTGCTATCGCACGGATGTGCTGCGCGAGTCCAACCTTCCCATGCCGCCGCACACGTTCTATGTGGACAACATCTACGCCTACGTGCCGCTGCCGCGTTGCAAGACCATGTACTACGCCGACATCGACCTCTATCGCTACTTTATCGGTCGCGAGGGCCAGAGCGTCAACGAGGCCACGATGGTCAAGCGTCTGGACCAGCAGTTCCGTGTTACGCGTATCATGATGGAGTCGTACCACCTGTACAGCGATGTCGAGTCGTCGCGTCTGCGCTCGTACATGATGGGTTATTTCACTATGATGATGGCGATCTGCTCGGTGTTGACCAAGCTTTCCGAGGAAGATTGCGCCGACGAGCGCCTAAAGACGCTGTGGAATGATTTGAAGGCCTATGACGAGCGTATGTATCGTCGTGCACGTTACGGTGTGGTCGGCTTCTTCACTAACCTCCGCGGTCGTGCCGGAGACAAAACCACACTCGGCCTATACCGTCTTGCCTCAAAGATCTTCAAATTCAACTAGCTGCTGAGTAATCGCTGCTGATAGGTTGACTGGGCCCCTTGGCCTTTAGTTTGCTACTGCGAACAGTCCTGCTCGCACGGAAAGCACATTGAGTGCTTTCCGGCTCGTGCGGAACTTGTATCAAACTAAAGGCCAAGGGGCCTTTGCTATAAGAATCGATTGTCAGACAGTTTGAATTTGAAGATCTTCGACGCGCGGTACACAGGGGCCTGGGCTGAAAAGACTTGGTTGGTTGGTTGCCCGGTGGGGCTTGGTTATGTTTGTCGCGAGTTCCGCACGAGCCGAAGAGCACTTAATGTGCTCTTCGTGCGAGCCAGGACTGTAGAGCAGCAAACATAACCAAGCCCCACCGGGCAACCGGTCAAGTTAGGCTACTTCGCGGCGCCGGGGATGCCGTGGGAGGTTTTGGCGGTTTTGGCTCCGTTTACGATGGCGGTCTGTAGGGCCCTTACGGCGAGCATGCCCAGCAGGTCGAGGGGTACGGCGGCGCTTGCCTGGGTGTCCAGTTTGCCGCTGGCGAGGGTGTAGATGGTGTCGCCATCGTTGGTGGTGTGCGTGGGACGGATGGCGTGTGCGTAGGCGTCTGCGGCCATCTGAGAGACCTTGGTGGCTTGTGCCTTAGTGAGTTCCACGTTGGTGACGATGCAGCTGATGGTGGTGTTGGTGCGGTCGAGCGGCATCTGCATGGATCCGGCGGCGGCAAAGGCTGCGAGTTCCATATCGACGATTTGGTCGCTATCGGCTGAGGCGCGCATGCCGGCGACCCACTCGCCGGTGAGGGGGTCGACAACGTTGCCGCAGGCGTTGACCGAAACCACGGCGCCTACCTTAACGGGACCGAGTGCCACGGCGGCAGTGCCAAGGCCGGCCTTCATGCAGGTGGCAGGGCCCATGAGCTTACCTACGGTGGCACCGGTGCCGGCGCCCACATTGCCTTGCTCGAGCGTGGTGGGGGTGTTGTCGAGTGCCTCGCGCACGGCGGCGATGCCGGCCTCTATGTCGGGGCGTACGGTGGGGTCGCCAAAGGCAAGGTCGAAGATACAGCTGGAGCACACGATGGGCACCTGCGTGGGGCCGACGGGCAGACCAATGCCGCGGCTCTCGAGTTCGCGAGCGACGCCGCTTGCAGCCTCGAGGCCAAAGGCCGATCCGCCCGAAAGGCAGACGGCGTGAACCTTGTCGACGGTGTTCTCGGGTCGCAGCAGGTCGGTTTCGCGCGATGCTGGAGCACCGCCGCGAACGTCAACGCCGCCGGTGGCACCCTCGGGCGCCACGATTACGGTGCAGCCGGTGCCAGCCTCCTCGTCCGTATAGTTGCCAAAGCAAAAGCCATCGACATTGCAAACATCGATGGCTTCGAGCAGTGTGTCCATGTTTTCTCCTATCGGTTTTCCGCCGGGCCTTATGCCCGGTCGGGATCCGTACGGTACGGCAAAATTGTAGGCGCTGGGGGATAACCAGCGCCAGATGCAATTACGAGAGTTTTTGAATCGCGCGTGCGACGCGAGCGATGGGCAAGCCCACCACGTTGTAGAAGTCACCCGAAATATCGTGCACAAGCATGCGGCCGCCTGTGCCTTGGATGCCGTAGGCCCCGGCCTTGTCCATGGGTTCGCCGGAGGCAACATAGCGCTCGATCTGCTCTTCGGTAAGCTCATAGAACGTCACGTCGGTCACATCGACAAACGACAGGCTCTCGGCGGCATGCGGAGCGGCCGTGTCGCCTGCCTTAACGATGCAGACGCCGGTTGCGACCTGGTGCGTGCGGCCCGAAAGCTCGCGGAGCATGGTGCGCGCTTCGTCCTCGGTTGCCGGCTTGCCCAGAATCTTGCCATCGAAGGTGACAATAGTATCGGCCGCGACGGTCAGTTCGTTGGGCTCGGCATGTTCGGCCGTGACGGCAGCGGCTTTGGCACGCGCCAAGCGCTCGACGAGTGTAAGCGGAGCTTCGTCATCAAAAGGCGTTTCGTCGGTATCTGCGGGAATCACGCGAATGTCATAGCCCGCCTCGCGCATCAACTCGATGCGGCGCGGTGATTGCGAAGCCAAAATCATAGCTGAATGCCCTCGGCGACCTTCTCGACGGCCTTGTCGCCGGCGAGTGTGCGCAGCAGCTCAAGCGCAAAGGGGAGCGACTGGGCCATGCCACTGGCGGTGATGATGTTGCCGTCCTGCGTAACCTTCTCACCGGTATAGGTGCCCTCGGGGAAGCTCTTCTCAAAGCCAGGGAAGCACGTGGCCTGGCGCCCCTCGAGTAGGTCGAGCTCGCCCAGGATAAATGGGGCGGCGCAGATGGCGGCAACGTGCTTGGTCGCGGCGAACTCGCAGACCACGTCGCAGACGCGCTGATCGGCGCGCAGGTTGGTGGCACCGGGCAGGCCGCCGGGCAGCACGACGCAGTCGTACTCGTCAAAGTTGATCTCATCAAAGAGCGCATCGCAGGTCACGGGGATCTGCAGCGAGCTTACGACCTCACGCGTGGGCATGATCGAGACGAGCGTGGCACGCACGCCGCCGCGACGCATGACATCGACCATGGTCAAGCATTCAATAGTTTCAAAGCCATCGGCGGCGAGAACGGCAACGCTGGGCATGAGGGTTCCTTTCATAGGCGGCATACAATTAGCCGTCTTATACCCCGAAGACCTCCGCTTGCCACGCTCGATTTCCCAATGATTTTTCTGAGCAATGATTAAGTGGCTAGTTGCGCCTAAGGTGGACGACGGTCTCGCAGTGGAAGGTTTGTGGGAACAGGTCGACTGGCGTGATCTTTACGGGGGAGAAGGTGCCTTCTTCGACAAAGCGTTTGAGATCGCGCGCCAGGGTGGCCGGGTCGCAGCTCACGTAGGCGACATCGCGAGCACTCGTGCTGGCGATAAGGTCGATCGCCTCGGGAGCGAGGCCTGCGCGCGGCGGGTCGACCACCAAGACGTCGGCATCCTGGTCGGGGAACTCGCGCACCGCGTCTCCGCCAATGACGTCGACGTTATCAAGCTTGTTGATCTCCAGGTTACGGCGCAGGTCGCGCACGGCCGGGCCGTAGGCCTCGACGGCGGCGACGAAGTCGCAGCGGCGGGCGAGCGGCAGGGTAAAGGTTCCGGCGCCGCAGTACAGGTCCACGGCAAGCTCGTCTTCCTGCGGGTCGAGCGCTTCCATGACAAGCTCGATCAAAATCTCGGCACCCTTGGTGTTGACCTGGAAAAAAGACGGGGCAGACAAGCGCATCTGACCCTCGGCGATATTCTCGGTCCATGAGCCCTCTCCGGCGAGCATTTCGACCTTGGAGACGCGACGGGCCTTCTTCTCGCCCTTGCTCATCACACGCACGATGCTCGTGGGATGAGCGGCGTCCGCCAGCACGCGGGAGACTTGCGAGCGCGGAAAAGAGCCTGTGGGTGTCCAGAGTGCGACCTCGAGTGCCTTGGTGCGGCGCGATGCGCGAATGCCCACGCGTTCGAGCCCCAAGTCATGGCCGCCGCTTAGATAGTTGAGTGCGCCGACGACCGATTTGAGCGCCTTCGGGAAGCGCTTATCGAACAGCGGGCACGCATCGACGGTCACGATTTTGCTGGGGTCGACACCGTGCATGCCAAGGCGCACGCGACCGTTGACGACGGTCGGTTCGAGCTCGATTTTATTGCGGTAGCCCCAGTCGTCCTTGGTGTGGCAGATGGGCTGTACTAACTTATCGACCTGCTCAGGAGCGAACTTGCCGATGCGCTCGAGCGTGGAGCGCAGGTTTTGCTCCTTGGCGGCAAGCTGTGCCGTGCGTGAGAGATTGCCCCACGAACAACCGCCGCAGATGCCAACGAAGGGGCAGGGGGGCTGAATGCGATCGGGGCTCGGCTCCAGAATCTCGGTCGTGCGGGCGCGCATGAACGACTTGCCGTCCTGTACGACCTCGGCCTCGACGGTGTCGCCTGCCACGGCGCCCTGCACAAAGACGGCCTTGCCGTTGTCGGCGTGCGCCAGCCCATCGGCGCCGTAGGTCATCGATTCTATAGTGAGCTTCATATCCCTGCCTGTCATTCGTGTTGTTGTTCGCACCATGGTAGCAGGGAAAAGCGCCCCGCATCCGAGGCTTTCCTCAAATGCGGGGCGCTTCTACAAACTGCTTCTACAAACGACTATTTCGTCTTGCCGGTAATGAGCGTCTTAAGACCCAGGCCGATCAGGCCCAGGCCCATGCGCACACGACCGGGGCGATGGCGCTCGATGGCCTTGGTCTTGCCGGCGGGCTTATCGCGACGGGCGCTCGTCTCGGGTGCGGGCTTGGTGACCTGCGGCTCGGGCTGAGGTACAGGTGCGGGCTCGGGCTCAATGACGGTCGCCTGGACCTTCTGAACCTCGGGTGTGGCCGGCTGCGGCTCAGGAGAAGGGGCGGGCTTTGCCTCAATGACGGGCTCGGGCGCGGCCTCGGCGTTGCGGTAGGCACGCTCCAGCAGGGCTTCCTGCGAGTTGAAGGGTTTCTCACCCTCTGCGCGCTCCACGGGGACCCAGGTGCCGTCGCTCGTCAGGCTGCGGGCCTTCACGTTGTCGCGCAGCTGCATGCCCATGTACTCGTGTACCAGGGCGCGGCAGGTGGGGTCGAGCACGGGGAAGGCGATCTCCACGCGGTGCTCGGTGTTGCGCGTCATCATGTCTGCCGAGCTCAGATAGATCATGTCCGAGTCCACGCCAAAGGCGTACACGCGGGCGTGCTCCAAAAAGCGTCCGACGATGGAGCGGACGTGCACGTTCTCGGTCTTGCCCGGAACTCCGGGCTTGAGGCACGAGATGCCGCGGATGATCATGTCCACGCGGACTCCTGCGCACGATGCCTCGGCGATCTTGTCGATGACCTCGCGGTCGGTGAGCGAGTTGAGCTTAAAGAACACACGGGCGGGCTCGCCGGCGAGGGCGCGCTGGATCTCGCGGTCAAGCCCGCGCATGATGAGCGGTTTCAGTCCGACGGGCGCCACACCCAGGAAGCGGTAATCGCCGCGCAGGTTGCCCAGCGACAGGTTGCGGAAGAACAGGTTGGCGTCCTCGCCGATGCCGGGGTGAGCGGTCATGAGCATAAAGTCGCTGTAGAGTTTGGCCGTCTTCTCGTTAAAGTTGCCGGTGCCCAGCAGCGTCAGGCGCGTTAGCGCCATGCCCTCGCGATAGGTGAGCTGGCAGATCTTGGAGTGGCACTTAAAGCCCTCGGAGCCGTAGATGACGGTGCAGCCGGCCTCTTCCAGGCGCTCGGCCCACTCGATGTTGTTCTGCTCGTCAAAGCGCGCGCGGAGCTCCATGAGCACCGTGACCTCTTTGCCGTTCTCGGCGGCATCGATCAGCGACTCGCACAGGCGGCTCTGCTTGGCCACGCGGTAGAGCGTGATGCGCAGTGAGATGCACTCGGGGTCGTAGGCGGCCTCGTGCACCAGATCCAGGAAGGGGTTCATGGCCTCATAGGGATAAAAGAGCAGCTTGTCGTGCTGAAGTACCTGCTCGCGGATGGAGCGGGTCATATCGATAGTGGGGTTGGGCTGCGGCTTAAACGGCGTAAAGAGCAGCTCGTTGCGCAGGTGCTCGGGAATCTTGCCCTCAATGCCAAAGACGTAGCCTAGGTCGAGCGGGATATCGCAGGTAAAGACAGAGCGGCGCGAAAGCTCGAGCGCCTTGCGGATGGTCTTGAGCGTCGCCTTCTCGAGCGACCCCGAGACCGCGAGCACCACCGGCTGCAGGCGCAAGCGTTTCTTGAGGATGCGCTTCATGTGCTGACGGTAATCCTCTTCCTCCTCGACGCCCTCGCCGTCCGGATCGATGTCGGCGTTGCGGGTGACGCGGATGAGCGCGCGGTCGAGCGGCTTATAGGAGCCAAAGCAGCTGTCCAGGCAGGCGAGGATGACGTCCTCGAGCAGAATGTAGGAGTAGGTGCCGGCGGGCGAGGGGATCTCGACCACGCGGTTCATCGAGGCGGGAATCTCGATTAGGCCCAGCAGACTTTCCTCGTCGGTGACGCCGTCCAGGCCGCAGGCCAGGTAGAGTGCGCCGTTGCGCAGGTTGGGGAAGGGATGGCGCGGGTCAATCACCAGCGGTGAGATGACCGGCGACACGTAGGCCTGGAAGTAGCGGGTTACAAAGGTGCGCTCCTCGGGCGTAAGCGAATCGACACGCGCGCGGTGAACGCCCAGGGCGTCGAGCTTGCCCTCGATGCTCTTAAAGATGGACTCCCATCGGGTAAGGAGCCCGGGCATTTCGGCCATGACGGCATCGACCTGTTCGGAGGCGGTCATATTGCTCTTGTTGTCGACAGGCTGTTTTTTGAGCTCTGCCAGATCGGACAGGCCGCCCACGCGGACCATAAGGAACTCGTCGAGGTTGGACTCGAAGATCGAGACGAACTTTAGGCGCTCGAACAGCGGCACGGACTCATCGAAGGCTTCGTCGAGCACGCGGTTGTCAAAGCGTAGCCAGCTGAGCTCTCGGTTCTGCGTGTACGAGAAGTCGCGCGGCGGTTTGCGCAGCTTTGCGGCGGCTTGCTTCTTTTCGATTTTGCTCGGCATATGCATCTGTCCGTTCAGTCCCCACAGGGGACGGTAGCCTAACACTAATCACTATTGTCTCAATTTAGTCGACTTGTGGCACGGACGTATTGCGCGAACGGTATCTTTACCTACTTCTTACGCTGTCAAGGCATACAACTAACCGCCCGTCTCGGTTTGCTAGCAATCTGTATCCTCACTCAACTGGTGAGAATATATGAATAAGAATGATTGCAAGCTGAATATAATCGAATCCAAATCGAATCGTGGACAAGCGTTATATATATGCAGAAAACCGTTTTCGATATGCAGTTCGTAAACGCGAAGTTATTTATGCAATCTGGCTTGATTCTTCAGAAAAAAGAACGTTTACCTTTGAAAACCTACTTTAGAGAACCGAAGTGCATCATGGGGGAATCATATGCGATATACCGTTCATCGCACTTTGTTGACCGTTCGGGGGCGAGGTGGAATTGCGGGTGGTTTTTGGATATAACTAGAGCTGTCAGCAAGCAGCGTCCCAAACGGAGGGGCGCTGATACATTCGGCCAGTAAGGCCCGAAAGAAAGGTAGGAGGCCATGACGAAAGGTCTGCACGTGCCTTCCGAGATCGGCAAGCTCAGGAAGGTCTGCCTGCACCGTCCCGGCGACGAGCTCCTCAACCTGCCGCCCGACGAGCTCGAGCGACTCCTGTTCGACGACGTCCCGTTCCTGGAGGTCGCACAGCAGGAGCACGACACCTTCGCCCAGATCCTGAGGGACCAGGGCGTCGAGGTCCTCTACCTGGAGAACCTCGTCGCCGAGGTGTTCGACCAGGTCCCCGGCGCCCGCGCCGAGTTCACCGACCAGTACATCGCCGAGGCCGGCATCCGCGGCCAGCACATGCCGCAGATCGTCCGCGAGAAGCTGGACTCCATCGAGGACAACCTCGAGTTCGTCAAGAAGACCATGGCCGGCATGACCAAGGCCGAGATCGACATGCCCCTCACGGCGTCCACGACCCTCGACTCCCTGGTCAACTCCGAGTCCGAGTCCGACCTGATCATCGACCCGATGCCCAACCTCTACTTCACCCGCGACCCGTTCGCGGTCGTCGGCGAGGGCGTCAACCTCAACCGCATGTACTCGGTCACCCGCAACCGCGAGACCCTGTACGGCAAGTACGTCTTCAAGTACCACCCCGACTACAAGGACGTCTCGCTGTACTTCCGCCGCGACTGCCAGTTCCACACCGAGGGCGGCGACGTGCTGAACATCAACGAGAAGACCCTCGCCGTCGGCATCTCCCAGCGCACCCAGGCCGCCGCGATCGACGTCATGGCCCAGAACATCTTCTGGAACTCCGACTCCAAGGTCGAGCGCATCCTGGCCTTCGACATCCCGGTCTCGCGCGCCTTCATGCACCTCGACACGGTCTTCACCCAGATCGACGTCGATAAGTTCACGATCCACCCCGCCATCATGGGCACCCTGCGCGTCTACGAGCTGACCGCCGGCAAGAACCCGGGCGACGTGAACATCCGCCTGATCGAGGACACCCTCGAGCACGTCCTGGAGGACGCCACCGGCGTCGACCAGGTCAAGCTGATCCCCTGCGGCGGCGGCGACCCGATCGCGGCCTCCCGCGAGCAGTGGAACGACGGCTCCAACACCCTGTGCGTCGAGCCCGGCAAGATCTGCGTCTACGCCCGCAACACCGTCACCAACGACGTGCTGTACAAGGAGGGCCTGGACCTTCTCGTCGTGCCCTCCGCCGAGCTCTCCCGCGGCCGCGGCGGCCCGCGCTGCATGAGCATGCCCTTCTGGCGCGAGGACCTCTAAGGTCTTCAAAGACCCGTACAGGTCTTAATACATACATCTAGCTGCCATTAGATGTCTCCCATTGGGGCGGTGCGGGTTTTCGCACCGCCCCAAACTTCTTTAATGACGTTAATTTAACAACAGATAAGGTGACCGTTATGTCTAAAGACAGTCACGTCGACAACCCCAACGGTGTCGGCTTTTTTGGCCTTGTCGGCATGGTCGTTTCCTCCTGCATCGGCACGGGCGTGTTCGCTCTGACCGGTCAGCTCGCTAACGTCGCTTCCCCCGGTGCTGCACTCGTCGCTTGGGTCGTTTGCGGCCTGGGCTTTTTGATGCTGGCGCTCTCGCTCGCCAACATTGGCTCCAAGCGCCCCGATCTCGATGGCGCCTGCGCCTATGCCGAGGAGGGCTTTGGTCCCTTCCATGGATTTATCTCGGGCTGGGGCTATTGGCTTTCGGCCTGGCTCGGCAATGTTGGCTTTGGTACCATGATCGCCCAGGTTCTGGGTTCCGATTATTGTCTGGGCACGATCATGCCGGGCGTGTTCTCGGATCCTGTGACCGGTAACCCCGCCGTCGTCGGCGTCGTTGTCGTGTCGCTTGTCCTGTGGGGCATCACCTTCCTGGTCATTCGCGGCGTCGAGAGCGCTGCGGCATTCAACGCGATCGTCATGGTCATCAAGATTGCCTCCATCCTGCTGTTCATCGCGTTCTCCTGCTTTGCCTTTAACGCCGGCGTGTTCACCGCCGACTTCTGGGGTACCGCTGCGCGCAACGCCACGATCGTCGCCGCGAACGATGCTGAGCTCGGAAGCGTTGCCAACCAGGTCACGCAGTGCATCCTCATCATGATGTGGGTCTTCATCGGCGTCGAAGGCGCTTCGGTCATGTCCGGTCGCGCCAAGCGCAAGAGTGAGGTCGGCTCCGCCACCATCATCGGCCTGATCGTTCTGCTGACCCTCTATATCGGCGCTTCCGTCATTCCGTATGGCGTTGTGGACTACGCCGACCTGGTTGCGGCTCCCAAGCCCGCCACCATCACCGTGTTCGAGCAGCTTGCTCCCGGCTGGGGCGGCGCCTTCATTTCCTGGGCCATCATCATTTCGGTGTGCGGCTCCTGGCTGTCCTTTACCATGCTTCCCGCCGAGGTTTCCTCGATGATGGCCGATCACGGCCTGCTGCCCAAGTCGTGGGGCGAGGTCAATGCCAAGGGTGCTCCGCAGATGGCACTGATCATCGTCGGTGCCCTGACCGAGGCATTCATCATCATCGCCACGTTCGCTGCCGATGCCTACACCTTCGCCATCTCCATGTGCACCGTGACCATCGTCGTCACCTGGGCCTACGCAGCGGCATATCAGGTTAAGTTCTCCCGCGAGCGCGGCGAGACGGGCCAGATGCTCATCGGTATCCTTGCCCTGGTGTTCCAGGTCGTGGGCGTACTCTTTACCGGTTGGGGCTTCCTGCTGCTGGCTTGCCTGGGCTATATCCCCGGCTTCCTGTTCTATCGCAAGGCGCTCTCCGAGTCCGGTCAGTCCATGGACAAGGGCCAGGTCATCTGCGCGGTCGTTATCGCCATCCTGGGCATCATCTCGATTCCCATGACCTTTGCCGGCATCATCCCCGTGTTCTAGCGATTGGAGCCTGGCCATGGATATCAAGACAATCGGCGTTGAGGAGTGGCTCAACGTTTGGGAGAAGAGCGCTACGTGGGATATCGCCCAGTCGACGATTTCGTCGCTGACCATGGGCGAGCTGCGCGCGCTCGACGAGCAGGACGGCGCCACGTTCTACGAGCGCTTGGACCGCGAGAAGATGAACTACGGCTGGATCGAGGGCTCGCCCGACTTTAAGGCCGAGGTCGCCAAACTCTACCGCCGCGAGGTCAATCCCGATCACATTCTGCAGACGAACGGCTGCACGGGCGCGAACCTCAACGCCATCATGGCCGTGGTCGAGCCCGGCGACCATGTCATCGCCGAGTGGCCCACCTATGCGCCGCTCTACGAGATTCCGCGCACGCTTGGCGCCGAGGTCGAGTACTGGGAGCTTCGCGAGGAGCTCGGCTGGAAACCCGATATCGAGGAGCTCAAGCGCCTGGTGCGCCCCAATACCAAGCTCATCTGCATCAACAACGCATCGAATCCCATCGGTACGGTGCTCGACGCCGATACGCTCGGCCAGATTGCCGAGATCGCCCGCTCGGTGGGCGCCTACGTGCTGTGCGACGAGGTGTACCTGCCGCTCGAGAACACCGAGTCCTTTATGTCGATGGCCGACGTGTACGAGAAGGCCATCGTCACCAACTCGGTGTCCAAGACCTATTCGACGCCTGCGGCCCGTGTGGGCTGGGTCGTGGCGGACGAAGAGGTTTCCAACCGCATCCGTACCTACCGTGACTACACCATGATCTGCGGTGGTGTGTTCAACGACGCCCTGGCAACCTATGTGCTCGAGCACAAGGACAAGATCCTCGACCGCAACCGCAAGATCGTGTTTGGCAACCGCGATATCGCGCAGGCTTGGATCGATACGCAGCATCGCGTCTCCTGGACGGCCCCGCAGGGCGTGTCCACCTCGTTTATCCAGCTGGATATTCCCGAGGACGATGAGGAGTTCTGCAAGCGTCTGCTGGCCGAGAGGGGAGTGCTGCTGGTGCCCGGTAGCCGCTTTGAGCTTCCCTGCGGCGCGCGCTTGGGTTACTGCGCGAGCGAGGACGTTCTGCGCGAGGGCCTGAGGCTTTTGGACGAAGCGCTGGCGGAGTTCGATCGCTAGGATTCCGACGGTCCTCGAAAGCCGTTCATAACTGCCTACGATTATCGAAAACAGGCCCGTTCCCCACGAGGGGAGCGGGCCTGTTTTTCTATACCGAGAAGTCAAGTTGTTACAAATGGAGCCGTAGGACAAGCGAGTATCCGCTGGGCCTTATACTGAGCTTCCGGTGAACGGTACCAAGCGTCTGGTAAACGGTAATTTGTTTACCAGAAATGAATAGGACAAACTTTTTTCTGAATAAAAATGAAAATGGTTGAGACGCGGTATGAATCGCTAATTCTATTCATAGCTTTATTGGAAATATGCAATTCGAGGGTGGTTTATCAAAGATTCGTTCCATTCGATATTTGGATGAAAACACGTTTAAGCACGTAAATACACTTTATTAAGACGAAGTGTGCCATGCGTGAAGTATATGTGTATGCCGTTCACCCCCTATAAAAAACCGTTCGGGGGCAAGGTGGAAGTATGAGCTGATTTTGGATATAAATATGTCGTCAGCAATAACGCCTCACACGGAGGGGCGCTAACGAATCGGCCCCGACAAGGGCCCGAAAGAAAGGTAGGAGGCCATGACGAAAGGTCTGCACGTGCCTTCCGAGATCGGCAAGCTCAGGAAGGTCTGCCTGCACCGTCCCGGCGACGAGCTCCTCAACCTGCCGCCCGACGAGCTCGAGCGACTCCTGTTCGACGACGTCCCGTTCCTGGAGGTCGCACAGCAGGAGCACGACACCTTCGCCCAGATCCTGAGGGACCAGGGCGTCGAGGTCCTCTACCTGGAGAACCTCGTCGCCGAGGTGTTCGACCAGGTCCCCGGCGCCCGCGCCGAGTTCACCGACCAGTACATCGCCGAGGCCGGCATCCGCGGCCAGCACATGCCGCAGATCGTCCGCGAGAAGCTGGACTCCATCGAGGACAACCTCGAGTTCGTCAAGAAGACCATGGCCGGCATGACCAAGGCCGAGATCGACATGCCCCTCACGGCGTCCACGACCCTCGACTCCCTGGTCAACTCCGAGTCCGAGTCCGACCTGATCATCGACCCGATGCCCAACCTCTACTTCACCCGCGACCCGTTCGCGGTCGTCGGCGAGGGCGTCAACCTCAACCGCATGTACTCGGTCACCCGCAACCGCGAGACCCTGTACGGCAAGTACGTCTTCAAGTACCACCCCGACTACAAGGACGTCTCGCTGTACTTCCGCCGCGACTGCCAGTTCCACACCGAGGGCGGCGACGTGCTGAACATCAACGAGAAGACCCTCGCCGTCGGCATCTCCCAGCGCACCCAGGCCGCCGCGATCGACGTCATGGCCCAGAACATCTTCTGGAACTCCGACTCCAAGGTCGAGCGCATCCTGGCCTTCGACATCCCGGTCTCGCGCGCCTTCATGCACCTCGACACGGTCTTCACCCAGATCGACGTCGATAAGTTCACGATCCACCCCGCCATCATGGGCACCCTGCGCGTCTACGAGCTGACCGCCGGCAAGAACCCGGGCGACGTGAACATCCGCCTGATCGAGGACACCCTCGAGCACGTCCTGGAGGACGCCACCGGCGTCGACCAGGTCAAGCTGATCCCCTGCGGCGGCGGCGACCCGATCGCGGCCTCCCGCGAGCAGTGGAACGACGGCTCCAACACCCTGTGCGTCGAGCCCGGCAAGATCTGCGTCTACGCCCGCAACACCGTCACCAACGACGTGCTGTACAAGGAGGGCCTGGACCTTCTCGTCGTGCCCTCCGCCGAGCTCTCCCGCGGCCGCGGCGGCCCGCGCTGCATGAGCATGCCCTTCTGGCGCGAGGACCTCTAAGTCTTTCCGTTTCCGGTGCGGTCTCCCTACAACCGCACCGGTTTCGCCCGTCAAACGGGCGAAACTAATACTAACGTAATTCATTTCTTCGAAAGGAAACGAACCATGGGTGTTAACCTCTCCGGCCGTAGCTTCCTCAAGCTCCTCGACCTCACCACCGAGGAGATCGAGTACCTGCTCAAGCTCTCCAAGAACTTCAAGGATATGAAGCGCGCTGGCGTTCCGCACCGCTATCTCGAGGGTAAGAACATCGTTCTGCTCTTCCAGAAGACCTCCACTCGTACCCGCTGCGCCTTCGAGGTCGGCGGCATGGATCTGGGCATGGGCGTCACCTACCTCGATCCGGGTTCGTCGCAGATGGGCAAGAAGGAGTCCATCGAGGATACCGCCCGCGTTCTCGGCCGCATGTATGATGGCATCGAGTTCCGTGGCTTTGCCCAGGACGACGTCGAGGAGCTCGCTGCTAAGTCCGGCGTGCCCGTGTGGAACGGCCTGACCACTGAGTGGCATCCCACCCAGATGCTCGCCGACATCCTGACCGTCCAGGAGAACTTCAACTACGACATCAAGGGCAAGACCCTCGTCTTCATGGGCGACTGCAAGAACAACGTTGCTCGCTCCCTCATGGTTGTCTGCTCCAAGCTCGGCATGAACTTCGTGGCCTGCGGCCCCGAGGAGTGCATGCCCGCCGATGACGTCATCGAGGCCTGCAAACCCATCGCTGAGGCCAACGGCTGCACCATCAAGCTGACCACCGACGTCAAGGACGGCGTCGCCGGTGCTGACGTTCTCTACACCGACGTGTGGGTCTCCATGGGCGAGCCCGACGAGGTTTGGGCCGAGCGCATCGCTCAGCTCACTCCGTATCGTGTCACCTCCGAGGTCATGGCTATGGCCAACCCGGGTGCCATCTTCCTGCACTGCCTGCCCAGCTTCCACGACACCAACACCACCATTGGCGCCGAGAAGTGCGAGCAGTTCGGCATCACCGAGCAGGAGGTCACCGACGAGGTCTTCGAGAGCCCCGCTTCCAAGGTCTTCGACGAGGCCGAGAACCGCATGCACACCATCAAGGCTGTCATGTACGCCACGCTCAAGTAAGAGCATCTAGCATCTCGCTCGGGGTGTATTGCTGCACACCCCGAGCGGTTTTATCTGGTAAAAATCTCGCATCAAGCGGCAGGCACGGCACGGAAGAGCCGCTTCGGGCGAGATCAGTAAATGATTTATGAAGGGGGGATGAGAACTATGACTGAGACCGCTAAGAAAAAGCGCGGTATGCCTTCATCGTTCACCATTCTTCTTGCTCTGCTGGCAATTGTTGCAGTGATTACCGTTATCGTCTCCGGCACGTCCGGCGGCGCGGTTACTGCCGCCCGTCTGAGCGATTTCTGCACCGCCCCGATTCTGGGCTTCGCTGACGCTCTGCCCGTCTGTCTCTTCGTTATGATCCTCGGCGGCTTCCTCGGCATGATGACCGAGACCGGCGCCCTGGACAACGGCATTGCCGTTCTGGTGCAGAAGCTTAAGGGCAATGAGATCATGCTCATTCCCGTGCTGATGCTCATTTTCTCCCTCGGTGGTACCACCTATGGTATGTGCGAGGAGACCGTTCCCTTCTACGCCCTGCTCGCTGCTACCATGATGGCCGCTGGCTTCGACCCCATGGTCGGCGCCGCTACCGTCCTGCTCGGCGCTGGCTGCGGCTGCCTGGGCTCCACGGTTAACCCGTTCGCCGTCGGCGCTGCCGTCGACGCTCTGACCGGCGTTGACATTGCCGTGAATCAGTCCATCATCATCGGCCTCGGTGCCGTCCTGTGGATTGTTACCACCGCCATGTCCATCGTCTTCGTGATGAGCTACGCCAAGAAGGTCAAGGCCGACAAGGGTTCCACCATCCTGTCGATGCAGGAGCTCAAGGACGCCGAAGAGGCTCACGGCAAGGCTGCTTCCGAGGTCCACAAGGAGGTCAAGCTCACCGGTCGTCAGAAGGGTGTTCTGATCGCCTTCGCCTTCACCTTCGTCGTCATGATCGTCGGCTTCATTCCGCTGGCCGACCTTAACGAGGGCGTCGCCAACTTCTTCGACGCCGGCGCTGTCTACGACGCCGACGGTAACACCGTCGTCCAGGGCTGGTCTGCCCTGATCACCGGCCTGCCCATTGGTCAGTGGTACTTCGACGAGGCTTCCACCTGGTTCTTCCTCATGGCCGTCCTGATCGGTATCATCGGTGGCCTGTCCGAGAAGCAGATCGTCAACACCTTCATCACCGGCGCTGCCGACATGATGTCCGTTGTTCTCGTCATCGCCCTTGCTCGTGGTATCTCCGTCCTCATGGCTAACACCGGCCTCGACGTCTACGTCCTCGACGCTGCCGCCAATGCTCTGGCTGGCCTGTCCGGCGTGATCTTCGCTCCCATGAGCTTCCTGGTCTACTTCGGCCTGTCCTTCCTGATCCCCTCGACCTCTGGTATGGCTACCGTCTCCATGCCCATCATGGGACCGCTGGCTGTTAAGCTCGGCTTCTCGCCTGAGGTCATGGTCATGATCTTCTCCGCCGCTATCGGTGTCGTGAACCTGTTCACCCCGACCTCCGGCGCCATCATGGGCGGTCTCGCCCTGGCCAAGATCGAGTGGACGACCTGGCTCAAGTTTGCCCTTAAGCTCATCGTCGCTCTCTCCGTCGTCTGCGCCATCATCCTGACCGTCGCCTGCGTGTTGATCTAAGTACCCAACGGGTACCCCACGGAAACCTTGACGATCCTGTAAAGGATCACCTGGTCATCGTCTGTCCGGTGGGGTCAACCCACCGGTAGACTCCTACCTTTAGCCCCCTCCCGTTCCGTGCGCGGGAGGGGGCGCACTTATGTTCCGGCGTTTTACCAAACGCCGGAATCACTCGACGCTGCAAGCCCGCCAGAGCGGCAATCTGACGTTCAATCGTCGGGCATGGCCAAAAGGCCTATGCCCTCCTCTTTCACGTCACCTTGCTCGCTCTGGTGGGCTTTCGCTGACTTATGCTCAACCTGCGGCGCTGCCATTGTTGGCGCAGGGGGCGGCATGCTCGCTCTGGTGTCTGTTCGCTGTCCGTTCTCTGCCCGCGACGTTTCTGCTGTTGGTGCAAAGGGGTCAGGTTACTTTGCGCCAAAAGGGGAAGTTGCGGTGGAATAGTTCCCGTTTGGCCGTCTTGAGGGGTTAAACAGGAGCTATTTCACCGCAACTTATCGATGGCGTGTTTGGTTGGTGCCTGTTGATGGTCTGGTTATCGGGGAGGGCGGGCTCCGTTATAATCGCGTAGGAACTTAATTTACGAAACGGGACGGGAGCCATATATGCGCCAGGGTTTCGACAACGCGAAGTATATCGAGCTGCAGGCCGCTCATATTAAGGAGCGCATCTCGCAGTTTGGCGGCAAGCTGTATTTGGAGTTTGGCGGCAAGCTGTTTGACGACTATCACGCGAGCCGCGTGCTGCCGGGTTTTGAGCCGGACAGCAAGTTTCGCATGCTCAAGAGCATAGCCGACGACGTCGAGGTCATCATCGCCATTAACGCGAACCACATCGAGAAGAACAAGGCTCGCGGTGACCTGGGCATTACCTATGACGAGGACGTTTTGCGCCTGGTCGACCTGTTCCGCGGCAACGGCTTTGCCGTCGCGGCTGTGGTCATCACCCAGTACGCCGGCCAGCCCGCTGCCGATGTGTTCCGCAACCGCCTGAACGCGCTCGGTATTCCCGCCAAGCTGCACTATCCCATCGAGGGGTATCCGCACGATGTCGATCTGATCGTGTCCGACGATGGCTATGGCAAGAACGAGTTTGTCGAGACCACCCGACCGCTCGTTGTCGTGACGGCACCCGGCCCCGGCTCGGGTAAGCTCGCCACTTGCCTTTCGCAGCTGTATCACGAGCATAAGCACGGTACCGCCGCCGGCTATGCCAAGTTTGAGACTTTCCCGGTCTGGAATCTTCCTCTGACGCATCCGGTCAATATTGCCTACGAGGCCGCCACGGCTGACCTCGACGACGCCAATATCATCGATTCGTTCCACCTTGAGGCCTACAACAAGACCACGGTCAACTACAACCGCGACGTCGAGGCCTTCCCGGTGGTCCGTGCCCTGATGGAAAAGATCCTGGGCAAGAGCCCCTACCAGAGTCCTACGGACATGGGCGTCAATATGGTCGGCTTTGCCATCACCGATGACGATGCCTGCCGCGACGCTTCCAAGATGGAGATCGTCCGCCGCTACTTTACCGCGGTCGAAAATGTGCGCCGTACCGGCGTGGGCGATGAGCAAGTCGACCGTCTCAAGATTATTATGAAGAAAGCCGGCATCGATAAGAACTACTCACCGGCGCGCTCGGCGGCCCTCACCAGGGAGCAGCTGACGGGTGGTCCCGTGGGTGCCATGGTCATGCCCGATGGCTCCGTGGTGACCGGTAAGACCTCCACGCGCCTGGGCGCCGCAAGTTCGCTCATTATGAACGCCCTCAAGCATGTCTCGGGCGTCGACCTTGAGCTCGAGGTCATTAGCGATGAGGCGATCGAGCCTATCAGCAAGCTCAAGACGCATTTCCTGGGCAGCAAAAACCCGCGCCTCCACACCGACGAGACGCTTATGGCGCTGTCGATCACCTCGGCCACGAGTGAGACGGCCGCTCGCGTCCTTTCGGGCCTGGAGCAGCTGCGCGGTTGCGATGCCTTCTTTAGCGTGATTATCTCGCCGACGGACGAGACGGTACTGCGCAAACTGGGTATCAACGTGTGCTGCGAGCCCAAGTTTGAGCGCCGCGGTTTCTTCCATCGCTAAGTTTGAAGCACCGCGGTAATTGCATTGCATTTTGGCCGTATCGGGTTAGCGCCCGGTACGGCTTTTTGATCAATAAAGCGTCTATTTCGGCGAAAAATAGCTGTTTACCTGCCTAGAAACAATTTGAGCGGTATACAATAACCGTAACTGTTTCATCCTTAGCGGGATGCCGCATGATGGATATTACCTGCCATCGTGAGGTGTGTCGGTCGCGCACGGCGCGTTAGATGCTCGTGCTCGGTTTGAGGAGGCTGCTATGGCGGGCAAGGGTCGTGCGAGTGTTAACGATATGAAGCGTGTCGAGGTGCTGGTGTTGATGGAGATCGACCAGCAAACCGAAGACAATGGCGGGCCGTATGGTTTCTCGCGCAAAACGCTTGCCGAGCGCGTGGGGGTTTCGCCGTATCGTGCCCGCGCTGCAATCGATCGCTTGGATTCCGAAGGCATGATTGATGTCGTCTCGCGTTATAGCGACGACGGCGGTCAGCTTGCAAATGGCATTTGCCTCACCGAACGTGGTGAGTGGTATCTTGAGGGCGTCCGTACCGGCATGCTCGTTCAAGAAATGCTTGAGGACGAGGTTGCTGATCGATAGCAGCATGTAAACCTTGCCATAGCGACGCCGCCTGGGAAACCGGGCGGCGTTTTGTTTCAAGATTGAGAAATGCAATCGCACGCGAGAAAAATTGCGGACGGTCCGCGGCGCGAGTATTACAATGAAGACCCGTAAGATGTGGATAAACAACTTCTACGGGAAGCGCAGGTAACTCAATATGACCAAGCATGTGTTCGTAACCGGTGGCGTGGTTTCGTCCCTGGGCAAGGGTATCACCGCGGCCTCGCTGGGCCGTCTGCTCAAGTCGCGTGGCTACAAAGTAACGATGCAGAAGGCCGACCCGTATCTGAATGTCGACCCCGGTACCATGAGCCCGTTTCAGCATGGCGAGGTCTTTGTGACCGAGGATGGCTATGAGTCCGACCTGGACCTGGGCCACTACGAGCGCTTTATCGACGAGAACCTGACCCGCGATTCCAACTTTACGACCGGCGCCATCTACAAGAGCCTGATCGCCCGTGAGCGTCGCGGCGACTTTTTGGGCGGTACCGTGCAGGTGATCCCGCACGTCACGAACGCCATCAAGGATAAGTTCCGCCGCATCGAGGAGCAGACCGGCTCCGATGTGGTCATCACCGAGCTGGGCGGCACGATCGGCGACATCGAGTCGCAGCCGTTTGTCGAGGCCATCCGTCAGTACCGCAAGGAGGCCGGCCCCGAGAACGTCTGCTACATCCACGTGTCGCTTGTTCCCTATATTGCCGCCGCCCACGAGGTCAAGACCAAGCCGACGCAGCATTCCGTTAAGGAGCTCCGCAGCTTTGGTATTCAGCCCGACATTATCGTGCTGCGCTCCGACCACCATATCGACGACGCCATCCGCGGCAAGATCGCAAGCTTCTGCGACGTCGACACCGATTGCGTCTTTACCAACGAGGACTGCGCGAGCATTTACGATGTTCCGCAGCTGCTTGCCGAGCAGGACTTTGACCTGCGCATTTGCGAGCGTCTCGGTCTGGACCCGCGTGAGCGCGACATGAGCGAGTGGAACGAGTTCCTGCGCAAACAGAATCACGCCAACCATCACGCCGACAAGGTGAAGATTGCCGTCGTTGGCAAGTACACGCAGCTGCCCGATGCGTACCTGTCGGTTATCGAGGCCCTGCACCATGCGGGCGTCTTCTACGACCGCCACGTCGATGTGCAGCTGGTCGATGGCGAGAGCCTTGAGGCCGAAAACGTCAATGAGGTACTGGGCGACGCGTCGGGCATCCTGGTCCCCGGCGGCTTTGGCAAGCGCGCCCTGGAGGGCAAGATCCTCGCGGCCGAGTTTGCCCGCGAGCACAAGATTCCGTATCTGGGCATTTGCCTGGGTATGCAGGTGGCCGTGTGCGAGTTCGCCCGCAACGTCGTCGGCCTTGCCGGCGCCAGCTCCTCCGAGTTCGACCCGGACGGTCCGTTTAGCGTCATCGATCTGATGAGCTCGCAGGAGGATGTGACCGAGAAGGGCGGCACCATGCGTCTGGGCGCCTATCCGTGCAAGCTCGCCGCCGATACCCTCGCTCGCGAGGCATATGGCGAGGATCTCGTCTACGAGCGTCACCGTCACCGCTTTGAGTTTAACAACGCCTTCCGCGACCAGCTCGAGGACGCCGGCTTGGTTATCTCTGGCCTCTCACCCGACGAGCGCCTGGTCGAGATGGTCGAGCTGCCGCGCGACGTGCATCCGTGGTATGTGGCAACCCAGGCTCACCCCGAGTTCAAGAGCCGTCCGACCAACCCGCAGCCGCTGTTCCGAGAGTTCGTGCGTGCCTCGATCGGTCAGCACGAGGGTGTCGATCGCCTACAGGTGACGCCCATGAACCTCGCTACGGACTAAGGGTGCCGGCGAACAAAGAACATACCGAAGCTACTCCCTCGTCGCTCGCCGTGGCGGCGGGGGAGTATCTCGATTACCTCGCGGTCGAGCGGGGTTTGGCGCGCAACACGATTGCGGCCTATCGTCGTGACCTGACGACGTACTGCGCCTATCTGGAGCGAGCGGGCATCATGTCTTTTGATGAGGTGACTCGTCGGGTCGTGGAGGGCTTTGTCGCCGACCGTCGCGATGGGGGCTATTCCGATGCCTCGGTGGAGCGTGCGCTTGCGGCCGTGAAGGGCCTGCATGCCTTTTTGGTGCGCGATGGGATTGTGGCCCAAAATCCAACGGCGGCGTTGCGCCTGCCTAAAAAGGCTGAGCGTTTGCCGGAGTATCTATCGGTGGAGGATGTCTCGGCGCTGCTCGATCAAGACTTCCCCGAGGGCGAGATGGGCTTGCGCGACCATGCCATCTTGGAAGTGCTCTACGGATGCGGCTTGCGTGTGAGCGAGTTGGTGGGGCTCGATGTGGGCGATATCCATATCGACGATGGCTTTGTGCTCGTTCGCGGTAAGGGTTCAAAGGAACGCCTGTCCCCGCTGGTGGGAAGCGCGGCGCGAGCTCTGACGCTCTATTTAACTGAGGGACGTTCTCGCTTGGCGGCCCATGCCCACGGAACCGAGACCTCGGCGGTCTTTTTAAATAAGAACGGCCGCCGTCTGTCGCGCCAGGGCATCCATGCCATCTGTGAGCGCTACGGGCGCCAGGTGGGGCTGGTGGGACTCCATCCCCATACGCTGCGTCACTCCTTTGCTACCCATATGCTTGCGGGCGGTGCAGACCTCCGTGTGCTACAGGAGATCTTGGGACATGCCGATATATCGACCACGCAGGTCTACACGCATGTCGATCGTACGCAACTGACCGAGGTCTATCTGGCGGCGCACCCGCTGGCACATCGTTGACACATCGCTGGCCTGCATATCTATAGGTATTTGGGGACGGGCCCCAGATTGCCGCGGCGTGCTTTTGCGCGCGCATGGGCAATCTGGGGCCCGTTCCATTTTTTGCCACTTGTCGTCGCGGTGGTGGGCCGCATGTGCCTTGGGTGGGGGAGTTTGGGGGCGATGTGAACGGCATGTAAAGGGACGCAAAAATCGCCTCAAGGTCAACTTGAAGGTTGAGGTTGAAAGGCGGGGTGCCACAGGTGGCATCCCGCCGTTGCTGTAAACACAACATATTGTGTTTTCGAACATATGATTGGGGGTGTTTTGCAATATATGGTGGGTGGAGTGGTGGGGCTGGGT